>LULF01000005.1_pt1 | contig 142879 bp, 121 predicted proteins | sample 728221 | NCBI WGS metagenome assembly LULF01 (sample SAMN03860296, study PRJNA289734) | marine metagenome | biome: seawater column; feature: ocean; material: water; isolation source: Red Sea water column Station 169 - depth 500m | place: Saudi Arabia: Red Sea | collected 2011-10-15 | depth 500 m | reverse complement strand
CGGTTCGCCGGCCCGCCCCGGGTACCGACCCCTATGGCCCAAGTGGCCATCAACCAAGAAACCAACCGCGACCGACTCCACGCAGGTTGACAGGTTCCGCCCACGTCAGGGTCTGTCGGCCGGCCGATGAACCTTGCCAGGCCACCACGCGCAACGGCCCGCCACCCCGGAGGGGCAGCGGGCCGTCGTACGCCGGATCAGGCGTCGAGCTCAGGCGTCGAGGCTAGACATTGAGTCTGGGCTCAGAAGGACGCCTCGTCGATCTCCATCAGCGACAGGTCGGTCGCTTCGGCGATCGCGCGCTCGGCGGCGAGCTTGGGCAGCACGTTCTGGGCGAAGAACTGGGCCGCAGCGACCTTGCCCTCGTAGAACGCCTTGTCCTTGCCGCCGCCGTCGGGGCCACCGAGCTTCTCCAAGGCCACCTCGGCGCCGCGGAGCAGCAGCCAGGCGCAGACCACGTCACCGAGCGTCATCAGCAGACGCGAGGTGTTGAGGCCGACCTTGTAGATGTTGCGGATCTCCTCCTGCGCCGACATCAGGTCGTTGATCAGGTGACCGACCATGGCGTTGGCGTCGTCGAGGGCGGTGGCCAGCAGGGCGCGCTCGTTCTTCAGGCGGCCGTTGCCGCCCTCGGCGTCGAGGAAAGCCTGGATCTCGCCGGCCAGGTGGCCCAGCGCCTTGCCCTGGTCCTTGACGATCTTGCGGAAGAAGAAGTCCTGGCCCTGGATCGCGGTGGTGCCCTCGTAGAGGGTGTCGATCTTGGCGTCGCGGACGTACTGCTCGATGGGGTACTCCTGCAGGAAGCCGGAGCCGCCGAAGGTCTGCAGGGACTCGGTGCCCAGCAGGGTCCAGGAGCGCTCGGAGCCGTAGCCCTTCACGATCGGGAGCAGCAGGTCGTTGACGGCCTCGGCCAGCTTGTCCTCCTCGCCGTTGTGCTCGGCGATGGCGACCCGGTCCTGCCAGGACGCGGTGTAGAGGACCAGCGAGCGCATCGCCTCGGCGTAGGCCTTCTGCGTCATCAGCGAGCGGCGCACGTCGGGGTGGTGGGTGATCGTCACGCGGGGGGCGGTCTTGTCACCGGACTGGGTCAGGTCGGCACCCTGGACGCGGGACTTCGCGAACTCCAGCGCGTTGAGGTAGCCGGTCGACAGCGTCGCGATGGCCTTGGTGCCGACCATCATGCGGGCGTTCTCGATGACCTGGAACATCTGGGCGATGCCGTCGTGGACCTCGCCGAGCAGCCAGCCGCGGGCCGGCTCGCCGCCACCGACGGCGGGGTCGCCGAAGGTGACCTCGCAGGTGTTGGAGACCTTGATGCCCATCTTGTGCTCGACGTTGGTGACGTAGGCGCCGTTGCGCTCGCCCAGCTCACCGGTCTCGAGGTCGAAGTGGAACTTCGGGACGATGAAGAGCGAGAGGCCCTTGGTGCCCGGGCCGCCGGCGCCCTCGACGCCCGAGGGGCGCGCGAGCACGAGGTGGATGACGTTGTCGGAGAGGTCGGACTCGGCGGAGGTGATGAACCGCTTGACGCCCTCGATGTTCCAGGTGCCGTCCTCGTTGGGGGTGGCCTTGGTGCGGCCCGCGCCCACGTCGGAGCCGGCGTCGGGCTCGGTGAGCACCATGGTGGCGACCCAGCCCTTGTCGATCATCATCTGCGCGATCTTCTTGTCACGCTCGATGCCGTTGCGGTGCAGCACGCCCGCGAACATCGGGCCGGCGCCGTACATCCAGATGGCGGGGTTGGCGCCGAGCACGAGCTCGCCGATGCCCCACGAGATGGTCGGGGGCGCGGGGGTGCCACCGAGCTCGGCGAAGGTCTGCAGGCGCCAGAACTCGGAGTCCATCCAGGCCTGGTAGGACTTCTTGAACGACTCAGGGAGCGGAGCGGTGTTGGTGGTCGGGTCGAAGACTGGGGGGTTGCGGTCCGCGTCGACGAACGACGCGGCGAGGTCCTCGCGGGCGAGGCGCTCGACCTCGGCCAGCACCTCGCGGGCGGTCTCGCCGTCCACCTCGGCGAACGGACCGGTGCCGAGGACCTCGTCGCGGCCCAGCACCTCGAAGAGGTTGAACTCGATGTCGCGCAGGTTGCTCTTGTAGTGGCTCACGGGGGCCCACCTTCTGTTCTCGGGAACCGGCTTCGCATGCAGGGCAGTACGTCGGCGTACTACTGGCCGGTAACATAATGATACGCGTGGGTAACTTAGCGTGCAACCACTTCGGGGTGGTGCGGAACGCCTGTGTGGTAACGCGATCGCGGCCGCCAAGTCCACGAAGTCGAGTGATCTGATCGACTCGTCTGACACACTGGACCTCATGCGTGTGTCCGCCAAGTCCGACTACGCGCTGCGAGCCCTCATCGAGATGGCCACCCGCGCCGATCGGGCGGCGGTGAGCGCCGAGGAGCTCGGCAAGCTGCAGGACATCCCGCGCAACTTCCTCCAAGCGATCCTGGCGGACCTGCGTCGCGCCGGCGTGGTCATCAGCCAGCGTGGTCAGTCCGGCGGCTGGAAGCTGGCCCGGGCGGCGGGCGACGTCACGGTCGCCGACGTCATCCGTGCCGTCGACGGGCCGCTGGTATCGGTCTACGGCCTGCGGCCCGAGGCGGTCGAGTACAACGACCGGGCCGAGCCGCTGCAGCAGGTCTGGATCGCCGCGCGCCGCTCGCTGCGCGACGTCTTCGAGCACGTCTCGATCCAGGAGCTGGCCGACCAGCGGCTCCCGGAGTGCGTGAGCCGGCGTACGGCGGACGAGGACGCCTGGGCGCCGCACTGATTCCTCGCGCCCCGGTGGTCGCGGACGTCGAGACCACCCGTTCTCGAGCGTGAGTCCCTCAGCCCTCGGCGAGCGCCGCAGCCAGCCGGGTCCGGAGCTTGGCCTTCTTCCGCTCCAGCTTGGCGTTGCGCTTCTGCAGCTCCTCGGCGCGCTCCCGGGTGCGGGCCAGCTCGACGAGCAGGTCGGCCAGGGCGTCCGTGGTGCTGGCGAGGCGCTCCTCGAGCGTCGGGTCGGCCGGGGCCGCGACCGGCGCGGCGGCGGGCAGTAGGTCCGAGGCGTCCCCGGTGACGGCGTACCCGCCCTCGGCCAGCGCCTTGCCCCACGCCTCGGCGAGCTCGGTCAGCTCCTCGTGCAGGTCGGCGGGCACCGCGGTGGGAGCGTCGGTGCTGCGGACCAGGTGGGCCTCGACGAGCTGGCGCTGGGTACGCCGGTCCGCGCGGCCGTCGACGGAGGCGTTGACGTCGCGCAGCACGGCCAGCGAGGCCGCGTCGGGTGCGGTGGCGGTCGCGGTCACGGGCAGCGCGTCCGCGTCGGCCCCGACCAGCCGCGCGATCGTGGCCCAGCCCGCCCGCGCGGGGTCTTGCTCGGTGCCGGGGACGACGACGTGGACGCGGTCCGGACGCCGCAGCTCGGCGGCCCAGCGGTCCAGGACCGCCGGCACGTCCTGGTCGGCCCAGAAGGTGGCCGCCTCGTCGAGGCGACGGTCGGGGTCCAGCACCCGCCGGGCGTAGCGGCGCAGCTCCAGCTCGGAGCCGGCGCGCACCGCGTCGGTCCAGGCGGCCGCCAGCTGTCGGGCGGGGTCGGCGAGGACGGCGACCACGTGGACCTCGAAGCCGGCCAGGCTGTCCAGCAGCAGGGCGATCTGCTCGCGGCTGGCCCCGGCGAGCAGGTCGTCGGAGACGACGACCGCGTCGTGCGACTTCGCCCCCTCCTTGCGGGCCCGCTTGCACAGCAGCGCCCAGGTGCCTTCGACCTCCTTGCGCTTGAAGCCGTAGGTCGAGTGCAACCGTCGCAGCTCCAGAGCGGCGCGGCGCGCCTCGTCGGCGCTGCGCGCGGGGACGCGGACGCCGACCTCGGCCAGGGCGGCGGCGTGGTCGCTCAGCGCCCCGGCGAGGGAGCCTCCGCCTGCGTGGGGGAGGCCGATGTGGATCACGAACCTGCGCTTGGCCATGCCCGCAGGGTGGCCGGCGCAGGGGAGCGGCAGGTGAACGGCCGGTGGTGGCCCGGCCGTCGCGCGGTCTAAGCCTTGGTGAAGGTGGCCATCGTCCGCTCGGGCTCCCAGAACGCCTTCATGGAGGCGACGCGGCCGTCGTCGTGGACGACGTAGACCATGATCAGGTCTGTCGTCGTGTGCGAGCCGTCGGGGAACGACGTGCGGATCGAGCCGATGTTGGCGCAGGTGTTGCTGCCCGCGTTGGCGAAGGAGTCGGAGATCGTGAACTCGAAGGTCGCGATCGGCGCGATCGCCAGCTCCCAGAAGGCCCTGATCCCCTCGTGGCCGTGGTGGCCGCGGCCCTCCGGGTCGAACATGGAGGGCCCGACCGGGTCCTCGAGCACCGCGTCCTCGGCGTACACCGTCAGCCACTCGGCCAGGTCGCCCTTCGCGACCGCGGAGTAGGAGCGCATCGAGGCCATCCGGGCCGGGTGCTCGTCGGTGGCGGCGCGCCAGTCGATGGCGTCGGAGGTGATCGCGGCGGGACGGGAGGCGTCGGTGGAGGTGCTCACCCGCGGGATCGTACGCCGGAACTGGAACGTGTTCTAGTGGTCGGACGTGCGTCGCTCAGTCCCGGACGTGCCGCTGGACCCACTCCACGAACGGGCGCAGCGTGCGCCAGTCCTCGCGCACCAGGTCCAGCGCCTCGGGGGTGTGGATCACCGGCTCGAAGCCGTGCTGCCGACCGAGTGTCAGCGCCTTGTGCCGCAGCAGCCCGATGCGCGGGTGGTCGGCGTCGAAGCCGCGCGGCTGGGTCTTGAGGGTGTCGCCGCCGACCTCGAAGCCGGCGCTCTCGAGCTCGGCGACCAGCGCCTCGAGCTCGGGGCCGAAGGTGTCGTGGGCGACCGCCTCGCGAAACGCGGCCAGGCGGGTGCCTGAGGCCTCGTAGAAGCCGGCGCCGGTGCGCAGGCCCCGCGGGCTGATCTCGACGTACCACCCGGTCGCGGGGCCGACGCCGACGTAGGCCCCCTGGTGTGTCTTGTAGGGCGTCTTGTCCTTCGCGAACCGGACGTCGCGGTAGGGGCGGAAGATCTTGGCCTTGCCGAACTCCGGCTCGAGCGACGCGCACAGAGCGGTCATCGGCGCCCTCACCGACTCGGCGTAGACGTGCTTGTGCGCCTCCCAGAACGACTTGGTGTTGTCGACCTCGAGGTCGTCGTAGAAGTCGAGCGCGGCGACGGGAAAGCCTTGGAACTCCACGGCCCCGAGCCTAGGTGGCGGCCGGGGGACGTCATACGTCCGGAGGGAGGGGACGTCCTGTCCGTATGACGTCCCGGGTGTGGAGCGGATGACGAGACTCGAACTCGCGACATCGACCTTGGGAAGGTCGCGCTCTACCAACTGAGCTACATCCGCACGGCCGGTGTGACCAGCCGCGCACATGCTAGACGATCAGGTGGTGGTCCGGTGCGGCGGCCGCGCCAGCGTGGGCCAGCGGGGGTCGAGACCGTCGCCGGAGGAGCGGCCGGTGAGGCGGCGGTGCACCCAGGGGGCGGCGGAGTCGCGGACCCAGGTGGCGTGCTGTCGCCACTGCTCACGACGGGCGAGCTCGGTGATCTCGCGCGGGTCGGGGACGGCGAGGTCGTGCTCCACGCCGAGGGTGTCGAGGACGGCGACGGCCATCCGCTGGTGGCCGGCGGGACCCATGTGCATGCGGTCCTCGTCCCAGTAGCCCCAGTGGCGGTACTCCCGCATCCGCCAGAAGTCCACGACGGTCGCTCCGTGCCGGTCGGCGGCCTCGCGGACCAGCTCGTTGTAGAGCGCGAAGCGGCCGCGCAGGAGGCGGTACGTCGCGGAGCCGCCCGGGTCGAAGGCGGTGAACACGACCACCCGGGCACCGGCCGCGGCCAGGCGCGCCAGCCCGTCGTCGTACGCGGCGACGAGCATGTCGACGTCGACGCTGGGCCGCAGGATGTCGTTGGCGCCGGCGTAGACGGTCACGAGGTCGGGCTCGAGGGCCAGGGCCGGCTCGAGCTGCTCAGCGAGGATCGGCAGCAGCTTGCGACCGCGGATCGCGAGGTTGGCGTAGCCGAAGTCGGGCTCGCGCTCGGCGAGCACCTCGGCGACGCGGTCGGCCCAGCCGCGTACGCCGTTGGGCCGGGTCGGGTCGGGGTCGCCGACGCCCTCGGTGAAGGAGTCGCCGAGGGCGACGTAGCGCTGGAAGCTCACGACCCCATCGTGCCCGGGCGGTCCTCGTCCCCGGACGCCGAGGTGGCTCCGGCGGCGAGAGGGAGGGTTCGGCCCGGCGTACGGACGATAGGTTGACCCCGTGCTGCTCTCAGACCGGGACATCCTCGCCGAGATCGACGCGGGCCGGGTCGTCCTCGACCCCTACGAGCCGGGCATGCTCCAGCCGTCCTCGATCGACGTGCGGCTGGACCGCTTCTTCCGGGTCTTCGACAACCACAAGTACCCCCACATCGACCCCGCGCAGGACCAGTCCGACCTGACCCGGCTGGTCGAGCCCGACGGCGACGAGCCGTTCATCCTGCACCCGGGCGAGTTCGTGCTGGGGTCGACGTACGAGACCGTCACCCTCCCCGACGACATCGCGGCGCGCGTCGAGGGCAAGTCCTCGTTGGGGCGCCTGGGTCTGCTCACCCACGCCACCGCCGGCTTCGTAGACCCCGGCTTCAGCGGCCACGTCACCCTCGAGCTCGCCAACGTCGCGACGCTGCCGATCAAGCTCTACCCCGGGATGAAGATCGGGCAGTTCTGCTTCCTGCGGCTCTCCTCGCCCTCGCAGCACCCCTACGGCTCGGCGAAGTACGGCTCGCGCTACCAGGGCCAGCGCGGCCCCACGCCGTCGCGCTCCTTCCAGAGCTTCCACCGCACCTCGATCTGAGGACTACTGGTTTGGTGAGGCAACCCTAAGTTAGGGTGGCCTCATGACGATCACCCAGACGGCCCGCCCGTTCGTGCTCTGCGAGGCCGAGGTCGTGCTGGCGCAGCGGCTCTCGCCCTCCTTCGTCCGCGTCCACCTCGCGGCCCCCGAGCTCGCGGAGTTCGGCACCGTCGGACCGAGCTACGACCAGCGGATCAAGCTGGTCTTCCCCCACGAGGGCGGCCCGCTCCCGGTGCTCGGCGAGGGCCAGGACTGGTACGCCGAGTGGCTGGCGCTGCCCGAGGCCCAGCGCGGCCACATGCGCACCTACACCGTCCGCGACGTGCTGGGCTCGGGCCCCGACACCCGCGTCGTGGTCGACCTCGTCACCCACGGCACCGACGGCCACGGCGAGGCGGGGCCGGGCTCGCGCTGGGCGGCCTCGGCGACGGTCGGGTCGCGCGTGCTGCTGCTGGGCCCGCGCAAGGGCGTGGTCTACGGCGGCATCGAGTTCGCGGCGCCCGAGGACTCCGAGCTGCTCCTCGTCGGTGACGAGACCGCCGTCCCCGCGATCGCCGCCGTGCTGGCCCAGCTGCCGGTGGACGCGGCCGGTGCGGCGTTCCTCGAGGTGCCGCTCGGGGTCGACGTGCAGTCGCTGGTCCACCCGCCGCGGGTCGAGGTCACCTGGCTACCGCGCGAGGGGCGGCCGGTCGGGTCCCTCCTGCACGAGGCCGTCCTGGGTCACCTGGGCGCGGGCGCCGCGCCGGTCGAGGTGCCGGAGGCCGAGGTCGAGGTCGGGCTGTGGGAGACCCCGACGTACTCCTCCTCCGGCGACTCCCTCGACGAGCACACCACCTCGGTCGGCCACGACCTCGCCGACCTCTACGCCTGGATCGCGGGGGAGTCGCGCGTGGTGACCGGGCTGCGTCGCGCGCTGGTGCGCGACCTCGGGCTCGACCGCCGGCAGGTCGCCTTCATGGGCTACTGGCGCGAGGGCGTCTCGATGGGCACCTGAGCGTCGTACTCCTGCGGGAGGGTGGTCTCGACGCCCGCTCCTCGCTGCTCGACCACCGGACGGCGGCAGCGGCTCAACCGTCGAGCCGGTCGGCGACGCGGCGCAGGCTGGTCGCGAGGCGGTGGCGCTGCGTGACGCGCGGCATCCGGGGCTGCCTGCTGCGGACGAGGCGGTCGGCACGCCGGGCGCGCGCCTCGGCCTCGAGGGTGCTGGGGTGGTCGAGCATGACGAGCTCCTTGCAGGTGGTCGGTCTGTGATGGCTGGTGGGCGAGAGGCCGAACCGGCTCGTCCTTCCGGAAGGTCGCGCCGGTTCGGCGGGGGATGGGTCAGACCTGGAGGAGGGAGACGTTGCCGCTGACGGTGGCGGCGCGGACCTCAACGTGGTCCTGGCCCTCCTCGGGCTGGCCGGCGCCGGCGAGGGTGGAGTGGATGCGACCGGTGAGCGAGCTGATGTCGGTCCACACCGGGACGCCGGCCGGGACGCCGACCCGGACGTCGCCGGAGGCGACCTTGGCCGAGATGCGCCCGCGGCGGATCGCGGAGATCCCGAGGCTGCCGGAGCCGCTGGTGAAGGCGACGTCCGCGCAGGTCGCGTCGACGCGCAGGTCGCCGGAGCCGGTCTTGGTCAGGACGGCGCCGTCGGCCGTGGCCACGTGCACGTCGCCGGACCCCGACGACACCGACAGCTCGTCGAGGACCTCGCGCAGGGTCACGTCGCCGGAGCCGGTCCGCACCTTCAGCGCGGCCCCGGCCCGGTCCACGCGGACGTCGCCCGAGCCGGTGTCGATGCTGCTGGGGGCGTCGAGGCTCTCGACGCTCACCTCGCCCGACCCGGTCCGCAGGCGTACGCCGCCGGCCGGCCCGGTCACGCTCACCCCGGCGCTGCCCAGCTTGGTCGCCACGTTGCTGCGCGGCGGGGTGGTGACCGTGACGTCCAGGGGGCTGTCGAAGGCCGACAGCAGGCCGCCCCGGGGGGCGACCACGCTGACCTGGCCGTCGCGGTCGTGCACGTCGACCCGGTCGGCGTCGCGACCCTCGACGGTGACGGTGGTGGTCTCGGTGCCGGGGGTCTCGGCGCAGCGGACGCGGACCTCGCCGCGGCCGATCTCGACGTAGACCGAGGCGGGTGAGGGGGTGGCGAACTCGAAGCGGGGCACGGCGGTCTCCAGTGGTCGGCGGGGCATGAAGGGTGTGCGGGGCCGCGGGGCCGGCCGAGCCGGTCCCGTGCGGCGGGGTGGGAGGGGTGCGGGTCAGACCCAGCCGGTCATCCGGCGGTTGCCGCGCCGGGCCGGGTCGGAGCCGAAGAACGGCATGGAGGAGAGATCGATGTCGACGTGGACGGCGCCCTCGTGGGTCGCCGAGCGCACGGCCTGGACCAGCCAGGTGTTGAGCGAGGAGCCGGCGGCCGCCGCCGCGTCCTCGGCCTTGGTCTTGAGCGACTCCGGCAGTCGCAGGGTGATCCGGGCGACGCTGGCGTCCTCCTCGACCTCCTCGGGGCGGGGCGGCGCCGGGGGAGCCGGCGGCGTCGGGGGAGCCGGGGGCGCGGCGTCGACCACGAAGTCGAGGTCGCGACCGTCGAGGCGGACGTCCACGCCGCCCGCCGGCATCGAGGCCGTGATCTCGGCCGCGGCCTGGGAGAGCGCCTCCATCAGGGCGAGTCGCGTGGCCGGCTCGAGGGCGTAGCCCAGGCGCTCGGCCGCCGCGGCGACCTCGGGGCCGCCGGCCTCAGCGGCGGCGAGGAGGTCGCGACGCAGGCTGTCGACGTACGGCGTGATGTCCATGCGCACCACGATGACATCACTGTGACGTCACGTCAAGCACCAGCGACGTCACAGTGGCGTCTCGATGGTGCCGAGGTGGTGCCCAGGTGGTGTCAGGCGGTCCCCGAGGTGCCCGGAGGGGTGGGGACGGCGCGGTCCACGGGTCCTACCGTCGGCGGGTCGTGCCCGGCCCACGCGGTCAGCCCCCAGGGCGCGACACCTCTCGGAAAGGAAGCGCATGCTCCACGCGCCTGCACCCCTGGCCAGCGACACGATCATCTCGGCGAGCTGGGTCGACTACCTGATCGTCGCGATCTACTTCGGCTTCGTCCTCGGCATCGGCCTGATGGCCCGGCGCGGCGTGTCCGACTCGGTGGACTTCTTCCTCTCGGGCCGCTCGCTGCCCGCCTGGGTCACCGGCCTGGCCTTCATCTCCGCCAACCTCGGCGCCGTCGAGATCATGGGCATGTCCGCCAGCGGCGCGGAGTTCGGCCTCCCGACCGTGCATTACTTCTGGGTCGGTGCCATCCCGGCGATGCTGTTCCTCGGCATCGTGATGATGCCCTTCTACTACGGCTCGCAGGTGCGCTCGGTGCCGGAGTTCATGCTGCGGCGCTTCGGCACCGGCGCCCACCTGGTCAACGCGGTGTCCTTCGCCGTCGCGCAGCTGCTGATCGCCGGCATCAACCTCTACCTGCTCGGCTCGATCATCCAGGCGCTCCTGGGGCTGGACCTCTTCCTGGCCGTCGTCATCGCGGCGGTCATCGTGCTCTGCTACATCACCCTCGGCGGGCTGTCGGCCGCGATCTACAACGAGGTGCTGCAGTTCTTCGTGATCGTCGCGGCCCTCACGCCGCTGACGCTGCTCGGCCTGGACCGCGTCGGCGGCTGGCAGGGGGTCAAGGACGGCATCGCCGAGACCGCCGGCCAGGGGGACGTGCCGCCGGCCGCCGACCAGCTCAACAGCTGGCCGGGCACCGCCCTGACGGGCTTCGACTCCGAGCTGCTCTCGGTCGTCGGCATCGTCTTCGGCCTCGGCTTCGTGCTCTCCTTCGGCTACTGGACGACCAACTTCGTCGAGGTCCAGCGCGCGATGGCCACTGACTCGATCTCCTCGGCGCGCAAGACGCCGATCATCGGTGCCTTCCCCAAGATGTTCGTCCCCTTCATCACGATCATCCCCGGCATGATCGCGGCGGTCCTGGTGGCGGAGATCGCCGAGGTCAAGGCCGGCGGCGACGTCAGCGGCGGCGCGGAGGGGTCGGTCACCTACAACGACTCGCTGATCTACCTGATGCGCGACGTGCTGCCCAACGGCCTGCTCGGTGTCGCGATCGCGGGTCTGCTGGCGGCGTTCATGGCCGGCATGGCCGCCAACGTCTCGGCCTTCAACACCGTGTTCAGCGTCGACCTCTGGGAGCGGTACGCCGTCAAGGACCGCTCCGACGGCTACTACCTCCGCGTCGGCCGGTGGGCCACCGTCGGCGCGACGGTCGTGGCGGTCTTCACCGCGCAGCTGGCGGCGAGCTTCTCCAACATCATGGACTACCTCCAGACGCTGTTCGGCTTCTTCAACGCGCCGCTGTTCGCGACGTTCATCCTCGGCATGTTCTGGAAGCGGATGACCGCCACCGCCGGCTGGGCGGGGCTGGCCTCGGGCACGCTCGCCGCGGTCCTCGTCGGCTTCCTGGCCGAGGGCACCCTCGGCTCCCTGTCGATCGGCGTGCTGCCGCTCTCGGGCCAGGGCGCGGCCTTCGTCGCCGCCGGTGTCGCCTTCGCCGTCGACATCGTCGTCTCCGTGGCGGTGTCGCTGGTGACCACGCCCAAGCCCGCCCACGAGCTGGTCGGCCTGGTCTACTCCGAGACCCCGAAGGAGGACCTCGTCGACGAGGCGGAGGCGTCCTACCCGTGGTACCGCCGCACCCTGCCGCTGGCCGGCATCGCCGCGGTCCTGACGATCATCCTCAACCTGGCCTTCTAGGAGTGACCATGAGCGAGCACACCCCGAGCGACGGCGCGGCCAGCACACACAAGGCCGGCCTGCTCGACATCCGCAGCATCATCGGCGCCCTCATGGGTGTCTACGGCGTGATCCTGGTGCTGATGGGGATCTTCGCCGACCCCGAGACCGACAAGACCGGCGGCACCAACGCCAACCTCTGGGCCGGGCTGGCGATGCTGCTCGTGGCCCTCGTCTTCGTGGCGTGGGCCCGGCTGCGGCCGGTCCGGGTGCCGGAGGAGCAGGAGGCTAGCGCCGCTTCTTCCTGACCCACGGCACGGTCAGCTCCGAGGGGGTCTCCGGGCCGGTGTGCACCGTGATGACCGACAGGCTGCCCAGCAGCACCGGCAGCGTCGGGAGCAGGTGCGGCACGTCGAAGGCCTGGACGGCCACGCGCAGGCGGTGGCCCCTGCGGATCTTCGCCGCGGTCGGGAAGACCTCGACGTCGACCGGCTCGATGCCCTCCAGCGGCGCTTGCGACTCCTCGGTGAAGGGGTGCCAGGGCTGGATGATCTTCCCGTTCAGCTTCCGGCTGCGCCGCCGGTCGGTCTCGGCGAGCGAGAGCACCTGCCAGCCGCCGGTCAGCCGGCTGACGGTGCCGTCGGGGGCGACGTCCTCCACCGACACCGAGAGCATCCCGTCGCCGCCACCGGCGACCGAGGTGTAGAGCCGGGCGTTGATCGGGCCGCGGAAGGCGGTCGCCCGCTCCATCGGCTCGGTCTCGAAGACCACGCCGGTCAGGTCGTTGACGCGGGTGTCGTCGAAGCAGGGGTTGGGGAAGGGGAACTGGCTCGCCCCGGCGTTGAGGATGCCCGCGGTCCACTGGTTGGCCGAGCGGGTGCAGGCGCCCGACACGGGCACGGGCAGCACGTCGGCGGTGCCTGCCTCCGGCGTACCGGTGGTGAGGGAGCCGTTGACCAGGGCGGTCGTGGAGCTGCCGGAGAGGTGGTAGGAGCGGGCCCGCAGGTCGCGGTCGATCCAGCGCTTCGACCGCGTCCAGCGGCCGCTGCCCTGCTCGTAGTAGGTGAGGTTCGCGATGTCCTTGTGCAGGCGCTTGTCGCGCTTGCCCTTGACGTAGTGGTCGAACCACCGCAGCTGCAGCTCCTCGAGGCTGCCGTAGCCGGCGTCGCCGATGTCGGCGGCCGAGGATCCCTGGAGGTGGTCCCACGGTCCGGTGATCAGCTTGGTCGGGACGCCGTTGCGCTGCAGCGCCTCGAAGAGCAGCGGGGTGCCGCGCTGGAAGAGGTCGTACTCGCCGGAGACGAAGAAGGCGGGCACCTCCACCTGGTCGATCACGTTGATGACCGAGCGCTGCTCGTAGAACTCGCCGTCGTAGGCCGGCTCCTGGGCCAGCAGTGCCGCCGGGATCACCTGGGCGGTGAACCCGAACGCGCCCATGATGTGGTCGAGGTAGATCGACAGCGCGCTCTGCGGCTCGCTGGCCCCCACCGCGGGCGGGATGAGGCCGGTGGTGGTGACCAGTCCGAGCCACAGCGGGATGAACCCGACGTCGATCGCACCGCCGCTGGCCACGACGTCGCGGTAGACGTCGGCGCCGGGCACCTGCGGGAAGATCGCCTTGAGGCCCTTGGGCTGGGCGGCGGCCGCCCAGAGCTGGGAGATGCCCATGTACGACGGGCCGGTCATCGCTGTCCTGCCGTTGCTCCAGGACTGCTCGTGGGCCCAGGTCATGATCTCGCCGGCGTCGGTGTTCTCCCGGGTGTCGAAGGCGTTCCACTGGCCGCTGCTGGAGCCGGTGCCGCGGGCGTCGACGGTCAGCTGGGCGTAGCCCCGCTTGACCAGGTAGCCGCCGTCGCTGCCGCCGAGGCCACTGTTGGCCAGCACGGACTTGTTGTACGCCGTGATCGTCACGACCACCGGGAAGCGCTTGTCCACCGGCTCGCCGTCGGCGTCGGCGGGCAGGGTCAGGTCGCCGCGGAGGATGACTCCGTCCGACATCGGGATCTCGAGGTCGGTCAACGTGACCGTGTCGGCGTACTGCTCCTTGCGGGGGGACCAGACCTTCGCAGCCTTGCCCTTGCTCTTCTTCGTGGTCTTGCCCGTGGTGACCGTGGCGCCGAGGTCGACGGCGGCGGGCGAGGACGTCGCGGCGGTGCCGGCGTGGGCCGCACCGGTAGTGACAGCGACCGGGCTCGCGACCAGCGCCAGCGTCAGCAGCCCGCCGAGGGCGCGACGGGAGCGGGTGAGGGGGGAGCGAGCGGGCACGACGGGGGACCTCCGGTGTTGACGGTGCGTCAAGAAGGCTAACGAGCGCCGGTGACAGTCGTCACGGATGTCCACGCTCTGCGCCGCGGCCCGCTGGACGCCGGGACGTGGGCTCCGGAACGACCGGAGGGCGTGCCGTGACACAGGGTCACGACACGCCCTCCGGTCGGGCTGCTCCTCGGCTCAGAGGTCGAAGAGCGACTCCGTGCCGTCGATGTCGGCGTCCGTGCGGGGCTGGTGGGCCTCGCCGCTGGAGACCGGCTTCGGCTTCTCCTCGACGGGGGCCGCCTCGGTGGACGCCTCGGGCTCGGGCTCCTCGGTCGTCTCCGCCTCGGTCGACTCCGCGGTCTCCGGCTCCTCCGTCGACTCCTCAGCCGTCTCCTCGGCCGCTGCCTCGGGCTCCGCCTGCGCCGGCTCCTCCGGGGCAGCCGCCTCGGTCGACCCGGTCGCCTCGGGAGCGGCTGCCGGAGTCTCCGGAGCCGCGGGGGCGGCCGGGGCCGGGGCGTTCGCCGGGGCGGCGATGTCGAACAGCGAGCCGGCCGCGTCCAGGTCGACCGCGGGTGCCGCCGGCTTCTCCGGTGCGGGCGTGGGCTCGGCCTTCGCCGCAGGCTCCTCGGCCTGCGCGGGCTCGACCTTCTCCTCGGCCTGCTCCTCGGACTTCTCCGCGGCGGGCTGCTCGACCTCGGGCTCAGCCGGGGTCTCGGCCGCCGCGGGGGCGGCCGGGGCCGGCTCGTCGGCCGGGATGTCGAACAGCGAGCCGCCGCCCGAGAGGTCGACCGACTCCGTCGGCTCGGACGTCTCCGCCGGCTTCTCGGCCGGCTCCTCAGCCGCAGGTGCCTTCTCCTCGGCCTTCGGGGCAGCCGCGGCGGGCTCGTCGGCGGTCAGGTCGAACAGCGAGCCACCGGAACCCAGGTCCGTGGACGGCTCCGGGTCGGCCTCCGTGGGCTCGGCCGCGGGCGCGGCCTTCGCCTCGGCGGGAGCAGCGGGCTCCTCCTCCGCGGCGGGGGCCTCGTCGCCGCCCAGGTCGAAGAGCGAGCCACCGCCCAGCGACTCCTCGGCCGGAGCGGCCTTCGCCTCCGGAGCGGCAGCCTGCTGCTCGGACGGCTTCTCCGCGGGCTTCTCGGCGGGCTCGTCGAACATCGACGAGGCGTCGTCGAAGAGCGACCCGCCCTTGTCGCCACCCTTGTCCGCGCCCGTGTCCTCGGACTTCTCAGGGGCGGCCTTGGCCGCGGGCTCGTCGTCGAGCATCGAGGAGGCGTCGTCGAAGAGCGAGGAGCCGCCGGAGGCCTTGGCGGCCGGACCGGCGTCCGCGGTCTCGGTGACGGTGTCCTCGGTGACCGTGACGTCGCCGGCCTCGGGCTCGGCCTTGGTCGCGACGTCGGTGTCGCCACCAGCACCGCCGGCGGGGGCCGCCTTGGCCTTCGCCGGGGCAGCGGCCGCACCCTGGCCGGGAGCCAGCTTGGTGGCCTGCTCGCCCTTGACCGAGGCCAGCAGCATCTGCGCGACGTCGAGGACCTCGACCTCCTCGCGGGCCTCGCCCTTGGACTGCTTCATGGTCAGGCCGTCGGAGAGCATCACGCGGCAGAAGGGGCAGCCGACGGCGATCTGGTCCGCCCCCGTGCCGACGGCCTCGGTGGTGCGGTTGATGTTGATCCGCTCGCCGAGGTTCTCCTCCATCCACATGCGGGCACCACCGGCGCCGCAGCAGAAGGAGCGCTCGTTGGCGCGCTCCATCTCGACGTACTCCGCGCCGGGCAGGACCTGCAGCAGCTCGCGGGGCGGGGTGTAGACGCCGTTGTGGCGACCGATGTAGCAGGGGTCGTGGTAGGTGATCGAGCGCTTGTGGGCGCCGGCGCCGTCCTTGACCGGGGTCAGCTTGCCCTCGCGCACCAGCCGGTTGAGCAGCTGCGTGTGGTGGACGACCTCGAGCTCGACACCGAACTCCTTGTACTCGTTCTTGAGCGTGTTGAAGCAGTGGGCACAGGTCGAGACGACCTTCTTGACCTTGTACTCCTTGAAGCTCTCCACGTTCTGCTGGGCCAGGCCCTGGAACACGAACTCGTTGCCCGCGCGGCGCGCGGGGTCACCGGTGCAGGTCTCGCCGTTGCCGAGGACGCCGAAGGTCACGCCGGCCATGTCGAGCAGCTCGGCGACCGCACGGGTCGTCTTCTTCGCACGGTCCTCGTAGGCGCCGGCGCAGCCGACCCAGAACAGCCAGTCGACGGAGTCGAGGTCCTCGATGTCGTCGCCGACGACCTTGACGTCGAAGGGCAGGTCCTTGGCCCAGTCCATGCGGGCCGAGCCCGACATGTTCCAGGGGTTGCCCTTGTTCTCCAGGCCCTTGAAGAGACCGTTGAGCTCGGCGGGGAAGTTCGACTCCACCAGGATCTGATGGCGGCGCATGTCCATGATGTGATCGACGTGCTCGATGTCGACGGGGCACTGCTGGACGCAGGCGCCGCAGGAGGTGCAGTTCCACAGCACCTCGGGGTCGATCACCGCGGCGCCGTTGGCCGGGTTGTAGAACCACTCGCCGTCCTCGAGACCGTCGAGACGGCCGCCGGTCTCGCCGACCAGCGGCTTCTCGACCTCGGTGGCCAGCGCGGTGTTGCCCTCGAGGAGCGCCTCGCGCTCGCCCTCGGGCGCCTTGAGGTAAGGCGCCTTGGCGTAGGCGTGGTCGCGCATCGCGGTGATGAGCAGCTTGGGCGACAGCGGCTTGTCGGTGTTCCACGCCGGGCACTGGGACTGGCAGCGACCGCACTCGGTGCAGGTCGTGAAATCGAGGATGCCCTTCCAGGAGAAGTCCTCGATCGCGCCCACGCCGAGCGTGGCGTCCTCGTCGAGGTCGTCGATGTCGTCGAGGGTGACCGGCTTGCCGTTGTTGGTCAGCGGCTTCATGCCACCCAGGGCCGTGGTGGCGCCGTCGGTGTCGCGGCCGACCGACTCGCGCTTGAAGAAGATGTTGAACCAGGCGGTGAAGCGGTGCCAGGCCACGCCCATGGTCAGGTTGGAGGAGATGACGATCAGCCAGGTCATGGCCAGGACGACCTTGATCATCGCGATGATCACGATGATGTTCTCCAGGACCGCCTCGTTGCCCTCGACGCCGGCGGGGAAGAGGAGCTCGCCGACGGGCCCGGAGATCGGGAAGTGGAAGAGGGTGAAGTCCTCGGGGTGGTCGCTGTCGATCTGGCCGAGGTTGTACTCCGCGCCGCGGATGAAGAGGATCGCCGAGCTCTCCAGCAGCACGAACGCCTCGACGAAGTAGGCCTGCCACTGGGTGGAGCCGAAGAAGCGGCTCCTGCGCCCCTTGTCGCGCGGGTGGTTGCGCTGGCGGTGGATGATCAGCGCGATGATGCCGATCGTGCCGAGCAGGCCCAGGCCCTCGCTGACCCACTCGTAGATGAAGAAGTGGCCGATGATCGGCAACGCGAAGTCGGGGTCGAACAGCTGGACGAAGCCGGTCGCGACCGCCGCCGAAAGCACCAGGAAGGCGGCGTAGATGAACCAGTGCATCGCACCGATCCAGTGCCACTGGAGCATGCGCGTGTGGAGGAAGGACTCCTTCAGCAGCGTCACCGCCCGCTTGCCGGGGTTGTCGCTGCGGTTCATGGCCGGCTGACCGAGGCGTACCGTCGCCACGATCTGCTGCACCGCGCGCGCCGTCATGGCGACGGCGACAGCGGTGAAGGCCAGGGACACCACGATGGCGAAGGTCTGCATGGATCTCCTCGTCTCCAGCACCTGCCCAGGGGGCGACAGGTGCTCGCGTGAGCCTAGGGGGGCCCGACCATGTCCGTCAGGCCCGTCCGGGGTGAGGTAGATCCTACCGGTAGGTAACTTGCGGCGGTGGGTGGTCTCGACGCCCGCTCGTCGCCGGCGTGGCGCCGAGGGTCAGGTGCGCTTGACCTTGCGCAGCTTGCCCTTGCCGTTGAACGTGGCGGTCAGCTCCACCTTCTTGCCCCGCCCGTCCTTGGCGCAGAAGCCGTAGCTCCTGCCCAGGCGGGTGTAGGGCTGGCCGACGACCTTCATCACCGTGGTGGTGCTCATGCCGCGGCGCAGCTTCTTCTGCACGGTGCCGACCGGGAGCCGGTTGCCGGGGTTGCGGCAGGAGTCGGGCGCGATGCCGTAGGCGCGCTCCCACATCTGCAGGTAGGCCTCGGCCCCGCGGGACATGTCGTCGAGGATCTTCGCGCCGTCGCCCTTCTTCGACGCCTCGGCGATCAGCGAGAGGTCCTGGATCCAGTCGGGGTAGAGGCCGTACTGCGCCACGCCGTCGACGTTGATGTCGTAGACCCGCTCGCCGGCCACCTGCTGGTCGACGCGTACGCCGCCGAGCCCCCGGAACGGGTAGGTGACCGGGTTCGGGACGTCCTCCCCGCGGGGGCCGCCCTGGGCGCCGAGCCCGTTGATGTCGGCGCCGAAGCCGAAGCCCCAGTAGTAGCGCGGGTCCGCCCAGCCCTGGTGGGAGCGCCACTTCTCCACGAAGCCGGTGCTGCCGCCGGCGTACGCGGTGATGATGCCGCCGGCCCGGTAGACGCGCGGGTAGGCGTCGAGCGTGGACCAGGAGTGGCTGGAGATCAGGCCGTGGTAGCCCATCTCCTCGATCTGGTCGAGCGTGGCGTTGCGGGCCTTCACGCTCATGTGGTCGGGGTCGAAGATGATGTGGCGCTTCGCGAGCTCGTTGATCGTGTACTCACCGAGCGTGGTGAGGCCGCGGCTGTTGCAGTGCAGCGGCGTCGGGTAGAGCGGCAGCGCGGGCAGCGCCAGCGTCCCCGACAGCATCGCGATGGCCCCGAAGAGCGCGTCCTGCTGGCCGGCGGAGATGTCCGGGGCGGCGTACTGCGTCTTGTCGGCGCTCTCGCCGTCCTCCGGTTCGCAGTGCTGCATGTCCCAGAAGGTGCCGGTCTCGAGGAAGTTGGCGCTGTTGACCAGCACCCCGGTCTCGCCAGCGTCCCCGGCGATGCCCGACAGCGCGTTGTCGAACTTGTTGACGATCTCCATCTGACGCACGCCGAGGTCGTGCATCTCGTCGATCTGGGTGGCGATCTCCTCCTCGTCGCACGCCGGGACGTCGCCGACGAGCGGCACGTTCTTGAAGGTGCAGCCGAACGGCACGGAGGTCTCGATGCCGAGGATCACCGCCATCTTGCCGTCGTTGATGACCTCGCGGGCCTCGTAGGGGCTGGTGACGATGCGGTAGAAGCCCTTGCCGGGGCCGCCGAACTGGGCGTCGACGTAGTCCTGGAAGGCGTAGGTCTGGGCGGCCTGCAGGCGCACGGAGTCCATGTCGTCGCAGGAGTTCCGCTTCAGCGGGTAGAGCTGGCACAGCTGGTTGTTCTCGACCAGCAGGTTGACGAAGATGCGCTGGCCGCCGCGCCAGGCGCGCTCCATCCAGCGGTAGTAGGTGCCCTCGTGGGTCAGCGAGTCCGGTGCCGGCCAGTCCACGAACGTCGGCCAGCCGACCGGGTCGTGGCTCGGCTTGCCCGAGAGCGCCGCCTCGAGGACGGCGCCGTAGCCGCCGGTGGTGGTGTGGTCGATGCAGTCGACGAGGGCGAACGGGGCGCCGAAGGGGTCCCAGGGCTTGCCGCAGTGGGCCATGCCGCCGAGGAACTCGAAGGCCATGTGGTGGGTGTGCCCGTCGACGTACCCACGGACCTCCTGGAAGTCGCTGACACCGCCGTGCGGGTTGCCGCGGACGTTGACGCCGGCCTCGGGGTACGCCGTGCAGCCGGACGCCCGGGTGGCGCGGAAGGAGCTGGCGCCGTCGATGGTGAGCGGCTCGCCGTCCTGGGTGAGGGTCAGCTGCTTCCCGGTGAGCTCGGCGGTCCACACCGCCTCCGCCGCGGCCTCATCGACGGTGCCGCCCGGCACGAGCAGCTGGGAGTCGGGGTCCTGGATGAGGTAGGTGCCCAGCGCGGTCGGTTTGAAGTAGAGCGGGGTCCCGCCCGGCACGAGCGTGTAGCAGCCGTTGGCCAGGGCGTACTTGGTGCGCGGCGTCTTCGTGCGGCGGGGGTAGGCGCGCGTGCCGCGCAGCTTCGGGTCCGGCAGCGCCCGCTCCCGGTCGACGTAGCGCGTCGAGGCCGCCCGCTCGGCGGCGGTCGTCGGGTCCACCGGGTCGGAGGCCGACGTGCCCGCCCGGGACAGGGCGTCGCGCTCGCCGTCGCCGACGGCGCCATGGATGTCGAAGCGCTCGCCGCGCGGCCCCTCCAGCGTCATCCCGCCACCGCTGCTGGCGCGGTGCAGCTCCTTGAGGTCCACCCGCGGGGTGGTCGGCGCGTGGCCGGGCAGGGCCATCACGGCGGCCACGAGGGCGGCGGCGCTGACGCCGGCGAGCACGAGCCGGGGAGTACGTCGACGGGCGCCGCCGATGGGGTGCTGGGCCGACTGCTGGGCCGACTGCTGGGCCGGGCCGGCCGGGTCGTGCTGGCTGCGGTCGCGGCGCGGGAACCGACGGGAGCGGGGCTGGCTGGGCATGGGGGGACCTCCGAGGTGACGTCCGGAGAATCTGACACATGTTCACATCCGTGTCGAGGGAAACGGGGTATTCGGTCACCTGCGGTGCGCAGGGTGCGGCCCCGTGCGTCCCCCGATCCGCCGCTCCCGGCTGCTGCCCCTGCTCCTCGTCCCCGCCCTCGCGCTGACCCCGCTGGCGACCCAGTCGGTCGCTCCGGGCGAGCGCCTGCTCGCGCCCGCCGGCGCCGAGACCGAGGACCCGGCCACCGGTGTCCCCGACCGGGTCGTGCTGAACCCGACCGAGGACACCACGACCTCGGTGATGGTCACCTGGCGCACGGCTGCGGGGCTGGAGGACCACCGCGCCCAGGTGCGGCTGCCCGGTGGTGGCCGGCTCGTCGGTGAGTTCCCCTCCTCGCACGAGGAGTCGGCGATGTCCCAGCCCGAGGCCGAGCACCACAGCACGCTCATGGACGGCCTCGAGCCGGGCACCGCCTACGAGTACCGCGTGGGCGGCGAGGCCGGCTGGAGCCGTTGGCGCCCGATGCGCACCGCCGACGAGGGCAGCGAGCCGTTCACCTTCCTCTACTTCGGCGACGCCCAGAACGGCCTGACCGACTGGTGGCCGCCCGTCGTGCGGCGGGCGCTGCGCGGGGAGCCCGACGCCCGGCTGACCCTGCACGAGGGCGACCAGATCAACGAGGCCGACAACGACCCCGAGTGGGGCGATTGGTTCCGCGGGGCCGAGCGGCTGCTGACCTCGACGCTGACGCTGACCAGCCCCGGCAACCACGAGTACTCCGGTGACCAGTTCATCACCGGCTACCGCGCGCACTACGAGTACCCGCTCAACGGGCCGCTGCTGCTGCGCCACGAGGACGTCTACTACGCCGACTACCAGGGCGTGCGCTTCATCGGCCTCAACGCCAACCAGCAGCTCGGCGCGCCCGACCAGGCGATCTGGCTGCGCCGCATCGCCCTGACCGAGAACCCGATGGACTGGACGGTCGTCTTCTTCCACCACCCGGTGTTCAGCGCCTCCGAGGGCCGCGACAACCCGCAGCTGCGCGCGTTCTGGCTGCCCACCTTGGAGGAGCTCGGCATCGACCTGGTCCTCCAGGGCCACGACCACACCTACGCCCGCGGCCACCTCACCGAGAACGAGACCGGACCCGGCACGCACGTGGGGCCGACGTACGTCGTCTCGGTGGCCGGCTCGAAGTACTACGAGCTGGCCCCGGCCGACGACAACGTGTGGACGCAGAACGACGCGACCCGGGTGCTGGCGCACGCCCAGACCTCGACCTACCAGGCGATCTCGGTCTCGCAGGACCGGCTGGTCTTCCGCTCGGTCATCGGTGCGAAGGGGGAGGGCAGCACCACCGACCGCGAGCGGGGCGACCTGCTGGACGCCTTCACCATCACCCGTGGCGAGGACGGCACCAAGGTCGTCGAGGACGGCCTGCCGACGCGGGTCAAGGTGCGGCGCACCCGCGTGAAGGGCCGGGAGGGCGTCGTGGTGGCGAGGCTGCTGGCGCCGCGGCACCGTCCGACCGGCCGCGTGACCGCGTGGGTGGGCGAGGAGAAGGTCGGTGCCGGCCGGCTCCGGAAGGGTCGCGTCCGGGTCACGCTGCGCGGCCTGCCGCGTCGGGCCGAGGCCGTCGAGCTGCGCTACTCCGGGGACGGTCGGGCGTGTGCCGCCACCAGGGCCGTCCCGCTCGGCTGAACGAGCGGGTCCTCCCGGCCGAGACCGGCCACGGCGGCGAGCACCAGCGCGGTGCCGAGCAGCCCGAGCGGGCCGATGCGCTCGTCGAGCAGCACCGCGGCGACGGCCGCCGCGGTGACGGGCTCGAGCAGGGTCGCGACGGTGGCGGCCGAGCCCGAGGTGGTGCGCAGGCCGGCGTACAGCAGGGCGTAGGCCAACGCCATCGTCAGCACGCCCAGGTAGGCGAGCAGGGCCAGTGCGCCGGGGTCGTCCGTGAGTCGCGGGCCGTCGACGAGCAGGGCGAGCGGGGCCAGCCCGACGGCACCGACGGTCGTCGTGGCGGTGGTGAGCGCGAGCGGGGAGGTCTGCCGGGCCAGCACCTCGCCCTGCGCGGTGGCGAAGGCGTACGCCGACCCCGAGGCGAGCGCCGCCAGCAGCCCGAGGCCCGGGCTGGGGCCGGTGCCGCCGCCGTGGCCGGCGCCCACGCTGACCAGCACCAGGCCGGTGAGGGCCGCGACCAGGACGAGCGCCCGGGTGCCGCCGGGCGGCCGGCGGTGCCGGAGCGACTCCGCCGCGGTCAGCAGCACCGGCGCCAGGCCGAGGCTCACCACGGTCGCGACGGAGACGCCGACGAGGGTGACGGAGGCGAAGTAGAGGGCCTGGTAGGCCGCGGTCGCGGTGCCGACGACGACGGTGCGCCGGGGGTGCTCCCGCAGCAGCCGCAGGAGGGCGGGGGCGCTGCGGGTGGCGAGCACGGCCACCGCGAGCACGGCGGCAGCCAGCACCATCCTCCACGCGCTGATGGTGACGACGTGCATCGGCACCCGCTCGCGGACCAGCTGCACGACCAGGCCCCCGGTGCCCCACAGGACACCGGCGAGGCAGACCTGGAGCAGGCCGAGGCGCGCACGGGCGCTCATGGGCGACCTCCGAGCCGCGTGGTGAGGAGCTGCGCGGTGCGGCGTACGTCGGCGGCGAGCGCGGCGGGGTCGACCTGCTGCTCGTCGACCGGGTAGGTCACCGCGATGCCCGCGGCCGGATGGCCGGTGTGGTCGAGGACCGCGGCCGCCACGCTGGCCAGACCCTCGGTGACCTCGCCGTCCTCGGTGGCATGGCCGCGCTGCCGGGTCTCGGTGAGCAGCGACCGCAGTGCCGAGGGGGTGCGAGGGCCGCGACCCGTGCGGTCGACGAAGGAGTCGGCGTGCGGGTAGAGCGCGCGCACCTGGGCGGCGGGCAGGGCCGCCAGCAGCGCGCGGCCGCTGGCGGTCAGGTGGGCCGGCAGCCGCACCCCCACGTCGGTCACGAGCGGCGGTCGGCCCGGGGCTCGCTCCTCGACGACGTACAGCACGTCACGGCCGTGCAGGACCGCGAGATGAGCGCTGTGGCCGGTGCGGTCGACCAGCTGGGCGAGCGCGCGGCGACTGATCCGCTGCAGCGGCTCCTGGCGGGTGTAGCCGCTGCCGACCTCGAACGCCGCGACCCCGAGACCGTAGCGGTGCTCCTCGGGCAGGTGGGCCACGAAGCCCTCGGCCACCATGACGCCGAGCAGGTGGTACGCCGTCGACCGCGGCAGGTCGCAGGCGCGCGCGATCCGCTCCAGCGGCACCGGGTCGGGCTGGCTGGCCAGGAAGCGCAGCACCCGCAGCGTGCGGGTCGCGGCGGGGACCTGGCTCATGGGGTGAAGGCTCTCACCTGGGGCGGGTGCGGGGTCTCGTGGCTCGTGGCTGGCGCTCCTCGCGCCTCGACCAGCGGGGTGGGGCGACCGGCGGTGGGGCGACCGGCGGTGGGGCGACCGGCGGCGGGGTCACCGCAGCGGGTGCTCCTGCTCGGCGGGGACGAGGGGGGCGGCGAGGAGCGGGCAGAGAGCGGCGAGGGCGAAGGCGGCTGCGAATCCGATCCGGTCGACGACCACGCCGGCGACGGGCGGGACGGCGGAGGCGGCGAGGTACTGCGCGGTGTTCTGGGCACCGAGGGCGCGACCGGACCAGAACGGCCCGGCCCGCTCGGCGACGGCGGTGAAGGCGAGCCCGTTGTCGGCGACGGTGAGCACGGTGGCGACCACGACCAGCGGGACCGCGATCGCGGCGTCGAGGCCGGCGGCGACGCCGAGCGCGCCCATGCAGACCGCGGCGGCGACGGCGACCCACCGCAGCGGGCGGAGCCGGCTCGAGACGCGGTCGCTGAGCGCACCGGCCGCGATCCGTCCGAGCGCCCCGGCGACCTGCGCGAGCCCGACGAGGGACCCGGCGGCGGCCGCCGACCACCCGCGGTCGGTGATGAGCCAGACCAGGGCGAAGGTCCACACCAGGAACTGCGGCACCACGAGCAGGACCGAGACGAGGTGGATGCGCGCGAGGTAGCCGTCGCGGCGGTAGGGATTCGGGGCGTCGCCCTCGACCCGCGGCGGCCGGGGCGGGTCCACGACGACCGCCAGCACGACGAGCGCACCCACCAGGGCGGCGACGGCGGGGACGAGCAGCGCGCTGGCGACCCCGTGCCGCTCTGCGGTGACGGCGATCGAGACCGCGGCGACGCCGACCCCGACCGGCTGGGCCATCTGCCGGATGCCCATCGCCAGGCCCCGGCGCTGCGGGGGGAACCACCCCACGACGACCCGGCCGCTGGCCGAGGCGGTGCTGGCGGCGGCCGCACCCGCGAGCAGCAGGGTCAGGCCGAGCATGGTCGGGTCCTGCGAGCGGGCACCGAGGACCGCGAGGCCGCCCGCACCCGCGGTGAGCAGCAGCCCGGTGACCAGCACCAGACGCTCCCCGCGGCGGTCGGTGACCATCCCCCAGGCGACGAGGGCCAGCACCACGCCGAGCGTCGGGGCGGCGGCGACCAGGCCCGCCTGCGGCAGGCTCAGGCCGAGCTGGTCGCGCAGCGAGGGGATGAGGAACGCCGGCCCGTGGATCGTCACCGCCGCCGCGGCCTGGGCCAGCGTGGAGGCGCCGAGCATCGCCCAGCGCCGGGTCCACCCCGGGCTGCGCTGGTCGACGATGACGCTCACCGACCCATCAGAAACCCTCGACCCCCCGGATCCGACCAGCATCTCGGCGTACGGCGTGTGAGAAATGCCGCCGAGAGGTCACTGGCGCACGGCCGAGGGGTCGCTCGTGCACGGCCCGGACGCCGAACCGGCGCGACGCTCCGTACGGAGACGTCGCGCCGGTTCGGCGTGGTGGTCCGGGGTCAGGACTCGGAGATCGAGAGCTTCGAGGTCGCGAAGTCGAGGACCGCGCCGGTGCCGTCGAGCAGCGTGACGCGGACGCCGACGATGCGGATGCCGCCCTTGATCTTCTTCTTCAGGCCGGTCTGGATCTTGGCCAGGCCGGGGATCTCGAGCTCACCGAGCTGGTCGAGGCTCTGCGGCTCCCCGCCCAGCGTGATGGCGCCGAAGCTGGCCCTGGCGTTGCGCTTGAGCTTGCCGTTGGCCATCCGCTTCACCTTGACCTTGGACTTGATCGCCTCGACGACCAGCTGGCCGCCCAGGTCGAGCTCGGCGACCGACGAGGCCTCCATGCCGACGGCCTTGCGCGTGGTCTGCTTGCCCTTCTGGCGGGCGCTGGCGCCCTCGACGGTGATCTCGTCGGCGAGGTTCACGTCGGCGGCGTCCATCGGGTCGAGCTCGCCGTCGGTGCCGGTGCAGGGCATCACCTGGTTGATCACCTTGCCGACCTCGACGAGCTCGCCGAGGACCTTGGCCTTGGCGGGGACGCCGCTGCCGTGGAAGATGCCGGACTTGTAGCCCTTCTCGATCTTGGAGACCGAGCGCGCGACCTTGACCGTGGTCTCGGTCGGGATGACCTTGATGACCAGGCCGACGGCGTAGGCGCGCGCGTCGTCCTTGGTCTCCTTCTCGATGGTCCGGCCGAGCTCGATCACGGCCAGGCCCGGGATCGTGATCGGCTGGTCGGCCGAGGGGATGTCCAGGCTCTGCGGCTCGCCGCCGGGCGGGGTGTAGCTGATGCCGGCGATGTCGGACCGCGCCGTGGCGTGGAAGCCGTCGGCGTCGTGGAAGGCGCTGGTGGTCGACTCGACGCCGTCGATGGTGAGGCTGCCCAGCGGGGTGTCGGCGAGCACGATCTCGGCGACCCGGTGGACCGAGGCGGACGTGGCGACGCCCTTCTTCTGCGAGGTCGTCACGCGGGAGTAGACGCCACGGACCGTGCCGAGGCCGGGGACCTCGCTCTCGGCGACGAAGTTGCGGTGGGCCTTGCCGGCGTCGCTGGTGCAGGCGATCGAGCTGAGCGCCGTGCGGTCGGAGCCGACGGGCACCATGCCGCCGGAGGCGGAGGTGCCATAGCCGTTGGCCCGGAACGCGAACGACGTGCGGGTGAGCTTGGCGCGCTCGGCACTCTCACGGGCGCTGTCGGGGGCGGCGCTCGCCGCGGGGGCCAGCGCGACCGAGGCGGTCAGGCCGAGGGCCAGGGCGGTGAGCGTGCCGGTGGCGGCGCGCAGCGCGCGGGTGGGACGGGACGGGTGGCGGGGGGTGATGGGGGACATCGTGCTCCTCGGCCGCGGGGCCGAGGCCCCGTGCGCTGGTGGGGGTGGTGGCGTCCTGCCGCGTCACGGGGCTGTGACGCACGTGACACAAGGGTTTCCAGCGTGCGCCCCTTCAAACCTGTTGGGGATACGAGAGGGGTCTTGGCCTGCGCTGGTCCAGACCGGCTCGGTCTCGGGTACGAGACGGCGAGGCGGCCGGCGCGTGACCTCTGTGCGGGCGCACAGACCTCGCCACCCCGCACCGATCGGGCTCGGTGCGGGGTGGGCGGAGGGGTCCAGCGCCCGGCGAGGGCGCCGGATGTGCCTGGGTGCGGCCTCAGAAGGGGCGGATCTTGACCTTCGCCAGCCCGATGTCTACGACCGAGTCGATCTCGGTGCCCTCGAGCAGGCTGATCCTCAGGGCGACCACGCGCATGCCGTAGGGCGTGCGGGTGCGCACGTCGGTCTCGATCTTGGCCAGCCCGGGGATCTCGATCCCGTCGAGGTCGGGCAGGGCGAAGGACTGGCCGTTGAAGGAGATCGATCCCACGGTGGTGCCGTCGGAGGAGCGGCGCACCTTCTTGCCGGTGCGCACGGCCGTGGCCTTCGAGCGGATCGCGTCGATGACGAGCGTCCCGCCACCCAGGTCGACCCGGCCGACGGTCGCGGTGGCGACGGCCTTGGCCTTGTTCCTGCGTCGGTTCTGGGTGGTGCGGGTGGTGCCCTGCGCGCCCTCGATCCGGATCGCGCCGGCGAGGTCGACGGTGGCCGCAGCCTCCTCCAGACGCTCACCGCCGGTGCCCAGGCAGGGCATCCGCTGCACGACCGCCTGGCCCACCGTGATCAGGTCGCCGAGCAGGCTGACCTGGACCGGGGCGCCGGCGCCGTTGAAGATGCCGCCGCGTTCGCCCTCCTCGATCTTCGCCGCGCTGCGGGAGATCTTCACGACCGTGCCGGTGGGGATGATCTTGACCTCGAGCCCGGTGGCGTAGGAGCGGGCCTGGGTCTGGTTGGCTTTCTCGATGGTGCGGCCGAGCTGGATCCTCAGCAGGCCGGGCACGGTCACGGGCTGCTCCGGCGAGGGCAGCGGCAGGCTCTGCTCGAGTCCGCCGGGCAGGCCCAGGGTGAGCCGCCCGAGCGAGGTGCGCGCACGCGAGTCGTAGCCGTCGGGCCCGTGCCAGGCCTTGGCGACCGTGTTGACCGCGGAGATGCCGAGCGTCAGCAGGCCGGGCACGCCGATGGCGACGTCCGCCACCTTGTGCTTGCCGATGGAGGTGGTGCGGCCCTTCACGCGCTTGGTCTGGGTCGTGGAGTCGACGGTGCCGATCTGTAGAAGGCCGGGCACGTCGGCGTCCACGACGGTGTTGCTGTTGTTCTTGCCGAGCAGGTTGGTGCACCCGATCGAGCTGACGGCGGTCCGGCTGGAGTCCACGGGCAGGTCGCCGCCCTCGACGCTGGTGCCGTACCCGTTGGCGCGGAAGGCGAAGCGGGTGGAGCGCAGCTTCGTGGAGCGCTCGGCGAGCGTGGCGACGGCCCCGCTCGCGGCTGCCGGCGCGGCGGTCGCGGGGCCGCCACTCGACGCGGCGAGCGTCGGCGGGGCAGCGAACGCGAGGCCGGCGGCCAGTGCGCCGACTGCGAGGCCGGCCCCCCATCTGCGGGCTCGGTGGCGGGCAGCGGTCGTGGGTGCAGGCATGGGTCTCCCTCGGATCGGGCCCTGCCCCCCGCGGACCCTGGTGTGGATGCTGCGTCGCGCCCTCACGCGATCAGCGCTCGACGGGACTCCCTGACCCGTCGGACAAGAGCCATCCTTGCCCAGACGGGCCGACGGGTCACGTCCGGCATCCGCCAGGCGGACCGGTCTCGGATCCCAGACAGCTCCACCGGCGGACCCCTGGTGCCCCTCCGGCCCGAGGGCGTGTCATGGACGACATGGAGAGCGTGTCGAGCAACGGGGTCGATCCGGGAGCCAGGTCGGCGGTCGAGGTGGGGGTCGGCCCCCTCGCCCCCGACCAGGTCGTGGCCGTGGCGCGGGGTGGCGCCGGGGTCCGGCTGGGCGAGGACGCGCTGGCCGCGATCGACCGGGCCCGCGCGGTGGTCGAGGGGCTCGCGGCGGCCGACACCCCGGCGTACGGCGTCTCGACGGGGTTCGGGGCGCTCGCGACCCGGCACATCCCCACCGAGATGCGGGCGCGTCTGCAGCGCTCGCTGGTGCGCTCGCACGCCGCCGGCTCCGGCCCGGAGATCGAGCGCGAGGTGGTGCGGGCGCTGATGCTGCTGCGGCTCTCGACGCTGGCGACCGGTCGCACCGGGGTACGCCGGGAGACCGCCGCCCTGCTGGCCGGACTCCTCCACCACGGCATCACGCCGGTCGTGCGCGAGCACGGCTCGCTGGGTTGCTCGGGCGACCTCGCGCCGCTCTCGCACTGCGCGCTGGCGCTGATGGGGGAGGGCGAGGTGCGCGACGCCTCCGGCACCTTGATGCCCGCCGCGGACGCGTTGGCAGCCGCCGGGCTCGAGCCGGTCGAGCTGGCCGCCAAGGAGGGCCTCGCCCTCATCAACGGCACCGACGGGATGCTCGGGATGCTCGTGCTGGCGCTGCACGACCTGCGGGTGCTCCTGCGCACCGCCGACGTCGCGGCCGCCATGTCGGTCGAGGGGCTGCTCGGCACCGACCGGGTCTTCGCACCCGAGCTGCAGGCGATCCGGCCGCACCCGGGTCAGGCCGACTCGGCGGCCAACCTGGTGCGGCTGCTGGCCGGCTCGGGCGTCGTCGCGTCCCACCGCACACCCGACTGCACGCGGGTCCAGGACGCCTACTCGCTGCGCTGTGCCCCGCAGGTGCACGGCGCCGCCCGGGACACCGCGGACCACGCGGCCCGCGTCGCCTCGTGGGAGCTGGCGTCGGCGGTGGACAACCCCGTGGTCGTCGAGGATCGCGTCGAGTCCAACGGCAACTTCCACGGCGCCCCGGTCGCCTACGTGCTCGACTTCCTCGCGATCCCGGTCGCGGACGTGGCCTCGATGAGCGAGCGGCGTACCGACCGGTTCCTCGACAGGGCCCGCAACCACGGGCTGCCGCCGTTCCTGGCCGACGACCCGGGCGTCGACAGCGGGCTGATGATCGCGCAGTACACCCAGGCCGCTGTCGTCTCCGAGCTCAAGCGGCTCGCGGTGCCGGCGTCGGTCGACTCGATCCCGTCCTCGGCGATGCAGGAGGACCACGTGTCGATGGGCTGGGGCGCGGCGCGCAAGCTGCGCCGCGCGGTCGACGGGCTGGCGCGCGTCGTCGCGATCGAGGTGATGACCGCGGCCCGCGCGCTGGACCTGCGGGCGGCGGCGCTCGGCGTCTCCCCCTCACCGGCCACCGGCGCGGTCGTCGACCTTCTCCGCTCCTCCGGCGTCGCGGGCCCCGGCCCCGATCGCCACCTGTCCCCCGAGATCGAGACCTGTGTCGACCTCGTCCGCTCCCGCGCCGTGCTGGCCGCCGCGACCTCTGTGATCGGAGACCTCGCATGACCTCCTCTCCCTCGAACCCGCGGCTGCCGATCCACGCCGCCACCGGCACCGACCTCACCGCACGCTCCTGGCAGACCGAGGCGCCGCTGCGGATGCTGATGAACAACCTCGACCCGGAGGTGGCCGAGGACCCCGACCACCTCGTCGTGTACGGCGGCACCGGCCGCGCCGCCCGCTCCTGGGAGGCCTACGACGCGATCGTCGACACCCTGCGCGACCTCGCCGACGACGAGACTCTGCTGGTGCAGTCGGGCAAGCCGGTCGCGGTGATGCGCACCCACACCTGGGCGCCGCGCGTGCTGATCGCCAACTCCAACCTCGTGGGCGACTGGGCGAGCTGGGAGGAGTTCCGTCGGCTCGAGGACCTCGGGCTGACGATGTACGGCCAGATGACCGCGGGCTCGTGGATCTACATCGGCACCCAGGGGATCCTCCAGGGCACCTACGAGACGTTCGCGGCGGTGGCCGACAAGCGGTTCGGGGGGACGCTGGCCGGCACCATCACCGTCACTGCCGGCCTGGGCGGGATGGGTGGCGCGCAGCCGCTGGCGGTGACGATGAACGACGGCGTCGCGATCTGCCTCGAGTGCGACGAGGCCCGCATCCAGCGCCGCATCGACCACCGCTACCTCGACGTGCGGGCGTCCTCGCTGGAGGAGGCCGTGTCGATGGCGGTGCGGGCCCGCGACGAGCGGCGGGCGCTGTCGATCGGCGTGCTCGGCAACGCCGCCGAGATGCTGCCGCGGCTGCTGGAGATGGACGCCCCTGTCGACGTCGTCACCGACCAGACCTCGGCCCATGACCCGTTGGCCTACCTGCCGGTCGGGGTGCCCTTCGAGGAGTGGGAGGAGCGGCGTACCGCCGACCCGGCGGCGTTCACCAAGGAGGCGCAGGCCTCGATGGCCGCCCACGTCCGGGCGATGGTGGAGCTCCAGGACCGGGGCGCCGAGGTGTTCGACTACGGCAACTCCATCCGCGACGAGGCCCGCAAGGGCGGCTACGACCGGGCCTTCGAGTTCCCGGGCTTCGTGCCGGCCTACATCCGCCCGCAGTTCTGCGGGGGCCGCGGCCCCTTCCGGTGGGCGGCGCTGTCGGGCGACCCCGCCGACATCGCGGCCACCGACCGCGCCATCCTCGAGCTCTTCCCCGAGGACGAGAAGCTGCGCCGCTGGATCACCATGGCCGGCGAGCGCGTCCACTTCCAGGGCCTGCCGTCCCGGATCTGCTGGCTCGGCTACGGCGAGCGTGCCCGCGCAGGCGCGAAGTTCAACGAGATGGTCGCCTCGGGTGAGCTGGCCGCGCCGGTCGTGATCGGGCGCGACCACCTCGACTGCGGCTCGGTCGCCTCGCCCTACCGGGAGACCGAGTCGATGCTCGACGGCTCCGACGCGATCGCGGACTGGGCGCTGCTCAACGCGCTGGTCAACACCGCCTCCGGCGCCACGTGGGTCTCGATCCACCACGGCGGCGGCGTCGGCATCGGCCGCTCGATCCACGCCGGGCAGGTCGTCGTCGCCGACGGCACCGAGCTGGCTGCGGAGAAGATCGAGCGGGTGCTGACCAACGACCCCGGCATGGGGGTCGTGCGGCACGTCGACGCCGGCTACGACCGGGCCGACGAGGTCGCCCGCGAGCGGGGGGTGCGGGTGCCCATGGACTTCTCGTCGCGGGAGTCGTAAGGACTTCGTCACCGTGGTCGGCGCCTGCACCCGGCAGCATGGGGACGTGCGCCGACTCCGACGTCGTCCTCTACGTCGCCGCCAGCTGGTGCCACCACTGCCAGGACACCGACGCCTCGCTCGACGCCGACGGGGTGCCGGCGGGCCTGACGCTGGTGAAGATCGACTACGACGAGCGGACCGACCGCGTCAGCGGGGGCTGTCGAGGACCATGGTGATCGGCCCGTCGTTGACCGACGAGACCTGCATGTCGGCCCCGAAGACGCCGCGCTGCACGGGGGCGCCGAGGCGCTCCAGCTCGGTGCACACGGCGTCGTACAACGGCTCGGAGACGGGGCCGGGCGCTGCGGCGGCCCAGGTGGGTCGGCGACCCTTGCGGGCGTCGCCGTAGAGCGTGAACTGGCTGACGACCAGCACGGGGGCGCCCACGTCGGAGGCGGAGCGCTCCTCGCGCAGCAGCCGCAGCTCCCAGATCTTGCGGGCGGTCCACGCGACGTCGGCGGGGCCGTCGTCGTGGGTGACCCCGAGGTAGACGAGCAGCCCGGGCTCGGTGGTCGCGCCGACCACCTCGCCGTCGACGGTCACGCTGGCCGACAGGGTGCGCTGCACGACTGCTCGCATGGGCCCATCCTCCCCGGCGCCCGACCCCATCCGGGCGCCGGGGGAGGGACTACCAGACCCGACGGGTGTTGCCGCCCATCGGGACGAGGTTGAGCACCAGACCGACGACCAGCAGGATCGCGCCGATCGTGGTGAGGATGGAGATCTTCGCGATGAGCCCGATGATGAGCAGGATCAGTCCGAGGACGACCATGGGGAACCTCCTGTAGCGGGCCCGCCCTCGGTGGGCGGGCGTTGCTCCTACCGTTTCCCGCCCTTGCCGGGGCTCACTCCGCCCGATTGGGTGAGGGGATGGCGCACCCGCAGATGTTCGACGACGACGACCCGGTGCTCGCGCGGCTGCGCTCCGTGGCCCTCGCCCTGCCGGGCGCGGACATGAAGGTGTCGCACGGGCGGCCGGCGTTCTTCACGCAGAAGGTGTTCGCCTACTACGGCGGCTCGCAGAAGGTCGACGGGTCGTGGGTGGCCCACGACTGCTCGATCATGGTGCAGCCCGACCCCGCCGACCGCCCGGCGCTGCTGGACGACCCGCGCGTCTGGGTCCCGGCCTACCTCGGCGGGGCCGGGTGGCTCGGCGTCGACCTCGACCCCGACCCGGTCGCGGTGGACTGGGCCGAGGTCGGCGAGCTGCTCGATGCGTCGTACCGGCTGACCGCGCCGGCGCGGTTGGTGCGGGAGCTGGAGGGGCGCGCGGCGGGGTAGTCCGAATCCCGTTTCCTGCTTACTGCGCAGTAAGCAGGAAAAAGAATGCGTCGTAACCCGGCCGGCCGCCTCAGCCCAGCGCCGAGATCGCCTCGTGGATCGTCAGCGTCCGGCGGGCGGACTCGACGTGCAGGTTCTCGATCATCTTGTTCTTGTACGTCGCGACACCGGAGCCGGCCGTCTCGAAGGCCTCGATCAGGCCCTTGGCGTCCTCGACCGCCTCGGCGGAGGGGGCGAACTGCTCGTTGGCGGGCTCGACCTGTCCGGGGTGGATGAGGGTCTTGCCGTCGAAGCCCATCTGGCGGCCCTGCTCGCACTCGGCGAGGAAGCCCTCGGCGTTCTTCACGTCGTTGTAGACGCCGTCGAGGATCTGCACGCCGGCGGCGCGGGCCGCGAGCAGCGCCATCGACAGCGAGGTCATCAGCGGGGCGCGGCCGGGGACGTGCTCGGCGTACAGCTCCTTGACCAGGTCGTTGGTGCCCATCACGATCACCGCGAGCCGGTCGGAGGCGGCCGCGATCTCGCGCGCGTTGAAGATCGCCTCGGGCGTCTCGACCATCGCCCAGAGCTTGGTGTGCTCCGGCGCGCCGGCCTTCTCCATCGCCTCGACGAGGCCGAGCACCTCGGCGGCGCTGTTGACCTTGGGGACCACGATGCCGTCGGGACCGGCCTTCGCCGCGGCGGCGAGGTCGGCGTCGTGCCACTCGGTGCCGAGGCTGTTGACGCGGATGGTGACGGTACGCCGGCCGTACTCACCGCTCGACGCGGCCGCGCACACGGCCTCCCGGGCGGCGGGCTTGGCGTCGGGGGCGACGGAGTCCTCGAGGTCGAGGATCAGGCCGTCGCAGGGGATGGTCTTGGCCTTCTCCAGGGCCCGGTCGTTGGCGCCGGGCATGTAGAGGACGGAGCGGAGAACGGTCGTCATGGTCAGTCCACCTCGATCGCGTCGTACTGCTTCTTCAGCTCGGGGTCGATGGCGGCCAGCTGCTCGGCCAGCTCGACCATCACCAGGCACTGCTTGAGGGAGGCGTCGTCCTCCATCTTCCCGTCGAGCATCACCGCACCCGTGCCGTCGCCCATGGCGGCGACCACGCGACGGGCGTGCTTGATGTCCTCGACCGAGGGGCTGAAGACCTTGTTGGCGATGGCGATCTGCTTGGGGTGCAGGCTCCAGGTGCCGACGCAGCCGAGCAGGAAGGCGTTGCGGAACTGGTCCTCGCAGGCCACCACGTCGGCGATGTCGCCGAAGGGGCCGTAGTAGGGGTAGATGCCGTGGGTCGCGCAGGCGTCGACCATCCGGGCGATCGTGTAGTGCCACAGGTCCTGCTGGAAGATCGCGCGGTGCGCGTCGGGCTGCTCGTGGACGGGGTCCTGACGGACGAGGTAGCCGGGGTGGCCGCCGCCGACGCGGGTGGTCTTCATGCGGCGGTCGGCGGCGAGGTCGGCCGGGCCGAGGGAGAGGCCCTGCATGCGCGGCGAGGCGCCGCAGATCTCCTCGACGTTGGCGACGCCGCGGGCGGTCTCGAGGATCGCGTGGACCAGGATCGGCTTCTCCAGCCCGGCCTTGGCCTCGAGCTGGGCGAGCAGCCGGTCGACGTAGTGGATGTCCTCGGCGCCCTGCACCTTCGGCACCATGATGACGTCGAGCTTGTGGCCGATCGCGGGCACGAGCCGGGTCAGGTCGTCGAGCACCCAGGGGCTGTCGAGGGAGTTGATCCGGGTCCACAGCTGCGTGGGTCCGAAGTCGGTCTCCGACGCGATCTTCACCAGGCCCTCGCGTGCGGCCTCCTTGTTGTCGGCCTTGACGGCGTCCTCGAGGTTGCCGAGCAGCACGTCGACTGTCCCGACCATCTGCGGGATCTTCGCCGCCATCTTCTCGTTGCTGGGGTCGAAGAAGTGGATCGCGCGGCTCGGCCGCGCCGGGATCTCGGTCGGCGGGGTCGGCGCACCCACGGCGAGGGGGCGGAAGAAGTCCTTGGCGCTCTTGCTGCTGGGCATGGTGCGGAAACTAGCAGCGCGTCGTTACCCGTCGGTATGACCGATCTGACAGCGGACGGTCGGGGCCTGGCGCCAGCCGGGTTTGTCGGCTGGCCGACAAACCCGGAAGTGGGACGACGAAACTCTGTCGTCCAGCTCCCGGGTTCAGCGGCTGACCGACACACCCGGCCGAGGCTCGCCGCTCACACCCACCACCGCCACCACCGGCGTCGGGGAGCGGGGGTGGCGGCGGAGCGGGCGTTCTCCGCGCGTACGGCGGCGGCCCGGTCGGCCCGGCGGGTGGCCCAGGCATCCACGGTCGCCTCGACGTCGCGGGGCATCGTGATCAACGGCGGGCCGTCGACAGGGGTGTAGCGGGCGCGGATGACGCGGGCGTTGAACTCCTCCACCTCACGGCGTACGTCGCCCTCGACCGTGTGCCGGTCCAGGCGGGCGTCCAGCTCCGCGTCGTCCTTGCGCAGCTGCAGGCTCGGGGGCAGCACGCCGGTGATCTGCTCCCGCTCGACGAGCCGCTTCACCCACCAGTCGGGGTCGTGCTGCTCGCCCAGCCCCTCGATCGGCTTGCCGGCGCCGGGGAGGTCGTCGAAGTCGCCGCGGGCGTGGGCGACGCGGATCTGCTCGTCGACCCACTGGTGCTGGTAGGCGATCCGGGCGGCGGAGGCGGACTGGGTCGAGCGCTTGCGCCGCTCGGCCTCGTCGCGGGCGCGCTGGACCTCGTTCTGCTGCGACTCCGACACGTGGACCACCCCTGTGCGGCCAGCCTACGACCGGGGACCAGCCCACCGGCCGGGCCTCAGGCCCCCAGCGTCTCCGGGCGAGCCACCTCGAGGGTGACCTCGTCGGTGACCTTCGGCGCGAGCAGCAGGCAGACCGCGGCGACGACGGCGGCCACCGAGCAGACCGCCCAGACCGTGAGGTAGCCCGAGAGCGGGGCCGCGCCCTCGGCGGGCCCCTCGAGCGAGCCCGTGGAGGCCAGGGCGATCGCGAAGACCGAGGAGGCGATCGCGCCGCCGACGGTCTTGGTCGCGTTGGTCATCCCGGTCGCGAAGCCGGTGCGGTCGGGCGGGGCGGCGGCTGCGGCGGCCGCCGGCAGTGCGGCGACCAGGGCGCCGGAGCCGAGGCCCGCGATCGCCATGTTGGTCAGCGTCTGGGTCGTGGAGTCGTGGAAGGGCAGGAACAACCCGTAGCCCAGCGCCACCAGCAGCGAGGAGGCCACCAGCGCCCCGCGCGGCCCGAGCAGCCGCGCGGTCAGCGGCAGCGTGAACGCGCCGATCGCCAGGAACACGACGTACACCCCGACCAGCGTCGAGACGAAGGCAGCGTCCGCGCCGAGGCCGTAGCCGACGACGTCGGGGTCGGTGCGGGCGAAGGTGGACAGCGGGATCTGGGCGCCGAGCACGGACATGCCGAAGAGGAACGCCGTGAGCTGGATCGGCCACTGGTCGGTGCGTGCGAGGAGCCGCACGTCGACCATCGGGTCGGCCAGCGACCGCTCGAGCCGCACGAACGGCACCAGCGCCGCCAGCCCGGCCAGCACCAGCAGCCACGGCAGCGCCGCGGCCGGGCCCTGCAGCCGGATGGCGATGAGGCCGCCCATCACCAGGCCGAGGACCAGCGTGATCATGCCCAGGCCGCGCCAGTCGTACCCGCCGGTGGCCTCCCCGGGCACGTCCTCGACGCCGAACCAGACGAGCACCAGCACGACGGTCGTCACGATCGCCGGCAGCATCAGCAGGGTCGTCATCGACGTCGCCTCGACCAGCGCGCCGGAGGTGAGCGCGCCGATGATCACCGACAGCTCCAGCGCCCCGACCAGCACGGCGGCGGCGCGACGGGTGAGCAGCTGCTGGCGGCCGGTGTCGCGGGTACGCCGGTGGATGATCGCGACCTCGAGCGGCAACCACACGACGTACGCACCCTGGAGGGCCCACGCGACCAGGAAGGTGCCGAAGGACGGGGCGAACGCCACGCCCCACGAGGCCAGCGCGGTGACTGCGGTCGAGAGCACCAGCACCTTCTTGTGGCCGACCAGGTCGCCGAGCCGAGCCAGCGGCGGCACGCACAGCGCCGAGACGATCAGCTGTGCTGCCTCGAACCAGTTGACGTCGGCGTCGTCGATCCCGAGGTGGTCGGCGATGTCGCTGAAGATCGGCGTGTAGTAGCCCTGCAGCACGCCGCTGGCGACCTCGACGGCCACCAGCAGCCCGACGATCGCGAGCAGGCCCTGCCCGGGGGTGACGCCGGTGCGGGTGGGGGTGGTCATGCGGGGAGCCTCTCGATCAGGAGCCGGTACCACGCCACGCCGTCGAGGAAGTCCTCCACGCCGAGGTGCTCGTCGTGGGAGTGGATCGCCTCACGCTGGGCCTTGCTCATCCGGAACGGCGCGAAGCGGTAGACCCGCTCGCAGATCTCGGTGAAGTGCCGCGAGTCGGTGCCGGCCATCATCACGTAGGGCGACGGCACGGCGTCGGGGAAGACCTCGCCGATCGTGGTCTCCAGCAGGTCGAAGGCGGGGTCGGCGTGCTCGGCGGTGGAGTACGGCGACAGCGGGCTCGCCTCGCCCTCCTCGACGACCTCGATGTCGACCCCACGCCCCACGGCGCGGCGGACGTGCTCGAGCACCGACTCCACGGTGTCGCCCACCATCACGCGGATGTTGACGCCCGCGGTCGCCGAGCCGGCGATGACGTTGAGGGCCGGCGACCCCTCGAGCGTGGTGACCGCGAAGGTCGTGCGGACCATGGCGGCGGTCTCGGGGCCGGCCGCGAGCAGGGTGCGGGTGAGGACCGCGGGCACCCGCGCGGCGGCCGCGACGACGGGGCGCAGCGGGAGCGGCAGGTGCGGCCCGAGCCGGCGGAACAGCTCGACGGTCGGCGCGGGCAGGGCGGGTGCCATCGGAGACGACTCCAGCGCGGTGATCGCCTTCGCGATCCGTGCGGTCGGCCCGTTGCGGGCGGGGGTCGAGGCGTGGCCGCCGCGGCCCTCGGCGCGCAGCAGCAGCGAGGTGACGCCCTTCTCGGTGACGCCGACGACGGCGACCGGAGCACTCACGCCGGGGAAGGCCCCACCCGCGACGGCGCCGCCCTCGTCGAGGACGAACCACGGCTCGACGCCACGCTCGCGCAGCACCGCCACCGCCTCGGGCGCCGCCTGGCCGAAGACCTCCTCGTCGCAGCCGAAGGAGAGCCACATGTCCTGGGCGGGCTCGTGGCCGTCCTCGAGCAGCTCCTCGACCGCGGCGCAGATGGCGACCACGCAGCCCTTGTCGTCCAGCGTGCCGCGACCCCAGACCACGCCGTCGACCACGGCACCGGAGAAGGGCGGGTGGGTCCAGCGAGACTCGTCCTCGATCGGCACCACGTCGAGGTGGGCCATCAGGACCACCGGCTGCGCGTCGCTCGCCCCGGGCCAGCGGAACAGCAGCCCGTGGGTGTGCACCCGGGTCAGCTCCAGGCGCTCGTGCAGCAGCGGGAAGCGCCGCTCCAGCTCGGCCAGCAACGCGTCGAACACCTCGGTGTCCACCCCGTCGCGACGGCTCACCGTCGGGATCCGTACCGCCGCCTGCAACGCCTCCACGGCGCGCTCGCGCCGAGCCTCCCTCAAGGTCACGTGGGGACCCTACGCCCGCGCGTCCCTCAGCGACGGTCGATCGGCGCCCCGCCTCGTCTGGGATCCGAGACGCCTCGGCGGCGATGCTCGTTGACCCGGCACCGCCCCGGCGATGGACTGGAGAGGTGTCAGTCGTCCGTGGGAGCCGAGGGCCAGGTGCCGCCCCAGCGGCCGCGGTGCGCGACGTCCTCGACGGACTTGCGCTTACGCGTGCGCGGCGAGCCCCGGTTGCCGGTGTCCTGCGCCCGGTGGCCGATCGTGATCGCGCCGATCGGGTCGACGTCGTCGGGCAGCCACAGCTCCTCGCGCAGGTCGAGCTCGCGGTGCGGCGGCAGCCCGAAGAAGCAGGCACCAAGCCCCTCGTCTACCGCGGTCTGCAGGATCAGCAGCGCGGCCATCGCAGCGTCCATGTGCCAGTACGGCACGTTCCACGGGTCCCCGGCGGGGCTGCCGTTGCGCCGCCGGGTGCCCGCCTTGTCCGGCGCCGCGTAGCGGTCGAGGTACGCCGCTCGGTTGCTGCACGGCACGATCACGACCGGCGCGCGCATCATCCCCGCGAGCCACGGGTCGGGGTCGTCCACGTCGTCGGTCGCGGTCGTCCAGAAGCGCCGGACGTCCTCGGGCGAGTCGAGCACCACGAACGCCCACCCCTGGCTGAACCCGGCGCTCGGGGCGCGGGTCGCGTGGTCGAGCATCCGCTGCAGCACGGCCGGGTCGACCGGGGTGTCGGCGTAGTTGCGGACCATCCGGCGCCGGCGTACGACCTCGCGGAACTCCATGCCCCCGACCCTAGGAGCAACCATGCCCGCTGACTTCGAGGCGATGTGGCGTGAGATCGCGCCGGTCGGGCGCAACGTCGCGACCGGGGGCTACCTGCGCCAGCCGTGGACCTCGCCGGAGGCCGAGCTGCGGGCGTGGTTCGTCGAGCAGTGCGAGGCCCGCGGCCTGCGCGTGGAGCGCGACGGCCTGGGCAACCTGGTCGGCTGGTGGGAGCCCGAGGGCACCGATCCCAGCGACCGGCTCCTCACCGGCTCGCACCTCGACAGCGTCCTCGAGGGCGGTGCGTACGACGGACCCCTCGGTGTGGTCTCGGCGCTGGCGGCCATCGACCGCATGCGCGAGCACGCCGTGGTCCCGGCGCGACCCGTGGGGGTCGGGGTGTTCGTGGAGGAGGAGGGCTCGCGCTTCGGGCTGGCCTGCCTGGGCTCGCGGCTGCTGACCGGTGCGACGCCGTGGGCGACCGCCCGCGAGCTGCGCGACCGCGACGGGGTGTTCCTCGCCGACGCGCTGGAGGCCCAGGGGTTGCCCGGGATGACCGGCACGGCCGGCACGGCCGGCACGACCGGGGACGACGTCGACCTGCTCGCCGGGGTCACCACCTTCGTCGAGCTGCACGTCGAGCAGGGCCGTGCGCTGGTCGACCTCGGGCACGCCGTCGGCGTGGCGAGCGGGATCTGGCCGCACGGGCGCTACCGGTTCGACCTCGACGGCGTCGCCGACCACGCGGGCACGACCCGCATGGAGGACCGGCGTGACCCGATGCTCACCTACGCCACGACCGTGCTGGCGGCGAACGAGGCCGCTCGGCTCGCGGGGGAGCGCGCGACCTTCGGCCGGGTCGAGGTCAACCCCAACGGGACCAACGCGGTGCCGTCGCGGGTGACGGGCTGGCTCGACGCCCGCGCCTCGTCGGTCGCCTCGTTGGAGGCCTTGGTCGAGCGGATCACGGCGCGGGCGAGCGAGGGGGCCGAGCGTGACGGCACCACCGTCACCGTGACCGCCGAGTCGGTCTCCGGCGAGGTCTCCTTCGACCCCGGGCTGGCGGCGTCCCTGGCCACCGGCCACGCGAGCGGCGACTGGCCGGTGCTGCCGACCCAGGCCGGCCACGACGCCGGCATCCTGTCGGCGGCCGGCATCCCCACGGCGATGCTCTTCGTCCGCAACCCCACCGGCGTCTCCCACTCGCCCGACGAGCACGCCGAGGTGCCCGACTGCCTGGCCGGCGTGGACGCGCTGGCCGAGACGCTGACCCGGCTGGTGTCGTGACCGGCTACTCGCTCCAGCGTGCGTGGGTCGACGGCACGGTCCTCGACGACGTGCTCGTCGAGGTCGCCGGGGGGCGGTTCACCCGGGTCACGCCGGACGTGGCCGCGGCCGACGTCCCGCGCGCGACCAGGCTCGACGGCCTGACCCTGCCGGGCCTGGCCAACGCCCACAGCCACGCCTTCCACCGCGCCCTGCGGGGTCGGACCCAGCGCCAGCGCGGCACCTTCTGGACCTGGCGCGAGCAGATGTACGACGTCGCCGGCCGCCTCACACCCGACTCCTACCGCGAGCTGGCCGCCGCCACGTTCCGCGAGATGGTCGTCGCCGGCTACACGTCGGTGGGGGAGTTCCACTACCTGCACCACCAGCCCGACGGCACCTTGCACGAGGAGCCGAACGCGATGCGCGACGCGCTGCGCGACGCCGCCGAGACCGCCAGCATCAGGCTGGTCCTGCTGGACACCGCCTACCTCTCCAGCGGGTTCGGGGCGCCGCCCGAGGGCGTGCAGGTGCGCTACTCCGACGGGTCCGGTGCGGCCTGGGCGGCGCGGGCGGGGGCCGGCCCCGCGGCCATCCACTCCGTGCGGGCGGTGCCCCGCGACGAGCTGCACCACCTCCGCGGCCGGCACCCGCTGCACGTGCACCTGTCGGAGCAGGTCGCGGAGAACGACGGCTGCCTGGCGGCGTACGGGCTGACGCCGGCGGGGCTGCTGCACGCCGAGGGACTGCTCGGGCCGCGCACGACCGTCGTGCACGCCACCCACCTCACCGACGACGACATCGAGCTGCTGGGGAGCACGCGCACCAACGTCTGCCTGACCCCGACCACCGAGCGCGACCTCGCCGACGGGATCGGGCCGGCGCGACGGCTGGCCGACGCCGGCTGCCGGCTGAGCGTCGGGAGCGACAGCCACGCGGTGGTCGACCCGTTCGAGGAGCTGCGCGGGCTGGAGATGCACGAGCGGCTGGCCACCCGGGCCCGTGGGCACTTCACCGCGGCCGAGCTGCTGGACGTCGCGACCGCGCACGACGTGCTGGGCCTGGGCGACGTCGGCCGGATCGAGGTGGGCGCCCGCGCCGACCTCGTCACCCTCGACACCACCTCCCCGCGCACCGCCGGCACGGGCGACGACGAGCACACCGCGGTCTTCGCCGCCACCGCCGCCGACGTCACCCACGTCGTGGTCGACGGCCGGGTGGCGCACCGGCGCGGGGACGAGCCGACCGTGGGTGGCGCGCTGACCGAGACGATCGGGAGGATCTGGTCATGACCTCGACGCTGCTGACCAACATCGGCGAGCTGGTCACCAACGACCCCCACCGCGAGGGCCTCCTGGGCACCATCGAGGCCGCCGCGCTGGTCGTCGAGGGCGACCGGGTCGCCTGGGTCGGGCACGCCACCGACGCGCCCGCCGCGGACGCCGTCGTCGACGCGGGGGGCCGGGCGGTGCTGCCGGGGTTCGTGGACAGTCACAGCCACGTGGTCTTCGCGGGCGACCGGGCACAGGAGTTCGCGGCGCGCATGAGCGGGACGCCGTACGCCGCCGGCGGCATCCGCACCACCGTCGCCGCCACCCGCGCCGCGACCGACGAGCAGCTGCTCTCGCACGCGGCTCGGCTGGTGCAGGAGATGCTGCGACAGGGCACGACCACCGTGGAGATCAAGTCCGGCTACGGGCTGTCGGTGCGCGACGAGGCGCGCAGCCTGGCGGTGGCGCGACAGCTGACCGAGCAGACGACCTTCCTGGGCGCGCACGTCGTGCCGCAGGAGCACGCCGACGACCCGGCCGGCTACGTCGACCTGGTGACCGGGCCGATGCTCGAGGCGTGCGCCCCGCACGCGCGGTGGATCGACGCGTTCTGCGAGCGGGGTGCGTTCGACGCCGACCAGGCCCGCGCGGTGCTCGACGCCGGCGAGGCGGCCGGGCTGCGCGGGCGGCTGCACGCCAACCAGCTCGGCCCCGGCCCCGGCGTTCGGCTCGCGTGCGAGCGCGGCCTGCTGGCCGTCGACCACTGCACCTACCTCGACGACGCCGACGTCGACGCGCTGCGTGACTCCGGCACGATCGCCACCCTGCTGCCCGGCGTGGAGTTCTCCACCCGCCAGCCCTACCCCGACGCCCGCCGCCTGCTCGATGCCGGGGTCCGTGTCGCGCTGGCGTCGGACTGCAACCCCGGGTCGTGCTTCACCAGCTCCATCCCGCTCTGCGTCGCGCTGGCGGTGCGCGAGATGGGCTTGACGCCGGCTGAGGCGGTCCACGCGGTCACGGCCACGGCCGCGGCATCACTGGACCTCGACGGTGCGGACGGCGTCGGCCGGCTGGTGCCCGGGCGACGCGCCGACCTGGTGCTGCTCGACGCGCCCTCCCACGTGCACCTGGCCTATCGCCCCGGCGTCCCGCTCGTCGCCGGCGTCTGGCAGCGCGGGCGGCCGGTGCTCTGACCCGGTCAGGCCACCGGCACCCGGCACACCACCAGCCGTCCGGCCACCGAGCCGTCGCGGAGCAGCCTGATCATCCGGTCCTGGTTGCGCTGCGCCTCCTGGAACGACTCGCTGCCGCCGTGCTCGCGCCGTACGACGTCGTCGACCGCGTCGGCGGCGTCCTGCCAGTCCTGCGGCGGGTCGTCGAAGTCGCCGAGCCAGGCCCGATCCACGACCTCAAGACCGGCACCGCGCAGCAGCCCGTCCAGCTCGTCGGCGGTGACGAAGTGGTTACCCTCGGGCGGGTCGGTGAGCTCCTCGACGGTCCGGACGAACACCAGGAGCCCGACCGCGCCGCCCCCGGCCACCACCCGCCGCAGCTCGGCGACCTGGGCGGCCTTGTCCTCGACGGTGCACAGCACCCCGAGCGACCAGCCGGCGTCGTACTCACCGTTCCCCACCGGCAGCGCGGCCCCGTCGCCGACGAGCGCCCGGAACCCGAAGAGCCGCTCCGCGGCCCGGCACGCCCCCTCCATCGGGTCCACCAGGGTCGGCTGCACGCCGTGCGTCTCCTGGACCAGCCGCGCCGGCCCGCCGACGCCGGCGCCGCTGTCGAGCAGCCGCATCCCCGGCGCCAGCCCCATCCGGTCCGCCAGCCACCGGAGCGCGGCCGGGCTGCCGCTGCCGCGGCACGCCGCCGGCAGCGCGTGGTCCTGCCCGAGCTCCTCGACCGCGTCTGCGGTCCAGCTCGCCACCGTGTCGAACTCCTCGACCATCGGTTCCTCGCTCATGCACCCTCCTGGATCCGACGACCGATCTCGGCCTTCACCTCGGCGCCGTCGAGCTCGCTCGACGAGCTGCCCCGTCCCGACAGGTTGACCCCTGACACGCCCGGCACCGCGAGCAGCGCCCGAGCCTCCTCGACGGCCGCCTCGATGCCTGCCTCCCGCACGTCGCCGGCGGCCAACACCCGCTCGACCCGGGCGTCGTCGAGGTGCAGCCCGGGGAACCCCTGCAGCACCCGCGCCCCCGCGGCGTCCGTGTAGACCGCCACGCCCGCCACGACGGGGATCGTGAGCCCCAGCTCCCGGGCCCGTGCGACGAACCGCGCCACCGTCTCCGGCGACCCGGCGTGGTTGAGCACCGCCACCTGTGCCCCGGCGCGCTGCTTCTCCACCAACCGCCCCGGGCGCAGCTGCCGTGGCGCGGCCTCCGGCGACTCCGGGACACCGACCGCCAGGCCCCGCCCCGCGGCCAGCGCCGCCAACCGGGTGCCGTCGAGGTCGAAGACCTGCGTGACCCCCGGCCGCACCCCCGGAGCCCGGCCGTCCCCGGTCACGCACAGCACCCCGTCGGCCTCGACCAGTCCCAGCCCGGCGACCTCCTGCTCCAGCACCACGCGGTTGCGGTCGCGGCAGGCCAGCGTCACCCACGGCACCCCGCCGGCCTCGCGGACCAGCGCCGCCAGCACCGTCGGCGGGAAGTCCGGCCGGTTCTGGTGCTCCCCGAGCAGCAGCGCGTCGCACGACCCGCGCATCACCGCGACGCTCTGCGCCACCGCGGCCGGGTCGTAGGACGGCAGCGTCAGGTCGCTCAGCACGGCGTCCCCGCGCTCCAGGGCTGCCAGCAGCACCGAGGACGACGGGCCGGGGGCGGCCTCACGCCCGGCCCACGGGACCGGGTCCTCGAGGTCGGCGAACGTGCACCGGTGGTCTGCCAGCTCGCAGCGCAGGTCCTCGCGCACCCCGCCGCACGGACCGAACGTCATGCCCTTCGGGCAGGCGGTCGCGGCGGTGGTCACCCCGATGACGCTACCCACGCCGCAGGCACCGACCGGGCGAGCCGGTGCCGGGCGAGCAGCCGGAGCCGGACGGACCGAACGAGCCCCTGCGCCGTCTCACCCCGCCGAGGGGGCCCGGCCGGAAGGCCCTTCGGTCCGTCCGGCTCCGACGGATAGGTTGCGCCCGTGCCCCGCCTGACGCCCGATCCGCACTCCTACGCCCGCCCCACCGAGGTCGTCGTACGCCGGATGGCGCTCGACCTCGACGTCGACCTGGACCGGCAGCGACTGGCCGGCAGCGTCACGCTCGACGTCGAGCGGGTCGACCCGGAAGCCACCGAGCTGGCCCTCGACACCTGGCACCTGGACCTCGGGGCGGTCACCGACGGCGACGGGACTCCACTCGAGCACCACGTCGGGGAGCACGACGAGATCCTCGGCGCCCCGCTGACGATCCGGCTCGGCGAGAGCGACCGGGTGGTCGTCCACTACGCCACCACCGACAAGGCCACCGCCCTCCAGTGGCTCGGCCCGGAGCAGACGTCGTCGGGCCAGCCGTTCCTGTTCACCCAGTCCCAGCCGATCCTGGCGCGCAGCTGGATCCCCTGCCAGGACAGCCCGGGCATCCGCGCGCCGTACGACGCGACCGTCCGCGTGTCCGCGCACCTGATGGCGGTGATGAGCGCGGAGAACCCCACCGAGCGCAGCGCCGACGGGCAGTACCGCTTCACCATGCCCGAGCCGGTGCCGACCTACCTCGTCGCCCTCGCCGTCGGTGATCTGCGCTTCCGCGAGCTGGGCGCCCGCAGCGGCGTCTACGCCGAGGAGGCCGTGGTCGAGGAGGCGGCGTGGGAGTTCGCGGACACCGAGGCGATGATCGAGGCCGCCGAGCGGCTCTACGGCCCCTACCGCTGGGGCCGCTACGACCTGCTCATCCTGCCGCCGAGCTTCCCCTACGGCGGCATGGAGAACCCCCGGCTCACGTTCGCCACCCCCACCGTCATCGCCGGCGACCGGTCGCTCGTCACCCTCGTCGCCCACGAGCTCGCGCACTCCTGGTCGGGCAACCTCGTCACCAACGTCACCTGGAACGACCTGTGGCTCAACGAGGGCTTCACGACGTACTTCGAGACCCGCATCGACGAGGAGATGTACGGCGCCGACTACACCTCCATGCTGCTGCGGCTCGGTCGACAGGAGCTGGAGAAGACCCTCGACGACGCCTCCCCGGAGCAGACCGTGCTGCACGCGGAGCTGGTCGATCCCGACGGCTACCTGCCGAAGCTGCCCTACGAGAAGGGCTCGCTGTTCCTGCGGATGCTCGAGGCCCGCGTCGGCCGCGAGACGTTCGACGCGTTCCTGCGCGACTACTTCGACCGGTTCGCGTTCGGCTCGATGGACACCCCGACCTTCCTGGCCCACCTCGAGTCCGAGCTGCTCGCGCCGGCCGGCCTGACGCCCGACGACGTGCGGGTCGAGGAGTGGATCCACGGTCCCGGCGTCCCCGACGACGCCCCGGTCTTCACCTCCGACGCTTTCAGCCTCGTCGAGGCGCAGGTCGCGCGGCTGCTGGCCGGCACCCCCGCCGCCGACCTCGACGTGGGCGGCTGGGTCAGCCACCAGTGGGTGCACCTCGTCCGCTCGCTGCCGGCCGACGCCGACCACGCGCTCCTCGACGACGTCGACGCCGCGTTCGGCTTCTCGACCACCGGCAACATCGAGGTCGCGACCGCCTGGTTCGAGCTGGTCGTCGCCGCCGGCTGGGTCTTCGAGCGGCCGGCCGCGGACCGGGCGCTGGGCGACCTGCTCACCCGGCACGGCCGGGCGCTCTACCTGCGCAAGGTCTACACCCGCCTCGCCGCCACCGAGCGCGGCAAGGAGCGGGCGTGGGAGATCTACGCCCTCGCGCGACCGACGTACCACCCCGTCAGCCAGGGCGTCGTCGACCGGATTCTCGCCTGACAGCGCCCGCAGTGGCCGTGAGCCCGCACGGCGCAGATCACGACGTTGTGCAGGTCTGGAGGCCGGATTCCCTGCAGAACGTCGTGGTCTGGGTCGGCCCGGAGCGTCAGTAGCCCTTCGGCTTGCCGTCCAGCCGCAGCCAGTCGTCGAACAACTCGTCGAGCTGCTCGCCGGAGACCTTCTCGGCCAGCCGCTCGAAGTCACGGGTGGTGACGTTGCCGTAGGCGTGCTTGCCCGCCCAGCGGCGGCCGAGCCTCTTGAAGTCGCGGGTGCCGATCTCGCGGCGGAGCACGAAGAGCGTCATCGCGCCGCGCTGGTAGACCGGCTCCCCGAACAGGTCGGCGGGGTCGGTGAACTCCGTGGGCGCCGGGCTCCACAGGTCGTCGTCGGCGTCGCGGGCGTAGAGCGTGTCGAACCGCTCGCGCGGGGTCCGCCCGTCGTGGGCCCCCGACCAGAGCCACTCGGTGAAGGTCGCCCAGCCCTCGGCCAGCCAGATGTCGTGCCAGTCGGTGAGGGTGACGGAGTTGCCGAACCACTGGTGCGCGGTCTCGTGCACGACCGTCGAGGTGGAGGCCCCGCCCGGCGGGTAGAACGGTCGGGTCTGGGTCTCCAGCGCGTAACCGACGTACGCGTCGTCGACGACGTGCCCACCCGAGGAGAACGGGTAGGCGCCGAAGAGCTTCTCGCAGAACGCGATCACCTCGGGCAGCACCTCGCGCGCCGGGCGGGCGCCGCCGAGCGCTGCGTCCTCGAAGAACCACAGCGGCAGCTCGCGGCCGTCGACGGAGGTGACGCTGGACTCGGTGACGTCGTAGCGGCCGATCCCGACCATCGCGAGGTACGTCGACATCGGCTCGGCCTGGCGCCAGGTCCAGGTGGTGCCGGTGCCGTGCGGGGCGGTCCCGACGAGCTCGCCGTTGGCGACGACGGAGTAGCCGGCGGGCGCGCTGACGCGGAAGGTGAAGCGGGCCTTGTCACCGGGGGTGTTGTTGGACGGCAGCCAGGTCATCGCACCGACCGGCTCGTTGACGGCGACCGCGCCGTCGCTGGTGCGGACCCAGCCCTCGGTGCTGCCGTCGTCGTCGGTGTGCTCCGGCGGCACCCCGTCGTAGGAGACGACCGCGGTGAAGCGACCCTTCTCCAGCGTCTCGGCGGGTGTCACGACCAGCTCGTCCCCGCGGCGCACGAACGTGGCCGGCTGCTTGTCGACGGTCACCGCGGTGACCTCCGGGCCGGAGAAGTCGAGGTGGAAGCGGCGCATCTCCTGGCGGGCGACCGCCCGGATGCGGACGGTCGCGATCGCGCGGTTGGTCAGCGGGGCGTAGTCGATCGCGACGTCGTAGGCGCGCACCTGGTAGCCGCTGTTGCCCATCGACGGGAACAACGTGTCCGGCTTCGCGGCCACGAGCGGCGCGGCCAGCACCGACCCGGCGAGGACGCCGGCCACGGACAGCCCCAGCGTGCGGGCGCGGCGGGTCGGCGTACGGCGCCGGTCGTTGGTCACCTGCTGACAGTAGGTGAGACGGGGCTGCTCGGCCGGGTCTTCGGGGTGGACGCGGCTCCTAGGGTGTGACCGTGGCCACCGCGCACGAGCTCCCCGACACCGCCGACCTCACCGCCGACCGCTTCCGCAGCATGAGCGGCGCCTCCATCGGCGCCCGCGACCTGCCGCCGCCGAGCGGTGCCGGGCTGCCGCCCGGCCCCGGGTGGCCGGTGCTGGTGCAGAGCGCGGCGCTGATGCGCTTCCGGCACTGGTTCCACCCCTACCTGCAGCGGACGTACGGCGACGTGTTCACCGTCCGGCTGATCCCCGGCGGTCGGCCGCTGGTCTTCTTCACGCGGCCCGAGCACGCGCGCGAGATCTTCGCCGGCGACCCCGAGGTGTTCCACGCCGGCAAGGGCAACGCGATCCTCGGCCCGATCATGGGCCGGCACTCGCTGCTCCTGCAGGACTCGATGGAGCACAAGCGGGCGCGCAAGCTGTTGATGCCGGCGTTCAACGGGCAGGCGCTCAAGGGCTACCGCGAGCTCGTCTCGCAGCTGGCCGCCGACGAGGCCGAGCACTGGCCCGACGGTGCGACCTTCCGCTCGCTGGACCGGATGAACGCCCTCACTCTCGAGGTCATCCTGCGCGTGGTCTTCGGTGTCACCGACGCCGACCGGCTCGCCGCGATGCGGCCGCTGGTCAACGCCACCGTCGACATCAGCCCCGTGGTGCTGCTGGGCTGGGGCTACCCGTGGCTGCAGCGGATGGGGCCGTGGAAGCGCACGGTCGACACCCAGGCGGCCCTGGACCGGCTCATCCACGCGGAGATCCGCGAGCGGCGTACAGCGCCCGACCTCGTCGAGCGCACCGACGTGCTGTCACGACTGATCCGGGCCGGCGCCGACGAGGGCGAGCAGCCGCTGTCCGACACCGAGCTGCGCGACCAGCTGGTCACCCTGCTGCTCGCCGGGCACGAGACGACCGCGACCTCGCTGGCGTGGGCGCTGCGCGAGCTCGGGCAGCACCCCGACCTGCTGCGTCGCAGCCAGGAGGCTGCGCGCGGCACCGGCCCCGACGGCCCCACGACCGAGGACGACGCCTGGCTGGAGGCGGTGATGAAGGAGTCGATGCGACTGCACCCGGTGATCCCGATGGTGGTGCGCACGCTGATGGAGCCCGCCACGATCGGCGGGGTCGACCTGCCCGCCGGCACCACCGTGGGGCCGTCGATCATCGTGGCTCACCAGCGCCCGGAGAACCACCCCGAGCCCGACGCCTTCCGCCCCGAGCGGTTCCTGGGGCAGAACCCGCCGACCAACACCTGGATCCCGTTCGGCGGCGGCGTACGACGCTGCATCGGCGCGGGCTTCGCGCAGATGGAGGGCGTGGCGGTCCTGCGTGAGGTGCTGGCCCGCTGGGACGTCGCCGCCGTCGGGCCCGAGGAGCCGAAGGTCCGCAACATCACCTCGGTGCCGAAGCGGGGTGCGCTGGTGCGGGTGACGCGGCAGTAGGAGCGGCTGCCCTACCGGTCGAACGCCGCCTGCACCTGGGCCTCCGAGAGCCCGTAGTCCTTCAGCGAGTAGCGGTGCGAGGGCTTGGCGTGCCCGGTGCGCGCCTCCTCGTCGATCGCCTTCACAACCGCCTCGGCCTCGGCCGACAGCGACAGACCGAACGCCTCGTAGACCCCGCGGACCGTGCCCATCGGGTCGCCCTGCAGGTCGGCGAAGGAGACGTCGACGAACTGCGAGGAGTCGTAGCGCGGCCGGGCGTCGTGGAACGCGTGGTAGGCGCGGCTCCACAGGTCCAGCTGGGTGTGCCCGATGACCCCGCCGACGTAGGTGTCGCTGTGCCCGGCGGTCGTCGCCGCCGACAGCGAGCACGACGAGGCGATGCAGACGACCGGGTCGCGGTGCGTGTAGACGACCAGCGCGTCCGGGTAGACCGACATCAGCGCGTCGAGCGCCGTCATGTGCGAGGGGTTCTTGAGCACCCAGCGCTTCTCGGGGTCGTTGAGCCCGATGAGTTGCAGGTTCTCCCGGTGCCGCGCGTAGGCGTCGGTCCAGTCCTGCCCCTTGAGCCACTCGGTGTAGCGCGGCAGGTTGGCCAGCGACTCGTAGGAGTTGGACTTGCCGGTCTGGCGCAGCAGCCGCCAGCACTCCTCCTCCGAGGTCGCGTCCATGTAGTGGATCCCCATGAACTCCGGGTCCTCCACGTGGTGCGCGGCGAAGGCCTGCTGCATCGCCGAGAAGATCGGGTCGTCCTCCCAGGTCTCGCGCGGCGGCCGCGGCTGGGGGTACTGCGTCAACCACATCTCCAGGCCCTGGTGCGCGGGATCGGCGGCCAGCAGCCGGTGCAGCGCCGTGGTGCCCGTCCGCGGCAGGCCCATCACGAAGATCGGCCGTTCGACGGGTACGTCGCGGTGCTGAGGCAGCGCGTTGAACTGCGCCTGCGTGAGCAGCCGGCCGACCAGCGCCGACTTCACCTCCGAGCGCTGGAAGTAGTTCCCGCGGCCGGTCAGGCCCGCCTCGGGGGAGTTGAGGTCCTCCACCAGGACCCGCAGCCCCTCCTCGTGCGCGGTGCCGCCGAAGTCGTCCATGCCCACGGTGCGCACCGCCGCGGCCACGATGTCCTCGTAGCTGCCCACGTCGGCCCGCTCGCGGGTCATCACGTTGTCAGACATCAGGTTGCCTCTCGTCTCACCGGGTCTCGAGGCTCGTCGCTGGCGCTCCTCGCACCTCGACCGCCGGCTCGCCCCCGATGGTCGAGGTGCGAGCGCAGCGAGCCTCGAGACCCCTCTCAGTCGTGGAACTCGCCGCAGTCGACGGTGAGCATCTGGCCGGTCACCGCCGACGCGAGGTCGGAGGCGAGGAACAGCGTCGCCCGGGCGACCTCCTCCGACGACGCGAGCCGCTTCAGATCCGTGGGGGCGGCCTTCTCGGCGTACACCTCGTCGTGGGTCTTGCTCTCGACCGCGGCGAGGAAGTCGAAGTAGCCGCGGTTGACGTCCTCGTAGATGTAGGACGGCGCGACGCTGTTGACCCGGATGCCGCGCGGCCCGAGCTCGGTGGCCAGCGAGGAGGCGAGGTGCTCCAGGGCGCCCTTGGACAGCTTGTAGCCGGCGTACTCCGGCTGGCTGGAGAAGGCCACGCAGGAGTTGAGCATGATGATCGAGCCCTTGGACTCCGCGAGCGCGTCGGCGAAGAGCGCCGAGAGCCGCAGCGGCGCGAAGACGTTGGTCTCGTTGACCTTCGCCAGCTTCTTCGGGTCGATCTGGGTGATCGGGTCCATCGGCGGGATCGCGAAGGCGTTGTTGATGACGCAGTCGACGCGGCCGAAGGCCTCCAGGGAGCGGGCGACGAGGTTGGCGCGGGAGTCCTCGTCGGTGACGTCGGTGACGACCATCGCCACCTCGGCGCCGAGCGCCTCGACCTCGGTGGCGACCTCCTTCAGGCGCTCCTCGGTGCGGCTGGCGATGACGAGCCTCGCGCCCATCTTCGCGGCCTCGACGGCCAGCGACCGGCCCAGGCCGGGGCCGATGCCGGAGATGACGACGACCTTCCCGGCCAGCACGGGCGCGGGGGTGTAGCGGTCCTCGATGGAGGTGTCGTGGGCGGCGGCGTAGCCGAGCTGGCTCAACTGATCATCCTTCTCGCGATGTGGCGCTGCCGGGCGGCGATCCGCGCGGCGTACTGCTCGTGGGTGAGGGGAGTGAGGTGCGGCAGCAGCGACGCGACGTCGCCGAGCTTCACGACCTCGACGCTCGGCCCGTCCTCGGGGCCGAGGTCGCGCTCGAGGCGCTGCCAGCGCAGCATCATCGAGCCCGTGCGGTGGCCGGTGGTCTCCAGCCAGTTGGCGAGGTACGGCGCCGCCGGGTCGCCCGAGGGCGGCTTCTCGCTGACCACGAACCGCATCACGCCGTCCGGGTCGGTCTCGGCCTGCGCCTTGGTCAGCGAGGTCTGGTGGGTCTCGTAGTCGGTGGAGGCGTACCAGTCCGAGCCGATCTGGATCGCCTGGTACGCCGCGTCGTCGCACCGGGGCACCGAGACGACCATCGCCTCGTCCTCGCCCAGCTCGTAGTGGCCGATCGAGGAGCGCTGGGAGGCCAGCCCACCGGGGGTGGAGACCGGCGCGGTGAGGGTGTTGGCCTCCTCGGCGTACTGGAACCAGTGCGGGAAGGCGAACCAGGTACGGATCGAGGAGGTGATGGAGCGGGCCGCGACCTCGTACTTCTTGGTCAGCAGGGCGCGGGTCAGCGGCTTCGCGGCCGCCCCGAGGGCGTCGGCGCGCTCGATGGAGATCCAGCCGGGCTCCTCGGTGTCCCAGTCGCAGAACACCTCGCGCACGATCAGCGTCTTGGCGCCGGGCTCGGCGGTGTAGGTGAACTCGAAGCTGCCCTCGGCGTCCCGCTCGAGCTCGCGGTCGTCGAAGGCCATCAGCGAGGTGGCGGCCGAGTCCGCGGTGTAGGCACCGCCCATGACCTGGAAGGACAGGTCGGCCGAGGTGCCCCGCCGCCCGCGGATCACGTACTCGACGCCCTCGCGCAGGTAGGCGTTGAAGTACATCGCGTCGGGGTTGTCCAGGCCCTGGCGGGAGAACTGGTGCGTGGGCTGGACGAACAGCGGCCGGTCGAGGTCGTAGTCGAAGGCGGTCTGCATCGCCATCCGGATGCGCCCGGCGAGGTAGTCGTAGCCCTCGAGCAGGTCGGCCTCGGTGCGGATGAACGGTGCGGCGGCGATCAGCCTCTCGCCTTCGGCGATCGCTTCGCGCAGGGGGGCAGTGAGGTCCCAGGAGCCGTCGGTGCCGTCGACCTCGGGGTTGGCCGCCGGCTCCATGCCGTGGGGTGCGTGCGACATCGGATCAGCCCCGGCTCAGCCGTTGACCTTGGCGATGACGTTCTCGGCGTACTGCTCGAGGTGCTTGATCTTCGTCTCGAGCGGCTCGGTGTCGGGGCCCTTGATGTAGGGCACGCGGAAGCCGACGATGCAGTCGGTGACGCCCTTGTCCTCCAGGCGCTTGATGCCGTCGACGGTGTAGGCGTCGTAGGAGATGACGTGCACCTCGAAGTCGTCGCGGGTGTCGCCCTCCTCCTCGCGGATCTCGGCGAGCCGCGTGAGCAGCCGGTCGAGCTCCTCGCCGTCACCGCCCGCGTGCATCCAGCCGTCGCCCTTGCGGACGGCGCGGCGCAGCGCAGCGTCGACGTGGCCGCCGACGAGCAGCGGGATCGGGGACGGGGCACCGGGGCACTGCTTGAGCGACTCGATCTCGTAGAACTCCCCGGAGTAGGAGAAGAACTCGCCCGTGGTGAGGCCCTTGAGGATGTCCATGCACTCGTCCATCCGCTTGCCGCGCTTCTCCCACGGCACGCCGAGGGCGTCGAAGTCCTCGGGCCAGGGGGAGAGCCCGACGCCGAGGCCGAGGCGGCCGCCGGAGAGGTGCGCCAGGGACGAGGCCTGCTTGGCCACGAGTACCGGCGGGCGCACGGGCAGCTTCAGCACGAACGGCGTCAGGCGCAGCGTCGTCGTGTGCGCGAAGAGGTGCGCGCACAGGACCATCGTCTCGATGAACTCCTTGCCGTCGAGGAACTCGCGGTCCCCGGTGTCGGTGTAGGGGTACTTGCTGTCGGAGCTCTCCGGGTAGATCAGGGAGTCGGCCACGGTCATCGACGTGTAGCCGGCGGCCTCGGCGGCCTGGGCCAGGGGTGCGTAGTAGGAGGCCTGGGTCATCGCCTCGGCGTAGGTGAACCGCATAAGCCATGAGACTAGAACGTGTTCCACTTTTCTGCCAGAGTGCCGTGTCGTGGACCTCGCAGAGATCAGCGACCGGCTCGAGATCGCCGACGTCGTCACCCGCTACACCCGCGCCATCGACACCGGCGACTGGGACAGGCTCGACACCGTCTTCACCGCCGACGCCGACATCGACTACGTGCAGTCCGGCGGCATCCACGACACCTACGCGGTCGTGAAGCCCTGGCTGGCCGAGATGCTGCCCGCGTTCTTCCCGAAGCGGATGCACACCATCGGCCAGGTCGAGGTGCCGTGGGTCGCGGGCGCCGACGAGCTGCAGTGCGTGGCCTACTTCGACAACCCGATGCCGATGTCCGACGGGCAGGGCGGGGAGAAGATCGTCGAGGTCGGCGGGCTCTACCACCACACCATGGTCCGCACCCCCGACGGCTGGCGCTCGCGCAAGCTCGTCGAAGAGGTCGTCTGGAAGAGGGGACTGTGATGGGCCTCCCCGAGGAGCGGCCCCCGGGCCTCGACAACCCGCGCACCGTCACGGCCATCAAGTGGATGGCCAAGATCCAGGTGGCGGTGTTCAAGGCGACCAACGGCCGCGTCGGCAGGTACTGGCGCATCGGTGCCGGCTGGAGGAAGCCGGTCCCGACGCTGCTGCTGCACCACGTCGGCCGGAAGTCCGGCACCGCGTTCACCACGCCGCTGCTCTACCTGCCCTACGGGGACGGGCCCGACGCCGACCTGGTGATCGTGGCCTCGCAGGGGGGGCTGCCGAAGAACCCGCAGTGGTTCCACAACCTGATGGCCGCCCCCGACTGCGAGGTGAGCCTGCCGGGTCGCCGACGCGTGCCGGTGCACGCGCACCGGGCGGACTCCGCGGAGAAGGAGCGGCTGTGGCCGCTGCTGGTCGACCTGTACGCCGACTTCGCGAAGTACGCCGTGTGGACCGACCGCGACATCCCCGTGGTCGTCCTCTCGCCCCGCTGAGCCCCGGTGAGCCCCACTGAGCCCCCGGTGGGCCCCGCCCGCCGTGGGGACCCGGCTTGGAAGGGCTGGACGTCTCCGCGATGATGGGCGCGTGATCGACAGGCTCCGGACCGAGGACCACCCCGTGCTGACGGGGCTGGTCGCCCTCGTGTCGGTGGGCCTGGTCGTCGGGCTCGTGCTCGGTGGTGTGGCGCTGGGCGCCACCCGCTTCCTCGGTATCGGCGAGGACCCCAGCACCGAGACCGTCTCCGACGACGTCGACTTCTACCTGCCCAAGCCCTCGCCCACCGACGGTCCGTCCGGCCCGCTCATCACGCTGGCGCCGTCGGAAAAGGAGCAGGCCGGGCAGGAGCAGCCCTCGCAGCCGCAGGAGACCGAGACCGAGGAGGCCCGGGAGGACGAGATCACCCTCTCGGCCGGCCAGACCTCCGTCGGGGTCATGGAGAACATCGACCTGACCGGCGTCTACCCCGGCGGTGAGGGCTCGGTCCTGCAGGTCCAGAAGTTCTCCGGCGGCGGGTGGCAGGACTTCCCGGTGACCGCGGTCGTCAGCAACGAGACGTTCTCGACCTTCGTGCAGACCAGCTTCCAGGGCGTCAACCGGTTCCGCGTGGTCGACAACGACAGCGGGCTGGCGTCCAACGAGATCAAGGTGACGGTCGGCTGATGCGCCGCCGGGCCGCCCTGCTCGTCGGGTCGCTCGTGGCCACGGCGGCCCTCACGGCCTGCGCGGGCGAGGAGACGTCGGCCCCGTCCCGGGGGCTGCAGGTGCGGCCGGTCCTCGGTGCGGCCGACGGCCTCGCGTGCGACGCGCTCGGGGACCGTGCGGTGGCCGACCTCGAGCGGCCCGGCAACGCTCCTGCCGAGGAGGACGTCGAGGCGTGTGCGCTCGACGGTGTCGGCTACCGGCTCGGGGAGGCGGCGGTCGACGGTGGTGTGGTGAGCGTCGAGCTCCGCGCCGCCACCGACTCCTACCTGGTCGAGATCGCCCTGGACGACGACGCCGCGCAGGCGATGTCCGACCTCACCTCCGACGCCGCGTCCTCGGACTCCCAGGTCGCCCTGGTCGCCGACGGGGTCGTCATCAGCGCGCCGATGATCGCCGGCGTCGTGGGCGGCTCACTGCAGGTCAGCGGCCCCTGGAACGGCAGCCAGGCCGAGGAGATCGCCGCGCTGCTGCGTGGCTGACCTCCCCGGCCCGGTGCGGTCCAGCGGTGCGCTGGCGACGTGCTGGTGAGCGGGTGCCTCAGGCGGGCACGTAGTCGAACGTGTCCGGGTTCGGGCCTCGACGACCGTCCTCGCCCCTGTCCAGCGCGCTGATCGCGTCGATCTCCTCCGGGCTCAGCTCGAAGTCGAAGATCGCGAAGTTCTCCTCCATGCGCTCACGCTTCATCGACTTGGGGAAGACGATGTCGCCGCGCTCGACGTGCCAGCGCAGGGTGACCTGCGACGGGGTCTTGCCGTGGGCGGCCGCGATCTTGCCGATCACCTCGTCATCGAGGACCGCGCCCTGGGCGATCGGCGACCAGGCCTCGACCTCGACGCCGTGGCGGATGGAGGCGGCCCGGGCGTCCTCGTTGCAGAAGTAGGGGTGCACCTCGATCTGGTTGACGGCCGGGATGACGCCGGTCTCGGCGACGATCCGGTCCAGGTGGGCGGGCTGGAAGTTCGAGACGCCGATCGACCGGGCGCGGCCGTCCGCCACGAACTCCGAGAGGGTGCGCCACGTGGAGACGTAGTCACCGTCGTACAGCGTCGGGAGCGGCCAGTGGATGAGGAACAGGTCGACGTGGTCCAGGCCCAGCGCCTCGAGCGACTGGTCGAAGGAGCGACGGGCGTCGTCGGGGGCGTGGAAGCCGTTGTCGAGCTTGGTGGTCACGTAGAGCTCGCGGCGCGGGATGCCGGAGTCGGCCAGCGCGCGACCCACGCCCTGCTCGTTCTGGTACATCTGCGCGGTGTCGATGTGGCGGTAGCCCACCTCCAGGGCGGTGCTCACCGTGTCGGCGGTCTGCTCGGGCGGCACCTGGAAGACACCGAAGCCGAGCTGCGGGATCTCTGTCTGGTTGTTCAGGGTGATGGTGGGAACGGTCATGCTCCCCACAACACCAGTGGGTCGACCGGTATTCACCACCCGCCCGGTGGACCCGGTGAAAGCCTTCTCACAGCCCGCGCAGGTGTCGCCTCAGCCCCGGGCGGGAACGGGCGGCCGCGGCAGTGGCAGCGGGAGGCTCGGGTCGAGCGCCAGGTCGGCGAGCGCGTCCGCGTGCACGAGGGCCGTGTCGAGGACCGGCAGCGGTGCCGCCTCCGCCGGGACGAGCAGCCCGATCTCGGTGCAGGCCAGGGCCACCACGTCGGCGCCGCGGTCGGACATCCGTCGGATGATGTCGACATGGAGATCGCGCGAGGTCGTGCGGAAGACGCCCTGGGTGATCTCCTCGAACACCACCCGGTCCACCTCGAGCCGATCCTCGAGGTCCGGGGTCACGACCTCGAGGCCGTACGCCGCCAGCCGGGTCGCGTAGAAGTCCAGCTCCATCACGGGGCGGGTGCCGAGCAGGCCGACGCTGCGGTGACCCGCGCGCAGCGCCGCCTCGGCGACGGCGTCCGCGATGTGCAGGACCGGGGCGTCGACCGCGGCGACGAGGTCGTCGTAGTTGCGGTGCATCAGGTTGGTGCAGATCGCCAGGACCTCCGCGCCGCCGGCCTCGCAGGCCCGTCCGGCCTCGGCCAGCATCCGCCCGGAGCGGGCGTAGTCGTCGGCCACCTGGCAGGCCCGCACCTCGGAGAAGTCCAGCGACTGCAGGCTGATCCGGGCCGACGCGTGCGCGCCGCGTGCGGCGGCGACCCGCTCGTTGAGGTGGCGGTAGTAGGTCGCGGTGGAGTGCCACGACATGCCGCCGATGAGACCCAGGGGACGCAGGCGCTCGCTCATGCCCTCATCGTCGGTCGCGGCCGCCCGATAAGGAATCCCTGACCTCGTTGCCGGACCCATAAGCCACACTTGGGTCATGGACCCGCGCCGCCTGCTCGTCTTCCGTGAGGTCGCCCGTGCCGGCTCGTTGACCGCGGCAGCACGCGCGCTGGGCTGGACCCAGCCGGCGGTGAGCCAGCACCTCGCCGCGCTCGAGCGCTCCGTCGGACTCCCGCTGGTGCTGCGCGGCCCGACCGGGACGTCGCTGACCGAGGCGGGGGAGGTGCTGCTCCGCCGTGCCGACGCGGTGGCCGCCGAGCTGCACGCCGCGGAGGAGGAGCTGGCGTCCCTCGCGCAGCTGCGGGCGGGGCGGGTGCGGCTGCACTGCTTCCCCTCGGCTGCGGCCACCCTCGTGCCCGAGGCGGTGCGCGCCCTGGCGACCTCGCACCCCGGGATCAGTGTCGGGCTGGTCGAGGCCGAGCCGCCCGAGGCGCTGGCGGCGGTGGGGGCCGGCGACGCCGACCTCGCCCTGGTCTTCGGGTACGACGCCGAGCCGGTCGGTCTGGGGTCACTCGTCTGGCGGCCGCTGCTGACCGAGCCGGTGCACCTGGTGCTCCCGCCCGCGGGCACGGTGTCGTCCTTGGATGAGCTGGCCGGCGCGGACTGGATCGGAGGCTGCGAGCGCTGCCGGGTGCACCTCGTCGACTGCTGCCGGGAGGCCGGGTTCGAGCCGGCGCTGCGCCACGAGACCGACGACTACGTGGTCGTGCAGAACCTCGTCGCCCGCGGGCTCGGGGTCACCGCCCTCCCGGAGTCCGCGTTGACGGCGTACCGGCATCCCGAGGTGCGCGTGCTGGAGGAGCCGGCGCTCGGGCACCGCGTCGTCGGCGTCGCGCACCGTCCCGGCGCGGACCAGGTGCCGGCCACTGCGGCCCTCCTGCGCGAGCTGGTCACCGTCGTCGGCGGTGGGTGACCCCCGGTCGGGAGGGGCCGCCCACCGGGCTCGTCCTCACGTGGGAGGACGCATCCTGGCCAACCTGCTCCGCAGCGCGTCGACGCGCTCGCGGTTGGTCTGCAGCTCCACGTAGCGCTCCCCGAGCGCCCAGAGCAGCGCGTCGTCGAGCCGGCGGACGGCGCCCGGCGGGTAGCGGTAGTCCATGCGCTCCATCAGCGTCGCGGTGTCCACCGGTCGCACGATCTCGCCGAGGTCCTTCAGCGAGGTGATGCCGAGCTCCAGCACGGTGCGTGCGATCCACGCGTAGTGCTCGGTGCGCGACCACCCGGCGTCGGGGTACTGACCGGCCAGGAACGCAGCGAGGTCGCGCGGGCTGAGCCGTGGGTCGTCGTCCTCCGGCTCCGCGGGCTGGTCGCCGGTCCCCTCGCGCAGCCGGTCGCGGATCGCCGTGAACTCCCGGTCGGCGAGCTCGAGCAGCCCGGCCGCGAGGGTGAACCTGCGGTCGAACTCCGAGACGTGCTCCTCGGGGATCGAGCCCTTGTAGCGGATGTCGTGCTCGAACTCCGCCCACGCGTGCTGCAGCACGGTCCGGATCTGGACCTGCGCCTGGCGTCCGCGCAGGGCCCGGTGCTCGGGTCGCCCCTCCTGCTCGGGGTGCAGCCCGACGAGCAGGTGCCGGCTCGCGTAGCCGAACCGCCCCTCACTCGCCGTCTCCTCGCCCAGGTCCCGGTCGTCGTGCACCGCGACCTGGTCGTCGAGCAGGTCCACCACCGCCTGCACGTCGCTGTGCACGTAGGTGATCACCCGCAGCCCGATCTGGTCGGTGATGTCGCGCTGCGGGTCGGGGTAGACCGGCCGGCCGTCGACGGTCCGCGCCACCTTCGCGGCGTACGACGCCACGGACTTCGCGCGCCCGGTCACCGTGAGGTAGTTGATGCCGGCCTCGTCCAGGATCGACGTGACCAGCTCGACGTACCGCTCGGTGGCCTCGGTGACGGCGGCGTGGTCCTCGGCGTACCGCCGCACCGCCGCGGCCGGGTCGGCGGTGCGGCGTCGCCGTGGCTCGCGCGGGGTCGGGACGAGGTCGTCGGGCAGCGTGGGGGTGACGACGTAGCCGGTCTCGAAGTCGCCGTACGTCGTGGTCCGCTCGGGCCGGCGGTCCGCGAACATCGCGACGTAGGCGCACACCACGGCGTCGACCTGGTCCTCGACCACCCTCAGCTCGCTCTTGCGGCCCGCGCGCTCGGCCGCCCGCCGCAGGCCCTCCCAGGCCGCGGCGCCCGGGGCGTCTCCGGTCAGGCGCAGTGGCGGGTCCGCCTCGGCGAGCCCCTCGAGGAGGCCGATCAGCACCAGCAGCTCCCCGCGCAGCTGCTCGATGTCGCGGCCGGACCGCTGCTTGTACTTCAGCGTCCTGCCCAGCCGGAAGAGGACGACGGTCGCGGGGTGCGGGTAGACCTCGATCGCGCGCCGCCGCCGGCCCGAGCGCGGGTTCATGTCGAGACCCAGGCGCCCGGCGATCCGCGCCCCGCGCGGCTGCCCGCGGAACTCGGGCTTGCCGGTGTTGGAGGGGTGCGCCCCGGCGTCGAAGGTCGCGAAGTCGCGGTTGAGCAGCGCCTCCGCCGGCCGGTTGCCCGTGGGGTTGACCACGACCAACGGTGCGTCGACGGCGACCAGGCACTCGTCCCCGGCGTACGGCGTCAGGGCCGTCACGATCTCGTCGTCGCTGCGCACGGCGCTGACGTGGACCAGGCGACCGTCGCGGTCGAGGACCGCCAGGCCGGTCGGGTTCCGGTCGCCCCACGCCAGGTCGACGCCGATGAAGTTCATGACCGCAGCCTGCCGCACCGGTGGGCGGTGCGGGGCCGGCGTGCCGGGACCGACGCCACGGTGGCTGGGGGGTCCTTGACACAATGGCCGCGTGCACTACACCGAGTACGACACCCGACTGGCGGCCTACGCCGTCGTCACCGACGACGAGGGTCGGGTGCTGCTCGCGCTGTGGAACGAGGGCTCGCGGCGGCAGTGGACGCTGCCCGGCGGCGGCTTGGAGCTGCACGAGCGCGCCGAGGAGGGCGCGGTCCGCGAGGTGCTGGAGGAGTCCGGCTACCACGTCGAGCTCGACGAGCTGCTCGGCGTCGACTCCTACGTCTTCCCCGCCGAGCGCCGCAGCGCCTCGACCGACCGCCCGATGAAGGCCTTCCGGGTGCTCTACCGCGCCCACGTCGTCGGCGGCGAGCTCACCCACGAGCTCGACGGCAGCACCGACGAGGCCGCCTGGTTCCACCTCTCCGAGATCGCCGGGCTCGACCGGGTCTCCGTGGTCGACGTGGGGCTGCGGATGGCGGGCCTGATCCTGCGCTGAGCGGTCCCCTCGGGCGACCCCCGCAAGGGCCGAACCGGCGTATTGATACGCCGGCTCGACCGGCATCGAACCGGCGTATCAATACGCCGGCTCGGCGTCAGGTGGTGGGGACCCAGTAGCGGCGCTTGGCCGAGACCGCCTCGGTCGCCTCGGCGACGGGAAGCTCGGGGTCGAGCACGCCCCCGCAGCGCTCGATGGTGGCCGCGGAGCCGACGTTGTCGGTGTCGCAGGTGACCAGGGCGCGCTCGATGCCGAGGTCGGCGCACAGCGCCAGGCAGCCGCGCAGGATCGCCGTGGCGTGGCCGCGGCGCCGGTACGCCGGCCGCACGCCGTACCCGATGTGCCCGCCCCAGGTCGCGAGGAACTCGTTGAGCTCGTGGCGCACCGAGGCCCGGCCGACGATCTCGCCGTCGACCTCGGCGACCAGGAACGAGGCGGGCACGAACCCGGGGTCCAGGCGGCGGCCGTGCCGCTGCTCCTCCAGGCGGGCGACGTACTCCGCCCAGGTCTCCGGCGGCGCCCCCTCCTCCCGGCGCTGGGCCAGCAGGAAGGCGAAGTCGTCGGCCGCGAGCTCCTCGTGCGCGGCGCGGGCGGCCGCCTCGTCGTCGACGGTCAGCGGTCGCAACAGGAGCTCTCCCATGTCGGCACCCGATCACGGGAATGAACTCGAGCGCCAATGCATTGAGACCAGTGAAGAAAGTTGAGTCAATCCCACTCAAGTAACTTGCCTGGAGCTCGGGAGCGACGCACACTGGCTCCGAATCCCCGGATCTTCCCCAGCACCAACTCATCGTGGAGGTAGCAACCATGGCCCGTGCCGTCGGCATCGACCTGGGTACGACCAACTCCGTCGTGTCCGTCCTCGAGGGTGGCGAGCCCACCGTCATCGCGAACGCCGAGGGCGCGCGGACGACCCCGTCCGTCGTCGCCTTCGCCAAGAACGGCGAGGTCCTCGTCGGTGAGGTCGCCAAGCGGCAGGCCGTCACCAACGTCGACCGGACCATCAAGTCCGTCAAGCGCCACATGGGCACCGACTGGAAGCAGTCGATCGACGACAAGGACTTCACGCCGCAGCAGATCTCGGCGTTCATCCTGCAGAAGCTCAAGCGCGACGCCGAGGCCTACCTCGGTGAGACGGTCACCGACGCGGTCATCACCGTGCCGGCGTACTTCTCCGACGCCCAGCGCCAGGCGACCAAGGAGGCCGGCGAGATCGCGGGCCTCAACGTCTCCCGCATCGTCAACGAGCCCACCGCTGCGGCCCTGGCCTACGGCCTGGACAAGGGCGAGGACCAGACGATCCTGGTCTTCGACCTCGGTGGCGGCACCTTCGACGTGTCCCTGCTCGAGGTCGGCGAGGGCGTGGTCGAGGTCAAGGCGACCTCCGGTGACAACCACCTCGGTGGTGACGACTGGGACGCCCGGATCGTCGAGTGGATGGTCAAGAAGTTCAAGGACAACAACGGCGTCGACCTCGCCGCCGACAAGATCGCCAAGCAGCGCCTCCAGGAGGCCGCGGAGAAGGCGAAGATCGAGCTGTCCTCCTCGAGCGAGACCACGATCCACCTGCCCTACATCACCCACGGCGAGTCCGGCCCGCTGCACTTCGAGGAGCGGCTGACCCGCGGCGAGTTCCAGCGGATGACCCAGGACCTCCTCGAGCGCACCAAGGCCCCGTTCCAGGCCGTGCTCAAGGACGCCGGCGTCTCGATCTCCTCGATCGACCACGTCGTGCTCGTCGGTGGCTCCACCCGCATGCCCGCCGTCACCGAGCTCGTCAAGGAGCTGCTCGGCGGCAAGGAGCCCAACAAGGGCGTCAACCCCGACGAGGTCGTCGCCGACGGCGCGGCCCTGCAGGCCGGTGTCCTCAAGGGCGAGGTCAAGGACGTGCTGCTCCTCGACGTCACCCCGCTCAGCCTCGGTATCGAGACCAAGGGCGGCGTCATGACCACCCTGATCGAGCGCAACACCACCATCCCGACCAAGCGCTCGGAGATCTTCACCACCGCCGACGACAACCAGCCGTCGGTGGAGATCAAGGTCGCCCAGGGCGAGCGCCAGATGTGGAGCCAGAACCAGCCGCTGGGCAACTTCGAGCTCACCGGTCTGCCGCCGGCCCCGCGCGGCGTGCCGAAGATCGAGGTCACCTTCGACATCGACGCCAACGGCATCGTCCACGTCATCGCCAAGGACCAGGCCTCCGGCAAGGAGCAGTCGATGACCATCTCCGGCGGCTCCGCGCTGTCGAAGGAGGAGATCGACCGGATGGTCAAGGAGGCCGAGCAGTACGCCGAGGAGGACGCCAAGCGTCGCGAGGCCGTCGAGACCCGCAACCAGGCCGAGCAGCTGGTCTACACGACCGAGAAGTTCCTCGCCGACAACGACGAGAAGCTCCCCGAGGACGTCAAGACCGAGGTGCAGGGCGACGTCGACGCGCTGAAGTCGGTCCTGGAGAACGCCGAGGCCCCGGCCGAGGAGATCCAGGCCGCCGTCACCAAGCTCGGCGAGTCCAGCCAGAAGATGGGTGCCGCGATGTACGCCGCTGCCGAAGCCGACGCCTCCGCCGCGGGCGGCACCACCGGCGCCACCGGTGAGGGCGACGACGACATCGTCGACGCCGAGGTCGTCGACGATGTCGACGCCGACGGTCAGGACGAGAGCAAGTGACCCAGCCCGACCACGAGGGCACCGCCGACCGAGGGCCGCAGGACGCGGCCCCCGGTCAGGGGTCCTTCGGTGAGGAGGCAGCAACGATGACCGAGAACACCGAGGTCGAGGCGGGCGCCGAGGGCGGCGACCCCGCCGTCGAGCCCACCCCGGCCGAGCAGCAGGCCACCTCCGACAGCGCCGCCGAGGGCGACGCCGTCGACGGGGCCACCGGCGACGCCGCCGACGACGGCGGCGCGCTCGACGTGGACCCGCTGCACGCGGCCCACGACGAGGTGGCCACGCTCAAGGCCGAGCTCGCCGAGCGGACGCTGGACCTCCAGCGGCTGCAGGCTGAGTTCGTCAACTACAAGCGGCGCGTGGACCGGGACCGTGACCTGATCAAGGAGAACGCGACGTACGCCGCGCTCGCCCCCATCGTCGAGGTGCTCGACACCATCGACCGGGCCCGCGAGCACGAGGAGGTGACGGGCGGCTTCAAGTCGGTCGTCGACCAGCTCGAGCGCACGGTGGCCTCGGCGGGCCTGACCCGCTTCGGGGCGCCGGGCGACGCGTTCGACCCCACCCTCCACGAGGCGCTCTCCCACATCGGGGAGGATCCCGACGTGGAGGTCACGACCTGCAAGGTGATCGCCAAGGCGGGCTACCGCATCGGCGAGCGGGTCGTGCGTGCCGCGCAGGTGCTGGTGGTGGACCCGGCCGGGTCCTGACCGCCGCACCCTGACAGCGCACCCTGACAGCGCACCGAAGAAGCGCACTGAAGAACTGAGACGAAGGGAGGTTCCCCCGTGGCGGGCAACGACAACGACGGCATGCGTCCGGACTGGGCGCAGAAGGACTTCTACGCCGTGCTCGGCGTGAAGAAGGACGCGAGCGCCGACGACATCAAGAAGGCCTACCGGCGGCTCGCCCGGGAGAACCACCCCGACTCCAACCCCGGCGACACCGCCAAGCACGACAGGTTCAAGCAGATCGCGGAGGCCTACGACGTCGTCGGCGACCCCGAGAAGCGCAAGAAGTACGACGAGCTCCGCCGCATGGTCGCCTCCGGAGGGTTCGGCGGTGGCTTCGGCGGGGGCGGCGGCTTCGGGAGCGGCGGCCAGGGCATCAACCTCGAGGACCTGCTGCGTGACCGCGCCGGCGGGGGCGGCGGCGGGTTCGGCGACATGTTCGGCGACCTGTTCGGCGGTGGCTTCGGCGGCGGCCGCCGAGGCGCCGGGCGTCCGCGCCCGACCAAGGGCCAGGACCTCGAGAGCACGGCCACGATCTCCTTCACCGACGCCATCGACGGCGTCACCATCTCCCTGCGGCTGACCTCGGACTCCGCCTGCTCGACGTGCTCGGGCACCGGCGGCAAGCCCGGCACCAAGCCGCACGTCTGCGCCCAGTGCGAGGGCAGCGGCTTCGTCACCGGCTCGATGGGCGGCGGCTTCTCCCTCAACGAGACCTGCCCCGCCTGCGGCGGCCGCCAGCTGCTGTACGACGAGCCCTGCCCCACCTGCCACGGCTCTGGGCGCGGCGCCTCCTCGCGGACCATCCAGGCCCGCATCCCCGCCGGCGTGAAGGACGGCCAGCGGATCCGGCTGCGCGGCAAGGGCGGCGCCGGCGCCAACGGCGGGCCCGCCGGTGACCTCTACGTCACCGTGAAGGTCTCCGGGCACCGCGTCTTCGGACGCTCCGGCGACAACCTCACCCTCGACGTCCCGGTCTCCTTCGACGAGCTCGCGCTCGGCGCCGAGGTGAAGATCCCGACGCTGGGCGGCTCGCCGGTGACGCTGCGCATCCCCGCGGGCACCCCCAACGGCCGCACCTTCCGGGTGCGCGGCAAGGGCGCCACCAAGGCCGACGGCTCCAAGGGCGACCTGCTGGCCACCGTGCAGGTGCAGGTGCCCGCGGTGCTCGACGTCGACGCACGGGCGGCCCTCGAGGCCTACCGCATCGCGACGGCCGACAAGCCGTTGCGCTCCAACCTCTTCGACCAGGCCCAGTCGTGAGCGGGAGGTGTCGGACATGACCCGCGGACGCGGACCGTACGGCGCCGACCCGGACGCTGCCGTCTTCGTCATCTCCGTCGCCGCCGAGCTCTCCGGGCTGCACCCGCAGACTCTGCGCACCTACGAGCGGCTCGGCCTGATCACCCCCGGCCGCACCGGCGGTGGCGGGCGGCGCTACTCCCAGCGCGACATCGAGCTGCTGCGGGTCATCTCCGAGCTCACCTCCTCCGGCATCGGCATCGAGGGGGTACGCCGGATCCTCGACCTCGAGAACCGCGTCACCGCCCTCGCCCAGCGCAACGAGGAGCTGCAGGCCGAGCTGGAGGCGACGCGTGACGCGCTGCGCCAGGCGCTGGTCCAGCGGCGTACCGACCCCCGCGGCGCGGCCCCGACCAACCGGCTGCCGGTTCTGCGCGGCCCAGACCCGGGCTCGTCCCTGGTCGTCTGGCGCCGCCAGCGGTGAGTCTTGCGGCTGTCTCTGTCTGAGACACCGTGTCGCAGACAACGCTCCGGACCCCTGTCGCCGGGACGCTGCGCCGGATAGCCTTCGCGCACGGCCGACGACGGCGTCGGGCGGGACGGCAGGGGAAGCGCTGTGGACTGGTTGCTCGAGTGGGTCCGGGACTGGGCCTCGCACGTGCACTGGGTCCACTTCCTCACGATCCCGGTCTTCACCGGCGTCGTGGGCTGGCTGATCAACTGGTCCGGCCTGGTGATGCTCTTCAGCCCGGTGCGCTTCCGCGGCGTGCGCATCCCCGGGATGCGCGAGCTCGCGAGCGTGCTGCCGCGCAAGGTCCAGGAGGTGCCCGGCGTCCTGCAGGGCGGCATCGGCTGGCAGGGGATCGTGCCGGCCCGGGCGGCCAAGATGGGCTCGATCGCCGTCGACAAGGCGATCGCCAAGCTGGGCACGCCGGCGGAGTTCTACCAGCAGCTCGAGCCCGAGAAGATCGCCGAGCACATCGTCACGGTGTTCCGCCCCGAGCTGCCGCAGCTCGTCGACGAGGTCATGCGTCGCGAGCACCCGCGGCTGTGGCGCGACCTGCCCCGACCGGTCCGGCAGGCGGTCATCGACCGGGTGCAGGCCCAGCTCCCGAGCGTGGTCGGCAACGTGACGCACGAGATCGGCGTCCACATCGACCAGATCCTCGACCCCAAGATCATGGTCATCGACCACTTCCGCGAGAACCCTTCGCTGGTGGTGCGGATCTTCCGCGACTTCGGCCAGCGCGAGCTCAACCTGATGGTGACCTTCGGCTTCGTCTTCGGCTTCCTGCTCGGCATCCCGGTCGCCTTCATCGACAGCATCTTCGGGCTGTGGTGGGCGCTGCCGGTGATGGGCGTGATCGTCGGGTGGATCACCAACGCCCTCGGCATGTGGCTGATCTTCGAGCCGCCGGAGCCGAAGCGCATCCTCGGCATCCCTGTGCACGGGCTGTTCCTGCGACGCCAGGACGAGGCCGCGGAGGTCTACGCCCGGATCATCGCCGAGGACGTCATCACCCTCGAGCGGATCGGCGACTTCATCCTCGAGGGCCCCAGCGGCGACCGGACGCGGCAGATGCTGGCCACGGCGCTGCGCCCGGCCATCGAGAAGGCCGCCGGCCCCGCCCGTGCTGCCGTGCGCGTCGCGATGGGCCCGGCGCGCTTCGACACGATCCGCGACAGCGTCGCGGAGGAGGCGGTCAGCCGCACGCTCACCCCGTTCAAGGACCCCGAGTTCAGCAGGCAGCAGTCGGAGAAGATCAGGGTGCTCATCGCGCGGCGGACCAAGGAGCTGCCACCCCGCGACTTCGTGGAGATGATGCGCTCGGCGATCAAGGAGGACGAGTGGATGCTCTACGCCCACGGCGCGATCATGGGGCTGGCCGGTGGCTTCCTGCACCTGTGGATCTTCGGGGTGTCCGGCGGATGAGCAACGGCACCGAGCGTCGTCCCGAGTCCTCCGTGCGTGGTGGGGGCGAGCCCCCACGCGCGCTGTCGGAGCAGGTCGCCCCCGTCGTCGAGGCGCTGCCCGGCCTGGCGCGTGTCGCCGCGTCCGCGGCCTGGCACACCGGCGAGTGGGGCGTGCGCAGCTACGTCCGCTCCGCCAAGCGGCTCGCCCGGGCGGCCACCGACCGCGACGAGGCGGCCCACCTGGCCCAGGAGGCCACCGAGGCGGCCCAGGTCGTCTCCGACCTCGCCCGGGCGGTGAGCGGCGGCACCCCGGTGGGCACCGCGCTGCTGCGTGCCGCGGAGTCGCTCGGAGCGGTCCGCGAACCGGCCGGCCGCCCCGCGAGCCCGGTCGTGCCCGGCGGGTTCGTGGACGCCGAGGAGCCGCGCGCCCAGTCGCTGCGCGAGCGGGGGGCGGAGCTGCTCGAGCGCTCCCGGGACGTGTGGTCCAGCGAGGCCGGCCATCCGGCGTACGAACGGATGCTGGGGGAGCTGGCCCCCGACGAGGCCCGGATCCTGCTGCTGCTGCTGGAGAAGGGGCCGCAGCCCAGCGTGGACGTGCGCACCGGCGGCCCGATCGGGATGGTCTCCAGCCAGCTGATCGCACCGGGGCTGACGATGATCGGGGCCCGGTCGGGTGCCCGCTACGTCGAGCAGGTTCCGGCGTACCTCAACAACCTGCACCGCCTGGGCCTGGTCTGGTTCAGCCGCGAGCCGCTGCGCGACCCGATGGAGTACCAGGTGCTCGAGGCGCAGCCCGACGTGCTGGCCGCGATGCACTCGGTGAAGTTCGCCAAGGTCGTGCGTCGCAGCATCCACCTGACGCCGTTCGGCGAGGACTTCTGCCGCACCGTGCTGGTCGATGAGCAGGCCGCCGGGCAGACCTTCCCCGAGCACCAGGCACCGCCCGAGGCCCACAACGGCGAGCCGTCGGGGGAGTAGGTCTCCGACCTTCTCACTGCGGTCTCGACACGCCGGTCGCGCCTTCGCGAGCCCAGGCGCGCCGCTGCTCGACCTGCTCGCCGACGCGGCCTCGCACGCTCGGCCGCTGGCTCGGACGCCCCCCGGCTCCCCTGCTCGCTGCGCTCACAGGTGACCCGGACCCCTGACCACGCCCCCGCCCGGGGGGTGGCCAGGGGTCGGTGCTCCCTGAACTGCGGAACGGCTCTAGGACTGGTCTGGAGACGGGTCCTGCAGGGCCGGTCCGCCCGCTCCCTCCACGGGCGGCTCGGAGAGCGGCGGCTCGGCGACCGCCATCAGGGAGATCGTGAAGACCGAGCCGCCGTACTGGCCCGGTCGGTAGGAGACGTCGCCGTTCTGCGCCTCGGCGAGGGTCCGCACGACGTAGAGGCCCAGGCCCGTGCCGGTGGCGACGGTGCCGGTGGCACGTGAGAACTCCTTGAACAGCTGGGCGCGGAATTCCTCGGGCACGCCCGCACCGCGGTCGACGACGTCGATGGCGACGTGGTCGTCCTGCTCGCCGTCGGGCCGGATGCGGATGGTGTACGGCGCCTCGCCGTACTTGATGGCGTTGCCGAGCAGGTTGCTCACCATCTGCTCCAGGCGCAGCGGGTCGGCGCGGACCATCCGGTCGTCCTCGACGACCACCTCGACGTCGATGCCGTAGCGGTCCCCGGCCACCGACTCCACGACCGTGCGCGGGTCGAGCGGCGTGAGGTCGATGCGCAGGGTGCCGCGCTGGATCTGGGCGGCGGTCAGCAGGTCGGCGGTGATCGAGTCCAGCATCCGCGCCTGACGGGCGACCGAGGACATCAACCGCGCCTGCATCTCGGAGTCCAGCTGCTCCTCGCCGTCCCAGCCGCTGGCCTCCGCGATGCCGCAGATGACCGCGACCGGGCCGCGGATCTCGTGGGCGGTCGTGGCGATCGCGCGGCGCAGCAGGGCCACGTCGTCGGAGGTGGAGTCGAGGTAGACCAGCAGCGACCAGCCCGTACGCCGGATGGTGGCCCGGCAGGTGCCGCCCTCGAGCTCGACCTCGAACGAGGCGTCGGCGTCGAGACGGTGGTAGGCCACGAGCGTCGCGAGGTTGGGGGCGCTGAACCCCAGCGGGGTGCCGGGACTGGTCTTGTTGACCAGCAGCCGCTGCGCGGTGGTGTTGGCGTAGACGATCCGGAACAACGGCTCGTCGGCGAGCTCGAGGATGCCGACGGGCGCCATGCTCATCGCCTGCCACCACGAGATCGAGGACGCCGAGACGCCGCCGGGGGTGGAGGGGGAGCTCGGCGAGGCCGGGGCGGGGACGTGGCCGGTGGCTGCCCCGCTCGCGAGCGGCTGTGGGGACGTACCCGCACGCGCCTGGGGGTCGGCCTCGCCGAAGGTGGGGGGCAGGGGGGCCATGCTCTCGGAGGCGTCCAGCGGGGGGACGACCGACAGGGAGCGGGAGGGCCGGGGCTTGGTGCCCGCGGTCATGTCCCGGACGTAGTCGAGGATCGAGTCGAGCGAGGCGCCCTTCTGCACGTAGCCGTCGGCCCCGTTGGCCAGGGCCCGCTCGGACATCTGGGTGGCGCCGAAGCCGGACAGGACGATGATCTTCGCGCCGGGCACGGTGCGGCGGATGGTCGGCAGCGCCTCGAGGCCGTCCATCACCGGCATCGACAGGTCGAGCAGGACCACGTCGGGGTGCTCGGTGCGCACGAGGTCGATGCCGGCCTTGCCGTCGCCGGCCTCGCCCACGACGTCGAACCCGCCCCGGTTGAGGGCGAGGCGCAGCAGGTCGCGCAGGTCAGCGGTGTCGTCGATGATGACCGTGCGAAGCGGTCGCAAGCGGGTGGCGGGGCTCATGGTCATGGCCTCTCAGGGTCCTTCTGATGCGGTCGGTCGTCGCCGGGTCCGGGGTCGACCGACGGGGTCGGTGAGGCGTCAGCGCCCACGGTGGCGGCGCTGCTGCGGACGAGGTCGAGGGCGTGGTGGCTGTTGCCCAGGAGGTCGGTGATGATCCGGCTCGCGGCGTCGATGGAGACGGCGAGCGACTCCTGGGCCCGCTGGTGGTCGTCGAGATCGAGGGCCATCTTGGCCACGACCAGGCCCTGCAGGACGGTGTCGTTGAGCTCCAGGGCCTGCTGCTCGCGCTGGCGCAGGTCCTGGAAGAGCTGGGCGCCCTCCATGAGCGAGGAGTAGTTGCGCCGCAGCGTCCAGTAGTAGACGCCCACGACCGCGCCCACCACGTCCCACAGCGAGAGCGGCCAGTCCCAGGCCTCGCGCATGGCGTAGCCCTGCGGGTCGTCTATGCCCAGGGACGGCAGCGCCATGTGCACGGCATGGATGCCGTGGTGGACGGCGCAGGAGAAGAAGATGGAGGCGGTGGCCGCACCGAGCGGGTTGCTGCGCAGCTGGCCCGACCGCGCGAGCGGGACCGTGATCGCCAAGGAGATGAGCAGGTAGGCGACGGTGATGATGCCGTTGCAGAGCATGCCGATGACCCAGGGCTCCATGGCCGTCACCTCCTCCTCGTCGTGGTCGGGTGGACCGGTCGTCTCGTGCGTGCGGGTGGGCTGCTGCGGGGGGTGGTCGGGGGCCGTGGGCTCATCCGCCGGCCCCGCTCAGCGACAGCACCAGCAACGCCAGGACCGACACGACGGCCGTGGTGGCCGCCCCGCGGTGCCAGTCGACCCACGCCGGCAGCCGGAGACCGGCGTACGACGTGGGTGGACGGGCACGCAGCAGTGCTGCGCACGCGGCGACCGCCCCGAGCTCCCACGCGGCGGCCGCGAGGTCCCAGGGACCGACCGGCTCGGGCGTGGGCATCAGGCCCAGGGGCAGTCCCCAGGCCCGGGTGGCCGCCCACAGGACGACGCACCCGAGATTGACCGCCACCCCGGCCCGCAGCAGGGCGGGGGTGACCGAGCGCAGCGCGAGCGTGGTCCAGCCGAGCTGGGCCAGCGCCGCGCCAGCGAAGAAGAGACCGAACAGCGTGGCCTCGCGGAAGTGCAGGGGGCCCATGGCGGCGTGCACGCCGGCGGCCGCCGTGCTCGTCACGACGGCCAGGGGGAGCAGCAGCGCCACGTCGCGGGGCAGTGGGCGGGGGGGCGCGGCCGGGCGGGCCGTGAGGGGGACAGAGGCCTCGAGGGTCGCGAGGCGGCCGGCGGCGGCGGCGCTGCGCAGCGCGGCGACGCGTGCCTCGAACGGGTCGCCGGGAGCGGCGTCGGCGGCGGGCCCCGCGTCGCGTGCCGCGGGCGGGGTCGTCAACGGGGTCACCAGCGGGGTCACCAGCTGGGGCAGCAGCAGCCACCCCAGCCCGACGAGGCCGCCGGCCACCAGCGCGTAGTGCACCGTGTGCGCGAGCAGCGTCAGGGTCTCGTGCGACCAGGCAGTCACGGGGTCTCCCTCCCACACCCCGTCTCCCCAGGCGAGGTGGCCTGCTCCACACCGTAGGCGCGTCCGGGCGGTCGGGCGAGGGGAATGGACACTTTCCTCACGCGCCCTGCACGACTCGGTCGATCGGAGGGGAGGGGCGGACACGAACGGGCCATGTTTTCGAGAATTCACATGAGTTGAGTGGAACAGACTCAACTTGCGCCGCGTTGCAGCAGGTGAGAGACACACTCGGTCCAGCCGTCCAGGAGGAGACGCCCATGAGTCAGTTCGGTGCCGACAAGTTCACGACCCGCAGCCGGGAGGCGATCGAGACCGCGCAGGTGACTGCCACCTCGGCCGGCCACTCGGCCACCGAGCCCATCCACCTGCTCGTCGCGCTGCTGTCGCAGGAGGACGGCGTCGCCCGCTCGCTGGTGACCAAGGCCGGTGTCGACGCGGCCGCGCTCGTCGCCGGTGCGCGCAGTGCCCTCGAGCAGCTGCCCCGCGCCAGCGGTGCCACCGTGCAGCAGCCCGCGGCCTCGGCCGCGCTCACGCGCGTGCTGGCGTCCGCGCTCGACCTGGCCGCCTCGATGAAGGACGACTACGTCGCGACCGAGCACCTGCTCATCGCGCTGGCCGGCACCGAGTCCAGCGCGCAGAAGGTCCTCACCGACGTGGGGCTGACCGAGGCGGGGCTGCGGGAGGGCCTGACCGCCGTGCGCGGCAGCCGGCGCGTCACCAGCCAGGACGCCGAGGACACCTACGAGGCGCTGGAGAAGTACTCCGTGGACCTCACGGCCGCCGCGGAGGAGGGCAAGCTCGACCCGGTCATCGGTCGCGACGCGGAGATCCGCCGCGTCGTGCAGGTGCTGAGCCGGCGTACGAAGAACAACCCGGTGCTCATCGGCGAGCCCGGCGTCGGCAAGACCGCCGTCGTCGAGGGGCTGGCCCAGCGCGTCGTCGACGGCGACGTCCCCGACTCCCTCAAGGGCCGCCGGGTGCTGTCGCTCGACCTGGCCGCGATGGTGGCCGGCGCGAAGTACCGCGGCGAGTTCGAGGAGCGGCTCAAGGCGGTGCTCGAGGAGATCAAGTCCGCCGAGGGGCAGATCATCACCTTCATCGACGAGCTGCACACCGTCGTCGGTGCGGGCGCCGGCGGCGACTCCGCGATGGACGCCGGCAACATGCTCAAGCCGATGCTGGCGCGCGGTGAGCTGCACATGATCGGTGCGACCACCCTCGACGAGTACCGCGAGCGCATCGAGAAGGACCCCGCGCTCGAGCGGCGCTTCCAGCAGGTGCTGGTCGGCGAGCCGAGCGTCGAGGACACCATCCAGATCCTGCGCGGCATCCAGGAGAAGTACGAGGCGCACCACGGGGTGCGCATCACCGACGCCGCGCTGGTCGCTGCCGCCACCCTGTCCGACCGCTACATCAGCGGCCGTCAGCTGCCCGACAAGGCCATCGACCTCATCGACGAGGCCGCCTCGCGGCTGCGCATGGAGATCGAGTCCTCGCCGGAGGAGGTCGACCAGCTGCGCCGCCACGTCGACCGGCTGAAGATGGAGGAGTTCGCACTGGCCAAGGAGACCGACGACGCCTCGGTCGAGCGGCTCGCCGCGCTGCGCGCCGACCTCGCCGACGCCGAGGAGGAGCTGCGCGGCCTGGAGGCCCGCTGGGAGCGGGAGAAGTCCACGCTCGAGGGCGAGGGCGAGCTGCGTCGCCAGCTCGACGCCCTGCGCATCGAGGCCGAGCGGCTGCAGCGCGAGGGCGACCTCGGCCAGGCCAGCGAGATCCTCTACGGCCGCATCCCCGCGCTGGAGAAGCAGATCGCCGCCGCGGCCGACTCCGCGGAGCAGCGCGACCTCGAGCCGCTGGTCGGCGAGGAGGTCGGCCCCGAGCAGATCGCCGACGTCGTCGAGGCCTGGACCGGCATCCCCACCGGCCGGCTGCTGGAGGGCGAGTCCACCAAGCTGCTGGAGATGGAGGCGGTCATCGGCGAGCGGCTCATCGGCCAGCGTGAGGCGGTCACGGCCGTCAGCGACGCCGTACGCCGCTCGCGGGCCGGGATCTCCGACCCCAACCGGCCCACGGGGTCGTTCCTGTTCCTCGGCCCGACCGGTGTCGGCAAGACCGAGCTCGCGAAGGCGCTGGCGGACTTCCTGTTCGACGACGAGCGGGCGATCGTGCGGATCGACATGAGCGAGTACTCCGAGAAGCACGCGGTCTCGCGGCTGGTCGGTGCCCCTCCGGGCTACGTCGGCTACGACGAGGGCGGTCAGCTGACCGAGGCGGTCCGCCGCCGCCCGTACTCCGTCGTCCTGCTCGACGAGGTCGAGAAGGCCCACCCCGAGGTCTTCGACATCCTGCTGCAGGTGCTCGACGACGGTCGGCTCACCGACGGCCAGGGCCGCACCGTCGACTTCCGCAACACGCTGCTGATCCTCACCAGCAACCTGGGCTCTCAGCACCTCGTCGACCCGCTGCTGGACCCGGAGAAGCGCAAGGAGTCGGTGCTGGCGGTCGTGCGGTCGGCCTTCAAGCCGGAGTTCCTCAACCGGCTCGACGAGATCGTCACCTTCGACGCGCTGTCCAAGGACGACCTGACCCACATCGTCGACCTGCAGCTCGCGCTGCTGGAGAAGCGGCTGGCCGTGCGCCGGATCAGCATCGCCGTCTCCGACGCCGCGCGGACCTGGCTGGCCGACGTCGGCTACGACCCGGCGTACGGCGCCCGCCCGCTGCGCCGGCTGATCCAGTCGGCCATCGGCGACCCGCTGGCCCGGATGCTGATCAGCGGCGAGGTCACCGACGGGGGCACGGTGTCGGTCGACGTCGGCGACGACGGGCTGGTCCTCTCCGCCGGCTGAGGCGCACCCGTCCGGTGCGCTCGGAGGCGGGAACGCTCCCGTCCGGGCGCACCCCCGGCGCCGGGATCCACCCCTTCCACTCCTTCGTCGCTCCAGGGGGGCCAATCCCGCCACCCGCCGCCGGGGGTGCGCCCGGCCGTCCGCGTCCCCACCTCAGCGGCGGGACGCCCCGACTCAGCGGCGGGCGGCGGCGAGCTGGGGGCCGGAGAGGAAGAGTGCGTCGTCGACGAGGGCGCCGCGCAGGTCGGCACCGCGCAGGTCGGCGCCCAGCAGGTCGGCGGGGCCGAGGTCGACGCCCGAGAGGTCGGCCCCGATCAGCAGGGCGCCGCGGAGGCCGGCGCCGTGCAGGTCCGCCCCGCGGAGGTCGGCGCCGGCCAGGTCCGCTCGGGAGTGGTCCGGGCGTCCGGGTCCGCGCACCCGGCGCGAGGCGGCCCCCAGCAGCTCCCCGCAGGTCTCGTGCAGCTCGTCGAGGTCGGCGGTCAGCAGCTCCAGCGGCGGGGCGTCGCGGAGGGTCCACAGCTGCTCGGCGAGTGCCGCCGCGGCAGGGTCGGGGGAGCGCCGTTCGACCTCCTCGAGGTGCAGCAGCATCTCGTGGAGCAGCCGCTGAGCGGACAGGACGGCCGCCATCTCGCCGAGGTCCTCGACCTCGCGCCACGAGCGGCCCCCGTAGGTGACCGCCGTGAGGTGCTGCCCGGCACCGAAGCACTCGAAGGTCGCGCAGCCCGACCATCCCTTCTCGACCAGGTCGGCGTGGATGCCGCAACGGTCGTCGGCGAGGAGGTTCCGGCACGGCACCTGGCCGGGCTTGTCGGCCCCGAACCCGTCGTCGCGGCGGTAGGGCAGCAGGACGCAGCACAGCCCGGTGCACGCCGAGCAGTCCGCGGTCAGGGCGGCGGCGCGGCCGTCGCCGAGGGAGTCCGGGAGCACCCGCCCATCATCCCCGTGCCCGTCCAGCCGGACGGACCGGGCGTCGGTGGGGCGTGACCGGGGCACGACCGGCACCCGGCGTACGACGCTGGGCGCGGCGCGCACCCAGCGGTCTGCTGGAATGGGGCCGTGCCGAACCCCCACGACCGCCCCCGCCAGGTGACGATGGCCGGCTGGGTGACGATCCTCGGGTCGGTCCTGGTGATCCTCTCCGTGTTCGCCCAGATCGGCTCCCTGGACTCCCTCGACACCCGCCGCGGCATCGAGGAGCTGCTCGCGAACCCGCCGCTGCACGCGCTGGACCTCGAGGTCACCTCCGTCCTCGACGTCGTCCGCCTGCTCGCGACGGTGACCGGCGCGCTGGCCGCGGCCACCGCCATCCTGGGCTGGCAGGTGATGCAGCGCAGCCGCTCCGCCCGGTTGGCGCTCACGGTCCTGGCGGTGCCGCTGTTCCTCCTCGGCTTCGTCACCGGCGGCTTCGCGACCTCCCTGGTGGCCGCGGCCGCCGTGATCCTGTGGCTGCAGCCCTCGCGCGCCTGGGTCAACGGGGACCCGGTCCCCGAGCGATACCTCCGCCCGCCGTCCGAGGCACGGCGCGACCGCGACGCAGGTGACGCCGGCGACGCCGGCGATGACCGGCCTTCGGGCACAGGCTGGCCCCCGCCGCTCCCGCCGCAGGACGCCCCCACGGATGGTCCCGCGCAGGGGCGGCCCGACGGCCCCGCGCCCTACACCGGCTTCGGCCAGCAGCCCGGTCAGGAGTCGGGCCAGTTCCCCGGGCCGCAGGGTGGTGCGTGGCCCCAGCAGCTCTCGCCGTACGCCGCCGGCGACCGCGCCCCGCGAGGGCCCGCTCCGCAGCCGCTGCGCGCGGGGCTGGTGATCACCTGGGTGACCTGCGCGATGGTGCTGCTCGGGCTCGGGCTGAGCGTGGTCGCGATGGCGATCGACCCGTCGCTGGTCGACGACGAGATCCAGCGCGCGATGGACGAGCAGCCGGCCATGGCCGCCGAGGTGACCGTCGAGCAGGTGCGGATCGCGCTGTTCGTGGTGCTGGGCGGCTTCGCGCTGTGGGCGCTCCTGGCTGCCGGTCTCGCGGTCCTCGCCTGGGTCGGCCGCTCGTGGGCCTGGATCCTGCTCTGCATCTCCGCCGGCCTGGCCGCGGGCCTCTTCCTGGCCGTCACCGTGCTGGGCGGTCTGGTGGCCGTCGTGGCCCTCGCCGCGTCCTCGGGCACCCTCGCGCTGCTGATCAGGCCCGAGGTGCGGGAGTGGTACCGCCGCTGAACGAGTCGTGCCCCTGAGCGGGCGCCATGACGCCCGTTCAGGGGCACGACCCCCTTCGGGACAGCGTCAGCGGGCGAGGTCGGCCGACGCCAGCCGCTGGATCCCCTCGGTGATCACCTCGCCGGTCTTGCAGAACGCCCACCGCACCAGGTGCCGCCCGGCCGCGGGGTCGTCGGAGAAGAACCCCTGCAGCGGGATGGGGACGACCCCGGCCCGCTCGGCGACGCCGAGGCTGAAGGTCCGCCCGTCCTCCCAGCCGAGGTGCTCGACGTCGGTGACGGTGAAGTAGGTGCCCTCGCTCGTGCGGGGCGCGAGCCCCACCGAGCGCAGCCCGTCGAGCAGCAGGTCGCGTCGCGCCTGCAGGTCGCGGGCCAGCTCGAGCGGCCAGTCGGCCTCGTGGTCCAGTGCGTGCGCGACGGCCGGCTGCAGCGGCGAGCCGGAGGTGAAGGTCAGCCACTGCTTGGCCGCGAGCACGGCGGCGACCAGCGGCGCCGGGCCGGTGGCCCACCCGACCTTCCAGCCGGTGAAGGACCACGACTTGCCCACGCTGGAGAGGGTGAGCGTCCGCTCGCGCATCCCGGGCAGGCTCGCCAGCGGCACGTGCCCCTCTGCCGACAGGGCGTCGTCGAAGACCAGGTGCTCGTAGACCTCGTCGGTGACCACCAGCAGGTCGTGCTCGGTCGCGACGTCGGCGACGGCCTGCAGCTCCTCGCGGGTCAGCACGGTCCCGGTCGGGTTGTGCGGGGTGTTGAGCAGGATCATCCGGGTGCGGGGCGTGATCGCCGCGCGCAGCTCGTCGGGGTCGGGGCGGAAGTCGGGCGCGCGGAGCGTCACCCCGCGGCGTACCCCGCCGGCCATCGAGATCATCGCGTCGTAGGAGTCGTACGACGGCTCCAGCACCACCACCTCGTCGCCGGGCTCCACGAGCGCGAGCAGGGCCGCCGCGATGCCCTCGGTCGCCCCGGTGGTCACGCAGACCTCGGTGTCGGGGTCGAGCTCGATGCCGTGGTGGCGCTGCTGGTGCCGGGCGATCGCCTGGCGCAGCGCGGGCACGCCGATGCCGGGGGCGTACTGGTTCGCGCCCTCGCGCAGCGCCTCCACCGCGCGCTCGACGACCGAGGCGGGGCCGTCGACGTCGGGGAACCCCTGACCGAGGTTGACCGCCCCCGTCCGCACCGCGAGTGCCGACATCTCCGAGAAGATCGTCGGCGGGATCCCGGCCAGGCGGGAGGCGAGCAGCGGACGATCAGCGGGGGCCACCATGCCCACCACCGTAGACACGGCCGCCTGCGCGCCCTGTTGAATGTCCCCCGTGACCGACGCGAACGCCACGGACCCGGCGCTGGCCGCCGACATCGACGCCCGCTGCCGCCTGACCGGCACCTTCACGCTGCGCTCGGGGCAGGTGGCCGACACCTACTTCGACAAGTACCTCTTCGAGGCCGACCCCGCCCTGCTCAAGCGGGTCGCGACGCAGATGGTGCCGCTGCTGCCGGAGGACACCGAGCTGCTCGGCGGGCTCGAGCTCGGCGGCGTGCCGATCGCGACGATGGTCGCGCAGCTGACGGGCACGCCGGCGCTGTTCGTGCGCAAGTTGGCCAAGGAGTACGGCACCTGCAAGCTCGCCGAGGGCCCCGACGTGTCCGGCCGCCGGATCACGCTGATCGAGGACGTGATCACCACCGGTGGCGCGGTCCGCGACGCGACGCGAGAGCTGCGCGCGGCCGGCGCGATCGTGGAGACGGTGGTCTGTGCGATCGACCGCAGCCCCGAGGGCGAGAACCCGCTGGCCGACGTCGGCCTCGAGGTGCGCCCCGTGCTGACCCGCGCCCAGCTCGACGCCGCGTCCCAGGCCGCCGGCTGATGACCGCCTCCGACGTCACCGCCGAGCCGGTACGCCGCTCGCGGGCCCTGCTCCCGCTCGACCTGCTCCGGGGCTTCCTCATCGGGATGGCCGAGCTGGTCCCGGGCGTCAGCGGGGGCACGGTGGCGCTGGTGACCGGCGTCTACGACGAGCTCATCGACTCCGCGTCGCACGTGATCGGCGCCGCCCGGCAGGGCGTCTCCGGCCGGACCGCCGCGCTGCGGACCGAGCTCGCGCGCACCGACTGGTGGCTGGTCCTGCCCGTGCTGGTCGGCATGGGCGCCGCGGTGCTGACGGTGGCCGGCGTCATGGAGTCCTTCGTCTCCGACCACCCCGAGCACGCCCGGGGGCTGTTCTTCGGCCTGGTGCTGGTCAGCATCCTGGTGCCGATCCGGATGCTCCCCGAGGCGACCCGGCCGCGCTGGGCCGACGCGCTGCTGGTGGTCGCCGTGGCCGTGGTCGCCTTCGTGGTCGTGGGACTGGCCGGCTCGGGTGCGACCGCGGACCCGCCGCTGGTGCTGGTCGCCCTCGCAGCCTCGGTCGCGATCTGCGCGCTGGTGCTGCCCGGGGTCTCCGGGTCGTTCTTCCTGCTGACGGTCGGGCTCTACACGACCACCCTGGACGCGGTCGACTCCCGCGACCTGGTCTACGTGGGGGTCTTCGCGGTGGGTGCGATCAGCGGGCTCGTGGTCTTCGTGCCGGTGCTGCGGCACCTGCTGCACGCGCACCGCCGCACCACGCTGCTGGTGATGTCTGGCCTGCTGGCCGGGTCGCTGCGCGCGCTGTGGCCCTGGCAGGAGGTGCCCGAGGGCGCAGCGGGGGAGGCGCACGGCCCGGGGGCGCTGCTGGCGCCGTACGACCCGGTGGGCGGGCCGGTGCTGCTGATGCTGCTCGGGGCGGCCGTCGTAGCCGCGCTGCTCAGCCTCGAGACCTGGCGAGCTCGCGTCGCCACTCGATGACCAGCGGGATCGCGAAGACCGCGAGGATCGCGAGCAGCGCGAAGTCGAGGTTGTCGCCGAGCCACTTGATGTTGCCGAGGAAGTAGCCGAGCAGCGTGATGCCGACGACCCACAGCACCGCGCCGACGAAGCTCCACACGAAGAACATGCCGCGGTCCATCCGGGTTGCGCCGGCCACCACGGTGATGAAGGTGCGCACGAAGGCCACGAACCGGCCGAGCACCAGCGCGACCGCGCCGTGCTCGTCGAAGAACTCGTGGGTGCGGTCGAAGTGCTTGCGGCGCAGGAACCGTCCGTCGCGCTCGTAGAGCGGCGGGCCGATCCGGCGGCCGATCTCGTAGCCGGCAACGTTGCCGGCGAAGGCGGCCAGCACCATCAGGACCATCGCGATCGTCAGCTCGGTGGCGACACCGCCGGGGAACAGGTCGATCTGCTCGGTGGCGATGAACAGCCCGATGCTGAACAGCAGGGTGTCGCCGGGCAGGAACGGGAACAGCAGCCCGCACTCGACGAACAGCACCGCCAGGCTGATCCAGAAGAGCGCCTCCCCGAAATGACCCAGCCACCACTCCAGGTCGAGGAACTCGATGCCGAACAGGAGCGGCTCGATCCCCATCACCCGTTCAGCCTAGCCAGCACCCCCGACTACCGTGCGGGGGTGTCGCGAATCGAGCACCCCTCGGCGGGACCGGCGGAGCCCGCCGAGGAGCGGTCCCCGGCCGAGGACGGTCGGCGAGCGCCGTACGACCCGATGCCGCACGGTCCCGACGAGGTGGGCGTCGGCCCCTGGCCCGGCGAGTGGCCCGAGGGCGAGCACTGGGACCCAGCGCTGCTGCGTGACGGCGACCGTCGCAACGTGGTCGACCGCTACCGCTACTGGTCGATGGAGGCGATCCGCGCCGACCTCGACACCCGCCGCCACGGCTTCCACGTCGCCATCGAGAACTGGCAGCACGACTTCAACATCGGCACCGTCGTCCGCTCGGCCAACGCCTTCCTCGCCGCCGAGGTCCACATCGTCGGCAACCGCCGCTGGAACCGCCGGGGCGCGATGGTCACCGACCGTTACCAGCACGTGCGGCACCACCCCACGGTCGAGGACCTCTCGGCCTACCTCCGCGAGCGCGACCTGCCGTTGTACGGCGTGGACAACCTGCCCGGCTCCGCGCACCTGGAGACGCTCGCGGTGCCGCGGGAGGTCTGCTTCCTGTTCGGGCAGGAGGGGCCCGGGCTCTCCGCGGCCGCCCGCGAGGCCTGCGACGCCACCTTCTCCATCGCCCAGTTCGGCTCGACCCGGTCCATCAACGCCTCGGCCGCGGCCGCCATCGCGATGCACACCTGGGTCGTCCAGCACGCCGACCTCTCCCACGACGACACCTGGCGCGGCTGAGCCCTGCTCGACCACCGGGACGTCATACGGGCGAGACTTCCACTGTCAGCGATGTCCTGAGACTTCACAGGACGTCCGCTTCCGCTGGGCGTAGGACGTCCCACGCCAGCGCTAGCCGGCAGCGCAGGGCCGAACGCGACGCCGGGCCGGACCACGAGGGTCCGACCCGGCGTGCGTCGGGGAGGGAGGGGCTCAGCGGCAGGCGCGCCGCAGGTCGAACTTCTTCACCTGGCCGCGGTCGATGTAGAGGTTCTTCTTGCTCTCCACCTTGCCGTCGACCTCGCAGGTGAGGACGTAGCGCTCCTTGATGCCCTTCACCTTCGAGGACTTCGCGGAGAACTGGCCGACCTCGACGGTGTAGGACGGGGTCACCGAGGCGTAGTTGATGACCTCGATGACGTAGGTGCCGGCCGGGGCGTCCGGGATCTCGACGGCCTCGCCGGAGCCCGGCAGGTTGCCCGAGGTGCCCATCTCGACCAGCTCGTCACCCTTCTTGAGGTAGACCGCGAGATCGAGGTCGTCCGGGGTCGGCCAGGTCAGGTCGACCCGCAGGACGTCCGAGGCCTTCTTCGCGACGTACTCGTGGGTGGCGGTGCCGATGCCCGGGATGGTCACCGAGCCCTCGATGGTCTCCGAGGCGAACGGGGCGTCGGCCAGCTCGTCGACCTTCTTGCCCATGACCACGGGACGGGTCGAGGGGTTCACGATCCAGCTGAACGTGCCCTTCTTGCCCACCGTGATGGAGGAGTCGACGAAGTCCTCGAAGCTGGAGTCCCAGGTCGGGGAGTCGAAGTCCTTGCGCAGGCGGATCGTGGCGCCCTTGGGGGCCTTGCCCTTGAGGACACCGTGGTACTTGGTGTCGACGGCGTGCTTGAGGGCGATGAAGTAGGCCTCGCGGTTGCCCTTGCCGGCGTACTCGCCCGCACCGAGGTACTGGTCCACGACGTCCTCGAAGGGCGGGTGGAACTCGTCGGGGCCGATCTCGAAGGTGTAGCCGTAGCCACCGGTGGCGTTGTAGGACCAGTCCTCGGTCGTACCGGTGGTGTCGTAGAGCTGCCAGCCGTGCTGGTTGGAGTAGCCGTTCTGGGCGGCCATCTTGGCGCCGACCTTCTTCAGTCCCTTCTCGTCGGGGCTGTCGCCCACCGGGAGGCCGTCGGGGCCGATGGTGGACGGGGCCACGCCGTTGGGGCGCAGGATCAGGTTGCCGAAGGTGTGGTTGGAGATGAGCATCGTGACCTGGCGGCTGCGCACCAGCTCCTGGATGTTCTGGGTCTCCGGCTCGGAGAACGGGGCCGCGCCGCGGTAGGTCGGGTCGAGGGGACCGGCCTCGACCTCGGTGAGGTTGGGCGTGCTGCCGGCCGCTCCCGGGCCGCCCCAGAAACCCCCGTAGTTGCGGTTGAGGTCGACGCCGAGGAGGAAGCCGCCGTTGGTGGTCACCTGCAGGGCGCAGGTGCCGTCGGGGGTGTCGACCCCGTCGATGAGGCGGCAGTTCTTGCGCATGTAGGCGTGGCCGGGAGTGCCGAGGATGGAGACGGTGCCGCCTCCGTCGAGGGCGCGCAGGTCGACGAACTCGCCGTCGGTGCGCGAGAGGTCGAAGCCGTCGGCGTTGACCACCGGGACCACGATCACGCGGCCCTTCTTCAGCAGCTTGGTGGTGCGCTTGTTCTTGCCGTAGCCCTCGGCCAGGTCGATGGCGAACTCCATCGCGTTCTCGCCCGAGGGCCACTCGCGGGCGTGGTGCAGACCCATCAGCACGAAGGTCGGCTTGCCGGTGTCGGGGCCCTTGACGCCCTGGCCGATCTCGACGGCCTGGACGGTGCGACCGTCGAGGGTGGGGTGGTTGAGCTCGAACATCTTGACGTGCTGGGGGAACCGCTCGGCGAGGTCGGCCATGTCGGCGTTGTAGTCCTCGAGCGTGCGGTAGCCGTCGCGACCGGACGGCAGCGGGCTGCGCTGGACCGAGTCGGCGTAGGCCTCGTCGCTCTTCCAGACCTCCAGCGACCGGGCGACGAGGTCGGGGATCTCGACGTCGTAGGTCAGGCCCGCGGCCAGCAGCAGCGCACGGTCGGTCGCCGAGTGCAGGACGACCTCGACGTAGTCGTGGCCGGCGTGCTCGGTGAGGTCCAGACCCAGCTTGGACAGCACCATCTTGTCGGCGCGGGTGGGGGTGTCGACCTTGACCAGCTGGGGCCGGAAGACGTTGGCGGGGGAGGTCGTGGCGGCCTCGGACCCGATCGCCGTGAGAGGGGCGAGGGCGAGGGCGGCCAGCGTGGCGGTCGCCGCGAGGGCGGTGCGGCGGGCGCGGGTTCGGCGGTTCATCGTCGAGCTCCTGGGGTGTCCCGAGTCAGGGGATGGCGGGTTGGAGATGTCAACGCGGGATCGGCCGTCAGGTCACGCACCTGAGGTGCGCCTCACGCGCCTTGCCCGAGCGGCGCCGCGCGCTCAGCAGCGCCGCAGGGTGAGGCGGACCTGTTCGCCGCGGTCGACGCGGACCCTCGTCGCCCGGGCCTTCCCGCGCCCGTCGTCGCAGGTCAGGCGGTACTTCTCGGTGCGTTGCGAGGTCGGGCGCGTCGACGGGTTGACGTGCCAGGTGAACCGGCCGGAGCGGGGGACGACCAGGGTGGTCCGGAGCCGGGCCGGACTGGACCCCTCCCAGGTGGTCGTCGAGGCGTCGCGGGTGAGGGTGAGCGTCGCGCCGGCGGGCGCCCGGCCGGCCAGGACCCCGTGGGCGCGGGTGTCGGCTGCGTGCGCGAGGGCGATGAGGTACGCCGCGCGGTTGCCGCCGCCGGGGCGGTCGGCCCCGACGTACTCGTCGACGACGTCCTCGAAGGGCGGGTGGAACTCGGTGGGCCCGATCTCGAAGGTGAACCCGAACGCGCCGGTGGCGGCGTAGGCCCAGTCCTCGGTGGTGCCGACACCGTCGTAGAGCTCGTGGCTGCGCTGGTTGGTGTAGCCGTTCTCGGCGGCGAACCGCGCGCCGAGGCGTCGCAACGCCCGCTCGTCGGGGGCCAGCCCGAGGGGCACGCCGCCGTCGGTGACGTGGTCGGGAGCCCCGGCCCACGGGCGCAGCACGAGGTTGCCGGAGGTGTGGTTGGTGATGAGGGTCGTGACCTGGCGCGACAGCACGAGGTCGCGGACGTTGCGGGTCTCGGGCTCGGAGAAGGCGTCCGCGCCGTGGTGGCGCGGGTCGAGCAACCCGGCGTGGAGCTCGGTGACGCTCGGGGTGGCGCCGGCGGCGCCCGGGCCGCTCCACCACTGGCCGTAGTTGCGGTTGAGGTCGACGCCGAGGCCGAAGCCCGCGGGGGTGGTCAGCATCGCCGCGCACGTGCCGTCGGGGGTGTCGACGCCGGCGACGAGCCGGCAGTTCTTGCGGAGGTAGGCCAGGCCCGGGGTCAGCACCTGCGTGGCGACCGGCAGCAGGGTGCCGCTCGGGTCGAGGGGGTGGAGCACGTTGAGGTCGATCAGCCCGCCGGAGGTGCGAGACAGGTCGAACCCGTCGGGGTTGACCACGGGCACGACGACCACGCGCACGCGCCGCAGCAGTCGGCGCACGTCGCGGTCGGTGCGCTCGAGCGCCACCAGGTCGTGGGCGAGCTCCATCGTGTGCTCGGCCGAGGGCCACTCGCGGGCGTGGTGCAGCCCCAGCATCACGAAGGTGGGGCGGCCGTCGGCAGGGCGCCGGACCCGGTGGGCGATCTCGACGCCGTGCACCTCGCGGCCGTCGAGGCCGGGCTCGGGGAGCGTCAGGTGCCGCACGAGCGAGCGGTGCTCGCGAGCCAGGTCGCGCAGCTCGGTCTCGTAGTCCTCGAGGGTGCGGTACGACGTGCGGCCCGACGGCAGCGGGGAGCGGACCGTGCGGGCGGCGTACTCCGCGTCGAGGCGGTTGCGCTCGGCCTCCCGCGCCAGCAGGTCGGGGACCAGCACCTCCGAGGCCAGGCCGGAGGCGTCCAGGCGGGCGCGTTCGGCGGCGGTGTGCAGGACGACGTCCACGCCCTCGGTGCCGCCGTGCTCGGTGAGGTCGAGCCCCAGCGCACCCACGGCGTCGGGGTCGGCGTGCACGCGCACCAACTGCGGCGTCCACGGGCGTTCGGTCGAGACCGCGGCGGGGCTCGGGGCGAGCAGCGAGGCGGCGAGCGCGGCGGAGCCGACCGCGGCGGCGAGGAGGGGGCGGCGGAGGGGGGCCATGACTGCGCAACGCACGGCAGCCGGCGTGGTGACGGGTCCCGCGGGTTCTGGGACCGGATTCACACCCTCCGCAGGTCGGCCAGGAGACGCCGGTGGGTCAGCTCGACGACCGCCTCGCGGGCAGGGACGTCGGTGAGCAGGTAGGCGGCCCCGAGCAGACCGTCCGGCTCGAAGGTGATCGCCAGGTCGACGGTGCAGCCGGCGGGGTGCCGGTCCACGCGCAGCTCGAGGACCACCCGGCCCGGCGCCCGCACCGCGGCCTCCAGCACCAGCCGGTGCCCGGTCGCGGTGGTGCCGGCGGCCAGGACCCGCCAGAAGCCGGCGCGGTCACCGGCCCGGAGCAGCGGCCCGTCGGCCACGGGCCAACGGCGACCACCGCCGAGGGCCAGCCGGTCGAGGGCTCCGCGGACAACGAAAGGTGCGGCATCGACGTACCAGTGGCGGCCGTGGCCGGCACCCGCCAGCACCGCCCACGCCTCGTCGGCGGACCGGACCGACGTCGAGCGGCGGCCGGACGTGCGCAGCGACCGGGGCAGGGGCGGGCGGGGGGAAAGGGACGGACGACCCATCGAGACCACGGACCCTTCCTACTAGGGTGAGCGGCGTCTGACCCCACCCGAGGAGCGCCACGTGCCCATCGCCACCCCTGAGAAGTACGCCGAGATGCTGGACGCCGCGAAGGCCGGCGCCTACGCCTTCCCCGCCATCAACGTCTCGTCCAGCCAGACCCTCAACGCGGCGCTGCAGGGCTTCGCCGACGCCGGCTCCGACGGGATCATCCAGGTCTCCACCGGTGGCGCCGAGTACCTCTCCGGCCCCACGCGCAAGGACATGGTGACCGGGTCGGTGGCGTTCGCGGCGTACGCCGCCGAGCTGGCCAAGAACTACCCCGTCAACGTCGCGCTGCACACCGACCACTGCCCCAAGGACAAGCTCGACGGCTTCGTCCGCCCGCTGCTCGACATCTCCGCGGAGCGGGTCAAGCGCGGCGAGGCGCCGCTGTTCCAGTCGCACATGTGGGACGGCTCGGCCGTGCCGCTGGAGGAGAACCTCTCGATCGCCGGCGAGCTGCTGGAGAAGTGCATCGCGGCCAAGATCATCCTCGAGATCGAGGTCGGCGTGGTCGGCGGCGAGGAGGACGGCGTCGAGAACGAGATCAACGAGAAGCTCTACTCCACCCCCGAGGACGCCATCGCGACCGCGAAGGCGCTCGGCTACGGCGACCGCGGCTACTACATGACCGCGCTGACCTTCGGCAACGTGCACGGCGTCTACAAGCCGGGCAACGTCAAGCTGCGCCCCGAGGTGCTGAAGCAGGCCCAGGAGGCCGTGGTCGGCGAGTTCGGTCTCGAGGCCGGCGCCAAGCCGTTCCACCTGGTCTTCCACGGCGGCTCGGGTTCGACCGCCCAGGAGATCTCCGACGCGGTGGACTACGGCGTGGTGAAGATGAACGTCGACACCGACACCCAGTACGCCTTCACCCGTCCGGTCGCCGCGCACATGTTCCAGAACTACGACGGCGTGCTGAAGGTCGACGGCGAGGTCGGCAACAAGAAGGCCTACGACCCGCGTGCCTGGGGCAAGGCCGCCGAGGCCGGCATGGCGGCCCGCGTTGTCGAGGCCTGCGAGAACCTCCGCTCCGCGGGTCGCTCGCTGGGCTGAGCGCCCCGGCAGCACCGGAGCACCGAGTCGTGCCCCTCAGCGCGCGCCATGGCGCCCGCTGAGGGGCACGACTGCGTCCGGGGTCAGGGGCGCCTGGCACCATGGCGCCCATGAGCATCGGACAGGACCTGATGGCGGGCCCGCCGCCCACCCACCTCCCCGAGGACCCGGCCGCGGCCGCGCTGGCCTCCGGCCAGGACAAGTACGCCGTCGCCAAGCAGTTCCCCGCCAGCCCGTTCGCCTGGGCCGCGCTGGCCGGCCAGGCCGCGGAGGACCAGTCGGACCCCGTCACGATCTACGCCTACGCCCGGGTCGGCTACCACCGCTCGCTGGACATGCTGCGCCGCAACGGCTGGAAGGGCCACGGTCCGGTGCCGTGGGAGCACGAGCCCAACCGCGGGTTCCTCATGTGCCTGGCGCTGCTGGCCCTGGCCGCCCAGGCCATCGGCGAGACCGACGAGTGGGAGCGCTGCTCGGGCTTCCTGCGCGACTCCAGCCAGACCGCGTTCGACCAGCTGCTGACCGACCTGGGCTGAGGCGGGTTACTCCGCATCCCATTTCCTGCTTACTGGCCAGTAAGCAGGAAATGGGATGCGTCGTATCCCGGGCCCGCCCCGCCGGGGCCCTACTCGCCCCAACCCATCGGGAACACCTCGAAGGGCGCGGCGAAGGCGCAGCCGAGCCGCTGCCCGGTCGCGCGGGCCATCCCCTCGAGGAACTCCCGGGGGTCGAAGTGCTCCCACCCCAGGCCGTCGATGTAGGCCCGGTGCGCCTCGAGGGAGGCCACGCCGGCGTCGAAGGTCGCAGTGGTGTCGACGGCGTGGGTGGCCTGGGGTGACCCGAAGGCCCACACCTCTCCGACCCCGCCCCACTTCTCCAGCGACCCGCCGCCCTCGACGAGCTGCTCGGTGAAGACCCAGCGGTTGCCCGCGTCCCGCACGGCGTCGAGGACCGCCCTGCCGACCGCGATGTGGTCGGCCTGGTTGAGGTTGGCCCCGCCCCAGGTGTCGCGGAAGTTGCCGGTCAGCACCACCTCGGGCCGGTGCCGGCGCACCGCCTCGGCGATCGCGCGGCGCAGGGGCACGCCGTGCTCCAGGACGCCGTCGGGCAGGCCGAGGAAGTCGACCGTGTCGACGCCGACGACCCGCGCCGACTCGACCTGCTCGGCCTCCCGGACCGGGCGGCACTCCTCGGGCGGCATCGCGTCGATGCCGGCCTCGCCGCTGGTCACCATGCAGTAGACGACCTGCTTGCCCTGGCCTGTCCACCGTGCGACGGCCGCGGCCGCGCCGAACTCCAGGTCGTCGGGGTGGGCGACCACGCACAGCAGCCGCTCCCAGTCCTCGCGCAGCGTCTCCAGCGGTGCCGGTGCCTCGGTGCTCATGGCGCCATCGTGCTCCTCCATGGAGCTTCTGGCTACGCCCCCGCAGCGGCCCGCGCGATGCGGAGCAGACGCGCCGCGTCGCCGCTCGGGCGCCGGCTCGGCAGCCACACCGCGCGCAGCGTGCGGCTGAGGTCGAGCCCGTCGACGGGCACCTCGACGAGGGCGCCGGCGGCGAGCTGGTCGGCCACGCCCAGCTCGCTGAGCACCGCCGGCAGGTCGCCCTGCAGCGCGGCCGCGCGCACGGCGGCGGTGCTGGCCAGCTCCAGGTGGCCCTCGCCCAGCGGGGCGTCGGCGCGCGCGAGCGCGCGGGCCAGGGTGCGCCGGGTGCCCGAGCCCTCCTCGCGCAGCACCAGCTCGGCGGCGGCGAGCTCGGTGGGGGTCAACGGGCTGGTACGCCGGGCCCACGGGTGCTCAGGGGCCACGACGACCACGAGGCGGTCCAGCCCGACCGCGGCGACCGAGACCTCCTGCGGCACCGACGGTGACTCCACGAACCCCAGCGGCACCTCGCCGCTCAGCACCCGCTCCAGCACCTGCTCGCTGTTGGCCACCTCCAGCCGCACCTGGTGACCGGGCTGCTCCCGGCGGAACCGGGCGATCCACGCCGGCGCCAGCTGCTCGGCGATGGTCAGGCTCGCCACGACCCGCAACCGGGCGGCGCGCTCGGCGGCCAGCGACCGGGCGCCGGTGACGACCCGGTCCACCGACTCCAGGGCCTGGCGTGCCCACGAGACGACGACCTCGCCCTCAGCGGTCACCCGGGAGCCGGCCGGGCTGCGCTCCAGCAGCTGCAGCCCGAGCTGACGCTCGAGCCGCGACAGCAGGCGGCTCGCGTGCGGCTGCGTCATGTCGAGGTCGCGTGCCGCCGCGCCGACCGACCCACCGGCCGCCACACGGACCAGCAGGTCGAGGGCGACGAGGTCGGGCCTGGTGTCCATGCTCCCAGCGTATGGGTCAGAGCCAGCCCATGCCGCCAAGGCATGGACTCGAGCGCAGAGAGCGGCTGGTGCGGCAGTGGCCGCGCGACGAGGCTGGAGCCATGAGCACCGCCCTCGTCGCGCGCCCGTCGGCGACCAGCGCGACCGGCGCGACCGGGCAGCCCCGGCCGTCGGTGGTGCCCGGGCTGGCGCTCTCCTGCGCCCTCGGGCTCACCGCCTGGCTCACCCACGCGCTGGTCCCCGGCGTGCCGACCACGCTGGTGTCCGTCGTGCTCGGCGCGACGCTGGCCGGCAGCGGTGCGCTCGACGGTGCACGCGACACCGCGACGGCCCCGGGCCTGCACATCGCGTCGCGCCGGGTGCTCCGGGTCGGAGTCGCGCTGCTGGGCCTGCAGCTGGCCCTGACCCAGGTGCTCGCGCTGGGCCGGCCGGTCCTGGCCGTGGTGCTGCTCGTCGTCACCGGCGGGATCGCCGGCACGCTGGCGCTGGGTCGGCTCCTCGGTCTGCGGGGGGAGCTGCTGGTCCTCGTGGCGGCGGGCTTCTCGATCTGCGGCGCGGCGGCGGTCGCAGCCGTCGCCGGCGTACGCCGCAGCCGTGACGCCGACGCGGCGGCGGCCGTCTCGCTCGTGGTGCTGTGCGGCAGCGTCGTGATGGTGGCGCTGCCCGGCGTCGCGCTGCTGGCCGGTCTCGACCCGGTGCAGGTCGGCGCATGGGCCGGGGCCAGCACCCACGAGGTCGGCCAGGTCGTGGTCGCGGGTGGGCTCGCGGGCGGCGGGACGGCGCTCTCGGTCGCGGTGCTTGTCAAGCTCGGCCGGGTGCTGCTCCTGGCGCCGGTCGTCGCCGTGCTCGGGTGGCAGGCGCGACGGGGCGGTGGCGAGCAGGGGGAGCGGGCGCCGCTCGTGCCCGGCTTCGTGGTCGCGTTCGTGCTGCTGGCCGTGGCGCGGACCTGGCTGCCGCTCCCGGACCTGCTGCTGACCGTGGCCGGCGGTGCGCAGGACCTCGCGCTCGCCGTCGCGATGGCCGCGCTCGGCTGCGCCCTGCGGCCGCGGGTGCTGGGAGCGGTCGGTGGGCGCGGGCTCGCGCTGGCGGCCTGCTCGACGCTGCTGGTCGTGCTGCTCGGCGCGCCGGTGGTACTGGCGGCCTGAGGGTCGCGGGGGTCGCGGGGGCCTCCTGGCTCGTCGCTGGCGCTCCTCGCACCTCGACCAGCGGGGCACTGGTGGTCGAGGTGCGAGCGCAGCGAGCCTCGAGACCCGGTGACGCCTACGGGGTCAGCAGCGAGCGCACCTTGTCCGACCCCAGCGCCAGGAACAGCGTGGGCAGCCGGGGGCCGCGCTCGGCGGCGACGAGCAGCTCGTAGAGCAGCGCGAAGAACGCCTTCTGGTCGGCCTTCACCTCGTCGGTCGGTGCGTCGTCGAGGCCCATGCCGCGCGCCAGCTTGGGCACGCCGTAGATCAGCGCGGTGGTCTCGTCGAGCTCGAGACGGTCGGGCAGCCGGTCGAGCAGCTGGCGCAGCCAGCGCTCCTCGTCCTCGCTGAGCGCGGCCAGCCGCTCGGCGTCCTTGGTCTCGCGGACGGTGGTGCGGTCCTCGGCGGGGACGTACTCCGACATCCAGGTCATCGCGCGGCCCAGTCGCGGCTCGAGGTCCTCGACGGAGTCGTGGGCGTGGCCGACGTCGCCGACGATGCGGCTGATCAGCTCCGCCGACCCCGCGGTCACGTCGGCGACCGAGCTGAGCAGGCGGAACGGCACGACGACCTTCGGGCGGGGCAGGGTGCCGGCGGCCGCTGTGGAGACCGCGCGCTCGTAGGCCAGCACCTGGGCGTCGCGCTTGTCGGGGTTCTCGGCCTTGCGGTTCAGGGCGTCCCACTCGTCGTACAGGCGCACGACCTCGGGGCCGAAGTCGATGTCGAAGGCCTGCTTGGGCTGGCGGCGGGCGTAGAGCCAGCGCAGGATCGGCGCCTCGAGGATGCGCAGCGCGTCGGAGGCGGTGGGCACCCCGCCCGAGGACGAGGACATCTTCTGCATGCCGGCGAATCCGACGAAGGCGTAGGCGACGTAGGAGGGCGCGCGGAAGTCGAAGACTCGCTTCACGACCTCCTTGCCGACGGTGTAGGACGAGCCGGGCGTGGAGTGGTCGAGCCCGCCGGGCTCGAAGTCGACGCCCTCGTAGGCCCAGCGCATCGGCCAGTCGACCTTCCAGACCAGCTTGCCCTCGGGCTGGGTCGCCACGTTGGTGACGTGGGAGTCGCCGCAGGCGCAGGTGTAGGCGAGGTCCGTGGTCTCGTCGTCGTACGACGTGACCTCGACGGTGTCGCGGCCGCAGCTGCGGCAGTAGGGCTTGTAGGGGAACCGCGCAAGCGAGCCGGTGCTGGTGGGGGCGTCGTCCTCGTCGGCCACGGAGTCGGCCAGCGCGGCTGCCTCCTGCTCGGACTCGGCGGCGGGCTCGGTCTTCTTGGTGCGGTGCTTGGCCAGCACCTCCTCGATCACGTCGCGGTGACGGATCGCGTGGAGGACCTGCTCGGTGTAGGCGCCGGCGAGGTACTGCTCGGTCTGGGACACCTCGACCATCTCGACGCCGAGCTCGACGAGCGCGGCGCGCAGCGGTGCCTTGAAGTGCTCGGCCCAGGAGTCGTGGCACTCCCACGGGTCGGGTACGGCGGAGAGCGGGCGCCCGATGTGCTCGGCCCAGCTCGGGTCGACCCCGGCCGGCACCTTGCGGAAGCGGTCGAAGTCGTCCCAGCTGTGCAGGTGGCGCACCGCCACGCCCCGGCGGCGCAGCTCCTCGGCCACGAAGTGCGGGGTCAGGAACTCGCGCAGGTTGCCCAGGTGGATCGGCCCCGACGGGCTCGCGCCGGACGCGCAGGTGACGATGCGTCCCTCGGGCAGGCCCTCGGTGAGGGCCTCCTGGCCGCCGGCGTGGCGGATCGCGTCGTCGGCCGCGCGGGTCACCCAGTCGATCGGCTCGGTGCTCTTGCCGCTGGGTCGGGCGGAACCGCCTCGTGACATGGGGTGCTGCTCCTGGTGGGGCTGGTGGGGCTGGTGGGTCGGGGTGGGATACGGCTGTGGGGCGGCCCGCTCCGGGCCGCGGCCACGCTACCGGGTGGGCGCGGCGGGGTCCCACCTCGCGAGGGTGTGAGACGCGTCGACCGGCACCCGCCGCCGGCGGGGGTGCGCCGGGGATGCGCGAGGGCGTCGGGGCCGTCCCGTGCGGGTGGCTCCGACGCCCTCGAGGTGGGACCGGAGCGCGTTCATCCCCCGACGAAAGGCGCTCCGCACGGACCAGGGCCCGAGCCACCGGCACCCAGCATGCGGATGTCCGGTGCGTGCCACAAGGAGGGTAAAGGCCTCTGGCACCAACCTGTCAGGAGTCGTACCATCGCCAGATGTCGTCCGACTCGGTCATCACCGCCCTGGGGTTCGGCAAGGCCGCCGACCGCGCCTACCACCAGGTGGTGGGGCAGAGCGGGCGCGAGCTGGTCTCGATCGCCCAGTCGGTGCTGCGCACCCCAGAGGAGCTGATGCGCGACCTCGCGCCGCTGGTCGAGCGCGGCATCGCGCAGGTCGAGGACTCCCGACTCTTCGTCCTCACCCCGGCCGAGGCCGTCGTGCGGATGGTCGAGATCAGCGCCGATTCGGCTGCTGCGGCCCACGCGCGGCTGCAGGCGGTCGGCCGGGCGCTGCCGCACCTGACCGCCAGCAACGTCCGGCCCGCCGACGGCGACGTCGAGTCGGTGCAGCCGGTCGACGGTGAGATCAGCAGCGGCGGCCAGCCGGTCGAGCTGCTGGCCGCCCTGATCCGCGGCAGCACCGGCGACCTGCTGTGGCTGCGCCCCGACCAGTTCCGCAAGCCGCGCGAGGACGCGATGGCCCAGCTCGTGGGCGAGCAGATCCAGCGCGGACGCCGCTCGCGGGCCATCTACCCGGTGCGGGCCCTGCACGAGGCCGCAGACACCCTCGCGCAGCGGGCCGGCGTGGGCGAGGAGATCCGGCTGCTGCCGCAGCTGCCGACCCGGATGTTCATCATCGGCAGCACCCACGTGATCCTCCCCGAGCCGCTGGGCTTCGTCGACGAGCCGCGCTCGCTGGTGCGCCAGCGCGGCTGGGTGGAGGCGATGACGCTGTGGTTCGAGTGCCTGTGGGAGAAGGCCTCCCCGCTGACCTCGGCCTCCCAGCGCGGCGGCACCGACATGCGGACCTTCCTGCTGCAGCAGCTCGCGGCCGGGGCCCAGGACGAGCAGATCGCCCGCCGCCTCGGGGTCAGCCTGCGCACCGTCCGTCGCCGGGTGGCGGACCTGATGTCCGAGCTCGGCGCCGAGTCGCGCTTCCAGGCCGGTGTCGAGGCGTCCAAGCGCGGCTGGATCTGACCGCCGAGAGGTCACTCGCGCACGGCCGAGAGGTCACTCATGCACGGCCGAGGGGTCGCCGGCGCACGGCCACCACCGGTGAGTGTCAGCGGCGGGGCAGGACCATCCGGTACGCCGCGGGCTCGACGTGCCAGGTGCGGTGCCGCTCCGGGCCGTAGACCTCGCCGTCGGCCGAGCAGTAGAACTCATCGCCCGACACCGAGACGGTCGAGCCGCGGAGGTAGATGACGTCCTCGCGCTCGGGGTGCTTGCCGCGCACCAGCTGGACGGCGTACCCCATCCTCGCCAGCGGTCCGATCGAACGGGCGACCATGACGTCGACCTTCCCGCTCTCGGGGTCGGCGTGCGGGGCGAGCGAGGTGCCGCCGCCCACGTCGGAGCCGTTGCCGACGGCCACCATCAGGACCGGCTGGTCGAAGTCCACGACCCGCTCACCGTCGACCTCGACGCAGAGCCGGACGTAGGGCGGCTTGACCGCGGCCATGGCGGCGCCGATCGGGTAGCCCAGCTTGCCGAGGTTGACCCTGCCCACGCCGACGCTGTGCAGGCGGTCCTTCCAGACCGACGCGCGTCGGCTGGCCTGGGCGCCGGCGCCGGCGTGGACGTGGTTGACCACGACCTCGCCGACCTCGTCGACGACCAGGTCCACGGGCCGGACCTCGCCCTCGAGGACGACGCGGGCGGCCTCCTCGATCTCGAGGGGGATGTCGTTGCCCCGCGCGAAGTCGTTGCCGGTGCCCAGCGGCAGCAGCGCGAGCGTGCGCTCGGCGAGCTCGTGGCGCCGGTGCAGCGCGGAGACGACGGCGTGCATGCTGCCGTCGCCGCCGGCCACCACGATCGTGCGCGACCCGGCGCGGTGCAGGACGCCGTTGAGCTCCCCGGGGTCGGAGGTCGCCGCGACCTCGACCGACGTGGCCTCGCGCAGCACGGCCAGGCCCCGCTCGAGCGTCTCCTCGTCGGCGGTGCCGGCGTCGCTGTTCTTGATGACGAGCAGGGGCTCCACGACGTGCGAGCGTAGTCGTCGGCAGGTCTCCCCGGGGGGTGAGGTGGGGGACGGGCCGGCGCACCGGTACGCCGGCCCGACGGTCCGCGGGCGGGCGCGACAGGCTCGGGCGGACCGGATTTTGGTAGCGTTGCGCCGCAAGAGCCCCGGCGCGCCTTGTGCCGGGCTCTTCGCGTTTCCCCGGCGCTGCCAGCGCCGGGACCGCAGTGTCCGGCAACCAGAAAGTAGCGAGCAGATGCCCGCGATCGCCATCATCGGTGCCCAGTGGGGAGACGAGGGGAAGGGCAAGGCCACCGACCTGCTCGGCTCCAGCGTCGACTACGTCGTGAAGTTCAACGGCGGCAACAATGCCGGCCACACCGTCGTCATCGACACCCCTGACGGCAAGCAGGAGAAGTACGCCCTGCACCTGCTGCCCTCCGGCATCCTCACTCCCGGCTGCACCCCGGTGATCGGCAACGGCGTCGTGGTCGACCTCGACGTGCTGATGGAGGAGCTCGACGGCCTCGAGGCCCGCGGCGTCGACACCTCGAAGCTGGTCGTCAGCGCCAGCGCGCACGTCATCGCCGACTACAACCGGACCCTGGACAAGGTCACCGAGCGGTTCCTCGGCTCCCGCCGGCTCGGCACCACCGGACGCGGCATCGGGCCGACGTACGCCGACAAGATGAACCGCATCGGCATCCGCATCCAGGACCTCTTCGACGAGAAGATCCTGCGCCAGAAGGTCGAGGGCGCCCTCGAGCTCAAGGGCCAGGTGCTGACCAAGATCTACAACCGCCGCGCCCCGCTGGTCGACGAGACCGTCGCCGAGCTGCTCAAGCACGCCGACCGGCTGCGCCCGATGGTGCGCGACACCGGCCTGCTGCTCAACCAGGCGCTGGACCGCGGCGAGACCGTGCTGCTCGAGGCCGGCCAGGCCACACTGCTCGACGTCGACCACGGCACCTACCCGTTCGTCACCTCCTCCTCGGCCACCGCCGGCGGCGCCTGCACCGGCTCGGGCATCCCGCCGATGCGGATGGACCAGGTCATCGGCATCGTGAAGGCCTACACCACGCGCGTGGGCGAGGGGCCGTTCCCGACCGAGCTGTTCGACGACTCCGGCGAGCACCTGCGCAAGGTGGGTGCCGAGTTCGGCACGACGACCGGCCGCCCGCGGCGTTGCGGCTGGTACGACGCGGTCATCGCCCGCTACGCCGCGCGGGTCAACGGCGTCACCGACTTCGTGCTCACCAAGCTCGACGTGCTGACCGGCCTCGAGCAGGTGCCCGTGTGCGTCGCCTACGACGTGGGCGGCGTGCGTCACGACGAGATGCCGGTCAACCAGACCGACTTCCACCACGCGGTGCCGATCTACGAGTACCTCCCCGGCTGGTGGGAGGACATCTCCGGCGCCCGCACGTTCGCCGACCTGCCGCAGAACGCGCAGGACTACGTGCGTGCGGTGGAGAAGATGTCCGGCGCCCGGATCTCCGCCGTGGGCGTCGGGCCCTCGCGGGACGCCACCGTCGTCGTCCACCCGCTGATCTGATCCTCCCCTCCGGCTGAGAAGGACCCTCGCGTGAGCTCGTCCCCCCTGACCTGTCTCGTCATCGGCACCGGGGGGCGCGAGCACGCGCTGGCCCGCGCGCTCTCGCTCGACCCCGGAGTCGCCGCGGTGCACGCGGCGCCGGGCAACCCCGGCATCGCCGCGGTCGCCACGCTGCACGACGTCGACCCGCTCTCGGGGGAGTCGGTCGCCGACCTCGCCGAGTCGCTGGGCGCGGACCTGGTCGTCGTGGGCCCCGAGGCGCCGCTGGTGGCCGGGGTCGCCGACGTGGTGCGGGCGCGGGGGATCGCGGTCTTCGGTCCGTCCGGTGCCGCCGCGCAGCTCGAGGGCTCCAAGGCGTTCGCCAAGGAGGTCATGGAGGCCGCCGGCGTCCCGACCGCCGCCGCGATGGTGTGCACGACCCCGGTCGAGGTGCAGGCCGCCCTCGACGCCTACGGCCCGCCCTACGTCGTCAAGGACGACGGCCTGGCCGCCGGCAAGGGCGTGGTCGTCACCACCGACCGCGACGCCGCCGTCGAGCACGCCGCGCAGTGCGAGCGCGTGGTGATCGAGGAGTTCCTCGACGGGCCGGAGGTGTCGTTGTTCGCCCTGACCGACGGGACCACCGTCTACCCGCTGCAGCCCGCCCAGGACTTCAAGCGCATCTTCGACGGCGACGAGGGCGCCAACACCGGCGGCATGGGCGCCTACACCCCGCTGCCGTGGGCGCCCGAGGGCCTGGTCGAGGAGGTCCTGCGCGACGTGCTGCAGCCGACCGTCGACGAGATGGCCCGCCGCGGCACCCCGTTCTCCGGTCTGCTCTACGCCGGCCTCGCGCTCACCTCCCGCGGCGTGCGCGTGGTCGAGTTCAACGCCCGCTTCGGCGACCCCGAGACCCAGCCACTCATGGCGCTGCTGGACTCCCCGCTCTCCCCGCTGCTGATGGGCTCGGCCACCGGCACGCTCGCCTCGGTCCCCGCGCCCACCTGGAAGCCGGGCGCGGCCGTCGCCGTCGTGATGGCCTCGGCCGGCTACCCCGAGTCCTCCTCCAAGGGCGACGTGATCCGCGGGCTCCCCGACGCGGAGGCGCTCGAGGGCGTGCACGTCATCCACGCGGGCACCGCGATGGTCGAGCGGGCCACGGTCACCGCCGGCGGACGCGTGCTGGCAGTCGTCGGGACCGGTGGCTCCCTCGGCGAGGCGCGCGAAGCGGCGTACGACGGGGTGAGCTGCATCGAGTTCGAGGGCGCCCAGCACCGGACCGACATCGCGGCGAAGGCGGCGGCCGGCGAGGCGTGAGGTTCATCGGGGCGCCGATGAAGCTCACGGTGCCCCGACGCAGGTGCATCGGTGGGGCGTGAGACCCCCGCCCCGGACCACGATGTGCCCCGCACGGACGGACACGCGACAATGGCCGCCGTGACCGTCCCGAACGTCCTCGCCACCCGTTACGCCGCCGCCGACCTGGCCGAGATCTGGTCGCCCGAGCACAAGATCGTCCTGGAGCGCCAGCTCTGGGTCGCGGTGCTGAAGGCCCAGAAGGACCTCGGCATCGAGGTCCCCGAGGGCGTCGTCGAGGCCTACGAGGCGGTCGTGGCCCGCGGCGAGGAGGCCGTCGACCTCGACTCGATCGCCGCGCGCGAGCGGGTCACCCGCCACGACGTGAAGGCGCGCATCGAGGAGTTCTGCGCGCTCGCCGGTCACGAGCACATCCACAAGGGCATGACCAGCCGCGACCTCACCGAGAACGTCGAGCAGCTGCAGGTCAAGCAGTCCCTCGCCCTCCTGCGCGACCGCGCCGTCGCCACCCTGGCGCGGCTCGGCCGCCTCGCCGCCGAGCACGAGACCACCGTGATGGCCGGACGCTCCCACAACGTCGCCGCGCAGGCGACCACGCTGGGCAAGCGGTTCGCGACCGCCGCCGACGAGATGCTGGTCTCCGTCGAGCGCGTCGAGGACCTCCTCGCGCGCTACCCGCTGCGCGGCATCAAGGGCCCGATGGGCACCGCCCAGGACATGCTCGACCTCCTCGACGGTGACGCCGAGAAGCTCGCCGACCTCGAGCAGCGCGTCGCCGCCCACCTCGGCTTCGAGCGGGTGCTGACCAGCGTCGGGCAGGTCTACCCGCGCAGCCTGGACTTCGACGTGCTCTCCGCGTTGGTCCAGCTGACCGCCGGCCCGTCGAACCTCGCGACCACGATCCGGCTGATGGCCGGCAACGAGATCGTCACCGAGGGCTTCAAGGAGGGGCAGGTCGGCTCCTCGGCGATGCCGCACAAGATGAACACCCGCTCCTGCGAGCGCGTCAACGGCCTGGCCGTCGTCACCCGCGGCTACCTCTCGATGGTGGGCGAGCTGGCCGGCGACCAGTGGAACGAGGGCGACGTGTCCTGCTCCGTCGTACGCCGCGTGGCGCTGCCCGACGCGTTCTTCGCCGTCGACGGGCTGTTCCAGACCTTCCTCACCGTGCTCGACGAGTTCGGCGCGTTCCCGGCCGTGATCCAGCGCGAGCTCGACCGCTACCTCCCGTTCCTGGCCACCACCAAGGTGCTGATGAGCGCGGTCCGCAACGGCGTCGGCCGCGAGACCGCCCACGAGGCGATCAAGGAGGCCGCGGTCGGCACCGCGCTCTCGATGCGCCAGGGCCAGGCCGAGAACGACGTCTTCGCCAAGCTCGCCGCCGACGAGCGGCTCGGGCTCACCCAGGCCCAGCTCGAGGCGCTGGTCGCGGAGCCGATCAGCTTCACCGGCGCCGCTGTGGCGCAGGTGCAGGCGGTCGTCCGGGCCGTCGAGGCGCTGTGCGAGCGGCACCCGGCGGCTGCGGCGTACTCGCCCGGCGCCATCCTCTGACGCCGCTTCCACTCGCTGCGGCGGACACCTCACCCGGGTGAAACATCCGACGTGTTGACTTGTCCGCATGGTTGAGGAGACCCGTACGCCGGAGACCGCCGACCTCATCGAGGCCGACCGCCGCGAGCCCCGGGTGTCGGCGTTCGCGGGGGGCGTGTCCTCCGACGAGCAGCACGCCTCGCTGCGGGCGTCGGTGCGTCAGCTCGGCCGCCTGCTCGGGGAGGCGATCAGCCGGCACCAGGGTCCGGAGACGCTCGCGCTGGTCGAGCAGGTCCGCGAGCTCTCGCGCGACCCCGACGACGGCGACCTGCACGCGCTGCTCAGCGAGCAGGACGACGCGACGGCCGTGACCCTGGCGCGCGCATTCACGGCGTACTTCCAGCTCGTCAACGTCACCGAGCAGCTGCACCGCTGGCAGGAGGTGACCGAGGACGGCGAGGGGCCGCTGGCCGCGACGACCGGCCGCATCCGTGAGGCGCTCGACGAGGGCTCGCTGAGCCCGGAGCTGCTGACCGAGGTGCTCGGCCGGGTCGAGTACCGCCCCGTCTTCACCGCCCACCCCACCGAGTCCACCCGCCGCACGGTCCTGCGGCTGCTGCGCAAGGTCGCCGCGACGATCGCCGCCGCCGAGGACCCGCGCCGCCGCCCCGGCGACGACGCGCGCACCGAGCGCCGCCTCGCCGAGCTGGTCGACCTGCTGTGGCAGACCGACGAGCTGCGCATCGCCAAGCCGCAGCCCACCGACGAGGCGCGCACCGCGCTCTACTACCTCGCCCAGATCGCCCAGCACGTCATCCCCGGGCTGATGGAGGAGCTGCAGCACCAGCTCGGCACCGTCGGTGTCGAGCTGCCCGCCGACGCGCGGCCGCTGCGCTTCGGCACGTGGGCGGGCGGCGACCGCGACGGCAACCCGTTCGTCACCCCGGAGGTCACGCTGGAGGTGCTCGGCCTGCAGCATGACTTCGGGCTGCGCGAGCTGGTCCGCCAGGTCGAAGAGCTGCTCACCGAGATGAGCGCCTCCACCCGCGTCGTCGACGTGACCGAGGAGCTCCAGGAGTCGCTGGCCGCCGACGCCGAGGCGCTGCCGATCACCTACTCCACGATCAAGCGGCTCAACGCCGAGGAGCCCTACCGCCTCAAGCTCAGCTTCGTCCGCGTCCGTCTCCAGCGCACCCGCGACCGGCTCGCGAACGGCACCGCCCACGAGCCCGGCCGCGACTACCTCGGGTTCGCCGAGCTGCTGCGCGACCTCACGCTCGTGCGCGACTCGATGCTCGCTGACGGCGACACGCTGACCGGCAACGGCGCGATCCTGCGGATGATCCGCACCGCCACCGCGACCGGCCTCGGCATGGCGACCCTCGACGTGCGCGAGCACAGCGGCAAGCACCACGACGCCCTCGCGGAGCTCTTCGACCGCACCGGCGAGCTCGACGTGCCGTACGCCGACCTCGACCGTGAGCAGCGCATCGAGCTGCTCTCCCGGGAGATGGCGGGTCGGCGTCCGCTCGTCGGCGCCGGGCACCCGCTGGGTGACGGTCAGGCCGCCGCCAGCCTGGAGCTGATGCAGACCCTGCGCACGGCGCTGGACACCTACGGCCCCGACGTCGTCGAGACCTACATCGTGTCGATGGCGCACGACGTCGACGACCTCTTCGCGGTCGTGGTGCTGGCCCGCGAGGCCGGGCTGGTCGACACAGGCGCCGAGGGGGAGGACGCGGTCGCGCGGATCGGGTTCGCCCCGCTCTTCGAGACCGTCGCCGAGCTCGAGGTGGCGGGGCCGCTGCTGGAGCGGCTGCTCTCGGACCCGGCGTACCGTCGCGTGGTCGCCGCCCGCGGGGACGTGCAGGAGATCATGCTCGGCTACTCAGACTCCTCCAAGGACGCCGGCATCGCCGCCTCGCAGTGGCAGATCCACCGCGCCCAGCGGGCGCTGCGCGACATCGCCCGCGAGCACGGCGTGCGGCTGCGGCTCTTCCACGGCCGCGGCGGCTCGGTGGGTCGTGGCGGTGGCCCGACGGCGGAGGCGATCCTCTCCCAGCCCTACGGCTCTCTCGACGGGCCCATCAAGGTGACCGAGCAGGGCGAGGTCATCTCCGACAAGTACCTCCTGCCCGAGCTCGGTCGCTACAACCTCGAGGGCGCGCTCGCCGCCGTGGTCGAGGCATCGGTCCTGCACCGCACCTCGCTGCTGCCGCAGGAGGTCCTCGACGACTGGAACGGCACCATGGACCTGGTCGCCGGCCACGGCCAGACGGCCTACCGCGGGCTGGTGCGCGACGAGGCGCTCGTGCCGTTCTTCGTCACCGCGACCCCGGTCGACGAGCTGGGCAAGATGAACATCGGCTCGCGCCCGTCCAAGCGCCCCGGCGGCGCCGGCGGCCTCGACGACCTGCGCGCGATCCCGTGGGTCTTCGGGTGGACCCAGTCGCGGATCATCCTGCCCGGCTGGTTCGGCGTCGGCTCCGGCCTCGCCGCGGCCCGCGAGGACGGTCGCCTGGAGACGCTGCAGGAGATGTACGGCTCTTGGAGCTTCTTCCGCACCTTCCTCTCCAACGTGCAGATGACGCTCACCAAGACCGACCTCGACATCGCCGGTCGCTACGTCCGCACCCTCGTGCCCGACGAGGCGGCCGGCATCTTCGACGTCATCCGCGCCGAGCACGAGCGCACCGTCGAGGAGGTGCTGCGGGTGACCGGCCAGTCCGCGCTGCTCGAGCAGGCTCCGGTGCTGCGCCGCACCCTCGAGCTGCGCGACCACTACCTCGCGCCGCTGCACGCGCTCCAGGTCTCGATGCTGGCCCGCTCCCGCGAGGCCGTCGGCGACGACCCGGACGCCTCCGCGCCCGAGGACGTCCAACGCGCGCTGTCGCTGACGATCAACGGCATCGCCGCGGGGCTGCGAAACACCGGCTGATCCCGGCTGACCCCGGGCTGGCCCGGGGTGGCCGTAGCCGGACGGACCGAACCGGCTGGTCGACCACCGACCCACGCGGCGTGTCCGTCAGTTCCGCCGCTGTTCGGTCCGTCCGGCTACGTGGGGGCATTCGTCACGACCGCAACGAGCGGACCGCGACGGCCAGCGAAGCGGCGACCATCAGCGCGGCCACGACCAGCGCCGCGCGCAGGCCGGCGGCAGCGCCGTACGACGTGGCGACGACGGTGTAGGCGGTGACGCCTGCGGCCGTGCCGAGCGCCGAGCCGATGCGCTGGCCGGTCTGCAGCGCCCCGCCGGCAGCGCCGCCCATCCGCGGCGGGACCTCGTCGAGGGTGAGGGTGATGTTGGGGGAGATGACCGCCCCGCCACCGAGCCCGGCGACGAACAGCAGCGGCGTCAGCACCCACCCGATGCCGGCGCCGTCCTGCCCGGGCAGCACCACGGCGAGCGCGACCACCGACAGCAGCACCACGACGAGCGCGGCGACGGTCAGCGGGCGCCCGCCCGCCCGGCGAGCGGCGAGGAGATCGCCGAGCCGCCGGCGAACCCGGTCAGCACGGCGCCCGCCGCCAGCGGCCCCAGCCCCAGCTCGGTCTGCAGGTGGATGGCGAGGACGAGCACGAGCCCCGTAAAGCCGGTGAAGTAGAGGCTGCCGACCGCGATGCCGTCGGCGAACCCGGGGGTACGCCGGAGCAGGCCGACGTCCAGCAGCGGCGCACCGCCCCGCGCCACCACCCGGCGCTCCCACCGCACGAACGCCCAACCCAGCGCCGGGACCGCCGCGAGCAGGACCAGCCAGCGGTACCCGCCGCCCTCCAGGCTCACCAGCGGGTAGATCACGCACAGCACGGCCAGCCCGAGCAGGAGCGCGCCGACGAGGTCGAGCCTGGGGTCGTCGCCCTCCGAGGAGACCTCGGACGGGACGATCCGGGCGACCAGCACGAGCGCCACCAGTCCGACGGGCACGTTGACCCAGAAGATCCAGCGCCAGCCGTCCTCGCTGCCTGCCAGGGTGATGATCAGCCCGCCGAGCACGGGGCCGAGCGCGGAGGAGATCGAGACGACGAAGCCGAAGAGGCCGAAGGCCCGTCCCCGCTCCGCGCCCCGGAAGAGCGTCTGGATGAGCCCGGAGTTCTGCGGGGTCAGCAGCCCGGCGCTGATGCCCTGGAGCAGCCTCGCGGCCACCACGAGCTCGATGCCCGGGGCGATCCCGACGAGCGCGCTGGAAACCACGAACCCGGTCAGCCCGACCAGCATCAGCCGCCGTCGCCCGAACGCGTCGCCGAGCCGCCCGCCGATCACGAGCACCAGGCCGAAGCTCAGCGCGTACCCCGACACCACCCACTGCACCGCGGCCGCCGACGTGTCCAGCCCCGACTGCATCGAGGGGATCGCGACGTTGACGATCGTGACGTCGAGCAGCGACATGAAGCCGACGACCAGCGACACCGCGAGGATGCGCCAGCGCCGCGGGTCCGGCTCGTACGCCGTGCTCCGCCGCCCCTCCGCGTCCTCGCCCGTCGCGGGCTGCGCCTGCTGCTCGACCACCACCCCACCCTCTCCCCGCGCCCAACACCCTCCCGGGTCGAGCACAGCCGGTCGAGCACAGCGGGTCGAGCCGGCGCATTGGTACGCCGGCTCGGCGTGCGGGTGGGTCGAACCGGCGCATTGGTACGCCGGCCCGGCGTGCTGGGGCGTGGTGGTGGCCACTCGGGAAGGTTGTGGAGGAGTGCCGACGTGGCGGACCGGGTGCAGGGCCGCGACCATAGGGGGCATGTCCACCCCCGTCACCGTGAGCATCACCCGGCATCTCGACCCCGGCCGCGAGGTCGAGATGACCAGCTGGCTGCAGGCGGGTACGACGTTGGCCCAGCGCTTCCCGGGGTTCCTCGGCGCCGGGTGGGTCCGGCCGGAGGCCGACTCCGAGACGTGGCACATGCTCTACCGGTTCGCCGACGCCGAGTCGCTCCAGGCGTGGGAGGACTCCCCGCAGCGACAGTGGTGGCGCGACTCCGCGGCCGGGCTGGGCGTCGTGGAGAGCCGAGTGGAGCGGCGTACCGGGATCGAGGGCTGGTTCGACGAGCCGCACTCCCGCGACATCCGTGACCTCCGCATGGGCCCGAAGGCGCCGCCGCGGTGGAAGCAGGCGGTGACCATCTTCCTGGTGTTCTACCCGTTGTCGGTGCTGGTCAACTGGCTGGCCGGCGCGGTCGGGGTCAACGACCTGACGCTGCTGCTGCGGGTCTTCCTGGTCATCGCGGTGATGACGCCGACGATGACGTACTTCGCGCTGCCGTGGATCACGCGACGGATGGAGTGGTTCCTCCAGGGGCAGCCGCCGCCCTGGCGCCGCGCACGGTGAGTGGCGGGGTCTCGACGTCCGCTCGTCGCTGGCGCTCCTCGCTGCTCGACCACCGGGACCGGCCCGCTGCTCGCCGGCGCTCCTCGCTGCTCGACCACCGGGGGGCGGCCCTAGGCTGGGGCCGTGGCCGACCTGAACATCCCGCCCGCTCCCGCGATCGCCGGCACCCGGCACGTCCACTCCGGCAAGGTGCGTGACCTCTACGAGGTCACCGAGGGCGACCACGCCGGCCGCTTCCTCATGGTCGCCAGCGACCGCCTCTCGATCTTCGACTTCGTGCTCGACACCACGATCCCCGACAAGGGCGAGATCCTGACCCGGATGTCGCTGTGGTGGTTCGAGCAGCTCTCCGACCTGGTCCCGCACCACGTGGTGTCCACCGACGTGCCCGAGGCCGTCCGCGGCCGCGCGGTGATCTGCGAGAAGCTCGACATGTTCCCGGTCGAGTGCGTGGCCCGCGGCTACCTCACCGGCTCCGGCCTCATCGACTACCGCGCCACCGGCGAGGTCTGCGGGGTCCCGCTGCCCGCCGGTCTGGTCGACGGCAGCCGCCTGGACCACCCGATCTTCACCCCCGCCACGAAGGCCGAGCTCGGCGACCACGACGAGAACGTCTCCTACGACGCCGTCGTGGCGACCATCGGTGCCGACGACGCGGCCGCCCTGCGCGACCTGACGCTGCAGGTCTACGCCCGCGCCGAGTCGCTGGCCCGGGAGCGCGGCATCCTGCTGGCCGACACGAAGCTGGAGTTCGGGCGGAGGTCGGACGGGGCCGTCGTCCTGGGCGACGAGGTGCTCACCCCCGACTCCAGCCGGTTCTGGCCGGCCGACGACTACGAGCCCGGCCGCACCCAGCCGTCCTACGACAAGCAGATCGTGCGCAACTGGGCACTCTCTCCCGAGTCGGGCTGGGACAAGGCGTCCGGCGAGGCGCCGCCCGCGCTGCCCACCGAGGTCGTCGAGCGCACCCGTTCGCGCTACATCGAGGCCTACGAGCGCCTCACCGGCCAGCGGTTCTGAGAGCGGGTACGACGATGCACACCGTCGGCGGCACCGTGCCGTTCCCCGTGCCGGCCGAGGTGGCCTTCGACTACCTCGTCGACCCGGCCAACCGCCCCCAGTGGCAGTCCAGCCTGGCCGCGGTCGAGGACGTCACCGGGCAGGTCGGGGTCGGGCAGACCTGGACCGACGTCACCAGGCCCGGGCTGCGTCCGGCGATGCGCACCACCTCCTACGACCGGCCGCGCCAGTGGTCCGAGGACGGCACCTGGAAGGCCGTGACGGCCGCGCTGGACCTGGAGTTCGTCCCGACCGGGACCGGGTGCGACGTGCGGTTCCGCTTCCGGATCACCGGGCCCGGGCCGGTGCGTGGGATCGGGTTGCTGGCGTCGTACGCCTCGGTGCTGCCGGTGCGCGCCGACCTGAGGAAGGCCGCGCAGATCCTGGGGTCGCGAAGCCGCTGAGGCAGGGCTGGGCAGGTCGTCGCTGTGGCGGGATCCAGCACCGGCGCCGATCTTTGGACGGCAGCACTGCCCGCGTTGGTGACCGGTCGGTAGGTTGGCGCCGAACCCGACGTGACGGAGGCCACCTGTGACCAGCTACAACCTCGCGAGCCTGCTCGAGACCAGCGCTGCGACGTACCCCGAGCGTGACGCCATCGTCTTCGGCGACACGCGCCTGAACTACGCGACCGTGAACACCCTGGCCAACCAGGTCGCCGGCGCGCTCGCCGAGCGCGGCATCGGCCACGGCGACAAGGTCGCGCTGTCGTGCCCGAACCTGCCGTACTTCTCGATCGTCTACTACGGCATCCTCAAGGCCGGCGCGACCGTGGTGCCGCTCAACGTGCTGCTGAAGGGCCGTGAGGTGGCCTACCACCTCGCCGACTCCGAGGCCAAGGCCCTGTTCTGCTTCCAGGGCACCCCGGAGCTGCCGATCGGTGAGGCCGGCCACGAGGGCTTCACCGCCACCGAGGGCTGCGAGCACTTCTTCATGATCACCGCCGACCCGGCCGCGGCCTCGCCGATCGAGGGCACCACCACCTTGTTCCAGGCGATCGGGTCGCAGGCGCCGACCTTCGAGACCGTCGCCACCGACGAGGACGACACCGCGGTCATCCTCTACACCTCCGGCACCACCGGCCAGCCCAAGGGCGCCGAGCTGCGGCACCGCAACATGCGCGACAACGCGCTCTCGGGCGAGGCACTGTTCGGTGCGAACGCGGAGACGCCCGACACCTACCTGTGCGTGCTGCCGCTGTTCCACTCCTTCGGTCAGACCGTCATCCAGAACGGCGGCTTCGCCTACGGCGGCACCGTGGTGATGCTGCCCCGCTTCGAGGCCGAGCCCGCGCTGGGCCTGATGCTCAAGGAGCAGGTCACCTTCTTCGCGGGCGTCCCGACGATGTACTGGGGCCTGCTGGGCGCGCTGACCCCCGACGTCGACGTGGAGACCCTCGCGAAGAACCTCCGCGTCGCCGCGGCCGGTGGCTCCGCGCTGCCGGTGGAGGTCCACAAGGACTTCGAGAAGAAGTTCGGCGTCACCATCCTGGAGGGCTACGGCCTCTCGGAGACCTCGCCGGTCGCCTCGTTCAGCCCGTACGGCGAGCCGCCGCGCGTGGGCTCGATCGGCACTCCCATCCCCGGGGTGGAGATGTGCCTGCTCCAGGCCGACTCCTGGGAGCGGGTGCCCGAGGACATTGAGGAGGACGGCAAGACCGCGGTCGGCGAGATCGCCATCAAGGGCCACAACATCATGAAGGGCTACTACAACCGTCCCGAGGCCACCGCCGAGGTGCTCGGCACGGTCGACGGGGCCGACGGCTGGTTCCGCTCAGGCGACCTGGGCCGCAAAGACGCCGACGGCTTCTACTACATCGTCGACCGGTCCAAGGACATGATCATCCGCGGCGGCTACAACGTGTACCCCCGCGAGATCGAGGAGGTCCTGATGACCCACGAGGACGTCTCGCTGGCCGCGGTCATCGGCGTCCCCCACGAGTCCCACGGCGAGGAGGTCAAGGCGTACGTCATCCTCAACCCCGGCGCCACCACCACCGCCGAGGACCTCGTCGCGTGGGGCAAGGACCAGATGGCCAACTACAAGTACCCCCGCCTCGTCGAGATCGTCGAGAACCTCCCCATGACCGCCACCGGCAAGATCCTCAAGCGCGAGCTCTCGTGAGGCTGGTCCTCCTGGCGGCCGCCGCCCTCATGACCGTGGGCGGCGGCCTCTGGTGGTACGGCTCGCCGGACGCCCCGTTCGGACCGCTCCTCGCGGGGCTGGGCGTCGCGCTGTTCATCGTGGTGCTGCGGCCGAGCCGTCACTGACGCACGGCCGAGAGGTCGCTGACGCACGGCCGAGAGGTCGCTGACGCACGGCCGAGAGGTCGCTGACGCACGGCCATGCGCGAGTGACGGTTGGGCCGTGCGCGGGTGACGGTTGGGCCGTGCGCGGGTGACGGTTGGGCCGTGCGCGGGTGACCTCTCGGCGCGTCCCCGTCAGTCGAACGGGTTCGGCAGCGCCCCGGGGAGGCCGGTGAGGAGCTCGCGGGCGCGGGCGGCCGACTTGTGCTCGACCAGCACCTCGTAGCGGGTGGCGACCACCTGGGTGACGGAGGAGAAGTCGCGCTGGCCGCGGGTGGCGGCGTAGCCCATCAGGGCGAAGATCAGTCCGAAGAGCGCGCCGATCAGCAGCGGCGGCAGCAGCGCCGCCAGCGCGGACTCGTCGGTGAGCAGCACGAAGATGAGCCCGACGAACAGGCCGAACCACGCACCGGAGGCCGCCCCGCTCAGGGCGACCCGGCCGGTGGTGAGCCGGCCGGTGATCTTCTCGACCCGCTTGAGGTCGGTGCCGACGATCATCAGCTGCTCGACGGGGAACTCCTCGTCGCTGAGGAAGTCGACGGTGCGCTGCGCCTGGGCGTAGTCGTCGTAGACCGCCAGGGACTGCGGGAACTCCAGGCTCAGCGGTGAGGCGAGGTTCGGGCGCGGCTGGCTCATGCCTCCAGTGTGCCGCAGCCGCCCCACCCGGTCGCGCCCGTGGACCCGCGTGAGCAGCCGGTCGTGCTGCGGGTCACCGCAGCCAGCGTCGTACGCCGGAGGCCAGCGCGCTCGCGAACCGCTCCTGCCCGGCGGGGCTGGTCATCACCGCGGCGTCGCCGGCGTCGCGCATGTTGCCGAGCTCGACCAGCACCGCGGGCATCTGTGAGAGGTTGAGCGTGGCCAGGTCGGTGCGCAGGTCGAGCCCGTCCCCGCCGGCGACGTAGGTCGCCCGGGCGAACCCGGCGTCCTCCAGCGCGCCCCGCACCACCGCGGCGACCCGCAGCGACGCCTCGTCGCCGGCGATCACGTGGAACCCGTGCGCGCCCGCGGCGTACGACCCGTCGCCGTGCACCGACACCTTCAGGTCGGCGCCCTCGGCGTTGCCGGTGGTGCCCCGCTCGTCCACGCACGGCCCCCAGCGGTCGGGGGAGTCGCCGTCCCGGGTCAGCGTGACCGTCGCGCCCGCCCGGCGCAGCCGCTCGGCGAGCCGGCGGGAGACCTCCCAGGTGAAGGTCGCCTCGGCGTAGCCGGCGTCGGTCGCCGTGCCGCTGGTGTTGCACGCCTTGCGGAAGCCACCCGCCTCCACGAGCCTGGCGGCCTCGGCGGGGAAGCGGGCGTTGCCGAGCTGGTGCCCGGGGTCCACGACGACGTGCCGCCCGGTCAGCGGCAGTGGCCGCAGGACGTGGCCGGCCACGACCTCCTGGGGCGGTGCGACCTCGTCCGCCCAGGCGGGGCTTGGGCCGACCGCCGAGCCGAGCACGGACCCCAGCGAAGCGGCAGCGCACAGCGCGAGCAGGAGCGGCACGACGGCCGCGGCTCGGGGGCGCCTCATCGCGCGAGGGTATCGCCCGTCGGCCCGCCCGAGGGCCCCGATAGGATCGGCCCCGGTTGTCCACCCCTGAGCCAGGAGCTGCCCCGTGGCCCGTGTCGTCGTCGACGTGATGCCCAAGCCCGAGATCCTCGACCCCCAGGGCAAGGCCGTGCTCGGTGCACTGCCGCGCCTCGGCTTCTCCGGCGTGACCGACGTCCGCCAGGGGAAGCGCTTCGAGCTCGAGATCGCCGGCGAGATCACCGCCGAGGTCCTCGCCGAGGTCGAGAAGATGGCCGAGACCCTGCTCTCCAACCCCGTGATCGAGAACTTCGCGGTCCACGTCGAGGACGACGTCACCCCCGGCGCCGGAGCGCAGGCGTGAAGATCGGCGTCGTCACCTTCCCCGGCTCCCTCGACGACGTCGACGCCGCCCGCGCGGTCGGCCTCGGCGGCCAGGAGGCCGTCGCCCTCTGGCACGGCGACCACGACCTGAAGGGCGTCGACGCGGTCGTGCTGCCCGGTGGCTTCTCCTACGGCGACTACCTCCGCTGCGGCGCCATCTCCCGCTTCTCCCCGGTCATGACCGAGGTGATCGAGGCGGCCCGGAAGGGCATGCCCGTCCTCGGCATCTGCAACGGCTTCCAGATCCTCTGCGAGTCCCACCTGCTGCCGGGCGCGCTGATCCGCAACGACCACCGCAGGTTCATCTGCCGCGACCAGCGGCTGCGCATCGAGAACGACCGCACCGCCTGGACCTCCGCCTACACCGCGGGCCAGGAGATCACCCTCGTGCTGAAGAACGGCGAGGGCGGCTACGTCGCCGACGAGCCCACCCTCGACCGGCTCGAGGGCGAGGGCCAGGTCGTCGCGCGCTACCTCGACCTCAACCCCAACGGCTCGGCCCGCGACATCGCCGGTGTCTCCAACGAGCGCGGCAACGTGGTCGGCCTGATGCCGCACCCCGAGCACTCCGTCGAGGAGCTCACCGGCTCCGGCACCGACGGGCTGGGCTTCTTCACCAGCCTGGTCGAGTCCGCGTTCGCCTGAGCCCCGTCCGCACCATGACCCCCGCACTGCTGTTCCGCCGCGTCGCCGTCGCCGAGGCCATCACCTGGGCGCTGCTGCTGACCGGCATGTTCCTCAAGTACGTCACCGAGACCACCGAGCTCGGCGTGCGCGTCTTCGGCATGCTCCACGGTGTCGTCTTCGTCGCGTACGGCGTCGTCACGCTCGTCGTCGCGATCGACCAGCGCTGGCGGCCCGGCCGGACCCTGTCCGCGCTGGCCTGCGCCGTACCCCCGTTCGCGACCGTGCCCTTCGACCGCTGGCTCGAGCGCCGGCACCCGCTGGCCGACTCCTGGCGCCTGCGCGCCACCGATCCCGCCGGCCCGCTCGAGCGCGTCGTCGCCTGGTTGGTCCGCTCGCCCGCCCAGGGCGTCGCCGCGGGCCTGGTCGCCGTCGCCGCCCTCACCGGCCTCGCGCTCCTGGTCGGTCCGCCCACCTCCTGACCCGCTCGCCGGTCGAGGTGCGAGCGGAGGCTCAGCTGCGGACGCCCTTGCGCAGCTTGCGCCAGACGCGCTTGTTCACGACGCCGGAGGCCTCCATGCCGATCCGCTCCTGCCAGTCCTTGACCGCCGGCTCGACGCCGGGGCCGTAGACGCCGGTGACGACCAGGGTCGCCTTGGGCGAGGCGGCGTTCAGGGCGCGCTGGAGGCGGCGTACGGCGTCCCCGGAGGAGCCGTACTTCAGGATCGGCTTGGAGCCGGCCGAGAGCAGCGACATCCAGTGCTGGCGCGACCAGAGGTTCTTCTCGGGCATCTTGTGGTCGGCCTGCCAGGCGCGGGTGGCCTTGAGCGTGCGGGTGCCGTACTCGCCGGTGAGGTCGCCGTCGAAGTACTTCTTCTCGCGCAGCAGGCACTGCAGCGTGGTGACCAGCGCGGGGTCGGGGACGACCTCCTGGCCGTTCTTCTTCGTCCGCGGCGGGCGCAGCAGCGGGTAGTCCTGCCAGTTGATGCGGGTGCCGCCGCAGCGGTCCTTCTCGGCGCGCGCGGTGGTGCCGCGGCCGAGGTCGAGGAAGTTGCTGTCGATGTTGATGCGGACGCCGCCCCAGGTCTCGTCGTGGCCGCCGCGGTACTGCTTCATCCGGCCGCCCGGTCGCCAGCCGTCGTCGCGGATGTAGGTGGTGTCGGTGTTGGCCTTCCCGTCCCAGCGGGCGATCCAGATGGCGTCGGGCAGCACGAACCGGTCCGGGCGCTCGACACGCGCGTCGTCGAGGGCCGCGATGCCGGAGCTGGCGCTGGAGTAGACGCCGGAGACGTAGCCGAGGCGGTGCAGCTTCTGGGTCCAGCCGGAGAGGAAGGAGAGTGCGGACTCGCGGCAGTCGGTGTTGGAGGCGTCGAAGCCCTCGAGGTCGTACCACAGCGTGCTGCCCTCGGCGATGCCGAGCGCGCGGGCGTCGGCGACGGTGGTCTCCGCCTCGGCGCGACCCATCTTCAGCGCCTTGTGGTAGTCCTTCTTCTTCCCCGGCTTGGGGTTGATCCGCACGTCGTCGGAGTAGCGCGGGAAGCGCGGCTGGCAGGAGGCCTGCGGCCCGAGCGTGATCGGCAGCAGCCGCCACCCGAGCGTGGCCTGCTGCAGCACCCACTCCTTGCTGAGGTTGGGCTGGTTGCGGCAGGCGCGGGACTTGCCGGAGATGTAGATCCCGACCGCGGAGAACGGCGAGTTGTTCCACCAGGTGCGCATCGCCCTGCTGTCCGGGGCGAGGCACTGGTCGAAGCCGTAGCCGGTGAAGTTGCCCGGCGTCACGACCACGCCCCCGTCGACGATGGGGGAGCGGCGGGCACCGACCTCGGCGGCGTACGCCGGTGCGCCGGCCGGCGCGGAGCCCAGCACGGTCAACGCGAGCAGCCCGGACGCGGCGGCGGTGCCTGCGCGCCGCAGGAGGGTGCGGCGGGGCGCGCTGCTGCGCGAGGTGGTGCGGGTGCGGACGAGGCCCGGTCGGGTCATGGTGGAGCTCCAGCGGCACGGAGGTGAGGCGGGGGGAAGTGGTCGCTCCTGACGGACCGACCACAGCACGATAACCACACCAGTCACACGAGTAACAGGCTTCGCCGTGAACTACAGAGATGTAGTTTCCGCAGGTCAGCGGGGGTGTCGCCAGGTTCCATGGGGGCCGATCGGCCGCCGAGGAACCGCGGAAGAGGGGCGCGGCTGAACGTCGGCCGAGCAGGCTCGGTAGATTTCTCCCGTGCTGGACACCGTCGCCGTCGCCGCCGAGGACCCGAGCCGTGAGCAGCCCTGGGCCGATCTCGGCCTGAAGGCCGACGAGTACGCCAGGATCCGCGAGATCCTCGGGCGCCGTCCCACCTCCTCGGAGCTGGCGATGTACTCCGTCATGTGGAGCGAGCACTGCTCTTACAAGTCCTCCAAGGTGCACCTCAAGCAGTTCGGCGAGCTGCCGCAGGAGACCCCGGTCGGCAAGATGCTGGCCGGCATCGGCGAGAACGCCGGCGTCATCGACGTCGGGCAGGGCTACGCGGTGACCTTCAAGGTCGAGTCGCACAACCACCCGTCGTACGTCGAGCCCTACCAGGGCGCCGCGACCGGCATCGGCGGCATCGTCCGCGACATCCTCGCGATGGGCGCGCGCCCGGTGGCCGTCATGGACCCGCTGCGCTTCGGCCCGCTCGACGCCCCCGACACCCATCGTGTGCTGCCTGGGATCGTGGCCGGCGTCGGTGGCTACGGCAACTGCCTGGGTCTGCCCAACATCGGCGGCGAGGCGGTGTTCGACGAGACCTACCTCGGCAACCCGCTGGTCAACGCCCTGTGCGTGGGCGTGCTGAAGCACGAGGACCTCCACCTGGCCAAGGCCTCCGGGGTCGGCAACCAGGTGATCCTCTACGGCGCCCGCACCGGCGGCGACGGCATCGGCGGCGTCTCCGTGCTCGCCTCGGAGACCTTCGACGCCGACGGTCCCGCCAAGCGGCCCAGCGTGCAGGTCGGCGACCCCTTCATGGAGAAGCTGCTCATCGAGTGCACGCTCGAGATCTTCGCCGCCGGCCTGGTCGCCGGCATCCAGGACCTCGGCGGCGCCGGGCTCTCCTGCGCCACCTCCGAGCTGGCCTCGGCCGGTGACGGCGGCATGCACGTCGAGCTCGACCGCGTCCCCCTGCGCGACTCCACGCTGGCTCCCGAGGAGATCCTCATGAGCGAGAGCCAGGAGCGGATGATGGCCGTCGTCGAGCCCGACGACGTCGCGGCGTTCATGGCGATCTGCGCCAAGTGGGACGTCGAGGCCGTCGTCGTCGGCGAGGTCACCGACACCGGTCGCCTCGAGATCGACTGGCACGGCGAGCGCGTCGTCGACGTCCCGCCCCGCTCGGTCGCCCACGACGGCCCGACCTACCAGCGCCCCTTCGCGCGCCCCGACTGGCAGGACGCCCTGCAGGCCGACGCCGCCGAGTCGCTGCCGCGTCCCGCCGACGCCTCAGAGCTGCGCGAGACCGTGCTGCGCCTGGTCGCCTCGCCCAACCTGTGCGACAAGTCGTGGATCACCGACCAATACGACCGCTACGTCCGCGGCAACACCGTGCTCTCCCAGCCGGCCGACTCCGGGATGATCCGCATCGACGAGGACACCAACCTCGGTGTCTCGGTCTCGACCGACTGCAACGGCCGCTACGCCAAGCTCGACCCGTACGCCGGGGCCCAGCTCGCCCTCGCCGAGTCCTACCGCAACGTCGCCACCGGCGGCGCCACCCCGCTGGCCGTCTCCGACTGCCTCAACTTCGGCTCGCCGGAGGACCCGTCGGTGATGTGGCAGTTCGCCGAGGCCTGCCGCGGCCTCAAGGACGCCTGCCTCGAGCTCGGCGTGCCCGTCACCGGCGGCAACGTCAGCCTCTACAACCAGACCGGCGAGACCGCGATCCTGCCGACGCCGGTCGTCGCCGTGCTCGGCGTCATCGAGGACGTCACGCGCCGCACCCCCTCGTCGTGGTCGGCCGCGGGCGAGACCGTCGTGCTGCTCGGCGAGACCCGCGAGGAGCTCTCCGGCTCCGAGTGGGCCCACGTCGTCCACGGCCACCTCGGCGGCCGCCCGCCGGCCCTCTCGCTCGAGGGCGAGAAGGCGCTCGCCGCACTGCTGCACGAGGCCGTCGGGCTGATCAGCTCCGCGCACGACCTGTCCGACGGCGGGCTCGCCCAGGCGCTCATCGAGGCGTCGCTGCCCTCGATGACCGGCGCCTCGGTGTCGCTCGCCGGGGTGCACGAGGACCCGTTCGTCGCGCTGTTCTCCGAGTCGACCGGCCGCGTGCTCGTCACCGTGCCGGAGTCGGAGGTCGGCCGGCTGACCGACCTCGCCGCGCGCCACGGCGTACCCGCTGCGCAGTTGGGCACCACCGGCGGCGACTCCGTGGACCTGCAGGGGCTCTTCGACCTCCCGCTGCTCGAGGTCCGCTCGACCTGGATGGCCACCCTCCCCGCTGCCCTGGGCTGAGGCTCGCGGCTGGTCGAGCGTCTTTCGCTGGTCGAGGTGCGACGAGCGCCAGCGAGGAGCCTCGAGACCCGGTGACCCCGACTGGGAGGCGCGAGCGGCGCGACGCATGATGGACAGGTGCCCGACGACCTGCCCGTGACGCGGACCCTGGTGATCCCGGGGTCCGAGCTCAGCGAGCGGTTCAGCCGGTCCTCGGGGCCCGGCGGTCAGGGCGTGAACACCACCGACTCGCGGGTCGAGCTGGTGTGGGACGCCGCAAGCTCAGCCCTCCCCGACCACGTACGCCGCCGGGTGCTCGACCAGCTGGCCGGCCGACTGGTCGACGGGGTGCTCACCGTGGCCGCGTCCGAGCACCGCACCCAGCTGGCCAACCGGCGGGCGGCGCGGGAGCGGCTCGCGACGCTGGTCCGTCGAGCGGCCGGGCCGCCGCCGGCGAAGCGCCGCGCGACGAAGCCGACCCGCGGCTCCCAGCGTCGTCGCCTCGACGCCAAGAAGCGTCGCGGCGAGGTGAAGCGTGGCCGGTCCGGCGACTGGTCCTGACCCCGGCGACGGGGCGACGCGACCCATCCGACCCGCCCCGCGGGGCCGAACCACCCGCGTGCCCCGGATGCCCCGTCGTACCCTCCTCACGCTCCCGGCCCTGGGAGCGGCCGCTGTCGGCCTGACCGTTCTGGTCCGCGGGGGCGTCGGCCCCGAGGAGGTGCCACCCATGCCCGAGGGAGTGCGTGAGCCGCAGCGCCACGACTACGGCAGCGACCCGAGCCAGTTCGGCGAGCTGACGCTGCCCGCCGGCGTGCCGCGCGGGGTGGCCGTCGTGGTGCACGGCGGGTTCTGGAAGACCGCCTACGGCATCGAGTACGCCCGCCCGCTCGTGCCGAGCCTGGTCGAGCAGGGCTGGGCGACCTGGGCCATCGAGTACCGCCGCGTCGGTGGCGGCCCGGGCGGTGGCGGGGGCAATCCCGAGACCTTCGACGACGTGCGTGCCGCGATCGAGGAGCTCGACGAGCTCGTGCTCGGCGTCGACCCGCGCACCGTCCCGGTGGTCGGCATCGGCCACTCCGCCGGCGGTCACCTCGCCACCTGGGCCGGTGGGCAGGGCCTGCTGACCCACGTCGTGTCGCAGGCCGGCGTCCTGGACCTGCGCGGCGCGTACACCGCCGGGCTGGGCGGCCCCGGCACGGTCACCGGCATCGTCGGCGGCGTGCCGACCAGCGCGGACGCCGACATCGACCCGGTCCAGCAGGTGCCGCTCCCGGCGCCCGTGTGGTGCGTCCACGCGACCGGCGACGACATCGTGCCGATCAGCCAGTCCCGCTCCTACGTGGAGGCCGCGACCGCCGCCGGCGGCACCGCGCGCCTGGTCGAGGTCGAGGGCGACCACTTCTCCGTCATCGACCCCGCCTCCGACGCCTGGGCGACCACGCTGACGATCCTCGAGGCGCTCTGACTCACCGACCCACCGGGTCGTGCCCCTGAGCGGGCGCCATGGCGCCCGGTGGCGGGCACGACTCACCTGAGATCACCTCGCGCGCGCCTCGGGGCCGGGCCCGGGCTGGCAGTGCGGGCACCACCAGGTACGCCGGTTGGCCGGGTCGTTCGGGACCTCCTCGACCATCCGCACGGTCGTGCCGCAGCGCAGGCAGGGCCGACGCTGCCGACCGGCGACCCAGTGCGACTCGCCACGGCGTCCGGTGCCGGTGGTGACCTGGTAGGCACCGGCCACGGTCGCGGAGTGCCTCAGTGCGGCCACGGCCCGGTCGACCAGCCGCGGCACGTCCACCTCGCCGATCGGCGTCCACGGGCTGACCCCCACCAGGAACGCCAACTCGTTGGCCCACAGGTTGCCGAGCCCGGCCACCCGCGTCTGGTCCAGCAGCGCGGAGACCAGCGGGGCCCCGGGGTCGGTCAGCAACCGGCGTACCGCCTCGGGCCGGTCGAGGTCGTCGTGCAGTAGGTCGGGGCCGAGGTGCCCGATCACGCGCGACTCCTGATCCGTCGCGACCAGGTCGAGCTGGTGCAGCCGCAGGCCCCAGGCGGTGCCGGTCGACGTCTCCAGGACGACGCGCACGTCGCGCTGCAGCCGTGGCGGCAGCCGCTTGCCGACCCCGGTGACCGACCACTCGCCGTCCATCAGCAGGTGGCTGTGCAGCGTCACACCGCCGGAGAGCCGGGTCAGCAGGTGCTTGCCGTGGGTGTGGTGCTCGAGCACCTCGCGCCCGGCGAGGTCGCGGGTCGCCAGCCGGGGGACCCGGAAGTCCGAGCGCGTGACGGTGCGCCCCAGCAGCGCGCGGTCCAGGCGGCGCGCGAGCTTCCAGACGCTGTCCCCCTCCGGCACGGGCTCGACTGTAGGGAGCCCCTGGTCGCCGCCGTACCCTCTCCTGGTGCCCGCCCGCCTCCGCCGCGCCGACCCCGCCGAGCTCGCCGACGCCCTCGACCGGCTGCGGGCCGGTGGCGACGAGCGCGCCGACCTCAAGCTGGTCGTCAAGCACGTGCTCGCCGTGCTGGAGCAGAAGGCGCCGGGGCACTCGGTGGAGGTGCGCGTCCCGCCGTACGCCGCCGTGCAGTGCATCCCCGGCGTGCGCCACACCCGGGGCACCCCGCCGGCCGTGGTGGAGACCGACGCCCGGACGATGATCGCCCTGGCGACCGGTGAGCTGTCCTGGGCCGACGCCGTGGCCGAGGGGCGGGTCAGTGCGTCCGGGGAGCGGACCGACCTCACGCCCCACCTGCCCCTGCTGTAGGCGCACGCGGCGACTACCGTGCTCGCCATGAGTGAGGATCTCCGCGCCCGCGTCCAGTCCGTCCTGCCCGGCATCCGGTCCGACCTCGAGGACCTGGTGCGCATCGAGTCGGTCAGCGCCGACCCGGAGCGGGCCGGCGAGGTCCAGCGCAGCGCCGAGGCCGTGAAGGCGCTCTTCGACGCCGAGGGCTTCACCTCCTCCATCGTCAGCGCCGACGGTGGCGCGCCCGCCGTCATCGCGCACAAGGCCGGGCCCGAGGGCGCACCCACCGTGCTGCTCTACGCCCACCACGACGTGCAGCCGGAGAACGACCACGCCGATTGGGACTCCCCGCCGTTCGAGCCCACCGAGCGCGGCGACCGGCTCTACGCGCGCGGTGCCGCCGACGACAAGGCCGGCATCGCCGCCCACCTCGGGGCGGTCCGCGTCTTCGGCGACGACCTGCCGGTCAACGTCGTGATGTTCATCGAGGGCGAGGAGGAGGTCGGCTCCGAGACGCTGCCGGCGCTGCTCGCGGAGCACCGGGAGTCGCTGCGCGCCGACGTCATCGTCATCGCCGACTCCGGCAACTGGGACATCGGCGTCCCGGCGCTGACCACCAGCCTGCGTGGCCTGGTCCGCATGGACATCGAGGTCCGCACGCTGACCCACGCCGTGCACTCGGGCATGTGGGGCGGCCTCGTGCCCGACTCGCTGATGGCGCTGAGCCGGGTGATCGCCAGCCTGCACGACGACGAGGGCAACGTGGCGATCGAGGGACTGCACAGCGGGCCCGCCGCGGACGTGGAGTACCCCGAGGACCGCCTGCGCGCCGAGTCCGGCGCCGCCCCCGGCATCGAGTGGATCGGCTCCGGCTCGGCCGTCGAGCGGCTGTGGACCAAGCCCGCCCTCTCGATCACCGGCCTCGACGCGCCGAAGGTCGCCGGCGCCTCCAACACCCTCGTGCCCGCCGCCCGGGCCCGCATCTCGATGCGCATCGCCCCCGGCGACACCGCCGAGAACGCCGTCGCCCGCCTCGTCGAGCACCTCGAGGCGCACACCCCCTGGGGCGCGACGCTCACCCACACCGTCGTCGACACCGGCGAGGCGACCCAGATCGATGCCACCGGTCCGGCGTACGACGCCGCCCGCTCGGCCTTCACCGAGGCCTGGGACGGCACCGAGCCGATCGACATGGGCGTCGGCGGGTCCATCCCGTTCATCGCGGAGTTCCTCGAGGCGTTCCCGCAGGCCAGCGTGCTCGTGACCGGCGTCGAGGACCCCGACACCCGCGCCCACGGCGCCAACGAGGGTCTCCATCTCGCCGAGTTCGAGCGCGTCGTCCTCGCCGAGACCCTCCTTCTCGCCACGCTCGGCGCCCAGTAGCCCACCGCCCTCGCTCCCGACCCCTGAGCCCCGGAGTGGGTCGAGCCGGCCTAACAATACGCCGGTTCGACCAATCCGGAAGCCCGTCCTGTCCGAATCCCGGCCGGGGGAGTGACGACCGTCACCGCCCCGTCTAGGTTCGCGACACGGGCAGGAGCCCCCGCTCCTGCGCGTCGCACCCGTCCGGGGTGCCCATGGGGAAGGGGTAGGGATGCACGAGTCCGACACGTCCGCACGCAGCACGACCGAGCGCTCGCACAGTGACGGGGGAGAGGTGGTGGCGGTCGGACCGGCGGGCCTGGACCGCCGACGGTTCGTCGGCTACGTCCTCGGCGGCGCCACCCTCGTCACCGCCGCCGACCTGACGCTGGGCCGGGCACCGGCGCGCGGCGCGGTCCCGTCGCTGCCGCAGATCCCGGAGATCTACGACCTCGAGGACCTGCAGACCGACGCCGCGCTGCCGACCAGCCAGCTGATCACCGTGACGATCCGCGAGGACGGCACCGCCGCTTTCGAGCTGCCCCGCATGGAGGTCGGGCAGGGCATCGTCACCTCGACGGCGATGATCCTCGCCGAGGAGCTCGACCTGCCGATGCGCAAGGTCGAGGTCACCTTGGCGCCGGCTCGCCCCGAGCTGATCTTCAACCAGCTCACCGGCGGCTCCAACACGACCGTCTCGACGTTCACTCCCATCCGGGTGGCCGCCGCCGTGGCGCGGCAGCAGCTGCTCGAGGCGGCCGCCGCCCGGTTGGGCACCGACGCCGACCGGCTCAGCACGATCTCCGGGACGGTCGTGGACGCCGCCGGCAACGCCATCCCGTATGGCGAGCTGGCGAGCGACGCGGCCAGCCAGGTCGTCAAGCAGGTCGGCGTCACGCTGCGTCCGCGCGAGGAGTACCGCGTCATCGGCACCGGTCGCAAGCGCACCGACGCCCGCGCGGCCGTCACCGGCCAGAAGGACTTCGCGACCGACCTGGACGTCAAGGGGGCCAAGCCCACGATGGTCTGCCGCCCGCCGACGCACCGTGGCCGCCCGGTCCGGCTGCGCAACCGCAAGCAGATCCTGAAGATGAAGGGCGTCACCCACGTGGCGCAGGTCCCCACCGGCATCGCCGTGCGAGCCAAGACCTTCGGGCAGTGCATCGACGCGATCCGCAAGATGGACGTCGAGTGGGACCTCGGCGACCTCGCCGGCGAGAACGACGAGTCGATCCTCGAGGGGCTGCGCGCGGCGGAGCTGCCGATGGCCGTGCCCGACGTGCCGATCCTGGCCGAGCAGGTCGACCTCGGCTTCGAGTTCATGTTCCGCAGCAGCGCCGCGCTGGAGCCGTTCGCCGCGATCGCCGACGTGCGCGAGGACCGTGCCGAGATCTGGGCCGGCCTGAAGGTGCCGATCCTGGCCCAGCAGAACATCGCGCAGATCCTGGGCATGTCCCAGGACCAGGTGAAGGTCAACGTCGTCACCGGTGGCGGGTCGTTCGGGCACAAGCTCTTCAGCGACCACGCGATCGAGGCCGCGCAGATCTCCCAGGCGATGGGCAAGCCGGTCAAGCTGATGTGGCACCGCGCCGACGAGCCGCGGCAGGGCCGGATGCACCCGATGTGCACCTCCCGGGTGCGCGCCACGATGCTCGCGGGCCAGGTGCTCTCCTTCGAGCAGCGCCACACCAGCGTCGTCACCGACTTCAGCCACGGGCTCGGCGAGATCATCACCTCGACGATCGACGAGGCGCCGACCGAGGTCGGCCGCTACCTCGGCGGTCTGGGGTTCTCCGAGACGATCTTCACCCTCACCCAGGAGCTGCCCTACAACCTCGGAGCGGTCACCCAGCTGCTCAACGAGACCGACCAGCGCTTCAGCACCGGCAGCATGCGCAACATCTACAGCCCCGACGTCTGTGTCGCCGCCGAGCTGACGATGGACGAGCTGGCCCGCCGGATGGGCAAGGACCCGCTCGAGCTGCGCCTCGAGCTGTGCCGCAACGACCGGGTCCGCGCCGCGATCGAGGCGGTCGCCGAGCGCGGGAACTGGGGCCGGAAAATGCCGAAGGGCATGGCCCAGGGCATCGCCGTGCACAAGGAGTACAAGGGCTGCACCGCCGTCCTGGTCGAGATCGACTGCCGCCCGCGCACGGTCGACCGCAAGGTCCGCAACGCCGTCACCGGCCCGCGTGTCACCAAGGCGGTCATCGCCGTCGACGCCGGACTGGTGATCAACCCGATCGGCCTGGAGGCGCAGATGCAGGGCGGGTTCATGGACGGCCTCGCGCTGACGCTGACCAGCAGCTGCCACCTCGAGGACGGCCGCTTCCTGGAGGCCAGCTGGGACAACTACTTCTACACCCGGCAGTGGAACGTCCCGCCCGAGATGGAGGTCATCGTGATGGACCCCGACGTCGACCAGCCCGGCGGGGCGGGTGAGGCGGCCGTCGGCTCCTCGGCCGCTGCGGTGGCCTGCGCGTACGCCCGCGCGACCGGCGAGGTGCCGACCCGGTTCCCGATCAACCACGACACCATCTCGTTCCGTCCCAAGTCCTTCATCCCCCCTGTGCCCAAGTCGCCGACCAACGGCCTGAAGTTCACCTACTGAGGAGACGACCGATGCCCAAGCAGACCTTCGTCCTCAACGGCGAACGCGTGACCGTCAAGGTCGCCGACAGCGAGCGCGTCCTGTGGGTCCTCCGGGACCTGCTCGGCGTGACCGGCCCGAAGTACGGCTGCGGGATCAACGTGTGCAAGGCGTGCACGTCCCACATCAACGGCAAGGCCTTCAACCCGTGCTCGGTGAAGGTGGGTGACCTGCAGCCGGACGACGAGATCACCACCATCGAGGGCCTCGCCGACACCGCCGACGGTGACCTGCACCCGATGCAGGAGGCCTGGATCGACCGCGACGTGCCGCAGTGCGGCTACTGCCAGCCCGGCCAGATCATGGCCGCGGTGGCGCTGGTGCGGAAGGTGCAGCGCGAGGGCGGCACGATCACCGAGTCCGACCTCGACGGCATCCGCAACATCTGCCGCTGCGGCACCTACACGCGCATCCGCGAGGCGGTGCGCCAGGGCGCGCGCAGGATGTGAGGACCGGCGTACGCCGTCGCAGGCCCGTCCGGAGCCCCGTCGCCGGCGCCTGAGCCGACCCGGGCTCAGGCGTCGGCGCGGGGCAGCCGCACCGTGAAGGTGCTGCCCTCGCCCGGTGCCGACCGCACGGTGATGCGGCCGCCGTGGCGGTCCACGACCCGCTTGACGATCGCCAGCCCCAGCCCGGTGCCCGGCTGACGGACCGCCTCGGGGTCCTCGCTGCGGAAGAACTCCTCGAACAGGTGCTCCTGGTCGGCCGCGGAGATCCCGATGCCCTGGTCGGTGACCTCCAGGACCACCTCGCCGTGCGTCCCGGCGGTCGGGTCCTCGCTGAGCGTGACGCGTACGTCGGTGCCGTCGGGGGAGTACTTCACGGCGTTCCCCACGAGGTTCGAGACCACCCGCTCCAGGTCGCCGGACTCCCCGCGCACCGTCAGCGGCCGGTCCGGCACGGCCGTGGTCAGGCGGATGCCGCGCGGTGCCGCCTGCACCGCCACCAGCTCGACGCTGTCGCGCACGACGTCGGTGACGTCGACCGGATCGCAGGCGGTGGGGTGGATCTCCTCGGTGGCGCGCGCGAGCGCCAGCAGGTCGGTCACGATGTCGAGCAGTCGGCCGCTGGCCCGCTCCATGCCGCGCAGGCTCTTCTCGGCGTCGGGATCGTCGACGCCGAGGTCGTCCAGGACGTCCTCGAGGATCGAGGCGTAGCCGCGAGCCGCGGCCAGGGGGTTCTGCAGCTCGTGGGCCATGGTGGCGATCAGCTGCTGGGTGTAGGCCGCGGCCTGCTGCTCGCGGGCGAAGCTGCGGGCGTTCAGCACGGCCCGGCCCAGGTCGTGCCCCATGTCGAGCGCGGTGTCGGCCTCCTCGTCGGACCAGTCCCCGCGGTCGCGGCGGAACATCAGCATCCGCCCCAAGCACTCGGGACCGGCACCCAGCGGCACCAGTAGCAGGGAGGTGTCGCCCTTCTCGCGCAGACCGTCGAGCAGGGCGGAGTGCTCCTCGGGAGCGAGCAGGCCCGGAGCGGTGCGCTGCGCCGAGACCACGAGCGCACGCTGACGCGTCCAGCACCCGTGGGCCAGGGAACGGGCCAGAGCCGACAGGCCGTCGAGGGAGTCGACGTCCTCGTGCTCGTCCAGGAGCACTCGGACGTCGTCGACGCCGAAGCCCTCCTGTGCGGCCCCGACCGTCGCCTCCAGCAGGCGGTCGAGGTCCAGCTGCGCCGTCGCATCGCGTACGACGCGGCGCGCGGCCGCCGCGAGGCGCACCTGCTCGGAGAGCCGGCTGCGCTCGATGGCGACGAGCACCGCCTCGCTGGCCTGCCGCGCGTACGTCTCGATCCGTCGGCGCTTGTCCGGGCCGGGCCGCAACCCGTCCAGGGGCAGGTCCACCCACAAGATGCCCTGGAGCTGCTCGTCCCGGTCGTGGAGCGGCGCGAAGAGCATGTCGTAGGGCTGCCACGCCTCCGGGTGGTCGACCACGGGCTGCTCGCCGACCCACACGTGCTCGGCGAGCCGGATCGTCCGGTCGTGCGGGAGGAAGCGCAGTCGGCCCCAGTGCTCGGACTCGCGGATCCACTGGTCGACGATCTCGCGCGGGGTGACGTCGCCGTCGAGCTCGGCCTGGGCGTCCTCGTCGCCGCTGACGACCAGGAACTCCAGCTCGTCGCTGTTGCGGAAGACGCTGACCGCGGCGAGCCGGAAGCCGGCCGCGCTGGCCACCCCATCGGTGATCGAGCGCAGGGTCGCACGCAGGTCGGAGTGCCGGAACAGGTCGGGCACCAGGTCGGGCGCGGGGGTGAGGGGGGTGCCAGGGGTGCCAGGGCTGAAAGGGGTGCCGGCGCTGCCAGGGGTGCCCGCAGCGCCGGCCCGGGGCGGGGCCGTGGCGTCGGTCGGCACGGTCAGGTGCACGGCGGGTTCTGTCACGCGGACGGTCGTCCGATCGGCAAGGGGCAAGGACAGTGGCTCAGGCAGGATAGACAGAATGCGGCGATACGGGAGGGGGTTTGGCGGGGTTCTGCCCGGACGGCGGAGCCCGGGGCGCCCGACCGTGGCGGTCCGTGCTGCCCGAGCGTGCCGGTCCGGTCCGCCCGACCCGTGAGTGGGTGACGGGGGCGAGCGGCCCGTAGAATCCGGCCCGTGCCCTTCCAGAGCAGTGGCCACAGTGCCCGCAGGGGCGGCGACGGACGTCTGACGGACGCGCTGGACCCCCAGGACCAGGGACCCCAGGACGCCTGCGGCGTCTTCGGTGTCTGGGCGCCCGGTGAGGACGTCGCGAAGCTGACCTACTTCGGTCTCTACGCGCTCCAGCACCGCGGCCAGGAGTCGGCCGGGATCGCGGTGAGCAACGGTCGCCAGATCCTGGTCTACAAGGACATGGGACTGGTCTCCCAGGTCTTCGACGAGACCACGCTGGACTCCCTCAAGGGCCACCTGGCGATCGGGCACTCGCGCTACTCCACGACCGGCGCCAGCACCTGGCACAACGCCCAGCCGACCTTCCGGCCGACGCCGGACGGCTCGATCGCGCTGGGCCACAACGGCAACCTCATCAACACCCACGAGCTGCGCGAGGCCGTCGCCGCGCTGCCGGGCCCCGAGGGCGAGCTCGACCTGGCCCAGCGGCCGGGGGAGACCTCGACCAACGACACCAGCCTGGTCACCGCGCTGATGGCCCACCACCCCGACCAGGGGCTGGAGGAGCGCGCGCTGGAGGTGCTGCCGATGCTGCGCGGCGCCTTCTGCTTCGTGTGGATGAACGAGGACACCCTGTACGCCGCCCGCGACCCCCAGGGCATCCGTCCGCTGGTCCTCGGTCGGCTCGACCGCGGCTGGGTCGTGGCGTCCGAGGACGCCGCGCTGAAGACCATCGGCGCCTCGGTCGTGCGCGAGGTCGAGCCCGGGGAGATGCTCGTCATCGACGAGAACGGTCTGCGTTCGCACCACTTCGCCGAGCCGGAGCCCAAGGGCTGCGTCTTCGAGTACGTCTACCTCGCCCGCCCCGACGCCACCATCGCCGCCCGCAGCGTCCACCAGGCGCGGGTGGAGATGGGCCGGCAGCTGGCCCGCGAGTTCCCCGTCGAGGCCGACCTGGTGATGCCGGTGCCCGAGTCCGGCACCCCCGCCGCAGCCGGCTACGCCGAGGAGTCCGGCATCCCCTTCGGCCAGGGGTTCGTGAAGAACGCCTACGTCGGGCGCACCTTCATCCAGCCCAGCCAGACACTGCGCCAGCTGGGACTGCGGCTCAAGCTCAACGCGCTCGAGCACATGGTGCGCGGCAAGCGGCTGGTCGTCGTGGACGACTCGATCGTGCGTGGCAACACCCAGCGCGCCCAGATCCGGATGCTGCGCGAGGCCGGCGCCCTGGAGGTGCACGTCCGCATCTCCAGCCCACCGGTGAAGTGGCCGTGCTTCTACGGCATCGACTTCGCCACCCGCGCCGAGCTGATCGCCAACGGCCTCGACGTCGAGGAGATCGCGGCCAGCGTCGGCGCCGACAGCCTGGGCTACATCTCCCTGGACGGGATGATCGAGTCGACCGGGCAGCAGCGCTCCGCGCTGTGCACCGCCTGCTTCACCGGCGAGTACCCCGTGGAGCTGCCCGACGAGTCCCTGCTCGGCAAGCACCTCCTCGAGGCCACGCTGAGCTCGCCGACGATGGGCCGGGCGCTCCCGGTCCTCAACAACCCCTGACCCCGACGGGAGTCCCGTGAGCGACAGCACCAGCGCCGGCAACGCCTACGCCGAGGCCGGCGTCAGCATCGAGGCGGCCGACAAGGCCATCGAGCTGATGAAGGTCTGGGTCGAGAAGGCCAAGCGCCCCGAGATGATCGGTGGCCTGGGCGGCTTCGCGGGTCTCTTCGACGCCAGCGCGCTCACGGCGTACAAGCGCCCGCTGCTGGCCACCTCCACCGACGGCGTCGGCACGAAGGTCGCCATCGCGCAGGCGATGGACGTCCATGACACCATCGGCTACGACCTGGTCGGCATGGTCGTCGACGACCTCGTGGTGTGCGGTGCCGAGCCGCTGTTCATGACCGACTACATCGCCACCGGCCGGGTCGTCCCGGAGCGGATCGCGGCGATCGTCAAGGGCATCGCCGAGGCGTGCGTCGAGGCCGGCTGCGCGCTGGTCGGCGGCGAGACGGCCGAGCACCCCGGTCTGCTGGCTCCCGACGAGTACGACGTCGCCGGCGCCACCACCGGCGTGGTCGAGGCCGACGACCTGCTCGGCCCGGCGCGGGTGCGTCCCGACGACGTGGTGCTGGCCATGGCGTCCTCGGGCCTGCACTCCAACGGTTACTCGCTGGTGCGCCACGTGCTGCTCAACACCGCCCAGTGGGAGCTGGACCGCCACGTCGACGAGCTCGGTGGGCCGCTGGGCGAGACCCTGCTGACCCCCACCCGGATCTACGCCAAGGCCTGCCTGGACCTGGCGCGCAGCACCACCGTGCACGCGATGTCCCACGTCACCGGTGGCGGCCTGGCGGCCAACCTCGAGCGCGTGATGCCCGAGGAGCTCTCCGCGACCATCGAGCGCGGCACCTGGACCCCCGAGCCGGTCTTCGACCTCGTCCGCCGCGTCGGCGACGTCTCGCAGCCCGACCTGGAGGCCACGCTCAACTGCGGTGTCGGCATGGTCGCCCTGCTGCCCGCCGACCAGGTCGACGCCGCCGTCGCCCTGCTGGCCGGCTACGGCATCCACGCCTGGCCCGCCGGCCGGGTCGCGCCCGCCACCGGCCGCCCCGGCGCCGTGGAGCTGGTGGGTCAGCACCCGGGCTGGTGAGGCACCGGCAAGGTTCATCGGCCGGCCGATGAACCTTGCCGTGGACCGATGGAGGAACATCGGCCAAGGGCAGGGTCTGTCGGTCGGCCGATGAAACTTTCCGGCGTGCGCGCGACCCACGCCACGCGGACCAATCCGGGGAGGGGTGTGCGCGAACAGCCACCCAGCAGGTAGCGTTGGGGTCACGAGTATTCGAGAGACAGCCCGGGAGCCATTAGTGCCCCGGCCAAGTGTGCGAGGGGGCTGGACCCTATGGGCCGCGGCCGTGCAAAAGCCAAGCAGACCAAGGTCGCTCGCGAGCTCAAGTACCGGACTCACGAGACGGACTTGGGTGCGCTGGCGCGAGAGCTCCACGGAGGCGATGCCTCCGATGACGTCGCGCAGGACGATCACGACGAGTGGTCGGACTACGCCGACCCTCGCCGCGATTGACCTCTCGCGACTCCTGACGCGCTGACCTGCATGTGAGCCGCCCCGTGCCCTGAGGCCCGGGACGGCTCACATCGGTCTCGCGTGTCCAGATCCGTGCGTCCTCGCCGGCGTACGCCGGTCGTCCGGTCGACCCGGGGTGGCTCAGCCCACCCAGATCGACCGGAGCCGGCCCACGGTCCTGATCCGCTCCTCGGCGATGCGGTCAGCGGCCACGGCCGGGGAGACCCGCTCGTCGTCGGCGAGCGCGAGGATGCGTCGCGTGGTCTCCAGGATGCCGCTCGCGCGCTGCTGCGCGCGCTCGAAGGAGAAGCCGCGCGGGTCGAGCTCGTCGGCGACCTGGATCAGCCCGCCGGCGTTGACGACGTAGTCGGGTGCGTAGGTGATGCCGGCGTCCATCAGGTGCTTCTCGACGCCCGGGTGCGCCAGCTGGTTGTTGGCCGCGCCGCAGACGATCTTCGCGCTGAGGGTGTCGACGACCTCGTCGGTGATCGCGCCGCCCATGGCGCAGGGCGCGTAGACGTCGAGCGCGGCCGCGACGAGCGCCTCGGTCGAGGCGACGGCGCGCACGCCCGGGTGCTCGGCGAGCACCGCGTCGACGGCCGGCCCGTGCACGTCGGTGACCACGACGTCGGCGCCGTCATTCACCAGGTGGCCGACCAGGTGACGACCGACCTTGCCGACACCCGCGACGCCGACGGTGCGGCCGGCGAGCGACGTCGAGCCCCACACGGACTCGGCGGCGGCGCGCATGCCCTGGAACACGCCGTACGCCGTCAGCACCGAGCTGTCCCCGGCGCCGCCGTGGGCGACCGTGCGGCCGGTGACGAAGTCGCACTCCCGCGCCACGTGGTCCATGTCGGGGCTGAAGGTGCCGATGTCGCAGGCCGTGCGATAGCGACCGCCGAGGCTCTGCACGAACCGGCCGTAGGCACGCAGCAGCGCCTCGGTCTTCAGCGTGGCCGGGTCGCCCAGGATGACGGCTTTGCCGCCGCCGAGGTCGAGCCCGGCGACCGCGGCCTTGTAGGTCATGCCGCGGGAGAGGTCGAGGACGTCGCGCACGGCGGCGTCGGTGCTGGCGTAGGGGTAGAAGCGGGTGCCGCCGAGCGCGGGGCCCAGGGCCGTGGAGTGGATCGCGACGATCGCGCGCAGGCCGGTGGCCTCGTCGGTGCAGAAGACGACCTGCTCGTGCTCGGAGCCGAGCTCGAAGACGTCGACGGGCGTGCTGCCGGGGGCGGTGCTGGACGACGGGCTGGATGAGGTGCTCATGGGTCAGGCTCTCTGTCGGGTCGCGGGGATGGTGCGACCGGGTGGACGACCCGCAGGGGTGGCGCGGATCACTCCCAGGTTAGTGCCGGACCCCGCGCATCACCACGACGTCGCCGTGGGTGCCGTATCCGCACACCCGCCCGCCCTGACGGGTGTCGTCGAAGGTGACCAGCAGCCAGTCCTCGCCGTGCGGGACCAGCGTGGGCCACGGGATGTTGGTCGGGTACGCCGCCTCGAGCACGCCCCGGGTGCGCAGGTCGAGGTCGAGCACCGCCCACTGCCCCCGGGTCGCCCGCGGACCGTCGCGGCCGTCGGAGACCAGCACGATGGTCCGCGGCGACCCGCCGGGGCCGCCTCCGCCGGCCGGGCCGCCTGAGCTGCCTGAGCCGCCTGGGCCGGGCGGCGAGTCGGGCGGCAGCGCGAGCAGGGTGGTGCCCTCCGAGGCACGCCGGAACGGGTCGGCGGCGCGCAGCCGCAGCGAGTCGAGGTCGGGTCCCTCGGCGATCACCGGGTGGAACCGGAAGAACCGGGTGGCGCTGACGTAGCCCACCAGCCACCCGTCGTCGGTGCGCAGCAGGTGGGGGTCCCAGACGCCGACCGACGGGTCGTCGGTGGGCAGCGGGAGCGGCTCGCCGGGGACGACGTGGACGCCGTGCAGCAGGTCGGCCCCGGTCTCTGCGAGGGTCACCGCCACCGACGCGTCGTGGCGATCGGGGTCGAAGTCGCCCCAGGTGCTGGTCGCCAGCAGCCAGGCGTCGTCGACGCGCAGCAGGTGGCCGGCGTGGTCGCCGAGCACCGCGCTGCTGCCGCGGCGGCGGACGAACAGGTCCGCGGTGTGCGTGAGCGCACCCGACTCGGGGGCTCCCGCCGCGGACCCCAGCCGGGCGGGATCCAGCGCCCACACCGAGGAGTGCCCGGTCCCGAACGGGCCGGGGCCGGCGCTGGTGGCGGTCAGGTGGAGCCGACCCGAGCCGTCGTCGTAGGGGCGACCGTCGGCGTGGGTGACCAGTCTCAGGTCGCGCAGCCCGAGCTGCCCGAAGCCGCCGGCCACCAGATCGGTCGTCACCCCGTCGTGGCCGACCTGCAGGTCCTCGAGCCAGGTGGGGCTGCGGGTCAGCCGTGCGGCCCGGGGGTGGCTGGTCGCCAGGTCGACGCGGGCGCGACCGGTCCACGGGCCGCCCTCGTGGTCCTGGGTCAGCACGGCGGCGTGGGTGCCGGTCAGGCACAGCGCCAGCGCCGTGGCGTCCGCTGCACGGCCGTCGCGTCGGCTGCGCAGCACCACCGGCCCCGTGACGCCGTCGAGCTCGAGGCGGCAGTGCTCGCCGTCGTACGCGGCGCGCAGCAGCAGGTCCGGGCCGGTCAGGGAGAGGGTCAGGGGCTCGCGGTCCGCGAGGCCGGCCCGGACGGCGGCGTAGGGCGCGCGGCGGGGCAGCGGGGTGACAGACGTCCGCCCGGGCCGGGTGCGCGAGACGGGCCGGTCGACCGCGCTGACCGGGTCGACGGGGCGCAGCCGCGAGACCTCCTCGTAGCGCAGGCCGAGGGGATCGCTGGTCAGCGCATCCTCCGCCGCAGCTCGGTGACGGCGGTGGCCACCTCGCGGTCGAGCTCGTCCAGCATCTCCTGCACCCCGCTCAGCGAGCCGGTGTGTGCCTGAGCCTCGATCGCCGCGGCGGCCGCGGAGACCCGCGGCAGGCCGAGGTTGAGCGCGCTGCCCTTGACCAGGTGGGCGCTGGTGAAGGTCTCGTGCGCACTGCCCTTGCGGTGCGCGCTGCGGATGTCGCGGACCTGGCCGTCGATGCGGCCGACGAAGGAGCGGGCGGTCCGGTCGAAGAAGCTCTCGCCGTCCTTGACCAGCTCGGCCAGCAGCTGTCGCCGGTCCTCGTCGATGACGACGAGCCCCGGGTCGACCACACCCGAGGCCTGCTCCGTGACCGCGGGTGACGGGGCGGAGGAGGCGCTCGAGGCCGCCGCGTCGGCCCGGGACCGCTGGTCCCGTGGATCCCCCTGCTCGGACGGCTGCCCGGACGGCTGGTCGGGCTGCTGGTCGCTCGGGTGGCCGTCGGAGGCGGGCCCGGAGCGCTTGGTCCAGCGCTGGACGACCTCCTCCAGCTGCGTGGGGTCCACCGGCTTGGTGAGGAAGTCGTCCATCCCCGCGTCGAGGCAGCGCTCGCGCTCGCCCTCCAGCGCCGAGGCGGTCATCGCGATGATGGGCACCCGCTCGCCGGTCGGCTCGGCGGCACGGATCGCCCGGGTGGCGTCGAAGCCGTCGATGCCCGGCATCCGGCAGTCCATCAGCACCAGCGCGAAGCCGTGGTCGCCCTTGAGCGCCTCGATGGCGGCCTCGCCGTCGTCGGCGACCTCGACCCGGACCCCGAGGGCCTCCAGCAGGCCGGTGGCCACCAGCTGGTTGACCGGGTTGTCCTCCACCACGAGCACCGAGAGGTCGAGCGAGGGCACGACCAGGCGCCGCGGTGCCCGGGGTGCGGACTCCTGGGGCTGTCCCACCAGGCGCAGCAGGGACTCCAGCAGCTCGGAGTGACGGACCGGCTTGGACAGGGTGGTGGCGATGCCGGCCTCGCGGGCGGTGCGTGCGCCGACACCCTGATCGGAGGTCAGCAGGACCAGCGTCAGGTCGCGCAGCGCGGGGTCGGCCTTGATGATGCGCGCGAGCTCCAGGCCGTCGATGCGGGGGAGCACGAGGTCGAGCAACGCGACGGTGAAGGGCCGACCGGCCCGCTGTGCCTCGCGCAGCGTGGCGAGGCACTCCGCGGGCGTGGCGACGGCGACGGGCTGCAGCTGCCAGGCCGAGAGCTGCTCGGTGAGGATGAAGCGGTTGGTCTCGTTGTCGTCGACGATCAGCACCCGCTGGCCCTCGAGCGACTCCGCGGGCTCCTGCAGGCGCGGCGCGACGGGGGTGCGCTCCAGGTCGGCGGTGAAGGAGAAGGTCGACCCCTTGCCGGGCGCGGAGTCCACCCAGATCCGGCCGCCCATCGCCTCGACGAGCTGCTGGCAGATCGCCAGGCCCAGGCCGGTGCCACCGTGGCGACGGGTGGTGGCCAGGTCGGCCTGGATGAAGGCGTCGAAGAGGCTGGCCTGCGCGGCGGCGGGGATGCCGATGCCGGTGTCGGTGACGTCGACGCGCAGCACCACCCGGCCGTCGGCGGCGGACTCGACGTGTGCCTGGACCGACACCTCGCCGTGCTCGGTGAACTTCACGGCGTTGGAGCCGAGGTTGGTGAGGACCTGCCCCAGCCGCGTCGGGTCGCCGCGGAGGTAGTCCGGGACGTCGGGGTGGCAGGCCACGACCAGCTCGATCCCCTTCTCGTGGGCGGGGCCGGCCAGCACCGACGCGGTCTGCTCGAAGACGCTGCGGACCTCGAAGTCGACGTCCTCGAGCTCCAGCTTGCCGGCCTCGATCTTGGAGAGGTCGAGGATGTCGTTGATGATCGCCAGCAGCGACAGGCCCGACTGGTGGACCCCGTCGGCCAGCCGTCGCTGGTGGTCGTCGAGCTCGGTGCGCAGCAGCAGCTCGTTGAGGCCGATCACGCCGTTCATCGGGGTGCGGATCTCGTGGCTCATGGTCGCCAGGAACTCCGACTTCATCCGCGAGGCCTCCATGGCCCGGTCGCGGGCGTCGGCCAGCGCCTCGGCGGCGCGCTCGCGCTCGGCGACGACGCCGAGCTGGGCGGCCACCTGCTGCACGAGGTCGTGGGCCGGCTCGGAGAGCGGCGCCTCGTCGGCGAGCACCTCCAGGACCGCGACGACCTCCTCCTCGACGACGACCGGGAGGGCGACCCGGGAGAAGGTGCGGCCCTCGATCGAGCGGGCGTCCTGGGCGACCTGCCCGTCGACGAGGCACTGCTCGGCCAGGTCGGTGGCGGCCGGGCGCGCGGTGGTCGCGGGGTAGACCTGCTCGAGCTCCACGACACGGTCCTGGCGGGGCCCGCCGGTGGCGCTGACCAGCCACCCGGCGATGGGCTGCCAGCCGGTGTGCTCGGGCAGTCGCACGGCGGCGACCTCGATGGCCTCCACGAGGGTCCGCGCGCGGTTGGCGGCGGTCGCCATCTGCTGCATCAGGCGCAGCCGCCGCGAGGACGCCGAGGCCGAGACCTCGGCGCGACGGACCTCGGTGATGTCCTGGTTGGTGCCGTCCATGCGCACCGGACGCCCGGTGGCAGGGTCACGCGTGAGGCGGCAGCGGCCGTGCATCCAACGGACGTCGCCGTCGGGTCGCAGGACCCGGGCGTCGAACTCGAAGGAGTGCCGCTCGCGCAGGGCGGCCTCGGTGACCAGGCGGACGTGCTCCCGGTCGTCGGGGTGCAGGCACGCGACGAAGGCCTCGAAGGTGCCGTCGAAGTCCTCGGGCGGCACGCCGTAGAGGCGGTGCAGCTGCCCGGACCAGGTGACCAGGCCGGTGTCGAGGTCCCACGTGAAGGAGCCGATGCCGGCGATCTCCTGGGCCTCGCTGAGCTGACGGGCCCGGGCCTCGGCCTCGGGGTCGGCCACCGGGGCCACCGGGGCCACCGGGGCCACCGGGGCCACCGGGGCCGCTGGAACAGCGCCCGCAGCACCCGCGGGGGCAGCAGCGGCTGGAGCAGCAGCTGGAGCAGCAGATGGGGCGGGAGCGGTGACGGCGTACGGGGTGAACCGGTGCAGCCACCCGGTGATCCGCCCGTCCTCGCGCACCGGGCTGTAGCTGAGCAGCCCGTCGACCAGGGTGGCGTCGGAGCGGCGCAGCGTCACCGGCAGGTTGTCGCGGCCGCGGGTGCCGCGCCGCAGCAGCGAGACGTGCATGTCCACCCTGGTGCGCTGGTCGGCGGGGAAGACGTCGCGGGCGGGCAGCCCGGTCATCGAGCCGGGCTCACGGCGCAGCAGGGCGGCCATCGCGTCGTTGGCCCACACGGTCGTGCCGTCGCGGTCGAGCACCCACAGGCCGTCGGTCGTCGCGTCGACGACCGCGCCCAGCCAGGCGGAGTGCCCCACACCTGCTCCTTCCGATGGAATCGTCGGACCCATCATGTCCTGTCATCCTCACCCGTGCGGCCAGGAGTGGGGAAAGCCATCCGGAAGTCGTGCGGACGGCGGTGCAGGTTCGACGGTTCAGGTCGACGGTTCAGGTCGACGGTGCCGGTCGACGGTCGGGTCGGCAGGTCGGGTGGGCAGGTGCGGGGCCTCGCGGCGGCCGGCTACTGCAGCGTCATCCGCGGCTCCCCGCCGACCAGGCCGGTGCCGGAGATCGAGCAGGTGCCGCCGCGGGGGCTGCCGCCGTTCCACGCCTGCCGCACGCAGCTGCGGGTGGCCATCTGCGCCCAGTAGTTCGGGTGCAGCGACTCCTGGATGTAGTACGGGCTGTTGGAGCAGCAGGTGCTGACGGTGCGGATCTGGTTGATCCACTCGGTCTTGTCGACAGCGGTGGGCTGGGTCCAGGAGGTCAGCCCCTTCTCCTCGTAGAGCCCCACGCCGCTCTCGCACAGTCGCCGGCCGTTGAAGGCCGAGGCCAGGTCGAGGGTGCGGGTGTTGGTCAGCCCGGAGGCGGTGATGGCGCTCTTGACGGTGTTGTTGATCGTGGGCAGGGCGCTGTTGTTGGCCCAGGCGGCGTCCTTGTCCCAGAAGCCGCAGCCACCCGTGCTCTGCCGGGTGTAGCCGCTCTGGGAGTAGCGGAAGCCCGAGGCCTTCGGGATCGGCGAGGGGTAGGTCTGCACCAGGAGCGTCCAGGCGTTGTCGGCGTACCCGGCGTTGCGCATGGCGGTGCGCAGGTGGGTGAAGGAGGTGGCGATGCGCGAGTGGACGGTGCTGACGTTGGCCGAGGTGAAGTTCGAGGTGACCGACCTGTCGTCGTAGCAGTAGTCCTTCCACCAGCTCGGGGAGTAGAGGAAGTTCGCGACGCAGGCGGCGACGATGTCGGCGAAGTTGAAGTCGTTGCCGCCGATGGAGACGACGACGAGCTTGACGTTGTGCGAGGACGCGAACTGCTGCAGTGCCTTGGCCTGGCCGATGTTGCCGGCGCCGTCGTCGTAGAAGTCCAGCCCGGGCTTGAAGTTGCTGCCGGAGGCGTCGGTGGCGGTCTTCGCGCCCGAGCAGGCGAGGTTCTTGCCGAGGGTGCCGGCGCCGATGAACACCTCCGCCGACCTGCTGCGGTGGCAGCGGTTGATCGCCTCGCCGTTCGGGGTGTCCCAGTAGGCCGTGGAGCCCAACGCGTCGGCGGCGGACGAGCGGCTGTTCGACGACCCGGCCCAGCGCCCGGCCTCACCGGAGATGTAGGAGTCACCGACGGTGACGACGTACGGCGTGCCGACGCCGGGCCCGTCCGCGCGGGCGATGGGGGCGGGGGTGCCGGGCAGCGCGCCGCTGGTGAGCACGGTCAGCAGGGCCACCAGGAGCAGCAGCACCACCGCGGGCACCGCCAGCCGGGGCCGGAGCCCGACTGAGGGCGCGGAGGACGCGGGGGACGACGTGGACGAGGACATGAGGAGGCCTTTCCCGAGCAGTCAGCGATGGGCCCACGACGCGTCGGTCGATGTGGCCCGCCTCACATCGAGGCGCGCTCGCACGCTAGCGAGGCGCGACGGGGCTGGGAAGGGGCGGCAGGTGAAGTCTCCGGCGTCGGGCGGCTGCTGCTCGCGCGCGGGCCCGGGCGTCCTCGCGCACGGGGGGACGCGGCTAGTGTCGCGTCTCGGAAGTTGTTGAACGGTTGGCGTCCTCAGGGTGCGTGCATCGCCAGGCGCCGGCGCGCAGCCATAGCCGTTCCTCTCGCAAGCGTCGGCAACGCAGCGAGGTGCGTGCCATGGGGGCGCGAAGCGCCCAAGAACTTCTGTGACGCGGCACTAGGACCCTCGAGGTGGCCGCACGGACCCGCGGTCCACGAAGCGGTGCCGCACGCGCACCGAGCGGGTGCCCGGCTCGCCGCGGATCAGGCGCACCGCGATCCCCGCGGCCTCCTCGGCCTGGCGCTCGACGTTCTGGTCCATCGTGCTGAGGCCGAAGAGCTCGGCCATCGGGTGGCCGTCGACGCCGATGACCGAGAGGTCCTCGGGCACGCGCAGACCGTGGCGCTGCGCCCCCACCGCGACCGCGGCGGCGATCTCGTCGGAGTAGCCGAAGACGGCGGTCGGGCGACGGTCCAGGGCGAGCAACCGCTCGACCGCGCGGGTGCCGGAGTCCACGCCGTAGGACTCGGTGACCAGCAGCTCGGGCCGCCCCTCGATGCCGGCGGCGGCGAGGGCCTCGCGGTAGCCCGCGACGCGCAGCAGGTCGGCGTCCCAGGTGGTGGCGTCGGTGTCGCTGGTGCGCACCATCGCGATGTCGCGGTGCCCCTCGGTGATGAGGCGGTCGACCGCGGCACGCGCCATCGCCCGGTCGTCGACGTCGACGTGGGGGAGCCCGCGCGCCTGGCCGCCGGCGATCACCATCGGGACGCCGAGCAGGTCGAGTCGGTCGCGCTGCTCCGGGGAGAGCGGCAGGGCGGCCAGGATCACCGCGTCGACCTTGCGGCGGGCGGGCAGGTCGCGGACGAAGGCGCCCCGCTCCGAGGGTCCGTCGACCTGGTAGACGAGCACGTCGATGCCCTCGCTGCGCAGGGCGCGCTCGAGGCCCGAGAGCATCGTGGAGTAGAACCACACGTCGATGCGCGGCATGACCACCGCGACCCGGCCGGTCTCGCGGCCCGAGAGCGAGCTGGCCTCGGGGGAGATGACGTAGGCCAGCTCCTCGGCGACCTTGCGCACCCGGTCACGGGTGGCGTCGCCGACGCCGGGGACGTCACGCAGGGCACGCGACACGGTCGCGATGGAGACGCCGGCCACGCGGGCGACGTCGGCCATGTTGGCTGGGGCGCCCGCCGGCGGGCGGGGGGCGTCAGAGGCCCCGGCGCCCGCGTCGTCGCTGTCGTGCTCCACGGCGTCAGGGTAGGACACTGCGGGGTTTCGCGTGCTGGGACGGGCGCGTGGCGACTACCCCTGGAGGTATGGGAGGTGCCACACTGTGAGTACGGCGTCGGCCGGGACGTCTGCCCCCCAGCGGTCCGGCCGGCGCCTCTCCACGTCCGGCCCGACCGGGCGTGATCGGACTCAGCCCAGGACGCCCGGGGCAGCCTCGTCGTCGAGCCAGTCCGAGCCGTCGTCGTCGTAGTGCTCGTGGTCCGAGGACCCGTCACGGTCGCGTCGACGCCCCGCGGTGGGGCTCCCTCCGGCACGACCGCCCGCCCCGCGGGTGCCGCTGCGCCCCCCGGCTCCGGCGGCCGTGCCGCGTCCCGTCGAGGTCCGACCGGCGGACGAGGCGGCCCCCACGCCACCTCGTGCCGCCGGCCGTCCCGAGACCGGCGCCCCGACCACGGAGCCGCGGCCGAGGGTGCCGGAGACCGCCGAGCGGCTCAGGCCGCCCAAAGGTCGGGTCTGTGATCGCGCCGTCGCCCGCACCTGCTGGCCACCGACCAGCGCACCGCCGGTGAGGCCGCGCAGCACGCCGCCCTTGGCCAAGCCACCCAGGAGAGCGCCCCCGCCGAGGCCGACGCCCACCGCAGTGCCGCTCGAGCCGCCGGAGCCACCGGTCGTCGCGGTGGTCAGGACGGTGGGCTCGTCGCCCGCGTCCGGGCCGAGCGTGGTGCCGTCGGTGCCTCCGCCCGGGCCGCTGCCCGGGTCGGTGCCCTCGCCGGGGCCCACCGGGTCCGCGGCGTACGTCGGGTGCGGACCGCCGCCGAGCAGCCCACCGGTGCCCGGGGTGCCGCCGGCGCCGCGCGGACCGGGCACGGAGCCGCGCCCACCACCGCCGGCACCACCGTCGCCCGAGACGGTCTCCGGCTCGGGGTCGGGGATGCCGTGGATCTTCTTCATCACCGCGATCGGCTCGTCGTAGCGCCGGTCGAACTCCTCGGCGATCTCGCGCGCCCGCTGCTCGCGCAGCGCCTCGCGGTCGGCGAAGGCGCTGGCCGCCGCGGTGTGCCGGCTCTGCTCTCTCAGCCGCTTCTCGTCGTCCCACTCCGGGTCGTCGCGGAACTCGCCGGGGTCGGTGAGCGCGGCGGTCTCGGGGTCGGTGTCGAGCCGGTCGCGCTGCTCGCGGACCCGAGAGATCGTGTCGGCGGCCGACCCGAGGGCGGCGCGTCCCTCGTTGAACAGGGCGATCCGCTCGTCGAGGTGGTCGGCCGACCGACGCATCGCCTTGAACATCGCCGGCCCGGTCTGCCCACCGATGCCCAGGCCGGCGTTGGCCGCGACCCGCAGGGCGCGCGACACGTCGCGCAGGCGGTACGTCGCGCTCAGCCACTCGGCCTCGCCGTTGCCCCGCACCACCGCCTCGTCGGCCTCGGCCAGCGCGGCGTCGAGACGCAGGCGCTCGGGACCGCGCGTCATCGGTCGAGACCTCCGTCCGTCGCGGACCGCACGCTGCCGACCTCGGCGGCGATGTGGGCGAGGTCCTCCTGCGCGTGCTGGTCGGCCACGTTGAAGCCCTTGCGGAACGTGTCGACGCCCTCGCCGTAGTGCTGCAGGTCGTGGACCATCGTCAGGATCGCCTCGCGGACCGCACGCCGGGCGAGCTCGGTGTGGTGGCCCAGCGCGGCGCCGTTGCCCAGCGTGCCGAAGCGCCGCTCGGGGACCTGTGCCGGCTCGTAGCCGTCGACGCGGTCCACGCCGTCGGCCAGCGCCGACATGATGTCGGCGATGACGACGTTGTCGATGCGCAGCTCCTGGAGCAGCTGCGTTATCGCACCCATGTTGACGGGCATACCGTCCGGCCCGATGGCCACCATCACGTGCCTCCCGAGAGCGTGTGCTGGTCGTGTCCTGAGGAAGTCGTCGAGCCTCGACAGTAAAGGCCCGACCCAGCGTCTTCCCACGCAGGGCGGACCTCAATCCTCCTGGCAGTGGATCGGGTGCTGGCCCGCCACCGGTGTCGTCCTGTCGTTTGGTCGAGGGCGCGGGGGGGCAGCAGGGGTTGGTGAGCAGACGACTGCTGGGACTCGCCGCCCTGACCCTCCTGGCCGCCAGCACGGCCGCCTGCGGTGACGACGCCACCGACCCGCGGCCCGGTGGTGACGCGACCTCGATCGCCACCACGACGGCGTCCCCGACCTCGACGACCGGGGACGCGGCCCCGGTCGACACCTACGCCGACGTGGAGCCGGCGCCGCAGGCCCTCGACGCGAGCCTGGTCGAGGGTGTGGAGGCGTTCGCGATCTGGGCCGACGCGGAGCCTGAGGAGACCCCCCAGCAGCTGGGGGGAGGCACCAGGACCGCCGACGGGGAGGCGGTCGCCGTCGCACTCAGCTCGCGGACGGGACTGCTGGCGATGAAGAACGCCAGGGCCGAGATGCGTTACCTCGACAAGCGCAACGGCCTCACCACCGAACCGTTGGAGATGCTCGATCCGGTCGTCGTCGACGGGCTGGAGATGGCCCGCGCCCGCGGCGCGAGCGTCAACGGCCTGGACGCCGACTTCTTCGTCCACGCGACCGGGGAGACGACGATCGAGGTGAACTTCCTGACTCCGTCGTCGCTGAGCGAGGCAGAGCGCGAGGAGTGGATCGGGCAGGTCATGGCGACCCTGGAGTTCTCGTGACCGGGAGCAGCACCGGCCGGGCGTGGAGCGGGTGGTCCCGGGCGGGTGAGGCGGTCGGTGACCTTCGCGGCGCAGGGGTGAGAAGTGCCACGCCCACCGGTTGGACCAGCTCCGTGGGGCGGTCCCGGTACGGGCGCACTGCCGCTACGGTGACCCCCACACGACCGGCGCACCAACCGCGTCGGCCAGGAGGTGCACCGTGGGCGAGGACGAGCGCGTCGTACCTGTCTTCTTCCTCTCCGACAGCACCGGCATCAGCGCCGAGACGATGGGCAACGCGCTGCTGCTGCAGTTCCCAGACCTGAAGTTCGAGCGCAGCACCATCCCGTTCATCGCCGGCGTCGAGCAGGCCCGCGAGATCGCGGCCATGCTCGACGAGGTGGCCGCGGGGCCGGTGATGCCGCTGGTGTTCTCCACCGCGGCCGACGACGACGTGCGGCACGAGCTGAACCGCACCGTCGCGCCGGTCATCGACTTCTTCGACATGCACATGAACCGCGTCGAGGGCATCCTCGGCCAGCGCGGCATCCGGCGGGCCGCACGACTGCACGGCGTGGGCGACATCAAGCGCTACAACGCCCGGATGGCGGCGGTGGAGTTCACCATCGAGCACGACGACGGCCAGTCGCTGCGCGCCCTCGACAAGGCCGACGTGATCCTGCTGGCGCCCTCGCGGTGCGGCAAGACGCCGACCAGCATGTACCTCGCGCTCCAGCACGGCCTGTACGTCGCCAACTACCCGCTCGTCGAGGAGGACCTCCACGAGTCCGAGCTGCCGGCCCCGGTGCGGGAGTACGCCGACCGCTGCTTCGGCCTGGTGACGACCGTCGACCGGTTGAGCCGGGTCCGCAACGAGCGCCGGCCCGGCTCGCGCTACGCCTCACCGGAGCAGTGCCGGTGGGAGCTGCGGCGTACCAAGGAGCTCTTCGAGGCCCACCGGCTCCCGATCGTCGACTCCTCGGCCAAGTCGGTGGAGGAGATCTCCGCGATCATCCTGCAAACCAAGAAGCACCGTGCCCGCAGCGCCGCGGCCGCGAGACTCAGCACCAGCCAGCAGACCCGCAGCACCAGCAGCAGAGGGGACTCCCCAGCATGACCGGCACCGACAGCACCACCCACAGCAACGTCCGGTGGTTCGCCGACCTCGGACTCGGCGACCTCGAGCAGGTGGGCGGCAAGAACTCCTCGCTCGGCGAGATGGTCTCCCACCTGACCGACCTCGGCGTGCGCGTGCCCGACGGCTTCGCGACCACCGCCGACGCGTTCCACCGCTTCATCGCCGCTGACGTGGATGGGAAGGGCGGGCTGACCGAGCGGATCGCCGACCTGCTGCGCGACCTCGACACCGACGACACCCGGGCGCTGGCCGCGGCCGGCAAGGAGATCCGCGATGCCGTCGTGGGTCAGCCCTTCCCCGAGGACCTCGAGGCCGACATCCGGGCCGCCTACGAGAAGCTCGTCGACGAGGCCGGCGGAGAGGCGTCCTTCGCGGTGCGGTCCTCCGCCACCGCCGAGGACCTCCCCGACGCCTCCTTCGCCGGTCAGCAGGAGACCTTCCTCAACGTGCGCGGGATCGACGCGATCCTCACCGCGATCCGCGAGGTCTACGCCTCGCTCTACAACGACCGCGCCATCGCCTACCGCGTCCACCACGACTTCGCCCACGACGCCGTCGGCATCTCCGCCGGCGTCCAGCGGATGGTGCGCTCGGACATCGGCTCCTCGGGCGTCATGTTCACGATGGACACCGAGTCAGGCTTCACCGACGCGGTGTTCGTGACCTCGGCGTACGGCCTGGGCGAGGGCGTGGTGCAGGGGGCCGTGAACCCCGACGAGTTCTACGTCTACAAGCCGGCGCTCAAGGCCGGGCGCCCGGCGGTGCTCAAGCGCGGCGTCGGCGGCAAGGCCACCAAGATGGTCTACACCGACGACGCCACCGTCGGACGCACGACCGAGTTCGTCGACGTCGACCCGGCCGAGTCCCGCCGGCTGTCGCTCACCGACGACGAGGTCACCGAGCTCGCCCGGCACGCGCTGGTCATCGAGGAGCACTACGGGCGCCCGATGGACATCGAGTGGGGCAAGGACGGCCTCGACGGCAAGCTCTACATCCTCCAGGCCCGCCCCGAGACCGTGCAGTCGCGCCGCACCGGCGCGCTCGAGCGCTTCAAGATCGACCCGGCGACCACCAAGGGCGCCTCCGTGCTGGTCGAGGGCCGTGCGATCGGCCAGAAGATCGGCGCCGGCCCGGTGCGGGTGCTGACCTCGCTGGAGGACATGCACACCTTCAACCCCGGCGAGGTGCTCGTCGCCGACATGACCGACCCCGACTGGGAGCCGATCATGAAGCGCGCCTCGGCGATCGTCACCAACCGCGGCGGCCGCACCTGCCACGCCGCGATCATCGCCCGCGAGCTCGGCATCCCGGCCGTCGTCGGCACCGGCGGCGCGACCCGCGACCTCGCCGACGGCACCGAGGTGACCGTCTCCTGCGCCGAGGGCGACACCGGCCTGGTCTACGACGGCGTCCTCGACTTCTCCGTCGAGCGCACCGAGCTGGACTCGATGCCCGAGGTGCCGGTCAAGATCATGATGAACGTCGGCACCCCCGAGCAGGCCTTCGCCTTCTCGCGCCTGCCGCACAAGGGCGTGGGCCTGGCCCGCCTGGAGTTCATCATCAACCGCCAGATCGGCGTGCACCCCAAGGCGCTGCTCGACCTCGAGCGCGACCCCGACGGCTCGAAGGGCTCGCTGGAGCCCGACCTGCGCGCCGAGATCGAGGAGATCATCGCGGCGTACGACGGGCCGCGCGACTTCTTCGTCAAGCGCGTGGCCGAGGGCGTGGCCACGATCGCGGCGGCCTTCGCGCCCGAGCCGGTGATCGTGCGGATGAGCGACTTCAAGTCCAACGAGTACGCCAACCTCGTCGGCGGCCCGGCCTACGAGCCGCACGAGGAGAACCCGATGATCGGCTACCGCGGTGCCTCGCGGTACCTGTCGGAGGACTTCGCGGAGTGCTTCGAGATGGAGTGCGCGGCACTGCGCCACGTGCGCGACGAGATGGGCCTGACCAACGTCAAGGTGATGATCCCGTTCGTCCGCACCCTCGCCGAGGCCGAGGGCGTCATCGACCTGCTGGCCTCCCACGGGCTCAAGCGCGGCGAGAACGACCTGCAGGTCGTGATGATGTGCGAGCTGCCGTCCAACGCCGTGATCGCCGAGCAGTTCCTCGAGCACTTCGACGGCTTCTCGATCGGGTCCAACGACATGACCCAGCTGACCCTCGGCCTGGACCGCGACTCCGGCCTGGTCGCGGACAAGTTCGACGAGCGCGACCCCGCGGTGCTGCACATGCTCGAGCTGGCCATCAGCGCCTGCAAGAAGCAGGGCAAGTACGTCGGCATCTGCGGCCAGGGCCCCTCCGACCACCCCGACCTCGCCCAGTGGCTGCTGGACCAGGGCATCGAGTCGATGTCGCTCAACCCCGACACCGTCGTCGACACCTGGTTGCGGCTGGGGGGCGTCAGCGTCGGCTGAGGTCGGCGCGGGATAGTCCGCACGACTTCTCACCCTCACCTCGCTTGAGGTCAACCGGTCTAAGCAACTGGGTGGGGTCAGGCGGCCTCGGTGAGGAGCCTGTTGAGTCGTACGGCGGGTGTCTCGAGGTCCAGGGTG
>LULF01000011.1_pt1 | contig 159437 bp, 186 predicted proteins | sample 728221 | NCBI WGS metagenome assembly LULF01 (sample SAMN03860296, study PRJNA289734) | marine metagenome | biome: seawater column; feature: ocean; material: water; isolation source: Red Sea water column Station 169 - depth 500m | place: Saudi Arabia: Red Sea | collected 2011-10-15 | depth 500 m | reverse complement strand
GGCTCGTGGTCGCCTACCCGAGCAACATCCCCTCGGGCCAGGCCAACGACGTCAACATCCGCCTGGAGACCGACCAGGGCCAGGTCACGCTGAACTACCACCTCGACCAGGGCACCTGGTCCGGCACGACCGCCTTCGTCTACAGCCAGCACCGCCTGTGGCCGGCCGGCGTCAGCGAGTACACCGTCACGTGGACCCAGGTCGGCGGCAGCAACTACCACTGGCAGGGCGCTGTGGAGTGCGCACTCGGTGAGGTCTCGCCCGAGACCGGCACCCGCAACGGGTACGCCGTCGTCCGCACCCCCGGCACCGAGACCGGCACCGACGCCCCCGAGGTGGTCGAGGGCTACCGCACCGGCCGCACCAAGGTCTCCAAGGGCCAGCGCGTCGGCAGCGACATCGTCGTCGTCCGCGGCCTCGAGGACGGCACCGTGGAGCTGCAGACGAAGGCCAAGCGCGGCTGGAAGAGCATCCGCACCGTCACCGCGAAGGACGGCAACGCCGTCGTGACCTACCCCAAGCAGCGCAAGAAGGGGACCTTCAGCTACCGCCTCGCAGCCGGCGACTACGTCAGCGACGTGCTGACCGTCAAGGTCCGCTGAGCGAGGCGGCACCAGACGCACCTCTGGGGAGGGAGTGCGGCAGAGCGGGCCCCGGTCGACCGATGTCGGCCGGGGCTCGTTCGCGTCCCGCCACCACGCCGCTGGACGGGAGGTGCCTCAGAGGTAGAGACCGGTGGCGTCGTCGCCCACCCGGTCCGCGGCGACGGCATGGACGTCGCGCTCGCGCATGACGACGTACAGCTCGCCGTGCACCTCGACCTCGGACTTGTCGTCGGGCTCGAAGAGCACGCGGTCGTCCTTCTGCACCGCACGCGCGTGCGGCCCGACGGCCACCACGCGCGCCCAGGCCAGGCGGCGGCCACCCATGGCGGCGGTGGCGGGGATGACGATGCCCCCGGTGGAGCGGCGCTCGCCCGCCTCCTTGTCGACCTCGACGAGCACGCGGTCGTGCAGCATCTTGATCGGGGTCTTGTCGGCCATCTGCGACCCGACCCGGCTCAGCTGGTGATCTTGCGGACCAGCACGAAGGCGGCCACGACGCCGGCGACGACGCCGACGGACTTCAAGATATTGTCGGTGCGCGGAGCCCCGGTCTCGACGTCGACGTAGTGGGCCTTGATGGTCCACACCTCGCGGCCGACGATCGTCTTGGGGCTAGCGCGGTGCAGGAGCTGGTCGATGGTCCCCGCCAAGCGCTCGCGGGTCTCCTCGATCTCGCGCTCGAGGGCGGTGGGGTCGGCAGTCACGGCGTTCACGCTACCAATGCCGCTCCCCCGGGTGCCGTCACCCCGTCGGTGACCGGACCGGACACCGTCCGTGCTCCGGGGTGAGGTGCCCTGCGCCCCACCCGTCCGGGCTGGCTAGTGTCGACGCACCGCGACCCCGAGGAGGAGCACCCACCGTGAGCGAGACCCCGCGCCTGTCCCCCGGCGACACCGCCCCCGACTTCACCCTCACCGACGACACCGGCGCCGAGGTGAGCCTGTCGGGCCTGCGTGGCCGCAAGGTGATCGTCTACTTCTACCCCGCCGCCATGACCCCCGGCTGCACCAAGCAGGCCTGCGACTTCACCGAGTCGCTGGAGTCGCTGCGCGGCGCCGGCTACGAGGTGCTCGGCATCTCCCCCGACAAGCCCGAGAAGCTCGGGAGGTTCCGCGAGAAGGAGTCGCTGGGCATCACCCTGCTCTCCGACCCCGACAAGTCGGTCATGACCGCCTACGGCGCGTTCGGTGAGAAGAAGCTCTACGGCAAGATCGTCCAGGGCGTCATCCGCTCCACCTTCGTCGTCGACGAGCAGGGCGCGGTCGAGCTGGCGCAGTACAACGTCAAGGCGACCGGGCACGTCGCCAAGCTGCGGCGAGACCTGGGACTCGACGCCTGAGGTTCCTCGCCGCCGACCGGTGGTCGAGCAGCGAGCGCCAGCGAGCGGGCGTCGAGACCCCCGGGCCGGGGCCCGCTCAGTCGGTCGCGAGCCGGGCGTGCAGGTGCTCGTCGTGCCGCCTGCCGTCGGCGTACCGGTAGGACTGACGCAGCGTCCCCTCCAGCAGGAACCCCGCCTTGCGCGCGACCCCGCACGAAGCGGGGTTCTCCACCGCGTGGAACAGGTGCAGCCGGTCCAGGCCGAGCTCGTCGAAGGCGTGCGCCGCCGCGGCCCGCACCGCGCTCGAGGCGACGCCCCGGCCGCGTCCCCAGGGGGCGACCCAGTAGCCGACCTCCGCGTCGCCCTGGTCGAGGTTGATCTTCCAGACCGACACCGAGCCGAGCACGTCGTCGTCGTGCGGCTGCGCGATCAGCCACGACGTGTGCGAGCCGGCCGACCAGTCGGCGCGCTCGGCGATCCACGCGAGCACCCCGTCGCGGTCCTGGGGTCCGGGATTCCACAGCTGCGTACCCGAGTCGACGAACGCCTCCAGCAGCCGGTCCGCGTCTCTCTCCCGCGGCGCACGCAGCAGCACGCCCTCTCCCCGGACCTCCACGGGGGCCGACGGCACGCTCATGTGCCGACGGTACTGTGCCATAGGTCTCTGTGTCGGTGGAGATCTCTAGCCTCTCGGCATGGCCAGAGGCGAGAAATACACCCGCGAGCTCCTGAGCGAGGCCGTCGCTGCCAGCACATCCGTAGCAGGGGTGTTGCGGTATCTCGGGCTCAACCAGGCGGGCGGGACCCACGCCCACATCAGCCGACGGATCAAGCGATTCGAGCTGGACACGTCCCACTTCGTGCGGTTCCGGAACGGCTCGCACCGAAGGCGCCTCACACCCGAGCAGTTACTGGTCCGGCGGGAGCGAGGCTCGCCGCGGGCCAAGCCACCACTTCTCAAGCGTGCTCTACTGGAGACCGGCCGACCCTACGAATGCGCACTGTGCGGCATCGATGGCACCTGGCAGGGCCAGCCGCTGGGGCTGGAGATCGACCACATCGACGGCGACTTCCACAACAACGAACGTGCCAACCTCCGCTTCCTGTGCCCGAACTGCCATGCACAGACCCCGAACTGGTGCGGGCGCAGCAAGGGAAAGTACTCACAGGTGGCCGACACACAGAACCCCGGGGGCGCTGCCTAGACTGCCTCCGCCAGCCGGAGTGGTGGAACAGGCAGACACGCAGCACTTAGGATGCTGTGCCCCAGGGCGTGCGGGTTCGACTCCCGCCTTCGGCACTCCCGGGACGTCATACGTCCCGCAGGAGCGGACGTCCCGTCCGTATGACGTCCCACGGCCGCGGGGCTCAGGCGTCGTCCTCCTCCCGCAGCCGCGGGGTGCCCGCGAGCTCGGGACGGATGCCGGTCTTGTCGGCGTAGAACGCGCGGATGCGGTCCATGTCGGTGCGCACGTCACCGGTGAGCGGGAAAGTCGGGCCCCAGCCGACGGTGCGCGAGGGGCCGTCGAGGAAGGCCAGCGTGATCGGCAGGCCGGTCTGCTGGGAGATGCGGTAGAAGCCGGACTTCCAGTGGTCGACCTTGCTGCGGGTGCCCTCGGCGGCGATGCCGAGCAGGAAGGTCTCGTCGGTCTCGGCGTCGGCGATCAGCTGCCGGATCGTGGCGCCGGGGTTCTTCCGGTCCAGCGGGACGGCGCCGGTCCTGAGCAGGATCCAGCCGATCGGTCCCTTGAAGAACTCCTTCTTCACCAGCAGCCGGATCGTCACCCCCGAGTCCCACGCCAGCAGCATGGTGAGCACCCAGTCCCAGTTGGAGGTGTGCGGGGCGCCGACCAGCACGCCCTTGCGCGGCACCTCACCGGTGGTGCGCCACCGCGAGAGCCGCAGCAGCACCTGGGCGACCAGCCAGCGCACCCGCGCCAGCGGGCTCACGAGCGGCCGCCCAGACGCTCGGCCAGCACAGGCCCGAGCTCGCGCAGTGCGTGGCCACGGTGGGAGATGGCGTCCTTGTCCTCGCGGGACAGCTCGGCGGTCGTGACGCCGGGTCGCTCGTCGGCCTCGAAGACCACGTCGTAGCCGAACCCGCCGTCGCCGCGGACCTCGCGGATCACCCGACCCGGCATCTGCCCGGTCACCACGACCTCGTGGTCGGGCCCGTCGCCGGTCACGAGGGCGACGGCACACGTGAAGTGGGCGGTACGCCGCTCGTCGGGCACGTCCTCGAGCTGCTCGAGCAGCAGCCGGTTGTTGCGGGCGTCATCCTTGGGCTTGCCCGACCAGCGGGCCGAGAGCACGCCCGGCATCCCGTTGAGCGCGTCCACGCAGAGACCCGAGTCGTCGGCCACCGAGGGCAGCCCGGTCTCGCGCCAGCCGGCGCGGGCCTTGAGCAGCGCGTTGCCGACGAAGTCGGGGGCGTCCTCGACGGGCTCGTCGTACGCCGTCACGTCGTCGAGCCCGAGCACCCGCACGCCCGGCGCGTGCTCGGCCAGGATGCGCTCCATCTCGGCGATCTTCTTGGCGTTGCGCGAGGCGAGGAAGACCTGGGTCTCGACAGGCTCGACCGGCGGGGTCGGCTCGACCGACGGGGACGGCTCGACCGACGGGGACGACGGAGGAGTCACCGGGCCAGCGCCTCCTGCTGGAGGCGGGTGAGGTCGGCGCAGCCCTTCTCGGCCAGGCCGAGCAGCGCGTCGAGCTCGGTGCGGGAGAACGCCGCGCCCTCGGCGGTGCCCTGCACCTCGACGAAGGAGCCGGTGCCGGTCATCACGACGTTCATGTCGGTCTCGGCACGGACGTCCTCGACGTAGGGCAGGTCCAGGCGCGGGACACCGTCGATGATGCCGACGGAGACGGCCGCGACCGAGCCGGTCAGGGTCTGCATGCGGTCCAGCGAGGCGCAGGCGTCGGCCAGGGCGACGTAGGCGCCGGTGATCGCGGCGGTGCGGGTGCCGCCGTCGGCCTGGAGCACGTCGCAGTCGAGCTGGATGGTGTTCTCCCCCATGGCCTCGTAGTCGATGACCGCGCGCAGCGAGCGGCCGATGAGGCGGCTGATCTCGTGGGTGCGGCCACCGATGCGCCCCTTGACCGACTCGCGGTCCGAGCGGGTGTGGGTGGAGCCGGGGAGCATGGCGTACTCCGCCGTCACCCAGCCCAGGCCCGAGCCCTTGCGCCAGCGCGGCACGCCCTCGGAAGCCGACGCGACGCACAGCACCTTGGTCCTGCCGAACTCCACCAGCACCGAGCCGGCGGCGTGGTCGAGCCACCCGCGGGTGATCGTGATCGGTCGGAGCTCGTCGTCGGCGCGGCCGTCCTCGCGGGGAGTCGTCATGCCCGGCAGGCTACTGGCCCGCCCCGACGTGCACGCCCACGGGCTCGAGCCCGCCCGCGCCGCCACCGTCACGCGCACCGCGGGCCTCGGTCCACGCCAGCCGCACCGCCCACGGCCCCAGGTCCCGTGCCCTGCGCCCCACCCAGGGCGCGCCCTCGGCGACCATCCAGCGCACGTCGGTGCGCCACGAGCTGGTCACCCCGCCCTCGGGCACGACGGAGACCGGCTCGAAGTCGAAGCCCTCCGCCGCGAGCAGGTCGGCGAAGTGCCGGGCGAAGAGCCGGTGCCCCAGCTCGGAGGGGTGCAGCCGGTCCACGGACCAGAACGAGCGGTCCAGGACCTCCGGGAAGGTCGCGAGGTCGACCCGCAGCCCGCCGTACGTCGCGTGCATCTCGTCGTAGATCTCGTTGACCGCCTCGATGCGGGCCGCCAGCGGTCGCCGCAGCACGCCCGGCAGCCCGAAGACCCTGCCGTGGTCGTGGAAGCGGGCGGTCAGCAGCAGCGCGCCGGTGCCGTGGAGGGCCTCGGCGGCGCCCATCAGGTCCGCGCGGATCCGTGCGACGTCCCAGGTCGAGCGCATCGTGTCGTTGACACCGACGACGAGGGAGGCGACGTCGGGTCGGTGCGCCACGGCGTCGGCGAGCTGGCCCTCGACCACGCAGCGCGACGTGGCGCCGGAGACCGCGAGGTTGCAGAAGCTGACGTCGTACGCCGAGGCGAGCGAGCCGGACAGGAGCCGGGCCCAGCCGCGCCACCCCGAGGGGGACACGTGGTCGGGCACCGGGTCACCGATGCCGAAGGTCGTGCTGTCACCGAGCGAAGCGATCCGCAGGTAGCGCGCCACGACCCCAGGCTCCCGTGGCCGGGAACGCTGGGGTCGTGGGTGGCTGTCGTGTCGGCGACCCTCTGGTGAAGAGTTCCTCGCAGCGGCGCCGGCCTGCTACTTCGGCTCAGCGCGCAGCAGCCGCCACAGGCCGACGGCGAAGGGCACCACCAGCCAGATGAAGCCGGAGACCAGCAGCTGGCCCAGCTCCTCGCCGGTCGGGACCGCATCGCCCTCGAACAGCGAGGCCTGGGCGGTGTTGAACTCGATCCAAGGGGCCAGGTCGGCGAACCACTCCTGGAAGGCACCGAGGATGCCGACGGCGATCGGCAGCACCAGCGTGTAGATGAAGTAGGCCACGATCGCGGCGGGGCTGTTCATCAGCAGCATGCCGATGGCGAAGCCGAGGACGATCCCGATCAGGTTGGCCACGATGACGCCGTTGACGAGCGTGCCGGTCTCGACGTCCCAGGCGCCGCCGGCGATCACGTTGCCCAGCGCACCGATCGCGAAGGCCAGCACGATGAGCCCCAGGCCGAGCAGAAGGCCGGCGCAGAACTTCGCCCCCACCACGCGGGCGCGGTGCGGCTCCAGGGTGAAGGTGACCAGGCCGGTGCGCTGGCTCCACTCGCTGGTGACCATGAGGATCAGCAGGATCGGCAGGAAGTAGCCGAGCGTGGCACCGGAGACGCTGAGGAAGAAGCCGAGGTCCTGAGCGGCGTCGGGTGCGGCGAACGCCGTGATGAGGACGATCGCCAGGCACAGCGCCACGATCGACCCGGCGAACCAGCGGCCGGCCCGGGTGTCGAGGGACTTGCGGACCTCGACCCGGACCAGGCGCCCGAAGGGCACCCGCGGGGTCGAGGAGATGTCCAGGGCGCCCGACGGGGCGGCGGGCTGGACGGGCGGGGTGGTGGTGCTCATGCGGCGCCTCCCTGGGCGGTCGCGGCGGCCGGGTGGCCCTCGCGCTGGGTGTCGGCGGTGAGTTCGAGGAAGAGGTCCTCCAGCCCGGCGGCGCCGGAGCGGAGGTCGGTGAGGACGACGCCGGCCGCCAGCGCGGCGCGGCCGACCTCGGCGGTCTCGCAGTCGACCCTCAGGCCCTCGCCGGCGGGCGAGGCGGAGTGACCAGCCGCGGTGAGCGCGCGGGCGAGGGCGTCGTTGTCCAGCGAGGTGACCAGCGAGGAGGCCGCCTGTCCGGACAGCAGCGTCTTCTTGTCGCCCTGGGCGACGATCCGTCCACGGCCGATGAGGATCATCTCGTCGGCGATCTGCTCGACCTCGTGCAGCAGGTGGCTGGACAGCAGCACCGTCCCGCCCCTGTCGGCGTAGCCCTTCAGCAGCCCGCGCATCCAACGGATGCCGGCGGGGTCGAGGCCGTTGGCCGGCTCGTCGAGGATGAGCACCGACGGGTCGCCGAGCAGCGCGTGCGCCACCCCGAGCCGCTGCCGCATGCCCAGGGAGTAGTTGCGCACCCGGCGCTTGGCCTCGGCCGGGGTCAGCGACACCATCTCCAGGATCTCGTCGACGCGGGAGTCCGGCAGGCCCATGGTGCGGGCACCGATGGTGAGCACCTCGCGGCCGGTGCGGCCGGCGTGCTGGGCCGAGGCATCGAGCAGGACGCCCACGTGGCGGCCGGGGTTGGGGATGTCCTGGTAGGCGTGCCCGCCGATGGTGACGCGGCCCTGGGTGGGCGGGGTGAGCCCGACCATGATCCGCATGGTGGTGGTCTTGCCGGCGCCGTTGGGCCCCAGGAAGCCGGTGACCCGGCCGGGCTGCGCGACGAAGCTGACGTCGTCGACCGCGCGGAACCCTCCGTAGGTCTTGGTAAGTCCTTCGACTGTGATCATGGGTCTCACCCTGCCGTACGCCGGCGACGTCAGCATCCCGGAACCCGGATCGACACGGTCACGACCCGGTGAACTCTTCGATGGACGCTTCACACGTCGTAGACCGTGCCCGCGCTCGCGAGCTCCAGCGGCCCGTCGTAGACGGCCTTCGCCTCGGCCAGCGCGTCGAACGGGTCGTGCCACGGCGGCACGTGCGTCAGCACCACCCGCGACGCGCCCGCGCGGGTCGCGGTCTCCCCCACCTCCGCACCGGTCAGGTGGAGCGACGGCGGGTTGTCGGCCGTGCTGACGAACGACGCCTCGGCCAGGAGAAGGTCGGCCTCCTGCGCGACCGCGTCGAACCCCTCGCACGGGCCGGTGTCGCCGCTGTAGGCCAGCACCCGGTCGCCGACCTGCACGCGGAAGGCGTAGGCCTCGACCGGGTGGTCGACGGCGTACGGCGTCACCGAGAACGGCCCGACCTCGACCGGGTCCTCCTCGGGGCGCAGCCGGCGGAACACGAACTCCTCGCGCATGCCCGGCTTCTTGGGCAGGTCGTAGGCCCGCGCGAGGCGCCGCGCCGTGCGCCGTGGCCCCCACACCGGCAGCGGCTCCTGCTCGCCGGAGGGGTGGTACTTGCGCAGCACGTAGTAGCTGGTCATGTCGATGCAGTGGTCGGCGTGCAGGTGGGAGAGGAACACCGCGTCGATGTCGAGCGGGTCGACGTAGCGGTGCAGCGCTCCCAGCGCCCCGTTGCCGAGGTCCATCAGGATGTTCCAGGTGCGGCCCTCGTGCTCGGCCTGCACCAGGTAGCACGACGCGGGCGAGTCCGGGCCCGGGTAGGACCCGCTGCACCCCACGATCGTCAGCTGCATGCTCATCCCAGCCCTCCTGCCACCAGGCCTCCCGCGAACTGGCTGGCCGCGATCATCTCCGGGCCGAGGAACCGGCGCCCGATAGACTCGAACTCCTGCGGCGCGCCGGTGGTGAGGAAGGTGTACGACGGGTCGCCGCCCTCGCGCATCAGGTCGGTCGTCGCCAGCATCTTGTAGACGTCCTTGGCGCACTCCTCGGCCGAGGAGACCAGCGTGACGCCGTCGCCCATGACGTAGGAGATGACACCGGTGAGCAGGGGGTAGTGGGTGCACCCGAGCACCAGGGTGTCGACGCCGGCCTCGACCAGCGGGTCGAGGTACTCGTGGGCGGCCTCGAGCAGCTCGTCGCCGCCGGTCACCCCCGCCTCGACGAACTCCACGAAGCGCGGGCAGACCTGCGTCTGCAACGTGAGGTGGGGCGCGGCGGCGAACGCGTCGTCGTAGGCCATCGACTCGGCCGTGGCGCGGGTGCAGATGACGCCGATCCGGCCGTTGCGAGTGGCCTGCACCGCGCGCCGGGTCGCCGGGAAGATCACCTCGACCACGGGGACGTCGTAGCGCTCGCGGGCGTCGCGCAGCATCGCGGCCGAGGCGGAGTTGCAGGCGATCACCAGCGCCTTGACGCCCTGCTCGACGAGGTGGTCGAGGCACTCCAGGGCGTACTCCCGCACCTCGCCGATCGGCTTGGGCCCGTAGGGCTGGCGGGCGGTGTCGCCGACGTAGACGACCGACTCGTGCGGCAGCTGGTCGATCACCGAGCGCGCGACCGTGAGCCCGCCGAAACCGGAGTCGAAGATGCCCAGCGGGGCGTCCCTCGTCATCGAGCTCGTCACGAGCCTCACCCTAGTCCGCGGACCCGGGGTAGCGTCGCGGACGTGTCGCGACCCACGCGCCGGAGCGCCGCCCCGACCTTCCTGCTGGCACCCCTGCTGGCCCCTCTCCTGGTCACGCTGCTCGCGGTCGCCGTCCTGGCTCCACTCCCCGGCCCGGACGGCACGGCCATGGTCGCCTCGGCCGGTGCCCCGGGCGTCGAGCAGCGCCGGGCCGAGGAGCTGGACACGAAGCGGCGCGTCCTGGTCATCAGCGTCGACGGGCTGCGGTCCTCGGTGCTCAAGGAGCTCGACGCCTCCGAGATTCCGGCCTTCACCCGGCTGCGCCAGGAGGGCGCGGGCACGCTCGACGCGCGGACCGTCGTGGAGCAGACCGAGACCCTGCCCGACCACACCAGCATGATCACCGGCCGCCGCATCGACACCGACCACGGCGGGCACGGCGTCACCTGGAACACCGACGAGCCCGGCACCACCGTCCACCAGGCGGCCGGCGAGGACGTCGGCTCGGTCTTCGCCCGGGTCCACCGCGCCGGCGGCACCACGGCCCTGTTCACCGGCAAGTCGAAGTTCTCCCTCTTCGAGCGGTCCTGGCCGAAGGCGCTGGACCGCTACACCCTCGACGGCCGCGGCGCACGCCTGGTGCGCAAGGCGCGCAAGGACCTACGCCGCGAGACCCGCACCCTCACCTTCCTGCACCTGGCCGCCGCCGACCTGGCCGGCCACGCGCACGGGTGGGCCTCGAGCCAGTACGCCGACGCCGTACGCACCGTGGACGGCTGGCTCTCCGACGTGCTCGACACCGTGGCCGGCAAGCCGGTGCTGCGCAAGCACCTGACGATCGTGCTGACCTCCGACCACGGCGGCTCCGGCACGGGCCACGCCGACGCGACCGTGCGCGAGCACTACCGGGTGCCGTTCCTGACGTGGGGCGACGGAGTCGACGCGGAGGACCTCTACGCACTGAACCCGACGTACAGGAAGCCCCGCCGCAAGCGCCCCGGCTACGGCGCGGCCCGCCAGCCGGTGCGCAACGGCGACGTCGCCAACCTCGCGCTGAGCCTGCTGGGGCTGCGCGCGATCCCTGGCTCGACCATCGGCACCGACCAGGACCTGGTGCTCACCGCCGACGCCGACGGGTGACCCTCACGCATTCTTTACCGGGCTTGGCCGGCATCCTCCTGCGCGGATGACGCCTCGGGAGGACAGTGGAGGGCATGGGAACCCGGGAGGAACCCCAGGACCTCGTCACGGCACTCGGTGAGCTCGCTGACCTACGGTCCAGGGTCGACAACGCACAGCGCCTGGCGGAGATGGGCGACTACGACTGGCACATCGAGTCCGACACCAACACCTGGTCGGACCAGCTGTACCGGATCTACGGCTACGAGCCGGGCGCGATCCAGGCGTCGTACGACGTCTTCATGCAGCACATCCACCCCGACGACCGCGACATGGTCCGCGCGGTCCACCAGCAGGCCTACGCCAGCGGCGAGCCCTACGAGATGGTCGAGCGGATCGTGCGCCCCGACGGGGAGCTGCGCTACCTGGCCTCCAACGGGCAGGTGCTGACGGACGCCAACGGCACCCCGATCCGTTTCCGCGGCACCTGCATCGACATCACCGACCGGGTGCGCGCCGAGCAGGCCCACGAGGAGACCGCCGTCCGCCTGGCCGAGGAGCTGCAGGCACGCCGCCAGGCCGCCGAGCTCAACGACAACGTCGTCCAAGGACTCACCGCCGCGATGTACGCCGCTGAGCTGGGCGACCTGGAGCGCACCAAGGCCTACGTCGCCGAGACGCTCGCCAAGGCCTCCCGCATGCTCGACGACCTGGTGCTGGCCGGTGGCGACCCCGACCTGACCCGCCAGGACGCCGCCCGCCTGGGCGACCCCACCTGACCCGCCCCACCCCGCCGAACCGGCGCATCAATACGCCCGCTCGACCCACCCGACCCGCCGAACCGGCGCATCAACACGCCGGCTCGGCAGGACGGATGTGGGTCAGCGCAGGCGGGTGACGCCGATGCGGGCCTTGCGGATCTGCTTGCCGGTCCAGGCGAACCGCACCCACTTCTCCTGCGAGAACAGGCGCGTCTGGTCGGCGTGGAAGCGCGAGGTCGGGTCCTCGGACTGGCTGTAGGTCAGGATCGTCCGCGCGATCGGTGCACCCTTCTTGCGGAATGCGATCGCCTGGATGTGCGAGGAGCCGTAGGTGATCGGCTGGTACCTGTCGTCGTTCTCCTCGGGGAGGTACGACTTCAGGGCGTTGGCGTTGCCGGCGGAGTCGCCGAGCCCACCGCCCAGCGGGATCGCCGGCGCTCCACGGTCACCGGCCACCTGCAGCGAGCCCCACCGGGCGTCGAACGCGACGCCGGCGTCACGCACCTCGTCGATGGCGTCCTGCATCGCCTGGATGACCTGCGGGTCCGCGGTGTTGAGCCCGGCCGGGGTGTTGAACGGGTCGCTGGGGTCGAACGGGGTGGTCCAGATGGTGTTGATGCCGACCACAGGGAGCGCGGAGGGCAGCTTGGACACGAACGCCTCGAAGAGGTGCACACCCCGCGACCGCTTGTCCGAGCGGCCGTCCCAGGCCGCGAGCGCCTCGCAGGCCTCGGTCTCGCCGGTGGCCTCGCAGACGGCGTCGAGCGCGCCGCCCTCGCGCATCACCTCGGCGGCCATGACGCGGTTCTCGTGCTGGTGCCCGGCCAGGCTGCGCGGGGTCTCCTTCTTCCCCGCGGCGAGCCGGTCGGCGACGTACGCCGCGACCACGCGGGTGCGCATCGTGCGGGCGCAGTCCTCGCAGCCGATGATCGCGTCGTAGCCCTCGAGCCGGACCTCGTCGTTGGGGGTCCAGTAGGAGTCGTTGGCGTTCATCACCCAGTCGCGGGTGACGAGCGAGGGCAGGTTCTCCGGCCCGAGGATCCCGGGACGCGAGGCGTCCTCGTCGGCGCCCCAGGCGCACGAGCTGCCGGCGCGCGTGCCGTCGAGGCCGGGCAGGCCCGCCACCTCGTTCAGCACCCGCCCCACGACCGTCATGCAGGTGGCCGCCATCTCGTCGGTGACGTGCGGGACGACCGAGTGGTCGGCGTACAGCACCTGCCCCTTGCGGTCGGCGGCCGTCGTGTTGACCCACGGCATGCCGGCCGCGCGGTCCTGGCGGCGCAGCAGGTCCTCCACGTCCTCGGCCTTGCCCATCTCGAGGAACGTGTCGATGGTGCGCAGGTGCTCGGCGTTGGCGTCGCGGATCGCCCACAGGCTCGCGAGACCCCACGGCATCAGCAGGTCCGGGGCGTCGATGACGTAGCCCTCGGCGGTGCGGTAGACGTCCTCGGTGACCGTCTCGAGCTTCCCGTCCTGACCCTTCACCACCACCTCCACCTCGCGGTGGTCGAGCTCGGCCGGGCCGGTGTCGGTGAGGTACGTCGTCGGGCTGGCCGCGACCGGCGTGAGGTACTCGTACGGCGTGAACCGGTAGGCCGTCGAGACCGTGTGCGACCAGGCGACGTCGTCGTTGAAGCCGATGTTGACCGCGGGCGACCCGATCAGCGAGGCCCCGGCGACGTCGTACTTGCCCGGGATCGTCAGGTGCTGCTGGGTGAAGTGGTAGCGCCCGCGCCACGGGAAGTGCGGGTTGCCCAGGATCATCGCGCTGCCGGTGGAGGTGTTGTCGCTGCCGACGGCGGTGGCGTTGGACCCGAACGGACGCTCGGGGTCGCGACCGAGACCGGCGAGCAGGGCGTCGCGGTCGACGTCGGCGGCACGCACCGGGAGGTTGGGCAGACCGGGGTCGGTCGGGCTCGGGGGCGCGGCGTCGGCGATCTCGGCCATGAACACACCGGTGGAGGCCAGCAGGTTGGCCAGGTAGACGCCGTACCAGAGGTCGAGGGTGGTGACGTTCGGCTTGATGTAGCCCGCGCCCTTGCACGCGGGGTCGGTGACCTTGTTCTCCCGGACCCACCGGTTGATGCCGGCGACGTAGCCGTCGACCATCTGGCGCGCCTGCCGACCCGGTCCGCGCGTCCTGTCCTTCAGCAGGCCCTCGACGACCCTGCGGTCGTGGAGGTCGGTGACGACGGTGTCGACCTGCAGGTTGGTCGCGCGCAGTGTCACCTGGTCGTCGTAGACCTCGTCCGGCCCGAACCACCGCGACCGCTCACCGCGCCCGGTCACCAGGGTGTCGAACAGCGTGCACAGGCTCATCTCGGCAGCGGCGTACCCGCTGCCGTAGCCCAGGCCGACGAAGTCCTTGGCCTTGATGTGCGGGATGCCGTGCTCGGTCCAGGTGATGTCGGCGCGGTAGCGGTCGGCCTTCCGGGCTGCCTTGCGGGCTGCTGGTCGGTCGGTCGTGGGTACGTCGGGCGCCGAGGCGGCCGGAGCGCTGGTCGTCGGCGCGGCGCCGACGGCCGAGGAGGCGGCACCGGTGGGCACCGCCACCAGCAGAGCGCCGAGGCCGGTCGCGATGGCAGTTCCGAGGGTCGTGGAGAGTCGCACGGAGGGCCTAACGGCCGACTGTGACGGTGGTTACTCCCCGGTCACGACTTCGTGAGGAGGTGTCTCAGAGACCCTCAGACCCGGCCCTGCTCCGCGAGCGTCGGGAACGGGTTGAACGTGCAGCCGTCACGGCCCTTGGACTGCTGCATCATCACCGGCGCCGGCTTGCCGGCACCCGGGCAACCGGAGTGCCCCAGGCCGAGCCAGTGCCCGACCTCGTGGTTGACGACCATGTGGCGGTAGTCGCGCAGCGAGCGCCCGGCCGCGTTCCAGGCCGGCGACGCGTGGCGCCACCGGGTCTGGTTGATGACCACGAACCGCCCCACCCGGCACGACCACTGCGACGAGCACTGCGAGGAGAACGACGGCACCTGCTCCGCGGTCGCCAGCACCAGCGTGAACGACCCGCCCTTGGCCACCCGGCGGAAGGCGACTCCCCCGCCGCGCCAGCCGCGCGGGTCCTCGAATGTCTGCTGCGCCAGCCGTGCGAACTCCTTCACACTCGCGGTCACCGGGCCGCGCGTGGCGACGCTGTAGGTCACCGAGCGCTGCACGCCGACGCGGTGCATGACCTTGTCGGTGCGCTCGGATCGGGCGCGCTCACGGGTGTGCCCGGGGGCGGTCGCGACGACCTCGACGCGCAGCCGGTGGCCGACGTCGGCCACGCCGATGCGGTACGACGCCTCGCGTGCGCCCCGGATGCGCTCGCCGTCCCGCAGCCACCGGTAGCGCACCTTCGTCGGCTCGGTCCGCCACCGACCCGGCGTGGCCCGGACCGTGCGGGTGAACCGCTGCTCGCCGCGGACCTTCGGGTCGCCGCGCAGCACCAACCGGGCCCGCCGGACCTTGTCGGTCGGCTCGGAGAGGGCCGTCTGGGAGTTGCCGTCGGCGTCGGTGACCGTGACCTCGACCTGCAGCCGGTGCCGCAGGTCGTCGAGGTCGAGGGTGTAGGTCGCCTCGCGGGCACCGCGCACCGGCTCACCGTCGCGGAGCCACCGGTAGGTGTGGGTCAGCGGCTCGTCCGGCTCGTCGGTCTCCCACTCGCCGGTCGAGGCGGTGAGGGTCTCGCCGAAGGTGGTCTCGCCGGTCACGACGGGCGGAGCCGTCGAGGTCACCGGCTGGAGCGGGTCCTCGGCCCACGCGGGGGCCGCAGCGGTGGGGAGCGCGGCGAGCAGCAGGGCAGCTAGGCCCAGAGCTGTCCCTCGAGCCTGTCCTCGGCCTCGTCCACGGTGCCCTCGTAGGCCCCGGTCGAGAGGTACTTCCAGCCGCCGTCGCACACCACGAAGGCTATGTCAGCCGACTCGCCCGCCTTGACAGCCTTGGCGGCCTGTCCCATCGCGGCGTGCAGGATCGCGCCGGTGGAGACACCGGCGAAGATGCCCTCGAGCTCGAGCAGCTCGCGCACCCGCCGCACGGCGTCACGGGGACCGACCGAGAACCGCGAGTCGATCAGCGAGGCGTCGTACAGCTCGGGGACGAAGCCCTCGTCGAGGTTGCGCAGACCGTAGACCAGCTCGCCGTAGCGCGGCTCGGCCGCCACGATCCTGACCTCGGGCTTGGCGCGGCGGAAGTAGCGACTGACGCCCATGAGGGTGCCGGTGGTGCCCAGGCCGGCCACGAAGTGGGTGATCGAGGGCAGGTCCTCGAGCAGCTCGGGGCCGGTGCCCTCCTCGTGCGCGAGGGCGTTGGCGGCGTTGCCGTACTGGTAGAGCATCACCCAGTCGGGGTGCTCCTCGGAGACCCGCTTGGCGACGCGCACGGCCTCGTTGGAGCCGCCGGCCGCCGGGCTGGAGACGATCTCGGCACCCCACATGCGCAGCAGCTGACGGCGCTCCTCGGAGGTGTTCTCCGGCATCACGCACACGATGCGGTAGCCCTTGAGCTTGGCCGCCATCGCCAGCGAGATGCCGGTGTTGCCGGAGGTCGGCTCGAGGATCGTGCACCCCGGACGCAGGGTGCCGTCCTTCTCGGCCTCCTCGATCATCCGCAGCGCCGGCCGGTCCTTGATGGAGCCGGTCGGGTTGCGGTCCTCGAGCTTGGCCCACAGGCGGACGTCAGGGCTCGGCGAGAGCCGGGGAAGCCCCACGAGGGGCGTGCCGCCGACCGAGGCGAGCAGGTTGTCGTACCGCACGGGCGCTCAGAGGAAGGTGCTCAGCGCGCGCCACCGGCGACAGCCGGCAGCACGACGACCTGGTCGCCGTCGGAGAGCGGGGCCTCGAGGCCGCCCATGAAGCGGACGTCCTCGTCGTTGATGTAGATGTTGACGAAACGGCGCAGGTCGTCGGCGCCGTTCTTCTCCTCGACCAGACGGTCCTTGAGGCCGGGGTGCTTGGCCTCGAGGTCGTCGATCAGGGCACTCAGGCTGCCGCCCTCGCCGGACACGGCCTTCTCACCGCCGGTGTAGGTGCGCAGGATGGTGGGGATCCGGACCTCGATGGACATGCTGCTCCTCTTCTTCGCGATGCTCGTGGATCAGGCTCGTGGATCAGGCTCGTGGATCAGGCTCAGGGATCAGGCGAGCGTGGGGACGACGGTGACCTCTTCCTCGGTCACCTCGCCGTCGACGATCCGATAGGACCTGAACTCCACAGGGCCCTCGTTATTCCCGTGCTCCCTCGTCGAGACCAGCACGTAGTGCGCGCCCGGCTCGCTGGCCAGGGCGATGTCGGTGCGGCTCGGGTAGGCCTCGGTGGCCGTGTGCGAGTGGTAGATCACCACCGGCTCCTCGTCGCGGTCCCACATCTGCTTGTACAGCTCGAGCAGCTCGGTGGAGTCGAACTCGTAGAACGTCGGGCTGCCGGCGGCGTTGACCATCTCCACGTGCCGCTCGGGACGGTCGCTGCCCTCGGCGCCCGCCACGATGCCGCAGCACTCGTCGGGGTGGTCCCGCTTGGCGTGCGCGATGATCGCGTCGTACGTCGCCTGGTCGATGGTCAGCATGCCCGCCAGACTAGGGCGCGGGGCGCTCGGACCCCATATCCGCCCGGGGACCGGACCGGGTCGGCTGCGGCGTACCTCATGGTGCTGGGCGTCGTCGGAGCACCTCGTCCGGCCGCCCGCGCGCGTGATCAGCTGAGCGCGCCGACCAGGGTCTCCTGCAGCCAGCCGACCCACTCGTAGATGTCGTGGGCCTGGGCGCGCGGGTCGTCGTCGGGCAGGGAGTACCAGTACTCCTCGTCGCCGTCCTCGACGCCGAGGCGGGTCGCCAGCGCGAGCCGGATGTCGGTGAAGGAGCGCATCCAGGTCTGCGCTGTGGGCTCGTCCATCTCGACGTCGATGGTCAGGCCGTCCTCGCGCAGCTCGTCGGGCAGGCCGGCGTCCTCGAGGGTGTCGATGATGGTGCCCGCGGCCTTCGCCTTGCCCTCGCGCAGCGTGCCCTCGGTGAAGCGACGGAACTCCGCGGCCGCCTCCTCGTCGTCGGCGTACGCCGTCGGGAAGAGCCGCGCGAGCACGGGGTCCTCCGGCGCGGTGGTCGGGCCGGAGAAGTCCATCAGCGCCTCGAGCGGGTCGCGGTCGTCGGGCACGGCCGCCTCGTGGTGGAGCAGCTCGACGATCTGGGAGGCCAGCGAGCGCAGCAGATCGGCCTCGAACCCGGAGAACGTGGCGATGACCGCGCCGCTGCGGCGGTGGCGGGTGAAGGCTCCCACTACACGGCCCTCATGGCTGGTCCTCGCGCTGCATGGTGGCCCAGAGGCCGTACTCGTGCATCGCCTGCACGTCGCGCTCCATCTCCTCGCGCGAGCCCGAGGAGACCACCGAGCGGCCGTCCTCGTGGACCTCCATCATCAGCTTCTCGGCCTTGCGCTTGTCGTAGCCGAAGTAGGTGCGGAAGACGTAGGTGACGTAGGACATCAGGTTGACCGGGTCGTTCCAGACGATCGTGACCCACGGGGTCGCGGGCCTCACGATCTCGTCGGTGTCGAAGGTCGGCTCGACCTCGACGGGGCTGGGCGCGGTCACGCCACCCATGCTTCCACACACCCACGTGCGGCCTAGGGTCCTAGGGGTGAGCGACGCCCTCGGACCGTCCACGGCCCTGCTGACCGACCACTACGAGCTGACGATGCTGCAGGCCGCCCTCGCCTCGGGGACCGCCGAGCGGCGCTGCGTCTTCGAGCTGTTCGGACGGCGGCTGCCCGAGGGCCGGCGCTACGGCGTGGTGGCGGGGGTCGGCCGCGCGCTCGACGCGCTGGAGCGCTTCCGCTTCGACGAGCCGACGCTGGCCGTGCTGGCCGAGGTGGTGGACGGCGCGACGCTGGAGCGGCTGGCGCGGTGGCGCTTCACCGGCGACGTGTGGGGGTACGCCGAGGGCGAGGCCTACTTCCCGGGCTCACCGCTCCTGGTGGTGGAGGCGCCGTTCGCCGAGGCGGTGCTGCTGGAGACGTTGCTGCTCTCGATCTACAACCACGACTCGGCGATCGCCTCGGCCGCCTCGCGGATGACGCGGGCCGCCGGGGACCGGGCCTGCATCGAGATGGGGTCGCGGCGCACGCACGAGGAGGCCGCGGTCGCGGCCGCGCGGGCGGCGTACGTCGCAGGGTTCGCGGGGTCCTCCAACCTCGCCGCCCGGCAGCGTCACGGGGTGCCGACGACCGGCACGTCGGCGCACGCGTTCACGCTGCTCCACGACTCCGAGGCGGACGCGTTCCGCGCCCAGGTGCGGTCGCTGGGGGCGGGGACGACGCTGCTGGTGGACACCTACGACGTGGCCGAGGCCGTGCGCCTGGGTGTCGAGGCGGCGGGGCCCGACCTGGGCGCGGTGCGGCTGGACTCCGGCGACCTCGGCGACCTGGCCCACCAGGTGCGGGCCCAGCTCGACGCCCTGGGCGCCCGGGACACCCGCATCCTGGTGACCTCCGACCTCGACGAGCACGCGATCGCCGCGCTGCGGTCGGCGCCGGTGGACGGGTACGGCGTCGGCACGCAGCTGGTCGTCGGCAGCGGCCACCCCACGGTGGGTCTGGTCTACAAGCTGGTCGCCCGGGAGGGCGCGGACGGCGAGCTGGTGGGGGTCGCGAAGCGCAGCAGCGCCAAGGAGTCGTGGCCGGGGCGGCACTGGGCCCGGCGCCGGCACGACGCGCACGGCGTCGCGACCGAGGAGCTGGTCGGGACCGGCGCCACTCCGCCGCTCGCCGACGGTGAGCGCGACCTGCTGGTGCCGCTGGTGCGCGGAGGGGAGGTCGTCGGACGGGAGCCGCTGGACGCCGCGCGGGAGCGGCACGCCCGCTCGCGCGACGCGCTGCCGCTGGCGTCGCGGGCTCTCCTGCGCGGCGAGCCGGTGCTGCCGACGGTGCGCGTCTCCTAGGGTCGGGGCATGACCCGCAGCCCTGACTCCGTGCCCGGCCTCGACGTCTCGCTCGAGCAGGGCGTGCTGCGCCTGACCTTCAACCGTCCGGAGGTCTTCAACGCGCTCTCCGGCGAGATCGCCCTCGCGCTGGCGGACCTGCTGGAGTCCGTGCCGTCGCGCGACGACGTGCGCGTGGTGGTGCTGACCGGCGTCGGCGCCGCCTTCAACGCCGGCGCCGACATCTCCGGCGAGGACGCGCACGAGAAGTTCGACGTGCGGGCGATGGACGTCACCAACCGGATCATCCGGGCCATCGTGGCGTGCGACCGGCCGGTGCTCGCCGCGGTCAACGGCGTGGCGGCCGGCGTCGGCTGCGGGATCGCCCTGGCCTGCGACATCGTCGTGGCGGCCGAGTCCTCGTCGTACCTCCTGGCCTTCACCCGCATCGGCTTCATGCCCGACGGCGGCACGTCCGCGACCGTCGCGGCCTCGATCGGACGGGCCCGCGCGATGCGGATGGCCCTGCTCGCCGAGCCGCTGTCGGCGCAGGAGGCGTACGCCGCCGGGCTGGTCACGCATGTGGCCTCCGACGAGGAGTTCCCGACGCTGGTCGACACCCTCGTGCGACGCATGGCCTCCGGTCCCCCGCTGGCCTTCGCTGCCACCAAGAAGGCCGTCAACGCCGCCACCCTGATCCCCCTCGAGGACGCCCTCGAGCGCGAGCGCACCGGGCAGGTCGTGCTCATGCGCACCGCCGACGTCGCCGAGGGGATGCGCGCCTTCTCCGAACGACGCAAGCCGGTGTTCCGCGGGGAGTAGCCCGCGGCGGTCGGCGGGCCGGAAGGTTCATCGGCGCCCCGATGAAACTCACGCTCCCCCGATGCAGCTGCAGCGGCGTACCGAAAGGCTCGTCGGGGCCCCGATGAAGCTCACAGGTCCAACCCCCAAAGAACTGTTTGACAGTCCCTGCCGCCAGGGTGTCCACTACTCCCCAAGAACTCTTGGAGGGTCAATGGCGGACACCCAGCCCGGGCAGGGCGAGAAGATCGGCGAGATGCGCGCCCTCGCGCACCCGGTGCGGCTGCGGATGCTCTCGCTGCTGACGGGCACGGCGATGAGTGCCGCCGAGGTGGCGCGCGAGCTCGACCTGACCCACGCCAACGCCAGCTACCACCTGCGGGTCCTCGCCGACGCCGGGGAGCTGGTGGTCGACGGCGAGGAGAAGGTGCGCGGCGGACTGGCCAAGCGCTACCGCTACCCGCACGAGCACGAGGGCCGCCACGTCGCCCCGCCGACCGAGCGCAATCGCGACGACGAAGCGCTGCACCTGCGCGCCACCTTCACCGAGCTCGAGCGCCGCATGACCACCAGCACCCCCCGCACCTGGATGTCCGACCTCGAGGGCTGGGTCGACCCGGAGGTCTGGGAGCAGGCCCGCGAGCACATGTACGCCGCCTCCCGGCTGCTCCACGACGCCAACCGCCCGCCCCGCACCGAGGGCACCGTCCACGTCAGCTTCACGGCCTTCGCGTTCGCGATGCAGCCGCCCACCCAGAGCCACACCCAGCCCCCCGCCACCCCCGACGAGGAGCCCGAGCACACCGAGGAACCACGATGACCTGGTCCGCCAGCCTGGCGCCCCTGCGGGAGCCCAACTTCCGCTACTACTTCCTCTCGCGCCTGGTGAACATGATCGGCAACGCGATGGCCTCCCTCGCGCTGGCCTTCGCGGTGCTGCAGGTGACCGACGACGACCCGGCCGCCGTCGGCTACGTCCTGGCCGCCCACACCGTGCCCATGGTGCTGCTGCTCCTGTGGGGCGGGGTCGTGGCTGACCGGTTCGGCCGGGTGGCGGTGCTGCAGTTCTCCAACATCGCCTCGGCGGTGAGCCAGGGCATCATCGCCGCCCTCGTCATCACCGGCACCGCCGAGCTCTGGTCGCTGGTCGTGCTGAGCCTGGTCCACGGCATCGTGTCGGGCGTCGGGTTCCCCGCGATGGCCAGCATGCTCCCCTCGGTCGTCGCCAAGGAGCACCTGCAGCCGGCCAACGCGCTGGTCTCCCTCGCCCGCTCCGGCATCGTCATCATCGGCCCGACCCTGGCCGCTCTGCTCGTCGTCAGCGTCGGCCCCGGCTGGGCGCTGGCGGTCGACGCGACCACCTGGCTCGTCAGCGGGCTGCTGCTGGGCCTGGTCCGGCTGCCCGCCGTCGTACGCCGCAGCACCGGCGCCAGCACGTTCACCGAGCTGCGCGAGGGCTGGTCCTACGTGCGCCGCACGCAGTGGCTGTGGGTCGTGGTCCTGGGCTTCTCGGTGCTCAACGCCATCCACGCCGGCGCCTGGTTCACCCTCGGTCCGGCGCGCGCGAAGGAGACGATCGGCGAGCAGGGCTGGGGCCTGGTGCTCTCGGCCGAGGCCGTCGGCCTGCTGCTGATGACGCTGGTGCTGCTGCGCGTGCGGCTCGAGCGCCCGCTGCTGGTCGGGATGATCGGCATCATGGCGCTCGGCCTGCCGATCTACATGCTCGGCGCCCACCCGCACCTGCTGTGGTTGCTGCTCGCCACCTTCATCGCCGGGGCCGGCACCGAGCTGTTCAACATGGGCTGGAACCTCGCCATGCAGGAGCAGGTCCCCGACGAGATGCTCTCGCGCGCCTACTCCTACGACGCGCTCGGCTCCTTCGCCGCGATGCCGGTCGGGCAGGTGCTGTTCGGGCCGCTCGCGGTCGCGTTCGGGTTCACCGACGTGCTGGTGGTCAGCGGCATCGTCTACGTCGCGGTGTGCGGGCTGGTCCTGCTCTCCCCCGAGGTACGCCGCTTGGCGCGCGCCCCGCAGGCCGACCCGGCCCCGGCGCCGGCCTGACCGCGCGCCCGACTCAGCACCACTTGTCGACCAGGGCGGCGACGACCGTCGGGTTGCGCCAGGTCGAGGTGGTGCCGAGGCACTTCTCGACCAGCGGGTTGGTCAGCTTGGTCCCGTGGACGCCGTCCGCGCTGACCAGCAGGTGCAGCGCACGACCGCCGACCTCGATCCGCTCCCCCGGCTGCGCCTTCTCCCGCAGCCACTCGACGCCCTCGGCGGTCGGCTCGTCCCGCAGCAGCGCGACGTAGTGCTGGCCGTCGTGGTCGACCGCGGAGGCGTGCGTGTGGACCTCGCGCAGCTCGCTCCCGGCGTACACGATCGTGGGGACCTCGAAGCCGCGGTCGGCGAGGTAGGCCTCCTCCAGCGCCCGCTCGATGCGCGCACGGGAGCGCATGCGCGTGCTGAGGCGGACGTTGCCGGTGTTGATGTGGGTGGCGACGTCCTCGAACCCGGCTGCCTCGGTCGCCGCGACGATGTCGTCCTTGGGGAACTTCCGCTTCGCGCCGAGGTTGATCGCGCGCAGGAACGCCACGTAGGTCGCCATGGGCCCGATCCTGCCCCACCCCGGGGACAGTCGTGCCCCTCAGCGGGCGCCATGGCGCCCGCTGAGGGGCACGACTCCCATCACAGGTTGCCGCGGCGCTCCTGCTCGCGCTCGATCGCCTCGAAGAGCGCCTTGAAGTTGCCCTTGCCGAAGCCCAGCGACCCGTGCCGCTCGATGAACTCGAAGAAGACGGTCGGCCGGTCCCCCATCGGCTTGGTGAAGATCTGCAGCAGGTAGCCGTCCTCATCGCGGTCGACGAGGATCTTGCGCTTCTTCAGCTCCTCGATCGGCACCCGCACCTGGCCGATGCGTGCGCGCAGCTCGGGGTCGTCGTAGTAGGAGTCGGGGGTCTCGAGGAACTCCACACCGTTGTCGCGCAGCACGTCGACGGTGCGCAGGATGTCGCCGGTGGCCAGCGCGATGTGCTGGCAGCCGGCGCCGTCGTAGAACTCGAGGTACTCGTCGATCTGCGACTTCTTCTTCGCGATCGCGGGCTCGTTGAGGGGGAACTTCACCCGGTGGTTGCCGCTCGCGACCACCTTGCTCATCAGCGCGGAGTAGTCGGTGGCGATGTCGTCGCCGATGAACTCGGCCATGTTCGTGAAGCCCATGACCTTGTTGTAGAAGCCGACCCACTCGTCCATCCGGCCGAGCTCGACGTTGCCGACGCAGTGGTCGACGGCCTGGAAGAGCCGCTTCGGGTGGCCCTCGCGGCGGGTCACGGTGGTGGAGCGGGCCTCGAAGCCGGGGAGGTAGGGGCCGGAGTAGCGGCTGCGGTCGACGAGGGTGTGCCGGGTCTCGCCGTACGTCGCGATGGCGGCGGTGCGCACGGTGCCGTGCTCGTCGGAGACGTCGTGCGGCTCCTCGAGGATCGTGGCGCCCATGGCGCGGGCGTGGTCGATGCAGCGGTCGACGTCGGGGACCTCGAGCGCCAGGTCGACGACGCCGTCGCCGTGCTTGCGGTGGTGGTCGAGGACCGGGCTGTCGGGGGTGACGCCGCCGGTGAAGACGAAGCGGGCGCTGCCCGAGCGCAGGACGTAGGTCTTGTCCTCGCGGTGACCGGTCTCGGGGCCGCGGTAGGCCTCCAGCTCCATGCCGAGCGCGAGCTGGTAGTAGCCGGCGGTCTGGGTGGCGTTGCCGACGACAAAGACGATCGCGTCCATCGCGGTCACGGGGAACGGGTCGCGGCTGGCGTCGTACTCCACGAGTCCGACCAGCTCCTTGAGCTGCTCGAGGGAGAGGTCGGCCTTGAGCTCGTCTGGGGTCAGCGTCATGCGCGCATGGTGGCCGCGGTCACACAGAGTGTGCAACAGTCGCCCGAGACACTGGACAACCTGCACAGTCGAAGGTGGGCGCATGGACGAGCTGGACGTCAGGTTGATCGACCTGTTCACCGCCGAGCCGCGGGTGGGGGTCCTGGAGGCCTCGCGGCGGCTCGGCGTGGCCCGCGGGACGGTGCAGGCGCGGCTCGACCGCCTCGCTGAGCGCGGGGTCGTGACCGGGTGGGGGCCCGACCTCTCACCCGAGGCGCTGGGACACCCGGTGACCGCGTTCCTGACGCTGGAGATCCGTCAGGCCGCGGCCGACGCCGGCGAGCGTGGCCACGACGTCGTCGGCTCCCACTTGGCCGAGATCGCCGAGGTGCTCGAGGTCCACACCATCACCGGCGCCGGCGACCTGCTCGCCCGCGTCGTCGCCCGCTCCAACGACGACCTGCAGCGCGTCATCGACCGGGTCCTGGCCCACCCGCTGATCACCCGGTCCTCGACGGTCATCGCGCTCGCTACGCAGGTGCCGTACCGCGTGCTGCCGCTGGCGCGGGCGAGCGTGGGATCGGGATAGTCCGCACGCAATCTCACCCTCAGCTCGAGCTGAGGGTGAGAACTCGTGCGGACTACCCCGCGACGCCCGCCGTCCCCGTCGACGCCAGCAGCGCGGCCACCTCGTCGGCGGCAGCGACCACCTGAGGGGCCACGACGGACTCGTCGAGCACCCCGAGGGTGACGATGCCGACCGAGGCCTCGAGGCCGTCGACCTTGCGCACGGGCGCGGCGAGGCCACGGGCGCCGGTCTGCAGCTCCCCCGTGGTCGTGACGTACGCCGGAGCCCGGCCGCCCGCGGAGCGCCCGAGCAGCACGGCCTTCCCGGCCGCGCCCTGGGCGAGCGGGTGGCGGGTGCCGACACGGTAGGAGACGTGGAAGTCGGTCCACGACGGCTCGACGACCGCCAGGGCGAGCGCCTCGGCGCCCTCCACGACGGTCAGGTGCGCGGTGCAGCCGACCTTCTCGGCCAGTCGCCGCAGCACCGGCTGCGCCAGGTCGCGCAGCACCGGCTGGACGGCTCCTGCCAGGTGCAGGATGCCGAGGCCGATGTGGAGCCGCCCCTTGGCGTCGCGTCGCAGGAGCGCGTGCTGCTCGAGCGTGCTCACCAGCCGGTAGACGACGGTGCGGTTGACCCCGAGCCGTCCGGCGAGCTCGGTGACGGTGAGCCCCCCGGGGGACCCGGCCAGCACCTCGAGCACGCGGAGGCCGCGGTCGAGGGTCTGGGAGGTCTCGGCGGACATGGGCCGCAGTCTAGGGACGCGGCGTGTCAGGCACGTTTCCCGGTGGCGAATCTCAGGCCGCGAAGATCATGCAGCTCGACGTGGCGTGGGCGACCAGCCTGCCGGCCTCGTCGACGAGCTGGGCCTCGGCCAGCGCCGTACGCCGACCGCGCGACACCACACGCCCGACCGCCCGGAGCCGACCCGACGCCTCGGTGGCGGGCCGCAGGAACTTCACGGTCAGGTCGAGGGAGGTGTAGCCCTCCCCCGGCGCCAGGGTGGAGTGGACCGAGCAGGCGGCGGCAGTGTCCAGCAGCGTGGACAGCACGCCGCCGTGGACGGTGCCGAGCGGGTTGTAGTGCCGCAGCTCGGGCACGAGCTCGACGGAGATCGAGCCCTCCTCGCCGCCGAAGTTGACCATGCCCAGCGTCTCGGCGATCGGGGCCGGTGGGATCAGGCCGTCGACCATGGCCTGCAGCTGCTCCATCCCGGTCATGGAGGCGAGGTCGGGCATCTGGGTCTCGGTCATGGACCCAGCTTGGGTCGACGATCTGGGTCTGTCAACGAGACTCAGCGTCGCTATCCTGTGGGCATGCCCACATCCCCCACCCACCCCGCGGGTCCGCCGGCGATGGCCTGGAGCACCGACAACTGCACCGTCGGCCGCACGATGGCGATCCTCGGCGAGCGGTGGACGGTCGTGGTCCTGCGCGAGGTCTTCAACGGCGTACGCCGCTTCGACGACATCCGGCGCCACAGCGGCATCCCCCGGCAGGTGCTCAGCAACCGGCTCGCCTCGTTGGTCGAGCAGGACATCCTGCGCCGGGAGCCCTACCGCCCCGAGAGCGGCGGCCGCACGCGCCACGAGTACCGCCCCACCGCCAAGGGCCTGGACCTCTACCTCGTCCTGGTCGCCGTGGCCGAGTGGGGCGACACCTACCTGGCCGATCCCGAGGGCCCGCCGGTGGAGTTCGTGCACCGCGACTGCGGCGAGCAGGTGCACCCCGTCGTCGAGTGCGCCGCCGGGCACCGGATCGACACGCCCCGCGACGTGGTCGGTCGCCCGGGCCCGGGCGCCAAGCCGTTCGAGGGGTAGGGCCCCGGGTCAGGAGGTCTTGCGCGCCGCCCAGTCGCGGACCCGGTCGATCCGGGCGCGCAGCTGGTCGGCGTTGGCGACGGCGGCCGCCGGGCCGCCGCACTCCTTGCGCAGCGCGGCGTGCGTGACGCCGTGCGGCTGGCCGGTGCGGTGGTACCACGCGCCGACGAGGCCGTTGAGCTCACGACGCAGGACCGCGAGCTGCTCGTGGGTGGCCGTCTCCTGCACCGTCTCCCGGGCCGGCTCGGACGCGGCATCAACCGTCGGCCGCTTCGAGGACTTCGCCCGGTCGGCCTGGCGCTGGCGCAGCAGGTCGCGCATCTGGTCGGGCTCGAGCAGGCCGGGGATGCCGAGGAAGTCCATCTCCTCCTCCGAGCCGACCTGCACCTCCCCCTCGTGACCGAAGGTCGCCCCGTCGTAGAGCACGTGGTCGAAGCGGGCCTCGGAGCCGATCGCCTCGAACGTGCCGAGCAGGTCGTCGGAGGCGCCGTCCTCGGCGTTGGCCGCGGCGAGCAGGTCGTTCTCGGCGGCGAAGATGTCGTCCTCGTCCTGCACCTTGCGGCCCAGCACGTGGTCGCGCTGCACCTCCATCTCCGAGGCGAAGCCGAGCAGGTTGGGCACAGACGGCAGGAAGACGGACGCGACCTCGCCGCGGTTGCGGGCCCGCACGAAGCGGCCGACTGCCTGGGCGAAGAACAGCGGCGTCGAGGTGGTCGTGGCCCACACGCCGACGGCCAGGCGGGGCACGTCGACGCCCTCGGAGACCATCCGCACCGCGACCATCCAGCGCGAGGTGTCCTCGGCGAAGGTGCTGATCTTCTTCGACGCCGCCTTCTCGTCCGAGAGCACCACGGTCGCGGCCTCGCCGCTGACCTGGCGCAGGATCTTGGCGTACGCGCGGGCGGAGTCCTGGTCGGTGGCGATCACCAGTCCCCCGGCGTCCGGGACGTGGCGGCGCACCTCGGAGAGACGCTTGTCGGCCGCGGCCAGCACCGAGGGGATCCACGAGCCGGTCGGGTCGAGCGCGGTGCGCAGGGCCTGGTTGGTGAGGTCCTTGGTCAGCGGCTCGCCCAGCCGGGCCGCGACCTCGTCGCCGGCGCGGGTGCGCCAGCTCATCTCGCCGGAGTAGGCCAGGAAGAGCACGGGACGGACGACGTGGTCGGCCAGCGCGTGGGAGTAGCCGTAGGTGTAGTCGGCCGCCGAGCGCGGGATGCCGTCGGGCCCCGGCTCGTAGGTGACGAAGGGGATCGGGTTGACGTCGGAGCGGAACGGCGTGCCGGTCAGGCACAGCCGCCGAGCCGCGGGCTCGAAGGCCTCGCGCACGCCCTCGCCCCACGACAGCGCGTCACCGGCGTGGTGGACCTCGTCGAGGATCACCAGGGTCTTGAAGCGCTCGGTGCGGATGCGCATCGCCAGCGGGTTGACCGCGACGCCGGCGTACGTCACCGCGACGCCCACGAAGTCGCCGGAGGTGCGGCCCTTGCCGGCCGAGAAGGTCGGGTCGATCGGGATGCCGGCGCGTGCGGCGGCCTCGGCCCACTGCAGCTTGAGGTGCTCGGTGGGCGCGACGACGATGACGCGGTCGATCAGCCGGCGACCGAGCAGCTCGGAGGCCACCGACAGCGCGAAGGTGGTCTTGCCGGCGCCGGGCGTGGCGACGGCGAGGAAGTCACGCGGCAGGTCGGCGAAGTACTTCTCCATCGCCGCCTGCTGCCAGGCACGCAGCGACGGCGCGGTGCCCCAGGCCGCACGGTGCGGGAAGGCCGGGGTGAGCGCAGGCGTGAGCGAGGGCCCCGACTCGTCGTCGGGTCGCGGGGCGGCGCTCACGCGTCGGAGCCGCTGTCGTCGTTCAGGGACTCCCAGACCTCTTTGCACTCCGGGCAGACGGGGTACTTCTCCGGGGTGCGGCTGGGCACCCAGACCTTGCCGCACAGGGCCACGACCGGCGTGCCCATGACCATCGCCTCGGTGAGCTTGTCCTTGTCGACGTAGTGGCTGAACCGCTCGTGGTCGCCCTCGTCGGTCGGGACGGTCCGACGGTCCTGCTCGACCCGCTCGTCGAGAGCCGTGCCGCTGCCGAATCCGAATCCACTCACGGGGCGTGACTCTACGTGAGTCGGGCCGTCAGTTCAGGTCCGGATCGGCCGGACGTGTGGAGTGCCACGCCAGCTCGCCCGGCTGGCGGCGCAGCACGTCGCGGGCGAGGTCGACGGCGTCCTCGCGGGTCAGGTCGCCGGCCTCGGCGGGCACGACGTACCAGGCGCCCTCCTCGATCTCCTCCTCCAGCTGACCGGCTCCCCACCCGGCGTACCCGGCGAAGATGCGTACGCCGGCGAGCCGGCCGGCCAGCGCGTCGACCGGCGTGTCGAGGTCGACCAGCCCGAAGGGCCCGGCGACCGGGCGGAACCCGGCATCGGGGACGACCACGCCGTCCTCGAGCAGTGCGACCGCGAGCGCCCCCTCGGTGGAGACCGGGCCGCCCTGGAAGAGCACCTCGGGCTCGGCCACGACCGGCCCCCAGTCCGGGAGGACCTCCTCGACCGGGACCGGGGTGGGACGGTTGAGCACGACGCCGATGGCGCCCTCGTCGTCGGCGTCGAGCAGCAGCACGACGGTGTCGACGAAGTTCGGGTCGAGCAGCGTGGGAGCGGCCACCAGGAGCATGCCCGGGGCCGGCGGGAGCCCGGCTGCCGTCGTACCGCTCATGGCCCCATGATGCGGCACGACCCCGACCCGACGCGGGGAGGGTGCGGTCGTGGGGACCGCGAGGGAGGGAGCGTCGGGGCGGGGTCGGGCCGGGTCGGGGGCCGCCGTGACCGGCGAGCAGCCGGGGGCGGCTCAGGCGGCGAAGGCCGCCTTCACGGCCTTGAGACGGCCGAGGATCTGCGCGTGGAGCCCGGTGTGGGCGGTCGTCTCCGGGACGGGCGCCAGCACCCAGCCGGCACGGGCCTTCTCCTCGATGCGCGCGCCGACGGCGGCGGCGCCGGAGTCGTGGGCACTGGCCTGGCCGGCCATGACGGCCAACAGGATGCGCTCCTTGGCGGTGGCCTTGTCCATCGCGGCGGCCATCTGCTCGTCGAGCGGCTCGGCGCGGTAGTGGTCGACGATCGCCCGGATGCCGGGCAGCTCGGCGGCGGTGGCGCGCCAGGCGTCGACGACGGCGGCCTCGAAGGCCATCGGACGGGCCATCAGCTCGCGCTCGATGCGGCCGGCGAGCCGGGTGTGCCAGCGCAGCTGCAGGGCGCCGAGCAGGGTGAGCTCGTCGCCGAAGGACTCGGCCACGCCCTCGACGTCCCACGGGAGCAGGCCGTCGCGGCGGGCGTCGGCCGTGGCGATCACGGTGCGGAGGATCTCTCCACGGTTGCGGTACGAGGTCCAGGTCATGGGGGGCGCCCTTCTCGTAGGTCCAGCTCGGGTCCAGCCGGGGGTCCGGCCAGGTCACGGCATTCGCATACCGCGAGTACGTACCGAGAGTACGGAGCCATACTCGCGGTATGCAAACACCTCGGGGTGGTCCGTCAGGTGATCCCGCACACGGTCCCTGAGCAGCCCTCCGACCGCCTGTGACGCCGCTCTCGCGACGGCTGCCTGCCCCTTCGGAGCCGCCGCACGGTGGGTGCCCGGGCGCGGCGCGACGGACACCTCCGAGAGGCTGAGACCCAGGTCACTAGACTGCCGGTATGGCCAGGTCGAGCGTGTCCAAGCTGGTGCCCAAGGTGCCTGGGGTCCCTGGCGTCCCCGGAGCGTCCCTGCGCCAGCAGTACTCCGCCTCGACCAAGCGCGGTCTCGTCGACGTCGCCGAGGAGCTCTTCACCGAGCACGGCTACGCCGCCACCTCCCTGGACGCCATCGTCAGCGGCGCCCGGGTGACCAAGGGCGCGCTCTACCACCACTTCAGCGGCAAGCAGGCGCTCTTCGAGGCCGTCTTCGAGCGGGTGGAGTCCGACGCCGCACGCGCGATCCAGAAGGCACTGAAGGGCAAGAGGGACCCCTGGGAGAAGGCCCGCGCCGGCCTGGAGGCGTTCCTCGCCGTGGTGCAGGAGCCGCGCTACCGGCGGATCGTGGTCCAGGAGGGCCCCTCGGTGCTGGGCTACGAGCGCTTCCGGGAGCAGGAGGAGCGCTCGACCTTCGCCAACGTGGTCGACATCGTCCGGGCGGTGCTCAGCGCCGGCACCTGGGAGCTCGACGAGCCGATGATCCAGACCTTCGCGCGGATCTTCTTCGGCGCCATGTCCGCCGCCGGCGAGTCGGTGGCCTCCGCCGACGACGCGATCGTCGCCGCGACACGGGTCGAGGCCGCGATCGGGTTCATCATCGCCGGCTTCCAGTCGCTCGCCGACGCCGGCGTACCCCTCCCCGACCCGGGTGCCGCGATCCTCGAGGTCCCCACCGCGGTCGACGAGTAGGAGCGTCCCGGGCGCAGGACTCAGCCGACGGTGACCGAGCCGGTCGCCTCGGGGACCAGCTCGATCCAGGTCCGCCCGGCCGGGACGCGCAGGGTGCCGAAGCGGTTGCGCAGCTCCAGCGGCGCACCGACGTCGGACTTGGACCAGGTGCCGGAGATCGCGCGGCCACCGTGCAGCAGCAGCGCCTGCCCGCGACCCTCGAGGAAGGTCTCGGGGACCGGGTTGCCGGCTGGGTCCTTGTAGCCGGCGTCGCCGACGCGCACCCGGAGCACCAGCACCGAGTCGGCGAGGAACTGGTCGTCGGCGGCGGCGAAGGTGTTGACGTTGCGGTACCTGCCGTTCTCGAAGGCCCACGTCGTGGTGTGGCCGTAGGAGAAGCGCGCCTGCAGGCTGCGGCCCGGCCGGCCCTTGGGCAGGTCGGCCGCGTCGCCCCACGGCAGGTAGTCGTCGGGCCGGGTGGCGGCCCGCTTGACCAACGTGGCGGTCTCGGCCAGGTCGGTCATCAGGTTGTACGGCGCGGAGCGGGAGGAGTCCCGGAAGAACCCCTTGGCCCCCTCCCCGAAGAACCGGATCCCGGCCTGCTGGATGCGCCGGATCGTGATCGGGGCGGCGCCGCTGGTCACCACCGCGGCGTCGACCGGCTTGACGATCCCGATGTCGCTGGCGCGCATCGAGCGCACCGGCCCGACGGTGCCGGGGATGTCGGAGTAGAAGAACGCCGCCAGCCGGGTCAGGCCGCCCTCGACCAGCTCCTCGACGACCAGGTCGGCGCTGCCGAGGCCGCGCTGCGGGGCGCTGGAGGAGGTGTTGTCCATCTTCAGCACCATCACGGGGAACCGTGAGGCCGCCGACCGGCCGCCCTTGACGGGCAGCCCGGTCAGCGGCCAGGTCTCGGGCGTCACCTCGGCGCCCTTGCTCACCTGCTGGGTCGGCGTCGAGGAGGGCGCGGCCTCCGGCGCCGGCCCGTCACCGTCTCCGCTGCAGGCGCTCAGGGCGAGCGAGGCGGTGAGCAGCGCGGCGGTGGCCACGCCGGCCCGGCGACGGTGACGGATCGGCACGGAAGGGTCCTCCAGAGGTGGTGCTGGGTCGATCGGGGGCGGTCAGACGCCGAGGCTGATGCCGCCGTCGACGTACAGGGTCTGGCCGGTGATGTACGACGACTCGTCGGAGGCCAGGAACGTCACCGCGGCGGCGATGTCCTCGGGGTACCCCACCCGCTTGACCGGGTTGGCGTCCGCGTTCATCTTCCGGAACTCCTCGACGTCGAGCTTGAGGCGCGCCGCGGTGGCGTCGGTCATCTCGGTGGCGATGAAGCCGGGGGCGACGGCGTTGGCGTTGATGCCGAAGGGGCCGAGCTCGATGCCGAGGGTGCGGGTGAAGCCCTGCACGCCCATCTTGGCGGCGGAGTAGTTGGCCTGGCCGCGGTTGCCCAGCGCCGAGGTCGAGGAGATGTTGACGACCTTGCCGTAGCGCTGCTCGACGAAGTGCTTCTGCGCGGCCTTGGTCATCAGGAACGCGCCCTTGAGGTGGACGCCCATCACCATGTCCCAGTCCTGCTCGGTCATCTTGAACAGCAGGTTGTCGCGGGTGATGCCGGCGTTGTTGACCAGCACGTGCAGGCCGCCGAGCTCGCTGACGACCCGCTCGACGGCGGCGTCGACGCTCTCCGGGTTGCTGACGTCGCAGCCCACGCCCACGGACTTCGCACCGTCGACCAGCGACAGCTTGCCGGCGGCCTCGGCGGCGGCGGCCTCGTCGAGGTCGATGATCGCGACCGAGGCACCCTCCTCGGCGAAGCGGTTGGCGGTGCCGAAGCCGATGCCGCGCGCGGCTCCGGTGACGATGACGACGCGACCGTCGAAACGACCCATGGTGGTGGTGCTCCTTCGTGGAGGGGACTGTGGAGGCCCGGCAGGGCCTCCAGCACCTTAGACGGGCCGGCTGAGCCCGCTGCCGGGAGTCCGCCCCCGCGGCTCGGCGCGCTTCACGACGTTGTGCAGGAAATCGGGCGCCTTTTCCTGCAGAACGTCGTGGTCGAGCCTGTGGATGAGGCCGAGCGTGCTCCGGCCACAGTGGGCAGGGTCGAGGCATGGACGTCGGACGGGGTGCTCACGGGGTCACGTGGCCCGTGCCGGTCGACCCCACGGGGAAGGCCGGTCCCACCCGGCACGACACCACCACCGCGCCGTGGCGGCGGAGCAGTCGCGGGTTGTTCGTGCCGGCCGACGTCGTACGCACCCCCGCTCAGCGGGCCGCCGAGGCGGGTGCGGCCCTCACCTCGGACCGGGTCGCCGTCACCGGGTGGGCGGCGCTGTGCTGGCGCGGCTCGCGGTGGGCGACCGGCGTACGGCGCCACGGCAGCCTGCGCCCGGTCGACCTCGTGGCGGAGTCGCAGGTGCTGCGACCGCCGTCGGGGACGCGGCTGTGCCAGGAACGCACCGGTGGCGGCCCCGTCGAGGTGGTGGACGGGCTGCGCGTGACGAGCGCCGTGTCCGCCGTGTGCTTCGCGATGCGGTACGCCGAGTCGCTGGCCGAGGCCGTGGAGGTCCTGGACATGGCGTACCGCGCCGACCTGGTCTCCCTCGCCGAGGTCGCCGCGTGGATGGAGAAGCACCCTGCGCGCCGGGGCATGCCTCGGGCCCGCGCGGCCCTGGGCCTCGGCGACGAGAACTCCTGGTCGCCACAGGAGACCCACGCCCGGCTCGCCTGGGAACGGGTCACCGGCGCGCGCCCGCTGACCAACCGGCCGGTCTTCGACCTCGCCGGACGCCACCTCGGCACGCCCGACCTCGTCGACCCGGTCACCGGGGTGTGCGGGGAGTACGACGGGGACCATCACCTCACCCGCCGGCAACGCCGCCGCGACCTCGCCCGCGAGCAGCTCCTGCTCGACCACGGGCTGCAGACGTTCGTGGTGGTCGGCGGCGACCTGGGCGCGGCGTTCAGCGGCAGGTTGACCTCTGCGCTGTCCCGGGCGCAGCGCGCGACCGGCCCGCGGCGGTGGAGCCTCGACCCACCGGGCTGGTGGGTGGACACCTCCACCGTCGAGCGGCGACGCGCCCTCCAGGGGGTCGAGCGCGAGATCTGGCTCGGATCACGACGTTCTGCAGGCTGAGGGGCCGGATCTCCTGCAGAACGTCGTGATCGGTGGCGCGTGGACTGGGTGTCAGGCCAGTGCGCCGCGGAGACGAGCGGCGTACGCCGCGCGCTCGCCGTCGGCGTACTTGTGCCGGGGCCAGAAGAAGCCGCGCAGGCCGTCGCCCTTGGTGCGGGGCACGACGTGCAGGTGCAGGTGGGGCACCGACTGGCTGACGGTGTTGTTGATCGCCACGAAGGAGCCCTGCGCCCCCAGCTCGGACACGACGGCGGTGGCGATGCGCTGGGCCGCCGCCAGGAAGGGGTCGCGCAGGTCGGCCGGCAGGTCGGGCAGGGTCACGACGTGCTCGCGAGGGACCAGCAGCACGTGGCCCTTGAAGACCGGCCGCTGGTCGAGGAACGCGAGGAGCGTGTCGGTCTCGAGCACGACGTCGGCGTGCACGTCGCCGGCGACGATCGAGCAGAAGACGCAGTCGGCCGAGGTCACCTGCTCACCGTAGCCAGCGCGACCGGGTCAGTCGCACACCTCGGTGGCGCACTCGGGCGGCAGGACGGGCGCGTGCTCGTCGTGCTCGTGCCCGCCGCGCTTCGCCGAGCGCGGCACCGCGTCGAAGTGGTGGTTGTCGGCGGTGCCGTAGGTCCAGCGCAGGCCGTGCCTGCGCATGATCGACACGACCCGGTGCTGGCTCGAGCGCCACGCCACCCGCGGGTGGCTGCGCGAGGCCCACCAGGAGTTCGGGACCAGGCCGTGGGAGGAGCGGTAGGGGTTCTCCCAGGTGTTGATGTCCAGCGACCTCCCCCAGGAGTGCGGCGAGCGGACCCCGGGGCGCCCCACGACCTGGCGGCAGTTGAAGGCGCTGGTGTTGCCCGCGGCCATGGAGGCGTAGTCGTCGGCGCCCTTGAGCCGGGAGGACCACCCGAATCGGTCGGCGCGGACCATCGAGCGGATCGGCAGCCCGGCGTCGTACATGTCGCGCAGGGCACCGGCCATCTGGCCGACGACCGACGCGGCGGCCACCAGCTCGCCTCGGTAGCGGTAGCCGTCGTAGCCCCAGTAGTTGATGCGCAGCAGCCGCAGCTGCGGGCGGCCCACGGGGCAGCCGCGGTGCCAGGTGCGGCCCTTCATCGAGCGCCAGACCTTGCCGGGTATGCGCGTGATGCTCGCGGCCGCTCCGTCGCCCTGGGCGCGTGGTGCCCGCGGCAGGCTGCGGCGCGGGTCCGGCCCACCGAGTCGTACGACGCTGCCGGGCGGCACGTTGTCGACCCGGTGCACGGGGCTCCTCCCCCGCTCCAGCCACGGCTGCCTCGCGGTGCGGAAGCGCCAGCGCGAGTCGTCCCGCGGGGCGATCCGGGTGTGGGCGCGGCCGCGCTCGTCGGTGGTCAGCACCTCGACCTCGCGCCAGCGACCGTTGCGCTTGCGCTGCAGGGCGACCTCCCCGACGACCGGGTCGCCGGAGCCGGTGGTCCACCGCACCGCCACGCGCACGCTGGTCTCGTCGACGACCTCGTCGGGTCCCTTCACCCGCAGCCGGGCGTTGCGGCGCCGCAGCGGCAGCGTCACCGGCCCGGTCGCCTGCGGCTCGTGGGTCTCGTCGCCGGCCCACGCGGCGCGCAGGACGTTGTCCTCGGGGCGGCGGGTGAGCGTGACGGGCAGGGAGGCGGTCCCGTCCTCGGCGGTGGCGAGGACAGCGACCTCGGCCCAGGTGTCGCCGATGCGTCGCTCGACGAGCAGCGACGCCCCCGCCACCGGCTCCCCCGCCTCGTCGGCGAGGGTGACGATGACCGGGGCGTCCTGGCCGGCGTACGTCGGTGGCGCGCTCAGCGTGAGGCCGGGTGGCACCTCTCGCGACGCCGGCCGCTCGGCCGGGGCGGCCGCCGCGGGCAGCACGCCGAGCGCGAGCGCGAGGAGGGTGCAGACGACGACCAGAGACTTCCCGAGGACCACCGCCCCACCATGCCCACTAGCACGGCGGTCACGCCCCACCCGTCACGGTGGTCACAGCGGCCGTCAGGGCAGGTCGCTGAACCCCTCCACGGCCGCGCGCTCGCCGGAGACGATGATGACATCGCCCGGGACGACCACGGTGTCGGGCGTGGCGTAGGTGAAGGCACGGGTGCCGCGCTTGATGCCGACGACGGTGATGCCGAAGGCCTGGCGCACGTCGCTGTCGCGCAGCGACTTGTTGAGGATGACCTTGGGCGGCTTGGTCTTGACGAACGCGTAGCCGTCGTCGAGCTCGATGTAGTCGAGCATCCGCCCGCCCACCAGGTGCGCGACGCGCTTGCCCATGTCGTGCTCGGGGCGTACGACGTGGTGCGCACCGACCTGGGCGAGGATCCGTGCGTGCGCCTGGCTGATCGCCTTGGCCCACACCTCGTGAACGCCGAGGTTCACCGCCACCGACGTCGACAGGATGCTCGCCTCGAGGTCGGTGCCGACACCGATGACGGCCCGCTCGAGCTCGTGCACGCCGAGCTGGCGCATCGCCTCCTCGTTGGTGGAGTCGGCCTCGACGACGTGGGTGAGCCGGCCGGCCAGCGACTGGACGGTGCGGGGGTCGGCGTCGACGCCGAGCACCTCGGTGCCGCCGGCCATCAGCTCCAGGGCGAGGGACTTGCCGAAGCGGCCTAGGCCGATGACGGCGACGGCGCCCTTGGGACGGGAGTGCTGCTGCCTAGCCAATGAGGGGCCTGCCTTCCGGGTGGTGGTAGAGCCGTTGCCGCTCGCGCAGCGCGAGCGCCGAGACCAGCGTGATGGGGCCGAGCCTGCCCACGAACATCAGGACGGCGAGCACGAGGTGCCCGGCCGTGCCGACGTCGGCGGTGATGCCGGTCGAGAGCCCGACGGTGCCGAAGGCCGAGACGACCTCGAAGAGCACCAGGTGCGTGGACATCCGGGTGATCTCGACCAGGACGACCGTCGCGGCCGTCACCAGCCCCACCGAGAGCAGGGCGATGGTGAGCGCCTGGCGCACCACCCGTTCCCCGATCCGGCGGTCGAAGGCCTGCACGTCCCGCTCGCCTCGGACCTCGGCCCAGATGACGAGGAGCAGCAGCACGAACGTGGTGACCTTGATGCCGCCCGCGGTGCCCGCCGAGCCCCCGCCGATGAACATCAGCACCACGGTGACCAGGAGCGAGCCCTCCAGCATGGCGCCGGTGTCGACGGAGTTGAAGCCGGCGGTGCGCGGCATCACGGCCTGGAAGAACCCGGCGAGCAGTCGACCCGGGGTGTCGAGCTGGCCGAGGGTCGCGGGGTTGCGCCACTCGTTGGCGGTGATGACCAGGGTGCCGAGCACCAGCAGGACCGCGGTGGCCCACAGGGTCATCTTGGTGTGCATCGACCAGGCCCGCGGGGTGCGCAGCCGCTTGCGGAGCTCGAGGATCACCGGGAAGCCGATCCCGCCGACGATCACCGACGCCGCGATCGGCAGGCAGATCCACGGGTCGGTCGCGAACCGGACGAGACTGTCGGGCCACAGGGCGAAGCCGGCGTTGTTGAACGCCGAGACCGAGTGGAAGACACCGAGGTAGGCCGCACGTCCGGGCGAGACGTCGTACGCCGCCCAGAAGCGCAGCGCGAGCACGACGGCCACCGCGAGCTCGACGACCAGGCTGGTGCGTGCGACGCCGAGCACGACGCCGCGGACGTCGCCCAGGCCGACCGCCTTGGTCTCGGTGGCGGCGGTGACCCGGGCCCGCAGGCCGAGCTTGCGGGAGATGGCGAGGCCGAGCAGGCTGGCCAGGGTCATGGTGCCGAGCCCGCCGACCTGGATCAGCGCCAGGATCACGACCTCGCCGAAGGTCGACCAGTAGGTGCCGGTGTCGACGACGACCAGGCCGGTCACGCACACCGCGCTGGTGGCGGTGAAGAGCGCGGTGACCGGGTCGGTCCAGTCGATGCCGGTCTGCGCCACCGGGAGCATCAGCAGCAGCGTCCCGACGAGCACGGCGAGGCCGAAGCCGCCGACGACCACCTGAGCGGGGTGTCGGAACAGCCGGGGCCGGCGTGGTCGCACGGAGCGACGCTAGGTCACCTTCCGCGTTGTCGGTACTCACCCCTAGCGTGACGCGCATGACACCCGTCGTCCTCTTCCACCACGTCGCCGGCCTCACTGCGGGCGTGGCCGCGATCGCCGACCGGTGGCGCGCCGCCGGTCACGAGGTCACCACTCCCGACCTGTTCGGGGGACGCACCTTCGGCTCGGTGGAGGAGGGGTTCGCGTTCGTGCAGTCGATCGGCGGCTTCGACGAGGTCCGCTCGCGGGCGCTGGCCGCGGTCACCGACCTGCCCGAGGCGGTGGTCTACGCCGGCATCTCGATGGGTGTCGTCGCGGCCCAGCACGTCGCGGCGCAGCGCCCGGGCGCGGTGGCGGGGGTGTTCCTGGAGTCGTTCGTGGCGCCCGAGCACGTCGGCGAGTGGCCGGCGGGCGCTCCGGTGCAGATCCACGGCATGGAGCGCGATGAGTTCTTCGGCCTGGAGGACCTCGAGCCCGCGCGCGAGTTCGCCGCGGGCCGCGACGACGTGGACGTCTTCACCTACCCCGGCGACGCGCACCTGTTCGTCGACAGCTCGCTCCCGTCCCACGACCCCGACGCCGCCGCCCTCGTCGACGAGCGCGTCCTGGCCTTCCTGGCGACCCTGTAGCCGCCGTCCGCCGGTCGAGGAGGCGCGCCAGCGCCGTCTCGAGACCCAGGACCCCAGGTGGTCGAGCAGCGACGAGCGCCAGCGAGGAGCGGGCGTCGAGACCACCTCTCCGCAGGGACCTCAGACCGGCGCGCCGAGCAGACCCAGCACCACGCCGGCCGCGGCACACGCCCCCAGCACCCGCAGCACCGACCACCCGCGCCCGAGCAGCAGGGCAGCCAGCGCGAGCAGCCCGACCGCGACCGGGTCGATGGAGCCGAGGACGGGCAGGTCGATTGCGACCGGCCCCGCGCCGACCTCCCGGGTCCGGCCGAAGAGCGTCGCCAGCGCGAAGAGCACCGCGAGGTTGGCGATGACGCCGACCACGGCGGCGGTGATGCCGGTCAGCGCCGCCGAGAGCCCCTCGTGCCCGCGCAGCCGCTCGACGTAGGGGGCGCCGAGGAAGATGAAGACGAAGCACGGCACGAATGTCACCCACACGGTGAGCAGCGAGGCGAGCACGCCGGCGACCCAGGGGTCGAGCGAGCCGGGGTCGCGGTAGGCCCCGAGGAACGCCACGAACTGCACCACCATGATGAGCGGCCCGGGCGTGGACTCGGCCAGCGCCAGCCCGCGCACCATCTCCCCCGGCGCGAGCCAGCCGTAGACGTCGACAGCCTGCTGCGCGACGAAGGCCAGCACCGCGTAGGCACCGCCGAAGGTCACCAGCGCCGCCCCGGAGAAGAAGACCGCCTGGTCGACGAAGACGGTGTCGCGCCCGAGCAGCACCACGAACCCGAGCACCGGCGCCATCCACAGCACCACGCCGACGGCCAGCACCACGAGGCTGTGGCGCCGCGTGGCGGGTGCGGTGTGCAGGGCGTCGTCGGGGATGAGCGGCGTGGGCCCGGCGTCCTCGGGAGCGGTACGCCGGTGAGGCAGCGCATCCGGCACCCACCGCCCCAGGAGCCAGCCGATCACGGCCGCGCCGGCCACGACCGCGGGGAACGGGACGTCGAGGGCGACCAGCGCCACGAAGGCCGCCACGGCCAGCCCGATCAGCGCCGGGCGACCCAGGGCCCGGCCCGACAGCCGCCACACGGCCTGCGCGACCACCGCGAGCACGGCAGGGGCCAGCCCCGCGAAGAGCGCCTCGACGACCGTGGTGTCGCCTGCTCCGACGTACAGGGCGGAGAGGGCGAGGAGCGCGACGACCCCGGGGAGCACGAAGAGCGTGCCGGCGATCAACCCGCCCCTGACCCCGTTGAGCAGCCAGCCGACGTAGATCGAGAGCTGCTGCGCCTCGGGGCCGGGCAGCAGCGTGCAGAACGACAGGGCGTGCAGGAAGCGGCGCTGCCCGATCCAGCGGCGCTCGTCGACGAGCTCGCGCTGCATCATCGCGATCTGGCCCGCGGGGCCGCCGAAGGTCTGCAGGGAGATGCGGAACCACGCCCTCGTGGCCTCACGCAGCGGCACCACGTCGGAGCGGGCGCCCGTGGGCTCGGCTGTCACGGCGCACAGCATGACGGTCGATGGTGAACGGCTGGTGCCGGGGGCCGGGACGACGAACGCGTGACCTCGATCCACCGGGTGGGTCGGGATCACGCGCTTGTCGTGAGTGGAGCTGCGGGGAATCGAACGCCGCCCAGGCCCCCTTCTGATTGACGAGTCCCGCCTATCTGAGCGTGAAATGCGGGGACTCAGACGACTGGAAACGAACAAACCTTTGACTAGTCAATGCCCATCCTCGGCTAGTCGCTGCTGGAGGTAGCCCCGTTCGGACGGGTGGAGGTGGCGAAGGCGACAGCGGAGCAACTGCTCATCCACCCAGAGGTCGTCGGCGGCCTCGGCGAGGTCGCGCGCCCAGGCGAGCGCGTCGGCGACGCGATGCATGTCCGGCAGCAGGAGTCGCGCCGTCTCCTTCTCCACGCGCAGCTCCTCGCGCGCAGCGAGAGTCGTGAGCGCCGGCCCGCGTTCGATGTGCAGGCACTCGTGCAGGACGGTGCTGCGGCGCTCCGCCTGCGTCATGCCGCGGCGGAGGCTGATCGTCTGGGCCGCGAAGTTCGTCACGCCCTTGGGGCCGCCGTCATGCCAGAGCAAGGTGACGTGGGCCAGTTCGCGTAGCCGTCGCCAGGGATGCATCACCCGGCGAAGGTAAGGACGACCGCCGACAGTCAGCCGTCGGCGCCCTCGTCGTTGCGTGCCGCGTCCGTGATCACGGTCGGGAAGGTGCGCTTGCTGGTGGGGGCGGAGTCTCCATCTCCATCACCTCCCTCACGGGCATCCATCACGCGGAGCATGCTCCGCTCAAGGCGAGCAATGCGGGTTTCTAGTTCGCCTAGCCGATCCTCCATATGAGCCCAGGTGACCGGCTCGTCAGCCTCGTCTCCGGAAGGCGAAGTCCAGTAACTCGACTCCTCGGGGCTCGCCAGAGCCTGCCGGTCAACAGCGGCCTGGTGTTCGGCTTCGGCCCGGAGTCGAAGCTCGCTCCAGGTGGCTGCGGCCTCGCCCGTCTCGAGGGTGTCGTAGAGGGCCCACGCGGCTACGCCTAGAGCCTGCGCGACGGCTTCGATTGTCTTTGGTCCGACGGCCTCGCCGCGCTCGAGTCCCAACACCTGTCGCGTAGACCGGCCTACGGTCGCGGCCCACTTCTTCGTGTCGCTGTATCCAGCCTGCACGCGAGCCCCGGCAACCCAACTGCCGAGTGCCCTCCAGTGCTCTGGCGAGTACGTCTTCATAGCAGGAAGCGTGTCAGCAGAAAGCCGGAAGAGTCTAGGCAGGACCGGAAGAGGTTCCGAGGGCCCTGCCCGGAAGCCGTTGAGCGTAATTACACGCGTGAGAGGTGGGCTGACCTGCCCTGATGCTGTGTTGCTCGATCTCTTCCGCGTTTCTTCTTGCCTTCCGCCGGAATCCCTCCTAATCTCTTCCACATGACCTCTACATCCCTTCCGGCTCGCCGCCACAACGGCGCTGCGATCCGCGCGTTCCGCATCAAGGCGGGGATGAAGCCCGGCGAGTTCGCGAGCAAGGCGTCCATCTCCTACTCAACCCTCGACAACATCGAGAACGAGCGGAAGAACGCCAGCCTCGAGGTGCTTTACCGCATCGCCGCCGCACTCAAGATCCCCGTCGAGGCCATCGTCCGCGACCCGACCGCTCTCGAGATCAAGGCGAACGCCTCGTGATCGGCCTGACATCCCCGAAGGCCCTCGGCCTTCAGCTCGGCGAGGGCGTCGACCACCGCAAGGTCGTCGAGTGGACCCGCCGCTACGGCTGGCCGCACGTCCGCGTCGGCCGAACGATCGCGTTCACCGATGACGACGTCGAGCAGATCATCGCGGCCCACCACGTCGCCGGCACCAAGCAGCACAGCGCTGACGCCATCGACGGTCAGACGGCCCTCTCGGCCGCGAGGTCGGCATGACAACCCACGCCCCGCAGGGACACATCCGGCCACGAGTCTGCGCCGCGACGCTCGCCCTGCAGGCCCTCGCCTACATCGCCGGCCGCAGCGCCGGCGCCGTGGTCCGCCGCGCCTGCCGCTGACCCCAGAACAAGCCGGAGCCCCGGCCGCCTCCTACAGCAAGACCGGGGCTCACGAACTGAAAGGCATCGTCCCATGACCCACCCCAACCTCGCGCAGCGACAGGCGGACGCGATCAAGGCCCGCCGCGCCGACATCATCACCGTCCGCGAGGGCCAGGTCACCGCCACCATCGACCTGCGCCGCCTCACCGCCCTCGCCGACTGCACCACCATCACCGTCAGTGGTGGCCGCGCCACCCTCGCCCGCAACTGGCCCCGCCTCTCCTCCGGCGAGGAGCTGCTGTGGTCCGTTGCCGCCTGGCTCAACGGCCACGCCGACCTTCCCCCGATCGACACCCTCCGCGACGGGCTGGACCGGTCGAACTGGATCGTGGTCCGGCACATCATCTCCGGCACCGACGCCGTCGACTCCCTGATGGCTGCCGTGTGTGATGCCGAACGGCGCGCACGAGAGGCACACGACGACGGCCGCTGCGGCGAGTCCGGGTGGTCCTGCTCCTACTGCGAGCAGCGGGACGCCTCGTGAGCGCCGCACAGTGGTTCATCCTCGGCGCCCTCGTCGCCGTCGGCCTCCTGGCCGTGGCCGGCGTGATCCACCAGCTCGCCACCGCGGCGTGCAGGGAGCACTACCGCCGCGCCGGCGTCCGCTTCGACCGCCACGTCGACGACGCCCTCGAGGTGACCCGCTGATGGCCTGGTCGATCACCACCCCCGTCGGCGTCTGCGCCTGCCCCAGCTGCGCCCACGTCGGTCCCGAGGCCGAGTCCACCCGGGGCGGTCCGGTCTCTCTCGGCGTGAGCATCGCCGAGCTGATGGCCCTGCTCGAGGCCCGGCGTCAGGAGGGGCAGGCGTGACCCGCAACCGCGCCAGCGCCAAGAAGGCCGGCACCGCATGGGAGACCGAGATCGTCCGCTTCCTCGTTGAGCGTGGCTGGCCGCACGCCGAGCGTCGCCGCCTCGCCGGCGTCAACGACAAGGGCGACCTGGCCGGCATCCCCGGCGTCGTCATCGAGGCGAAGAACACCAAGGGCTACGACCTCGCCACCGCGGTCGATGAGGCCCTGGTCGAGCGCGACAACGCCGGCGCCCGGTTCGGGTTCGCGTGGCTCAAGCGCAAGGGCAAGACCTCGGCCCGCCACGGCTACGTCGTCATGGACGGCGAGACGTTCGTCGAGCTGCTGCGAGAGGCGGGCTTCTGATGACCCAGCTTGCCCTATTCGACGGCTACGCCCCGCCGACCCGGCTCCGCGCATCGGACGCGGTCATCTGCGTCCTGCTCGAGGTCGCCCACTGCATCGACGCCGGACACGACGACGGCATCGGAGCCCCGGCCATCGGACACAACAAGCGCAGCGTCGAGTCCGCTGTGGCGCACGGATGGCTGACCCGCTCCTACGTCGGCAACTCCGACACCGAACAGGGTCCTCGCCGTCTGCACATCACCGACAGTGGACGTCACCAACTCGAGCACTTCCTCGGCGGTGTCCGATGACCGCCCTCGTCTCCGTCTCCTGCGACTGCGGCTTCGCCGGGTCCTACGACTCCGACGCCCGAGCCGCCTACGCGTTGCGCCGTCACTCCTGCCACCGGTGGTTGAACAAGGCCGCCTCGGCTGCACGCGGACGTCTGCGCGCCGCCAAGGTGGATCGCACTCCCAAGCCGTGCCTGCACAAGATCGCCGACCACCAGCACGGGACCTATGCCTGCTACACCCTCGACGCTTGCCGCTGCGCGCCGTGCTGCGAGGCCGTGAAGGCATACGAGCAGAACCGGGTCCGTCAGCAGGCGTACGGCCGGTGGGACAACCTCGTCGACGCCCAGCCCGCTCGTGATCACATCACGCGACTGATGGCCGCAGGTATGGGGCTGAAGCGGATCGGGGTCGCCGCCAACGTTTCCACCGGCGTGCTGTCGAAGCTGCTGTACGGGCGCCCGACGGACAGCAGCAGCAGGAACCCTTCTCGCCGCCTCACGAAGGCGGTGGCCGAGCGCCTGCTAGCGGTCGAACTCGACCTGGCCGACGGCGCCTACGTCGACAACACCGACACCGCCCGCCGCCTCCAGGCGCTTGTCGCCAACGGCTGGTCCATGTCGGCGCTCGGCCGACTCCTCGACATCCAGCCTGGAAACTTCAACCCCGTCATCACCGGAGCTCGTCGACGGGTCACCGCCGGCACGGCCCGCCGAGTCCACGCTCTCTACCTCGAACTCGCCGAGAAGGCGCCGCTCGAACAGACGCACCACGAGAGGGCAGCGGCCTCGCGGGCGCGCAACCACGCCGCCCGCAACGGGTGGCCGCCGCCCCTGCGGATCGGCGGCCGCCTCCACGTCGGCCCCGCGCTCCCGCTGCCCGAACTCGACGACGCCCAGGTCTTCGAGCTGGAGACCCACGACTACGACGAGGCCGCCGTACTGCGCCGGCTCTCTGGCGACACAACCGCACGGATCAAGAAGGCCGACCGGATCGAGATCGTCCGCCGCGCCCGCGACGCCGGCTGGTCGCTGCTCGACATCGAGCGCCGCACCGGAATCGGCCGCCCCGACCGCTACCTGACCCAGAACTACTCCGAGGACGCCTCATGACCACCCTGCACACCCCCGAGCGCGACTTCGACCGCGACCGCTGGCAGCGACCCCTCATCATCCCCGCCGGCGGCGGGAAGCCCGTCGCCTACCGACGCTGCACCTCCTACGTCGACGTCATTGCCGACAAGTACACGCTCCAGCAGTGGGAGAAGCGCCAGGTCGCCGCCGGCCTCGCCCAGCGCGACGACCTCCGCCTCAACGTCCTGGCCCACCTTGACGACAAGAAGGTCCTCGACCGGGCCTGCCAGGACGCCAAGGAGTACGCCCTGGCAGGCGCCAAGGCCACCAAGGGCACCGCGTTCCACGCACTCACCGACATCGTCGACCGCGGTGGCGACCTCCCCGCCGGGCTCCCCGACAACGTCCTCCGCACCCTCGACGCCTTCCGCGAAGCCACCCGCGACCTCAAGGTCGTCCACATCGAGTCCAAGGTCTGCCTCGACACCCACCTCGTCGCCGGCACCCCCGACCGCGTCTACGCCTACAAGGGCGAGCGGTTCATCGGCGACACCAAGACCGGAAACACCCAGTACGGCGTCCAGAAGATCGCCTCGCAGCTCGCGATCTACTCCCGCTCCTACCTGTACGACGTCGCCACCGGCGCCCGCGACACCCACGGAGCCTCCACCAACCGCGGCATCGTCATGGACGTCGACCTCGACGCCTACACCGTCGACCTGCTGTGGATCGACCTCGAGGCCGGCTGGCAGACCGTCATGGTCGCCCAGCAGGTCTGGGCCCAGCGAGGGCTCGACAAGCGCAACCTCCTCGTCGAGCCCTTCGGCCCCACCGAGCGGCCCTCCCTGCACCTCGAGAAGCGCGACCAGGCCAAGACCGAGTCCCGCGAGGACCACGAGCGCGCCGGCGTGCTCCGCCAGATCGCCGCCTGCGACGACCCAGCCATCATCCGCAGCCTCTGGTCCACCTATTCGTCGATCTGGACCGACGAGCTCACCGAGGCCGCCAAGGCCCGTATCGCCAGTCTCCCCGCGTCGGCCTGACGTCGGGGTCCACCAAGAAGACAAGGAAGTACGCACCATGACTCAGTTCGCAGAGTTCACCGAGCCGGTCCCCGGCGACCGCTTCATCCCGAAGGACAACATCGGGCACGTCATCGTCGTCAAGGCGCTCGAGCACAAGACCGGGATCATCACCTCGAACTCGCCCAACGGCACCGACGCGATCGGCGCCGACATCCTCGACCTCGACGCCCCCGGCGGCCCCGCCGTCTACCGAGACACCCTGCTGTTCGGTGGTGCCTACGTCGACGCGCTCAAGACCTACATCGGGCAGCTCGTCGTCGTGAAGGTCGAGACCCGCAAGTCCAACAGCGGCCGCGACTACACCGTCCCGGTGGCTGCTGACGACGCCGCCAAGGCCCGCGCTCAGGCCGAGTTCGCCAAGGGCGACCCGTTCGCCCCCGAGCTCCAGACCGTCGCCCCGGCGACCGGCGCCCAGCCCCCGTTCTGACAGGTCCTGTCGCCCACCGGCCCGGCCGGTGGGCGGCGGAATCCGCCAGAGAACTCAGACATTCGATCAGGGAGCAACGATGACCCCGCACACCCCGGAGGAAGCCGAACAGGCCCTCCGCGACGCCATCGACTCAGGCGACCCAGCCCGCATCGCCGCCGCCGAGGCCGACGTCGAGCGACTCGACAACCCCAAGCCGCTCGTCCCTCTCATGAGCTCCGCGCTCTGGTACGCCTCGCACGACATCCCCGTCTTCCGGCTCCTCGCCGGCCGCAAGCACCCCTTCCCCGGCTCCCACGGACTCAAGGACGCCACCACCGACCTCGACCAGATCCGCGCCTGGTGGTCACGCACGCCCGAGGCCAACATCGGACTCGCCACCGGGCACAAGTTCGACGTCGTCGACATCGACGGACCCCTCGGCCAGAAGTCCCGCGCCGAGCACTGGGACAGCGTCTTCGCCACCATCGACGCCAGCCAGATCGCCAAGGTCCTCACCCCCCGCCCCGGCGGGATGCACATCTACGTCCCCGCCACCGGCGACGGCAACGGCGCCGGGATCGCCCCCGGCGTCGACTACCGCGGGCAGGGCGGCTACGTCGTCGCCCCACCGTCCGTCATCACCGCCGGCAGCAAGGACCACCCCGGCCGCTACCGCTTCCTCGGCACCCCAGCCTTCACCACCCTCGGCGGAGCCGCCTGATGGTCGACTCGTTCATGTCTGCCATCAAGGCGACGCAGAAGCTCACCGTCGTCGAGACGACGTCCTCGAATGTCACCCCCATCCGACGCAGCCACCACGACGGACTCCATCCCTACGCCCGCACCGTCGTCGACGCCGAGCTCGCCCGCCTCGACCAGTGCCGGCTCGCCCCCCTCGGCCACCCGCCGCACTGGGACGAGACCACCTTCTCCGTTGCCTGCAACCTCCTCGAGATCGCCAACAGCCCCTGGTCTGGCTACAGCCACACCCAAGCCCGCGCAGACCTCGAGCAGCGCGCACCCCGCGACGCCGGCTTCGACGACCGCCGCATCGAACAGAAGTGGGAGAGCGCCGAGAACAAGGTCGGAGGCGCCGGACGCCCCGAGCCGACCCTGCGCGACGCCCCCACCGTCACCGTGCTCGAGCAGCCCCAAGCAACCACCCCCGACCTCGAGCAGGCCGACGAGGACGCGTTCTGGGACGCCAGGCCCCTTCTGCGTCACCTCCATGACTTCGCCCGCGCCCGCCTCGTCTCGCCGTGGGCCGTCCTCGGGATCACACTCGCGCGGATCGTCACGGCCACGCCTCACCAGGTCTGCCTGCCGCCCACGATCGGCGGCAAGGCCTCCCTGAACCAATTCGTCGGGATCGTCGGCCCGTCGGGAAGTGGGAAGGGTGCCGCCGAGGCCGTCGCCGCCGAGGCGCTCCTGCTCGGCAAGAGCATCGTCAGCCACAACGTCGGATCCGGCGAGGGCATCGCCCACGGTTACATGCACCGGGCCAAGGGTGAACTCAAGTGGAACGACGACGACCATGCCGTGCTGTTCTCGGTCCCTGAGATCGACAGTCTCGCCGCCCAAGGCGACCGACGTGGCGCCACGCTCATGCCACAGCTCCGCTCAGCATGGACCGGAGAAGGTCTCGGGTTCGGGTACGCCGACCCCACCAAGCGCATCCTCATCCCCGCCCACGAGTACCGGCTCTGCCTCGTCGCCGGCATCCAGCCAGCTCGGGCGGCGTGCCTGCTCGACGACGCCGACGGCGGCACCCCGCAGCGGTTCCTATGGATGCCCGCCACCGACCCCGGCGCTCCCGACGTCGCACCCCCGGAGCCGCAGCCCATGACTTGGGGTGGGGTCGATCTCGGCCGCTTCGTCACCTTCGGCGGCGTGCGGATGAAGGTCTGTGATGTCGCCGTCGACCTCATCAAGACCACCCATCTCGCCCGCGTGCGAGGCCAAGGGCACGGACTGGACGGCCACGCGCTCCTGGCGCGACTCAAGGTCGCCGCCGCCCTGGCGCTGGCCGACTCCCGCCTCGAGGTCACCGAGGAGGACTGGGACCTGTCCGAAGTCATCGCCCGCAAGTCCGCCGCAGTGCGCGGCCAGGTCGTCGCATTGCTGGCTCAGCGCAAGGCCGAGGAGAACACCGCACGAGCTGAGGCCGAGGCATCCAGGGCGGTGCGGATCGACGAGCGGAAGGCCGACGAGGCGGTCAAGCGCGCCTGCTCGGTGCTCGTGCGACGACTGCGAAGAGAGGGCGACTGGCTGGCCTCCAGCTCGTTGCGAAAGGCCCTGGCTGGTCGTGAGCGCGAGCACTTTCAGGCAGCCCTCGATCGCCTTCTCGATGCAGGTCAGATCGAGCTTGACCCGAGCGCCACGGGACACGGAAACAGCACTGGCAAGTACCGCCTACGGGGCGACTCGTGAGCGCCCTCGCTGAGGTGGACAGCCGTGGACATGTCCACCCCGGCGAGCGATTCGGCCAGTCGCGGGCTACGGCGTTTCCCCAGGTCACAACACAAATTGCTCATCCGCACGTACGAGGCGGATCGAGGGCCGGGGTGGACATGTCCACCTTTGTCCACCCCGGCGATGGCTCGCAGATACCCACTCAGGAGAAATCATGACCACCACCACTCAGGGCAACCCCTGGCTCTACGTCGGCCGCCACCGTGCCGACAAGCCGCAGCTCACCCGCCTCCCCCACCACACCTTCATGCCCCGCCACTGCGCCGGCACCCTCTGCCTGCACAACCACGGCGACGAAATCCGCCCCCGCATGACCATCTGGAAGCGGAGGGCGGCATGAACCCCCACGGCATCACCCACGAGGCCGCTCCGACCGTGCTCAAGCCGCTGTGCGCCAACCGCATCGCGATGTTCGACTCCCTCGACCCGAACGTCTCCGCCTTCGCCCGCAGCCTCTGCGACGCCTGCCCGCTGCTCACCGGCTGCCGCGAGGAGCGCGACGACTGGCTCGGCGCATCCACCACCAACCGCGCCCAGGTCACCGGGACGTGGGCCGGCCGCACCTACGGCGACGCCACCTCCGAGGAGCAGAAGCGGGACCGCCGCCGGCGGGCCGCGGCGAAGGCGTCCGCGACCCGAGCCGAGAAGGCCGCCACCGAGCCGCCCCGCACCCACTGCATCGAGGGCCACCCGTTCGACGAGGACAACACCTACATCAACCCCACGACCGGCCGCCGGCAGTGCAAGACCTGCCGCCGGAAGTCGTCGGCCCGCCACCGCGCCAGGAAGTCCGCGGCATGACCGCGTGCAGAAAGAAGAACCCCGCCCGGCGGTGCAACGCCAGACGGGGCCTCAACCACAACCGACCCCTCGGAGGTCAGATCATGAACACCACCCACGATACCCACGACACGCTCCCAGCCGTTGTCTCGTCACTCAGCAACGTCGAGATCGCCTACGCCGGGTTCCTCGGCCGCTTCCACGGCAACACCCTCGAGCTCTACAAGTACCACCTCGGGGAGTACCTCAAGTGGTGCCAGGGCCACGGCCTGCACCCGCTGGACGACGTCAAGCGCGTCCACATCGAGTTCTACGTCCGGCACCTGCTGGAGGACTTGAAGCTCAAGCCGTCCTCCATCGGCACCCGCATGTCCCCGGTCAAGGGGTTCTACAAGTTCGCCGTGATCGACGAGCAGATTCTCCGCAACCCCGCCGAGTACGTCGCGCTCCCGAAGATCACCTACGAGAAGTCGCCGCTGGTGCCGTACCGCGACCTGATGCTGTGGCTCGAGGTCGCGAAGGAGACCAGCCCCCGCCACTGGGCGCTCACGTCGCTGCTGTCGGGGATGGCGCTGCGGATCTCGGAGGCGGCGTCGCTGCGGGTGGAGTCGTACCTGCCGAACATCGAGCAGGGGCAGCACATCATGAAGTTCACGCAGAAGGGCGGCGGGCCGGCTGCGATGCCTGTGGCACTGCCGGTGCTGCACGCGCTCGAGGCGGTGCGCGCCGGCCGCACCGAGGGGCCGCTCGTCCCGGGGCTCGACGGCCGTCAGTTGTCCCGCTCGGCCGCCGCGGGGCTGGTGCAGACCGTGAACCGGCGTGCCGCCAAGCAGGGCATGACGCGCAGGATCAACCCGCACCTGCTCCGCAAGATGGCGATCACCGAGCTGCTCGAGTCCGGCGCCACCATCCGCGAGGCGCAGCTCCTGGCCCGCCACGTCGACCCGCGCACCACGTCGCAGCACTACGACCTCGGCCGGTCCAACCACTACCAGCACCCCACCCACGTCATCGCCGCGCGACTGGCGGCCTGAGGAGTGAGCGCCATGACCACCCATTCGCCCACGAATGGAGGGGCCGCATGAGCGTCGCCCAGCACCGGTTCAACAACGCCTTGCGCTACCGGACCGACGACCACGAGATGCAGCGGCAGCTCACCCCGCCCTACGTGCTGGAGCCCGTGCGCGACGCGCTGCGCGGCATCCAGCTCGACCCCTGCACCGAGCCCGACAACCCCACCGGGGCCGACCGGTTCTACACGGCAGCCACAGACGGCGCCGAGGAGCCGTGGGACGCCGACACGATCTACGTCAACCCGCCCTACTCCAAGGCGCGGGAGCGGTGGGTAGCGCGCTGCGTCGACGCCGCCGAGCAGGGATCGCAGGTCATCCTCCTGATCCCCTCGCACACCGACACGCGCCTGTTCCACAAGGCGCTGGAGACGGCCTCGCATGTCGTCTTCATCAAGGGCCGGGTGAAGTTCGGCATCCTCCGCGACAACGGACGCCAAGAGGCCGCCTCGCACCCGTCCTGCCTCATCTGCTGGAACCTGCCCGACCCCTCGCCGCTCGCCCACCTTGGCCGCGTCTGGGACCTCGGCGTCGACCAGTCATTCCGTCCCGAGCGAGGTGCGGAATGAACGCGCTCGACGCCGGGAGGCCGCTGACTGTGCGCGAACTCCGCGAACGCCTCGCCGACTCGCCGGACTACGCGGGCGTGTACGTCGAGACGATCGTCGGAGGGGACCTTGGCACCGACGACACCCCGCTCGTCGCTGCCGCTCTCACTAGTGACCGCGACGGCTACATCCTGCGGCTCCAGCCCGACCAGGATGATCCGTATCGGACTCGTGAGCTCATCGACGACGCCCTGCTTGCCCGCGAGGTCGTCACAGACCTGATCGACGAGTACGCGGGTCAGTACGACGACCAATCGCTCATCCACACCCGCGACGGCGACTACTGCGCCGACGACTGCGTGGGGTGCGCGGTCCTCAAGATCGTCGGCCGCCTCAAGTGGCTGCACGAACGTCTGGAGGGCCGCGATGTCCTCGTCCGCTGACCAACGCCCCACCACCCGCACACCCGAGGAGAGCCCCGATGAGTGAGACTCCGCGAGCCCAGTACGTCATCACTGACCTGACCATCGACGACGTCGCGGTCTTCATGAGCGGGCGACGCCCCGAGCGCACGCCCATCGGCCCGTTCCCGTCCAAGCAGGCCGCCTGGGATCACGCGCACTACCTCCAGACCCGCTACGGACGCGGCGGCGGATCGGTGTCCGTCTCCGAGCTGCACGCGCCTGAGGACGAGACCCGATGAGTGAGACCACCGAAGAGCGCATGGCCGCCCGCAAGAAGGCCGAGGACGACCTGCGAGCCAACCTGGCCGAACTGCAACTCGACGGCCCGCATCGCCTCGCAGCCGGAGGGGGATTCGACCCCATCTCGTCGATGTTCGGCGAGCCGCGCACCCGCTACTGCATATGCCTTCGCTGCGGCGCGATGGTCGTGCTTGACGACGCCGAGACGCTCGACGACGGTCGCGTGATCGAGCGCAGCGTCCGCCTGCACACTGCCTGGCACGAGCAGGTGAAGACCCGATGACCGCCCACGACCCGCGCGTGACGCTGACGGAGGTGGAGACGGACCTGCTTGGCCCGTTCATCTGGGGCGGGTGGATCGGTGTCGTTGAGGACAAGCGCGCCGCCTTCTCGGAGGAGCTGCGCGCCACCGTCGAGCAGATCATCGCCGCCCGCCTCGCGCCGATCCGGGCCATCCTCGACGCCTGGGACGCCTGGGACGGATCGCCTGGCCCGGACGGACGCCCGCACCCGGATTCATCCTCGCCGAGAGACCGCGAACGCCTCCGCAAGGCCCTCGACGCCCCGCAGGACGCCCCACGCGGGCCTGTGGGCGGCGAACAGGGCACGGAGGTGGCTGGGGGCCGGTCGGAGGATGACGAGCGCGCATGGCTAATCGCCCTCTGCGAGCGTGGCGTCGTCCCTGAGGGGCGGTGGCGCAACCGCGACACCGCCGATGCTCAGCGCCAACTCGGCGAGGCCCTGGCCCTCCTGCGCGCCGGGTGCTCGTTCCGCATCGCCGAGTCGCCCGAGAGCGACGAGCGAACCCTGTGGGTGCTCATCACGTTCAAGGGCTTCGCGCACTTCGAGGGCGACGACGAGCTCGACGAGGAGTTGTTCTACATCCCCACCGAGAAGCGACTGGAGGCCCGCGATGGCGACTGGTACTGATCCCCGATCGCCCGAGAAAGACACGAGAGGCTTCAACTTTTACCGGGTGGTCAGCCATCCGTTTGCAAACCAGGCACAGATCGCCCGAGCGCGCCGCTTCGCCGACGTGGAACTGGCGGTGGCCGCGATGGGAGACGGTTCTGTGGTGCGCGATCGAGGCGAACTGGTCGCGTTCCACGAGCGACACCTTCCGGCTTTGGAGCGTGACTTCTCGACCGAGGAGATAAGCCGTGGCTAACGACGACTTCGGCACGTGGCCCTTGGGTCCGTGCCATGTCCTGACCGAACCTGGCGGCTCGTGCGTAGAGAACTGCCCCCACCCGGAGCACATCATTCCGCCCGGAATGGCAGGCCCCGATGACTGACGCCTGGCGCTGCCCGTCGACCGCTGGCCCCGGCGACTGCCTGAATCCCACGCCCCACCACGAGCCCCGCGGCTGCTACCACCAAGCGTCCTGGGCTCCCGACCGGCACGACCGCAACGAAGGGACCGACGAGGAATGACCTGCCTGCACTGCCAAGCGACCACCACCAATGGCCTCGCGCTGTGTGACCTGTGCCAGATGCTCGCATCCCGCTGCCTCGAGCTGCTGCCGGTCTACTTCCGCAACCTCGCCCGCTGGCGACCAGGCCGCGCGGGCAGCCGACCAGTCCCCGGGTCGCGTGAGCCATCCAGCGGAGCAACGGCGGCAACCGACCGCGTGTCCGTGGCGCTCGACGAGGTGGGCAACGACCTGACCACCTGGGCGCGCGCACTGGCCGACGACCGCATGACCGACGACCTGCCCGCCAGCAACGACGAGCTCGGCGCGATCAAGGTCGCCTGCTGGTTCCTTGGCTCCAACCTGACCAGCGTCGCCACCCTCGACTGGGCCGGCCTGCTGATCGTCGCCCTGGCCGACCACGAGGAGCGGCTGCGGACCCTGACCGAGCAGGTCGCCCCCGGCTGGTACGCGGGCGAGTGCCAGCGTGACGGGTGTGCGGCTCCGACCTACGTCGTGCCGGGACTGACGTGGGTGACGTGCCGTGAGTGTGGCGCGACGACCTACGCCCACGACCACCTCGACATCGTGCTCGGCGAAGCGCGCGGGTGGATCGCTCCCCCGATGCGGCTGGCTGAGGCTGTCGTCGCGCTGACCGAGACCGAGACCTCTATCGTCCGGCTGTACGAGCGCATCAAGAAGTGGGGCCAGCGGGAGCACATCGAGACCATCCGCCGACTGGACCGCGACGGCGATCCGTGCGGGCCGAAGAAGCACCGACTCAGCGAGGTGCTGGACCTGCTCAACCGCGAGGGTGCGACACGACTTGATGGTTCGCATAGGCGAGCGTCGTGACCTGCGCTACGCTTGTCCCGGTGGACGTGGTATTGCCGTCCCCTCATGACGCCCGGTTCGGACGGGCGCCTTCCATCTCGGGACATTGTCCGGGCTGCCAGGCCGCGAGGTTCGAGGGGCAGCGCAACCGTGCGCCGCGCCGTGAGAACGGCGCCGAGGTCTGACGGCGTGGCGTTCACGGCCCAAGGAGGTCGGCATGTCCACGGTTGTCCGCGTCACTGACGACACCACGCTCGAGGAACTGGCCGACTGTCTGCGCCTGCTCAACGACGCAGCCAAGCGAGTGCCGCATGTCAAGGGCGTGTGTGCGCCTTCGAGCTGGGACGTAGCCCACAAGCGCATCGACGCCGTGCTCGACGACTACGAGCTCGTGAGCCGGCGGACGATGCCGGAGCCTGCGTGAGCGAGACCCCCGACCCGTGGCGCTGCTCGACCTGCAAGCGCCATCACGTCGTCCCGTCCCTCGCGCTCGACTGCTGCAAGGCCGAGCGTGAACTGGAGCAGTAGCGACCGACGCTCGCGTCTCCCCCGCGACTGGCCCGCGCGAGTTGCCGCCACGAAGCAACGAGCAGGCGGACGCTGCGAAGGGCTCAGCCTCAACGGCGAACCACGCTGGCACGTCGCTGCGTGCGACGGCATCGGACACGACTGCGACCACGACCAGCGAGGCGACGACCACTCGCTCGCGAACCTGCGCTGGCTCAACCGCGAGTGCCACAAGCGCAAGACCCAGAACGAGAAGCCGCAACGCAAGCGGCCTCAACCACGACACCCAGGAGCGATCGCATGAGCGCAGTCATCGGGGACCCGCGCAAGGCCGGCGAGACCGGACCTGCTGGCGACACCCGCAAGGCAGGCGAGTCGGGTCCGGCCGGCGACACTCGTCCGTCGGGCCAGGAGCGCGCCACCGAGGCCAAGGCGGAGACCTCGACCGAGGAGTCGAAGCCCGCCAAGAAGACCGCGGCCAAGCGGTCGACCAAGAGCTGACCGACCGACCCGCGAGGGGTGGGGGGTGACCCTCACTCGCTCACGGCGACAGGACCGAGGGGATAGCACCTCGGATCCTGCGTGCGGCTCTCCCCCGTTTTTCAGGCCCCAGGAGGGCCACCCACCGAGCCCCAGGAGGGCTGCCCCATGAGCAAGCCGAAGCCCCCGAAGCACCTCGCCGACACTGGCGCCGCCCTGTGGCGCGAGGTCGTCGAGAAGTGGGACCTGCGCGCCGACGAGCTGCGAATCCTGTCGTCTGCCTGCGTGGCCGCCGACATGGAGGCGGAGTTCATCAAGGCGTGGGGCGAGCTCGGCCGGCCGTACATGAGCAAGGGCAGCATGGGCCAGGAGGTCGAGCACCCGATGATCGGGTCGATCGACAAGGCCGCGAAGTCCAAGGCGACCCACCTCAAGGCCCTCAAGCTGCCGGATGAGACCGGCGGCGAGGACGCGGGCGAGCGTTCGTCCCAAGCGCGCTCGGCGGCGAATGCCCGCTGGTCGCGTCGTGGCGCGTAGTCGCTCAGCAGCGGTCGCCACGGCGGACTCGGAGTTCGCCGAGATCATCGCCTGGTACGAGGATCTGCTCGAGCGGACGGTTCCGCCGACGGACCTCGCCTGGGAGCCGGTCAAGATCGGCCCGACGTGGCAGTGGGACTCAGGCTGGGTCCTGCCGCGCCACTCACTCGGCTGGCGGGTGCTGGCCTGGTGCGGCGTGTGGCTGCGTGACAAGCACGGCAACCCGTGGCAGTTCACCCCCGAGCAAACCCGCTTCCTGCTGTGGTACTTCGCCGTAGACGAGGACGGCGACTTCCTCTATCACTCGGCCGTCCTCCAGCGCCTCAAGGGCTGGGGCAAGGATCCGGTGGCCGCATGCCTGGCGGTCGCGGCGTGCTTCGCAGAGGTCACCTTCGACCACTGGGACGGCGACCAGCCCATCGGGCGCGAGGAGCCGAACGCCTGGGTGCAGGTGGTCGCGGTCAGCCAGGAGCAGACCAAGAACACGATGAAGCTCATGCCGTCGCTCATCAGCGCGGAGGCTCGGCGGCACTACGGGATCCAGGTCGGCAAGGTCAACGTCTACGGCCTCGGCGACACTCGCCAGATCGAGGCCGTGACCGCGTCGCCGCTCGCGATCGAGGGTGGGCGCCCGACGCTCATCATCCGCAACGAGACGCAGAACTGGCTCACGGGCAACCAGGGTCACGAGATGGCCGGCGCGATCGAGGGCAACGCAGCGAAGTCCGAGGGCGGCGCTGCGCGGATGCTCGACATCTGCAACGCCTACCGCCCCGGCGAGGACTCAGTCGGGCAACGCGTCCGCGAGGGCTTCAATGCCACTCAGGGCGACACCCCGACGGCGATGCGGTTCGGCCTGCTGTACGACAGTCTCGAGGCCCCGCCCGAAGCCCCTCTGACCGCCGACACCGCGCCCAGCGTGGTCGCAGCCATCAAGGGCGACTCGTCCTGGCTCGACACGCGCCCCACGGGCCGCATCGTGAAGTCGATCCTCAACCCCGCCAACCCGCCGAGCGAGTCCCGGCGCAAGTGGTACAACCAGATCACCGCCACCGAGGACGCCTGGGTGGATCCGCAGGAGTTCGACGCCTGCGCGAACCGCGCCGAGGTCGTCAAGAGCGGCGAGCCGGTGGTCCTGTTCGGCGATGGGTCGAAGTCCGACGACGCGACCGCGATCGTGGGATGCCGCCTCTCCGACGGCTTCGTGTTCACCGTCGGCGTCTGGCAGCGCCCGCCTCGCGCCGAGGAGTGGGTCGTGGACCGCGCAGCGGTCGACCTGCGCGTCCGCGAGGCGCACAAGACCTGGGACGTCCGAGGCTTCTTCTGGGACCCCTCGGATGCCCGCGACGACGAGACCGGCGAACGCTACTGGGAGCCGTTCTGTGACACCTGGGCCGCGGACCTGTCCGCCGGCTACGAGCTGCTCGCACAGAAGGACGGGGACCGCCGCCACGCGGTCATCTGGGACATGAGGATGCCCCGTCACGTCTCGCTGTTCGTCGAGCACGCCGAACGCTTCACCTCCGACGTCTCGGAGCAGACACTGACCCACGACGGGTCCGCGCGGCTGCGAGAGCACGCCCACAACGCTCGCCGTCGCCCCAGCAAGTTCGGGGTCTCGCTCGGCAAGGAGCACCGAGAATCCGCCCGCAAGATCGACGCCGCTGTCTGTGCCGTCGGCGCCCGCATGATGTGGCGCCTGTGGCAGATGACCCGCAAGGAAACCGTGACGCACACAGGGGAGGTCTGGTTCTAGATGCTCTCCCAGTCCGATGTCACCGACCTGATCCACGACCGGCTCTACCCGCTATTCCGCCAGGAGCGCGAGCGGCTGGAGTGGATCGGGAAGTGGATGCACTCCGAGCACGAGCCGATCGAGCTGCCGGCGAACGCGACCAAGGAGCAGAAGACGCTCCGCGACCTCGCCCGCACGCCGTGGCTCGGTCTCGTGGTCGCCTCCACCTCGCAGGCCCAGATCGTCGACGGCTACCGCTCGCCGGACCAGACCGACAACTCGACGCCCTGGGGCGCATGGGAGCGCAACCGCTTCTCCCGCCTCCAGCACTCGATCCACCACGCCGCGAACGGCTACGGCTACTGCTACGGCAAGGCCATGCCGGGGACCATCGGCGGCGAGCGTCGCGCCCGCCTGACGGCCGTGGACCCCTCGCACGCCCTCACCGTCTACGCCGACGACCTCGAGGACGAGTGGCCCATGTACGCGCTGCACGGTCGACCGGCCGGCAACGAGTGGGTGATGAAGCTCTACGACGACGAGTTCGAGTACTTCGTGCGCGTCGGCGCCTCAGGCGACGAGGTCGACTTCATCGAGTGGCGCGGCCACGAGGTCGGCGTCTGCCCGTTCGTGCGCTACGCCCCATTCACCGACCTCAAGGGCCAGCCGGTCGGCGAGGTCGAGCCGTTCATCAACCTCGCGAAGCGGCTCAACAAGAACGTCCACGACCGGCTGCTGGCGCAGCACTACAACTCGTGGAAGATCCGCACCGTCTCCGGCGTCGACCTCGGCAAGGGGCTCAAGGAGCCCACTGCTGAGTCGACCGTCGAGGAGTGGGCGGAGTACCGCGCCGAGGTCGAGCGTCGACGCATCAAGCTCTCCCAGTCGGAGATGCTGGTCGCCCGCGACCCGAACACCAAGTTCGACACCCTCGACGAGACGCCGCTCGACGGCTTCGTGCGCGTCGACGAGTCCGACCAGAAGACCTTGGCGGCCGTCTCGCAGACGCCCATCACGGCCTTCGCCGAACTCTCCAACGTCTCTGCCGACACCATCGCTGAGATCCGCAACGGCTGGGCACAGAAGGTCACTGTGCGCCGCGACGGCCTCGGCGACGCTCACGCTCAACTGCTCCGCCTCGCAGCCCACATCGAGGGCGACGAGGCCGCGGCGCAGGACTTCCGGGCGCGGATCACCTGGCAGGACATGCAGGTCCGCTCGCTGGCTCAGGCGGCCGACGCGCTCGGCAAGCTGACTCAGATGCTCGGCGTCCCGCCCGAGGCCCTGTGGTCGATGGTCCCCGGCGCGGAGACCGCCGACGTGGACGAGTGGAAGGCCCTCGCTCGCCGCGGTGCCGCTCGCGACCGCCTCGCAGCGATCGCCGACGCTGCCGCCGAGGCGCGGCAGAACCCCACGGTCGCCGGACTGGTGAACCGCCTTGGCGACGCAGGCTGAGGCCATCGCGCACCGCGAAGCCCTCGCGGACGTCATCACCCTCGCGATCGCCGAACTGGTCACCGAGTGGCCGTCGCTGCCACTGGACTCGCCCGAGGCTGCTCGCGTGGCACTGGCCGGCCTGCTAGGCGACCTGCTCGACGCGTTCCACCCGGTCGCCGGCGGACTCGGCGCCGACTGGTACGACGACCTGCGACTGGCCGCCAACGTCCCCGGATCCTTCACGGCACCACTCCCCGACCTGCCGCCCGTTCAGCAGATCGAGAAGACCGCCTCGTGGGCCGCGTCCGGCCTGTACGTCGACGTGGACAAGGCACTGGCCGACTCCGCTGCTGCGGTCGAGCGCCTGCTCGCCCTCGCCGACCGCGAGGCGATCGAGACGGCCGCCGACCGCGACCCACAGCCCGCCCGGTGGGCGCGCTACGCCAGCCCCAACGCCTGCGCGTTCTGCGCCCTCAATGCCACCCGCGGCCCCGTCTTCCGCAGCGAAGACACCGCGGCGTCGAAGTACCACAATCACTGCCGATGCATCGCCGTGCCGGTCTGGTCGATGAGCGACTACGACGAGGCCCCGTTCGTCGCCGACTGGCGTGAGACGTACTACGCCGCCCGTGACGCTGCCGGCCCTGGCGCCGATGCGAAGGCGATCCTCGCGCAGATGCGCCGCCTCGGCGGCCTCCGCTGATCTTCCGCCCCCGGTGGGCGGCAGCACCATCCCCTAGCCCCAGGAGGGCATCCATGTCCGAGCAGGACACCACGCAGGAGACCGAGGTCACCCCCGAGGAGGCCGAGGACCAGAACCCCACTGCTGAGCAGCCGGAGTCCCAGGAGGACGACGGAGACGAGGCATGGGACCCCGAGCGGGCCAAGCGCAAGATCGGCAAGGTCAACTCGGAGAACAGGGCTCTCCGCGAGCGCGCCACCAAGGCCGAACAGAAGGCCGCCAGCGTGGACGACCTCACCAAGGAGAACGGCGGCCTCAAGGCGACCGTCCTCCAGCTCGAGGTCGGCTACGAGCTGGGTCTGCCGCTCGCGATCGCTCGGCGCCTCCAGGGCGCTACCCGCGAGGAGATGCTCGCCGACGCCGAGGCGCTGGTCGAGCTCGTGGCCCCCACCAAGCGCCCGCCCTCCCAGCGCCCCACCGAGCAGTTGCGCGGTGGTGGCCAGCCGGAGCGCGAGCCCGAGGAGACGGACACGCGCAAGATCGCCGCCCGGATGTTCCAGCACTGATGCCCCCGCACGGCCCCGCCACGGGCTTGCTGCGGTCAACCCGACGACCATAGGAGGTCACCGTGGCGAACACCCTCTACACCCCGGAGCAGGCGGCGCGGTCCACCCTCGCCGCCCTGCGCTACCTGACCACACTCCCGCGCACCGTCCGCCAGGACTTCTCGCAGGACTTCGTCGCCGGTCGCGGCATGGTGGTCAACATCAAGAACCCGATCACCGCCGGCGCGGCGCGGACCTACACCCAGGCCAACCGCACCGCGCGCGACGCGATCGTGTTCGACGAGCTCGACCAGGACACCATCCCGGTCACGATGGACACGCAGGTCTACAAGGCGATCCGCCTGCCCGACGACTTCGCCACGTTCACCCTGACCAGCCTCGAGTCCGAGGTCATCCGCCCGATGGCCGAGTCGGTCGTCGACGGCGTCACCGCCCCCCTACTGACCGAGATGAACGCCGTCGCCACCGACGCGAGCATCCCGGCCCTCGCCGCGGACGGTTCCAACGCCCTCGCAGTGCTGATCGCCGCCCGTGCGGTGCTCAACGCTCGCAAGGTGCCGATGAGCGACCGCTACTTCGCCCTCACCCCCGAGGCCGAGGCCGCGTTCCTCAACGTCGAGCAGCTCCAGAAGGTCAACGAGTCCGGCACCGACGGTGTCCTGCGCGACGCCATCATCGGTCGCCTCCTGGGCTTCACGATCGTCACCGACCCCAACCTGACGACCTCGGTGGCCTACCACCGGGACGCCTTCGCCCACGTCACCCGCCCCTCGCGGGCGCCCGAGGGTGCCGGCTTCTCGGCCACCATCGCCCAGGACGGGTTCGCGCTGCGGTACCTCCAGCACTACAACCCGCTCCAGCTCGAGGACCAGGCCGTCGCCGACACCTTCGTCGGCGCGGAGACGATCAGCGCCACCCGCGCTGTCTCGGTCCCCGACCCGGTCTGATCGGAGCATGACGATGGCACTGCCCTCGCTCGCACAGGTGAGTGACCTCGCCTCGTGGGTCGGTCAGGAGATCCCTGACGCGGACCCGCGGGCGAGGGCGGTGCTGTCTGCCGCGTCGGCCCTGGTCCGCGCCCACACGGGCCAGACCTGGGTCGACGAGGCCGAAGCGCTCACCGACGTCCCCGACGTCGTCTCGGTTGTCGTGGTGCAGGTCGCGTCCCGCGTGTGGCTGAACCCTGCCGGCCTGACCTCGGTCACGGTCGACGATGCCACCCGCCGCTGGGGGGAGGCTGGCGCGACCGGCCTGTACCTCACCGAGTCGGAGAAGAACACGCTGGCCGACTACTCCGCGAGCGGCCAGCCCAGCGACCTCGGCACGGTGTCGGTGACGCGCGGGACCCTCGGCGACTCGACGATCTACGTCCCGACCGCTCCCGCCCCGTCCGGCCCGCCGTTCCCCTGGTACTCGGCGGACGACCTGCCGTGAGCGTAGATCCGTACCTCGAGCAGATGCGCGGGGATGCCGAGTCCCTGATGCTCGACACGTTCACCGCCTACGCCGCCACAACGCAGCGCGTTGACGGCCTGAATCAGACGGTGTGGGTCGAGCAGTACGAGACCCCCGGCAAGATCGCCGGCCGCTCTCGCGACAGCGACACCGACGGCCGCACGGTCCGAGTCGGCGGCGTCGACCGCCTGGTCGTCGAGGGCGGACTTCACCTTCCGATGTCGATCGACCCGCTGGACCTTCCGAAGGTCGGGTGGCAGTTCGAGTGCAGCGCAGTTGGCCCCGCTTCTGACCCGTCACTTCTGGGTCGTCGCTGGGAAGTCGTGGACGTGCCTGCAAAGTCCTACGCCACCGCGAGGCGGCTCGATGTGGTGGAGGTGACCGAGTGAAGGTCCGAGTGCTGCACACGGTCGGCGACCTGTCCGACGACCTCCGCGCCGTCACCATCCGCTCCAAGCGCGACATGCGCGACACCGTGGCGGACGGGGTCAAGGCCGGAGCTGAGATCGCCAAGGATCTCGCCCGCACCCAGAATCCTCCTGGCTCCCATGCCAAGCACTACCCCAGCAAGATCTCCTCGCGCATGTTCGCGGGGGCCGGCCTCTTCGGTAACACCTACTCCGGTGAGTACGGCCCGTTCCCGAGTGGGCAGGGTCTTCTCGGCCTCATCCTCGAGAACGGCACCCGCAATGGCAACCGTCCGCAGATGAACATGGCCCGCTCAGCGGACATCATCGGGCCTTCGTTCGCTGCCGAGGTGCGCCGGCTTCCCGACCGGTGGTTCTGGTGAGCGAGGAAGCGCACCTCGACGAGGTCAAGTCCCTCCTGACGGCCGCTGGGGCCTCGCCGCACACCCTCGGCGAACTGGCTGCGCTGACCGCCCTCCCGGCCTACTACACCGAGGTCATGGTGATGCGCCGCGAGACGGGCGCTCCCCGCCGTGGTGGTGCGGCGTCCCAGGTGACCGGCTGGCGGGTCCTGACCCGCGCTGTCGCCAAGGACTACATCAACGCGCTCGAGATGCGGCGCCGCACTTTCGCAGCCCTTCACGAGGCGGCCCTGACTGTCGACGGAGAGTCCTTCTTCGTCGAGCACGCCGTGACGGACGACCCGATCGGCCCCGATGACGGCTGGTTCTCCGGCACGTCCGAGTTCACCTACTGACCAAGGAGGGCTCCATGCCCGAGTACGTCCGCGTCACCGACACCGACACCGGCCACAAGCGGTCGGTACTCGCTTCCGAGATCCCGCACGGGAACTACCGGCGGCTCAAGGAGTCCCCGGTCGACGCCAATGGCGACCCGCTCCCCCCGGAGTTCAACGCCACCAAGCCCCTGTCGAGCACCACCGAGGGCCAGAAGGCCACCGACAACACCACCAAGGAGTAGAACGATGGCCGCACCTCTTCGCCCCGCAGCGACCAAGGCGTACCTGCGCGAGAAGTGGATCTTCGTCCCCGCGATCTCGGGTGCCGCAGGTCCGACCGTTGCCGAGGCGACCGGCGCTTCCGCGCTGGACGTCACGAACATGATCTTCGCCAGCGCCGCCCGTCCCTCGCAGTCGACCAACGTCGCGCGCACCACGCGCCGGCTCGGTGACGCGAACACCTACGAGTTCATCGGGGAGTCGCAGCTCACCCTCGGCGAGCTCCGCTACGCCTTCAACCCGCAGGGCGCTGCCCTGTCGGACGGCAAGAAGGCGTTCGAGAAGTTCCCCGAGGGCACGACCGGCTTCCTCGTGTGCCGCCTGGGCATCGACCGCGACACCGACATCGCGGCCGACCAGTTCGTCACCGTGTACCCCGTCGAGTTCGGTCCCCAGCAGGAGACCACCGAGGGTGACGCGGAGGCCGCCGAGGTCGCCATCACGCAGTCGGTCGCGATCACCGGCCCCAAGCGGATGAACACCGCCGTCCTCACCTGAGACGTCGGGGCGGGTGGGGTTCGACAGCCCGCCCGCCCCGACTCACCACCTGTCGAAGCCTGTCGATCTGTCGAGGAGTACCCGCATGACCACCATCACCCCACGAACAGCCACGGTCGCGATCTACCACGGCGACGACCTCGAGCACCTGGCAGAGCTCTACCGCGCAGCAGAGTTGGCACAGCGCCGGGCTGCTGGAACCGCTCTGCGCGTCGGCGACGACGACGCCGAGGCCCAGACGGCTCGCGATGCCTACGACGCTGCCGCCGACGAGGCAGCCGAGCGCGCGGTGATCGTGCGGCTGACCCAGGTGGGCCGCAAGGCGTTCCGCGCGCTCCTCGTCGAGCACGCCCCCCGCGAGGGCAACGAGGACGACGAGCGCGTCGGCTACAACGAGGACACGTTCCCCGAGGCCCTGCTGCTGGAGTCGGTCACCGAGCCGGAGATGAATCGGGCCAACCTGACCGCCTTCCTCGACGCCGTCTCAGACGGGGATTTCGAGAAGTTGTTCACGGCCGCGTACATGCTCAACAGGACGCCGGGTGCGGACCCAAAAGACGTGAAGTTCTCGGCCGGCACCCATTCCTCCGCCGAGACCTCGAGCTCGCCCGCTCGCTTGGGCTGACCTCTGAGGAGTGGTACCGGCTCCCCGAGGATGAGCGCGACTTCTGGGTCGCCGACTGGGAACTGGACAGGACTGCTTGCCGCCAGTGCGGACGCCCGCTCTCCGAGTGCAGTGACGCGGAGCGCGACTTCTACCCCTCGGTGCAGGTCTGCTACGCCACCATGCAGCGCGCGGCGCTCATGCGTTCATGGCGGGACATGCACGGCGGCGAGTACCACGACGGGTCATTCCGGCGCTGGTCCAAGGAGCCGAGTGAAGAGTTCCGCTTCCATCGCGACGACGGCGTGACGCTCACTGTCGCGGACTACGACGACGGCTCGTGGGACGCGCTGCTGGGGTCAGAGGCTTCTGCTGACCGCGACGAGGATGCCGAGCAGTACGAGGAACATCAGTAGTACGCCGACGATCTCGATTGGCGTCCGCGCTTCTTCGCGCTCGCCCTCGCCGCGCCACTTGCCGTCCCCGATGAACATCCCAGCACTTTACTTCCATGTCAGGGGGCTAGTCGATGGTTACTCGCCGCGAGCGCGTCGTCCTCGAACTGGAAGACAACTTCTCTCGGGGGATCGCCCAGGCTGCTGTGGCGACGAAGGCGTTCGAGCGGTCGCTGCGAGACCTCGACGGGACCTCGACGCGTTCTCGCGGGAGCATGGACGGCCTCGACGGCGAGGTTCGTCAGGTCTCGCGCTCCTCGCGCGAGGCTGACCGGTCGATCAACCAACTGACTGGCCGGCTGCGCCTGCTGACCGACGTGGCGCTGACCCTCGGGCCCGCGCTGGTCCCTCTCGGCGGCGGCGCCATCGTCGCGGTCGCGGGTCTTGCCGCGCAGTTCGGCGCGCTCGCGGGCGGTATCGGCGTCGCCATCGGCGCGCTCAACGGCGTCGGCGACGCTCTCGACGCGCTCAACGAGTACCAGCTCGAGCCGTCGGCGGAGAACCTGGCGAAGGTTCAGGAGGAGTTCGCGAAGCTCGGTCCCGCGGGCGCTGACTTCGTCGTCTTCCTCGAGTCGATCACCCCGCAGCTCCGCGAGATGCAGATGCTCGCGCGCGAGGGGTTCCTCCCTGGCTTGGCCGACGGCATCGAGGACTTCCTCGCTCGCGGCACTCAACTCAACAACATCGTGAGCGACCTCGCGGAGGCTCTGGGCGACCTGTCAGCCCGTGCCGGCGACGCCCTCGGCGGTGAACGTTTCGACGCCTTCTTCGAGTACCTCGACAACGAGGCCGGTCCACTTCTGACCGAGTTCGGCAACTCCTTGGGCTACATCGCCGAGGGCCTCGCGAACATGATGGTGGCGTTCGCGCCTGCCACCGAGGACTTCTCGTCCGGCATGGAGTCCATGACCCGATCGTTCGCCGAGTGGTCCCGCGGCTTGCAGGACAACGACTCCTTTCAGGAGTTCCTCTCCTACATTCGGCAGAACGGACCGGCCGCGGTCGACTTCCTGGGCTCGTTCGTAGACGCTCTCGCGTCGGTGGTCGAGGCGGCCGCTCCCTACGGTCAGGCCGTCCTCCCGATCCTGACGAAGGTTCTCGACGTCTTCGCCTCGATCGCTGGCACTCCGATCGGCAGTTCGCTGCTGACGGCTGCCGCGGCGTTCGTGGCGTTCAACCGTGCGGCGTCGGTCGTGACGCCGATGGTGAGCAAGCTCGGCGACGCGCTGTTCCTCACCGATCGAGCGTTCCAGCAGACTGGCAACTCGGCGACCGCAGCGGGCGGTCGGATCGGGACTGCGTTCAAGTTCGCGGGCGTCGTGGCGGGCATCATGCTCGTGAACGAGGCCGTCAACACCCTCGGCAACTCGCTCGAGAGCGCCGACCTCGCACGAAACCTTGAGGCATGGGCGCGCGGCGCCGATGTCGCCGACTTCGAGTCGGTGGGCTACGACATCGAGGTCATGGCGTCGGCACTTCGCACTGCCGAGGAGCCGCTGCTGGAGTTGACCAGCGGCTTCGGCCTGCTGGGCGACACCGCCCGCGACAAGGCGGGGAAGAACATTGAGTCGCTGGACCAGGCCCTTGCGTCGCTGGTGGAGGGCGGCAATGCCGAGATGGCGGCGGCCGCTTTCGAGCGACTGATCGCCGCGGCCGTCGAGCGGGGCGTGGATGCAGACGAGGCCGCGAGCCAGTTCGACTCCTACGCCACGGCTCTGGACAACGCCGGCTCCGAGGCTGACGAGACCGCCGTGGTTCATGGCGAACTGTCGGGCCAACTCGACACGACGACCGGGTCCCTCGACAAGATGCGAAACGCCCTCCAGTCCGCGCGCCAGGACTGGAAGGAGCAGCGGCAGGACGCGCGCAGCGTCGCCGAGACCTTCTTCAACCTCGGGGAGTCACTCAACGATGCCGAGAAGTCCCTCGGCGAGTGGCTGTCCGAGATGGAGAAGAACGCCCGCGCCCTACAGGAGTTCCAGAGCAACGCCCGCAAGGCGGCCAAGAATGGCCTCGACGAGGGCCTCATCAAGTCGCTGCGCGATGCCGGCTCCGAGGGTGCTCTGCGAATGCGGCAGCTCGCGAACGCCACAGATGACGAGATCGAGCGCGCCAATCGCGCTTGGTACAAGGGCCAGGGGGCGGTCAAGGACTTCGTCAAGGAAGTCGGTGGCGTCAAGCCGAAGTACATCACCAAGCTTGAGGCGCAGATCGACGAGGCGCTGGCCGAGATCGCCCGGCTCAAGCGCGAACTGAACATCCCTGACGAGCATGTGAACGTGTGGGTTACTCGTCGCACGGTCAACGGCGGCGGCATGGGTCCTGTGCCGGCCGGCGCCGATGGCATGACGGTGCCTGGCCCTCGCCGACCCTACGGCGACAAGGTGCTCGCTTTCATCGCTCCCGGCGAGGAAGTGATCTCCAATCGCTACGGGCAGGCCGACCGACACCGCTCGCTGCTGAAGGCGATCAACGCCAATCGCTACGCAGACGGTGGCACCGCTGGAGGGCCTCGCTTCGGCCCGAACAACCCCTTGTCCGGCATCGGCCGCGACTTCCTCTCGGCCAACGAGCTGGGTGTGCGCCTGTCGAACCTGACGCTGCGGCAGCTCGCGGCTGTGGGCGCTGACATGGAGCGCCTGGGCAAGGGTCCGCTGGCGAAGTTGGCGAAGGCGCTGGAGAAGGCCAGCGACCTGTCGGAGCAGGAACTCGAGGCCAGCAAGCGGAAGCTCGAGGCGCTGCGGGATGAGCGGGACAGCATCGCGGCCACGGTTGAGGCGCGGCTCAAGACCGCTGACCTGTTCGGCCAGGGCAACAGCGCGCAGTTCACGATGAGCCGGCCCGACAACTGGGCTGAGATGTCTGAGCAGGCGCAGGCTTCGTTCCTGCGGGCTCAGTGGTCGATCGGTCAGTCTCTCGGCTACGGGCAGACCCAATCCCCGGTCGACATCTTGCGTGCCGACTTGGCTCGCGCGCGCGAGGAGCGGGAGATGATCCAGCGCCTGCGGAAGCGCGGCCTGTCTGGCGACGCGCTCCAGTACGCGATCGAGTCCGAGGGTGGGCTGGAGGGCGCGCTGGAGTTGTCCCGCCGCGAGCTCAAGCAGTTCGAGCGGTTGTACGACAAGCGCGACCGCGTGGCCGGCGCTGTCGGCGACTTGGCTGGCAACGCTGTCCTGGGGCAGGAGATTCGCCAGCAGACCCGCGAGGTGCGTAGGCAGACCGACATCGTGCAGGCCATCCGCCAGGAGGACCGCGACACCAATCGTCGGCTCGAGCGCATCGAGAAGATTCTCGCCAAGGCGCCCCGCGAGACGGGCGACGCGGTCGGCAACGCCGTTAACGGCGCAGCCGGCCGCGGCCAGAGCCAGCGGCGACCGGGCTAGAGCATTCCGAGGTTCATCCGCAGATCAGAGTCTTCCGCGAGGTCCCTGTCGAAGACGAAGCGGATGGGTGTGGAAGCCGGAACCCACTGAACGCCGTAGCCCGGCGTCGTCGGCTGCTCACCGTCTGCGGCGGGAGCGCTGCCGAAGTAGACCCAGCAGCCACGCCGGTCCGACTGGAACGCCGCGTGCACGTCGACCAGGAAGTCGGCAAGCAACTGGTCGTCATCGAAGTCGATGGAAGCGCTTCCAAGACCCGGAGAACCGAAGACCACTTTCGCCATGCAAGGAGCGTGCCACATGATCGCGACTTTGGGCCGGGTCGATGGCTGAGACATATGGGCTGGAGTTCGGCGACCTGAACTGGTCCCCGTGGGCTCAGATCGGCGAGGTGCAGGTGCGGGTCTACGGCCTGCGCCGCGGTCGCCCCGTTCCGGTGACTTCGGTGGTGGACTCGCTGATTCAGGACGGCTCGTTCGAGCGGCTGGATCGGCACGACAACCGCGAGCAGCAGGTCATCCTCGCGATCGAGTCGTCTGACTCCCTGGCGCTGGCCGAGTACGAGGCCGCGATGTTCCTGGAGGCGCAGAAGCCGCGCAACGAGTTGCGGTGGACCCCGCCGGACGGGTTCGGCGCAACGGGCGTGTTCGACGTGCTGTGGGCCGACCTGGAGTTCCTCGACACCGACATGTGGGATCTCGAGGAGGTCCAGCTCGGGCGCCGCAACTACCTGCTGACGTTCCGCTGCCTCCCCTTCGCCCGCTCGGTCGACCCGTTCACGGTCACCGGCGTCACCTCGACGGGCACGACGACGACCACGATCAACGACGCCACGTCGGCGACCGGCTGGTCTGCTGTGGGCGGCACGTTCGGACAGTCGGGTAGCGAGGTCGCCGTCGAGGTCGAGGCTGGCACCTTCGTGGACACGGGGTCGCTGATCTATGCGCCTGCGTCGCCGGTCGATATGACCAGTCGGCCCTATCTGCGGGTGACGTGGCGCCCCGACGGCCTGTACGCCAACGACCCGGGGCCGACGGTGTTCGCTGACGGGGTGTCTCTGGCGCGCCTGGCGACCGAGTGGCTCCCGTCCGGCAAGGCCGTGTCGACGTTCGCGTGCCCGGATGCGTCGGTGGATGTGTTCCGGATCAAGTCGCCGCGTATGGCTGCGATCGTGGGAACGTCGACGACCGGGTCGTTCAAGGTCGACAAGCTCGAGAAGTCCGACGTCGCACCGACCACGACGACGCTGCGGCAGAAGGTGACGGCGGTCAACGTGCCGGGCTCGGCTCGCACACCGGTGTCGCTGTCGCTGTCGCACGAGACCGACGCGCTGGGCGACGTACTGATCTACACCTCCCCCGCGCTGGCCGCTGGGTACGTTCCTGCCCTGTCGCCGTTCGCGACCTCGTCGGGCAGCACGGAGGCTGGCAACGTGTCGGGGCGGAAGTGGACCAACTTGGTCACCTTCGATGTTCCGGCTGCGATGCTGCCGCGGGGCTCGTTCCAGCTGGTGGTGCGGTCGCTGTCGGGGTCGGCGATCGGTCGCACCGTGTTCACCTCGACAGCGAACACGCGTCTCAACGGCGTGACCCAGGCGCCGACCTTGACGGAGGTGGTGTCGGTTCCGCGGACCTCGAACACGGCCTACCGGTACGTCAACCTCGGCTCGTTCGAGCTGCCCCCCGCGTCGGTCCCTGAGACCTCCAGCGCCCTGGTGCGGGTCACCATCGACACGGATTCCAGCGAGACGATCGACGAGGCGTGGCTGTTCTACCTCCCCGACGATGAGTCCGCGCACGTGTCGCAGATCCAGTGCGGCACGGGCACACCGTCGGCCGGCGGCCCTGCCAGCCGGGTGTGGCTCGACTCGCCGTCAGTCGAGAGGGAGTACCCGGCGGCCTACATCGGGACCGCGGAGGACCGCGCCGACGCAGTGTCGCCCTCTGGCGTGCCTTCGAACTGGGACGAGCACCGGATGGTTGCGGGCGAGAACCTCGTGTTCGCGGTGACCCCCGGCGCCCTAGACGCTCTGGTGAGCGTCACCGGCTACGCGGCCTGGCACACCCACCCGGCCGACCCGGCGGCCTGAGATGGCGCGGCTCAGGGTCGGGGGACAGCTGCTCCACGAGTTCACTCGCGTGAGCGGGCTGCGGTGGCGTCACGGCATCGATGGTGGCTGTCTGAGCGCGGAGTGGACTGTGTCGCGGCGCCCGTCGTCGATGACGCACCCAGCGTTCAAGCGGGGCGCGCTCGTCGAGGTCTTCCACGGCCTACAGCGGGTGTGGGTCGGCCGGCTCTCGGAGCCGGGCGACGACACCTCGCAGCTCTACGCAACGGGCCTGCTGGCTCAGGCAGACGGCTACATGGCGTTCGACGGGACCGCGGTGACCGACGACGTGGACGACGCGTTGACGTATGCGACGGCGAACGGGCTGTCGTTGACCTACCTGGGCGACGCGCCCGCGAACGTGGTGCCGGCCGAGGAGCCGCAGAAGCTCGGTGCGTTGATCGCGATGCACGCCACCGCGAACAGTGTCCGTGCGACGGTGCGTGCGGATGGGATCCTGCGGTGGGAGGCCGACCCGACCACCCCGACGCTGGCGATCCTGCCTGGTGTGGGCGTGCTGGGGCGGGCCGACGAGGACTTCGCGACCCGCGTCCAGTGCCGCTACATCTCCAGCGTCGCCGGCACGCCTCCGGTACCTGACGGGTATGCGGTGGCGGAGAAGATCAACGCCGACGCCGAGGCGGTCTACGACAGGTCAACGCTGTACGTCGACATCACCGACCGCGGCCTGTTGACGGCCACGGAGGCGGGCTGGATCGCGCAGGGCATCCTCGACAAGTTCGGCGCCCGCCTGTCGTTCACGAGTGGGGTGACGGTGAACAGTCGCCAGCTCGTGACGGTCGGTGGTGGCCGGGTGGCGCTCCAGACGATCCGTGCGGGTCAGATGGTGCGATTCCTGGGCGCTCGGACGCCGTCGAGCTTCGCTGGCGGCGCGTTCGACGTGGTGATCGGCTCGACGGACTACACCGACGGCTCGGGCGAGATCACGCTGAACCCGTTGGGTCTGGTGCCTCGCACGTTGGCCGACATCATCGCGTCGGTGCCCACGATCCACACGGCGCTGAACCCGATGCCTGGCGCTGGGGCGGTGCAGGCCGCATGAGCGCGGTGGTGATCTCGGGGCCGTTCGTGCGGTCGGTGAACGTGGACATCGTCAACGCCGCTGGCCTGACCGAGGTCGCGTGCGTGCGGATCGACCGTGACGGCGTGTGGTTCGCCGAGCCCCTGACCGGCGCCGACGAGTTCGCGGTCCGCGAGTGGCTCTCCAGCCGCGACGACGCCGACCTCGCCTGGCGTGCCGCGTTCCGGGCGATCGCCTCGACCACCGAGGCGGGCGAGCTGGTCAACGGCTTCGAGATCCTGCGCGCCGGCATCCTCGGCGACCCGCTGCCCGAGCCGGTCTACGCGCCAGCCACACCCGACCCGCCACAGGAGGCGTGATGAAGACAGTGAGGATCGTCCTGACCAGGGGCGGCACCTTCGAGGGCGGCTTCGACCTGATCGACGAGGGCGGCTACCCGCTGGACTCCTCGTGGACGGGCCGGCTCGAGGTGCGGGACCGGATCGGCGGGACGCTGCTGTTCACCTTCGCCGACTCGGGCGCGGACGGGACGCTGACGATCGACGACTACGGCCACTGCCTGCTCGAGCTGCCGTCGTCGGTGACCGAGGGCATCCCGGCGACCGCTGACTCGCTGGGCAACAACTCCCGCGTCTATCTGGGCGGGCTCGAGGTGTGGCAGGCCGCCGCGCCGACCAACAGGTACACCGTCAACGACCTGCCGATGCGGGTCTTCGTGCGTCCGGAGGTAGTCACGGGATGAGTGAAGTCATCAAGGTCAATGGTCTGAACCTGACCCGCGAGGTGCAGGCGGCCCAGACTGCCGTCACCGACGCTGAGGCTGCGCAGACCGCTGCCGAGACCGCCCGGGCCGGCGCCGAGGCTGCCGAGACCGGAGCCGTCGCTGCGAAGACCGGCGCTGAGACTGCTCGAGACGAGGCCGTGGCGATCGTGATCGCCGACGCTGACGAGGCGATGGCGACTGCCATCGAGACCCCCGGTAGCCAGACGGCTTCCGCTCTTTCGGCCTCGATTGCCCCGCGGGTGTTGGACCAGTTGGAACTCGTGCCGACATGGATCAAGGGCGACTCGTGGTCCGGCGGAGGCGGCTCGACGCGCGACGGCACGCTGTTCTGCGACCGGGTGGTCGCCCGCAATCGGATGCTGTTGGTCTCCAAGATCATGCAGTCCGGCAAGCGTGCCGACGAGATCCTCGCCAGCATCGAGTCCACCTGGACGCCGAACGTCACCGGCCTGGTCCTCATCGCCGACGTGATGCTCAACGATGTCAACCAGTTCTCCGCCGACGACACCAACGGGCGCCGCACCACCAAGGAGGCGCTGCGTTCCATCCTGGCGAACCTGTCCGCCTGGTCGGTGCAGGGCACCGGATCGGCGTCGCTGTTCTACGGCCCCGGCTGGACCAGTGGCACCAGCGACGGCACCGCAGGTCGCTACGTTGATGTCGCTTGGACCGGCCCCGAGGCGTTCATCCGCATCGGATGTGTCACCGGTTCCGGTGCGACCGTCACGATCACCGACACCTCCACGGGCGCCACTGTCGCCACGTTCTCCACCGGCAACTTCCGCACCGCCTTCAATGGCGTGGTCCGGCTGTCGGGCTACAGCGCGGGCTCTCACACGGTGCGCGTGTCCGTCTCGGCCGCCGCCACCGTCGCCGGAGTCATCGTCCCGATGCCCGCGCCCCCGCTGATCGTGTGGAACAAGCCCGGTGACGTCAAGGACGCCCCCTATCAGGCCCGCCTGGACGGCTACCGCGCCGACTGCTCGGCCGTGGCCGATGGCTTCGCCAACGTGGTGCAGGTCGACGTGGACGAGGACTGGGACCCGGCGACCATGCTGCTGCCCGACCTGCTGCACCTCAACGACCTCGGCAACCTCTACACCGCCAACCGCGTGCAGACCGAACTCGTCGCCCGCCTCGGCGACGGGTTCGAGCAGGGAGTCAACGCGGTCACCCGACTCGACGCAGGCACCTACATCCCACCGACCCCGGCGTACACCACAGGCTCAGCCACCGCGCCCAGCCAGGTCACCGGCCTCGGCGCGACCGGCGGCCAGGGACAGGCCATCTTGACCTGGACTCGCGCCACCGACGGCGGGGCCACCCTGACCGGCTACTCCGTGCAGTACCGCGTCAGCGGTTCCGGCACCTGGCTCGACGCCCCCGACGCTGCCGCGAGCGCCACTGGAGCCACCATTACCGGCCTGAGCGCCAACACCTACGAGTTCCGAGTGGCCGCCAAGAACCCCGTCGGGACCGGCACCTATTCCTCGACCGCATCTGCCGTCGTCGCTGCCCCTCCGACCGTCCATGCGGCAGACGACTTCAACCGCAGCGACGGCCCGGTCGGCTCAACCAGCGTCGGCTCACTGGCCTGGGCCGCGCAGGGCGGCTCCTGGGCCATCGCCAGCAACAAGTTGTCTATGACCACGGTCTCCGGCTCCCAGCAGGTGCTCCTCGTCAACACCGGCCAGACCGACGGCACCGTGCAGGCGACGATGAGCGTCTTCCAGAACACCGGCGTCTGTATCGCCTTCAACAGCGCGGGCACCCAGGGATACCTCGTCTACTCCGACTCCTCGGGGCGAGTGACCCTCGTCAAGCAGACCGCCTCCGGGGCCTACACCACTCTCGCTCAGAGCGCGACGGGTGTAGCGCAGGCTGGCGACGCCATCGCCATCGTGAAGAACGGTTCCTCGCTCGCCGTCAAGCGCAACGGCACCCAGATCCTCACCGCCACCGACTCGGCCTACTCGGGCACCTACAGCGGCGTGTTCAACATCAGCGCCGTCCACGCGCAGGCGTGGGACGACTGGTCGCACAGCAACGCCACGTCGTAGGACACCCCTACGGACGGGAAAGACTGTCATCGTGAAGGCACCTTTACAGGATCGTCAAGCGGTGCTTTCATGGTCCTGTGAACGTAGACGAACTGCTCGCACAGCGAGCCACGGTGGCCGAGTTCGCCGCCGCTCTCGACTTCCCTGAGCAAGTCCTCGCGGACTTCCTGGCCGAGAGCGACGAGCAGCCCGACGAAGACGGGCGCTTCCCGGTCGTCGTCCTGTCCGACGCAGTGGGGTCCATCCAGACCGACCTCTTGGACGAGCTGGTCGCCGCACACGAGAACGTGCAGGCCCACAGTGACTACCTGCGGCAGGCGAAGCACGACCTCCAACGGCTGGTGCGCGAGTCCCTGACCGGCGGCCTCTCGGCGGCGGACGTGTCTGGGGCGCTCGGGGTCTCCCGGGCGCGGGTCTACCAGATGAGGGACGGCAAGCGATGAGCCAGCAGCAAGAGACCGAGGATGGGTGGAGCCCCTTGGATGTGCGCGAACTGGATCGCATCGCTGAGGCGGTCGCCAGCGCGGACGGTGAGGACTTCAACGAGTACACGGCGCCGCGCTACCGGAGTCTCGCGCGGGCGGCGGTTCACGCTGCATCGGCTTGCATCTCCGACCGGATGACCAATCTCCCGCAGGGTGGCCGACACACCCGAGCGGGATGGACTGTCGCCGTCCTCGACAACATCGGGGACGCCGAGGTCGACGCTGACGATCCGGTCCTTCCGCCCGCAGCGCCGCACCACCACGCGGCGGGCGTGGCGTGCTTCCCCGCGTGCCCCGGATGGTCTACGCCAGCCCCGGACGGACGCGGCTATACGCCCGCAACGCCGTCAAGCTGACGGCACCTTTTCCCGAACGTCGGGATACCGTGCCCGGGTGCCACAGAAGCGAGGCATCCCCAGACCCCAGGACGTCGAGCGCATCCGCCACGCCCTGGAGATGAAGAAGCTCGCCGAGTGGGAGCTCACCCAGGCCGTCATCGAGGCCATGCGTCACGGCGGCTCCATCCGCGAGATCTCCCGCGAGACTGGGATCAGCGACTCCACCATCCTCCGGTGGCGCAAGGGCCAGGGACTCCCCACCCACGACGACCTGATCGTCGCACCCGCCCGTGAAGCACGTGAGCGGCTGTACGCCGCCTACCCCGGACTCCGCGACGCCTTCGAGGCCCTGCGGGAGCGGCGCGAAGCCGACTGATCCACCCGTCGGCATCTACCGACGGCACCCGTCCTGAACCTGTGTGGACGGGAAAGCGTGGCGATCATCGCCGCGCCTCGTAGCCCTGGCGACGGCCGCTAGGGACATACCCGCGACCGTCCGATCGGGTCTACGGTGCACGGGTGCCGCAGACCAAGCACCCACCCAGGCCGGAGGACGTGGAGCGCATCCACGCCGCCCAGGAGGCGCTGCGGGCCGCCGAGGAGGAGCTCAAGACGGCCGTGGCCGAGGCGCTCAAGCGCGGGGGCTCGATCGCGGAGACTGCGAAGGCCGCCGGCCTGTCGACCAACACCGTGCAGCGGTGGGGTCGGGAGCGCGGGTGGCCGACCAAGGCGCAGCGCGAGGAGTGGGACCGGCCGCGGCGTGAGCGCGAGGAGCTGTACGAGAAGCTCGGGCTCACCGAGGCCGTCCGTCTGCTCTCGGAGCAGGGGCTGGACGTGAAGCCACGGCGCGAGCCGTAGCGACAGCCGCCACGCATCGCGTAGTCTCGGAGGGCGTCGGGCCCGGTGGTCAGGTCAGGTTGGTGTTCCTTCAGCAGACTCCGGTCGTGGTCAGGTGACAGCGTGGCAGCTTCACTCCCCCGGCCCGACGCTCAAGCTCTCGTAGCCCAATCTGGTAGAGGCGCCGGGCTCAAGCCCCGGTAGTTGATGGTTCGAGTCCATCCGGGAGTACCTGTACGCCGGGCCTGACCTGCGGAAACAGGCGATCCACGCCTGACCTGTACGCCAGGGTCTGAACGCCTGGCCGCGAGCCCTGGCAGCCCGCCATTTACCTGTGTGGACGGGAATGGGTTGAGCCTCATCCCCACGATCTGACGCCCCGACCCACCGCTGCGGGTCACACAGCGGGGCGTCGAAACGCTGCCTGCCGCGCCCTCTCTACTCCCGGTCGGGGCGCGGCAGGTGGCATCCCCCACGACTCCCGCAAGGAGCCCCCATGTCCGACTCACGCGACGAACTAGTCAAGGCGCTCGTCGACCTCGAGATCCAAGCCGACCAACTCGTGCAGGAGAACCGTGAGGCCGGCAGCCTGTTCGTGTGGGCGCAGCAGAACCGCCTCGGGCTGCTGTGGACCCACGGCGTCGGAGCCGTCGCGGTCGGACTGCTGATGCTGTTCACCGGAGCCGCCTACAACGTCGAGGCCACCCTCGGACTCTGGACCCGCACCGCGTTCGCTGCGAGTGGGTTGATCGGCGGCGCACTCCTGATCTGCGGCCTCACCCGCCGCCCGCGCTCCATCCCCGCCGAGGCTGCCGGGCTCATCGTGCTCATGCTGTGGGACCTCGCCATCGCGGTCTCCTTCGTCTTCGTGCTCGCCGACAATCCGCCGGCGTTCGCGTGGCCCTGGCAGCACATCCCCCAGGAGTCCGCGCGCCCCTACCCGGTGGCTGTCTACGGCGTGCTGTTCGTCCTGCTCGGCGTCCACGCATGGACCCTGCGCGGCCTGTTCAAGCTCGGCCGCACGACACGAAGGGGCGCCGCATGAGTCCCCTGTGGCTGACCCTGACCAGCCTCCTGAGCATCCTGCTCGGTGCCGGCGGCGTCCTGGCGTGGGTGAAGTTCTTCCGCTCCGAGGCCCACGTCGCCGACGCCGGGATCGTCGACACCATCGCCTCGGCCAAGCTCAAGGAAGCCCAGGCCACCGAGGTCATCGCCGAGGCGTTCACCAACACCCTGTCATCGGTGCGGCAACTCGCCGAGGACCGCGCCAAGGAGAACACCGCCCTGCGCATCGACCTGTCGGAGGCGCAGAAGGAGATCGTCGGGCTCAAGACCGACGTGGACGGCCTGCGTCGCCAGCTCGGCGACGTCCTGCACTTCCTCTCCGACCGCGGCGAGCACGGCGAATGGGACGAGCAGGCACTCGACGCCGCCCGCCAGCACGACCCCGCGTTCCCCGCTTGGCCGCCCGCTCCCCCCGGCCCCTGACCATCCGACGCCGCCTCGCGCGGCTGATTGCAGGAGGCACCATGACGCTGCCCACCTACACCGTGTGGTTCCGCGGCTACCCGGCCTGCCCCTGCCTCGCTGAGTGGCTGCCGGTCTACGAGGCCGAACTGCAACGCCTCGGCGTGCTGAGCGGGTCGCTGCGGATCTACCAGCTCATCGGCGGTGCCAGCGCGTCGGCCGGGACGCATTCCAACGGCGGGGCGTTCGACATCTCCGACCTCGTCGGCGACCTCGACGTCTGGATCGCCCGACAGATGGGCGCCGACGCCACCTGGGCACGCACCGCCGCGCAGGGCTTCACGCCCCACCTGCACGGCGTCCTCACCGGCTGCCCACACAACGCCCCCGCCCGCTACCAGATCGACGCCGTGCGCTCTGGCGGCAACGGCCTCGGCTCCGGTGGCCTTGGCGGCGTCGACGACGGACCCCGCCCACTCTCCGGCCGCACCTGGCGGCAGGGCATCGAGTGGGCCAAGCAACGCCAGGAGGACGACATGACCCAGTACGCCGACCAACTCGACGGCATCGACAAGAAGCTCGACGCGCTGCTCAAGGGCCAGGACAAGGCCCGCCGTCAGAACGCCGCCATCCGCGGCAAGGTCACCAAGCTCGTGCAGAAGGGGTCCGCCACCCGCGCCGACCTCGCCGAACTGCTGGCCGCCATCGACAACGACACCGAGGAGTCCTGATGTTCACTCGCGCCTTCTGGTCCGCCGCCCTCGAGCGGGCCATCAAGACCGCCGCCCAGTCCGCCGTGCTCGTCATCGGTGCCGACCAGTTCGACGCCCTGGCCGTGTCGTGGCCCGAGGTCGGCGGGTTCGCGCTCGGCGGGTTCGTGCTGTCGGTCCTCACCAGCGTCGGCTCCGATGCCATCAGCAGCAAGGACGGCCCGTCGCTGACCAACAGCGAGCACCTGGGCTGACCATGCCCACCCTGACCACGCTGCTGTGGAACGCGCACGCCAACAGCGCCACCCAGCAGCGCCGCGTCGTGCAGTGGGTCGACCGCTGGGTGTCCGACAACGATGTTCAGCGGATCGTGCTGCTCGAGGCCAAGGGCGCGCGTCCGGCTCTGCGTGAGTGGGCGCGCACCAACGGCTTCCGGCTCTACCAAGAGCGCGGCAGCCGACTGCGCGCCGACGAGCGCGGAGACACCGCCGTGCTGATCCGACGGCGCGGCAAGGGCGCGATCAAGGTCAAGCGCCAGTGGACCGCCGTCATGGACCGCGCGTGGGTCGTCGTCTCGCACAACGTCTGGCACCGGCCGCGACGACACCGCCGCCTCGTGCTCGACGTCGCCGGCAAGCGAGTCCGCACCAGCGCCGAACACTGGCCCACCCGCACACGCCCCAACGCCGCCGCCTGGGCCGAGTCCTACGACTCCGCGCTCAAGTTCCTGCGACGCCCCGGCCTCGCGCTCGTCGACGGCGACCTCAACGCCGACTACCACGCTGCCGCACGCCTCGCTGACGAGGTGGGCGGCAGGGTCAAGGGCGAGCGTCCCGACTGGTGCATCCTCAACCAGCGGCGCCGCATCAACGTGATCGAGCTCGGCGAAGGTGGCTCCGACCACTGCGCGCTGCTGGTGACCGTCGTGCTCTGAGGCTTATGACCGGCCCACATCAGGCCACAGGCTTACGCCCCCGCTCTGCTACGGCAGGGCGGGGGCGTTCTGTGTTGTCAGGGCTGGTCGGGCGGAATGACGCGGACCAAGTGCTCCTCGAAGGTGGGCAGGGTGTCCCACGATTCCCAGCCGCACCCGGTGCATGTATCCAGCGAGTCGGGGCCGTTACTCACTCGGCGGTGCGCTTCTTTCTCGGTCGTCACTTGTCCTCCCAGCAGGGCCGCACGTCGGGCCAGTAGACGGTTACGTCGGCGTCCAGAGCGAACGTCGGACGGTCCTCCCACTTCCGGTCTTTCTCGGTCGACTCGCTCACAGCGCCCACCCCGCGTCGAAGTCCTCGTGGTCGGCGTACACCGATGCGAGGGCTCGGAGGGTTGGGCAGGGCCAGATCGTGGGGTACTCGTCAGGCACTCCGCAGGCCGCGCAGTAGTCCGCATTCTTGTCCGGCCACTGATACCCGACGTGGAGCGCGTGCTCCTCCACCACCCGGCGCTTGGCCTCGACCTCGCGGAGGATGCGGGCGGAACTTGCGAGGACCGTCCGCTGCAACTCTCCGTAGACGTCCTCGGGCGCGTGCTTCCAGCGGTGGCCCGTCATGGCGTCGGCACCCGCCTCACGCGCTGCCGCCTCGTCCTCCGCGAGCCTTGCCAGGAGGAAGGCGATGGTCACAGTCGTAGTCTTGCTCATGGTGGCTCCTTTCAGCCGCCGTCGCCCCTCGTCACCCTGGCCGGTGGCGGGGGGCTCTATGTGTTGAGGGTACTCCTGTCCACCGACAGTGGGCGGTCACAATGTCGGCGCTCCCTGCTTGGCTCGACCCATGCTCGTCAAGGACCACATGCGCCTCCGCCTCGCCGGCACGCCCTACCGCTACCCGGCCCAGCGCGAGACCGACGCACTCGAGCAGCTCGGCGAGAACGCCACGACGTTCTGGCTGCGCGTCGACAGGCTCCTCGACGACCCCGAAGCGGTGGCCTTCTACCCGCAGATCGTGGGGCGGCTCAGGAGGTTGCGGGAGGCGCGGGCAGCGGCGCGGCGGCGGGTGGGGTGACGACCTCGCCCTGCACCACGTCCAGTGACGCCGACGGGTTCAGCAACGCCTCGAGGTTCCGCGCGGACTCGTCGCTCATGCCATCGATCATGCGTCCGTAGACGTTGATCGTCGTCCTGATGTCCTCGTGTCCGATGCGCCGCTGGATCTCCACGAGGTCGAATCCCGCGGCGTGACAGAGGGCGACGTGCGTGTGCCGCAGCCAGTACGGCGTCGGCTTGCGGTCCGCCAGGCCCGCAGCCTTCACGATCGGCTCCCAGGCGTTGCGCCGGAACGCGGTCGGGTTCCACGCCTTGCTGGTGTGCGGGTTCGGGAACAGCAGGTCCGTGGGCGCCTTGCCGATGACGCGCTGCGCCAACTTCGACGCCGCTGGCTCGAGGACCCGGATGCGCCGCGCCGCCGCCTCCGTCTTGCCGCCCTCGACCACGCCCTCGCTGCGACGGAAGACCCGGCGCATGGTCAGGAACGTCCCCGCCTGCGTCACCTCGACGTCGCCGACCTGTGGTGCCAGCACCTCCCCGAGTCGCCACCCGGTTCCTGCCATCAGCGCCACCACATCTCCGGCGTCGCGGTTGTCCGTGGCTTCGGCGGCTCGCAGGAGGGCGTGCAGCTCGGGGACACTCAGCCCACGCAGCGCCGCCTTCTTCTTCTTCGGCAGCTCCGTCTCCTTGCATGGGTTGTGCGTGACGTAGCCGCGCGACTTGGCTGACGCCCATCGGTACAGCCCGTGTAGGAGCGCGTGCCGGCCGCCGACCGTCTTGGCCCCCAACTTCGGCGCGAGCACCTTGTCGACCCAGTGCTGCACGTCCCGCTCGGTCACGTTCTCCGCGACCCGCTGCCCGAACGTCGGCTCGATCCACTTCTCGTACTGCCGGACGTAGTCGCGGTGGGCCTCGACCGTCATGTCCCGGCGCTTCCACTCCAGCCACTCGCGCGCCAGGTCGTCTACCGTGCGGGCCGCTGTCTTCTCGGCGCGGGTCAGCTCGAGCGCGCCATCCCCTCCGACGGCCTCCACGAGCTTGCGGAACCGCTCGGCTGCCTTGCGGTCGGCGAACGTCTTCGAGGTCTGTCGGTCGCCCCGCTGGAACAGCACGGCGTAGGTGGTCCCACGCGGACCTGACCGCTCTCGGATGCTCGCCATGATCACTCCTGACAGCCGGATTCGGCCCCTCTCGGACGATTGGAAACGACCGGAAGCGTCCCACGACCATTGACGAGAGTTTGACGCGAAAACGAAACTGGCCCCGACTCGCACTGTTTGTGCAGGTCAGGGCCAGTTTACCGTGGTGGAGCTGCGGGGAATCGAACCCCGGTCCTCGAGCGTCGAACGAAGTCTTCTCCGGGTGCAGTTCGTGATGTCGCTTTTCTCGGCCCCGGGGCTGGCACGAACACCTCCCCGACGGGCTCAGTCAGGTTTGAGTCCCGGTCAGCCACCCTGACAGCAGCTGACAAGCAAGTCTCCTAGTCGACGCCTCGCACCGGGCCGGAGACGGATACCCGGGGAGACGCTTCGATCACCGCTCAGGCGGCGAGAGCGAAGGAACTGCGCTTAGCGTTGGCAGTTATTGGTTTCCAGCGATCGTTTACGAGATGACGCTGGCTCCTCGACCCGCTTCTCTTCGGACTAACGTCCCAAGTCGAAACCGATCAGCCCCTCTTGAGTTGTGCACCCATCCTAACGGCCCGGGTCCAGCGGGTATTCCGGCCCGGCCCCCACCAGCGCGGCCGCGTTGTGCCAGCACACCGTCCGCAGCCAGTCGTCGCCCAGCCCGAGCCGCTCCAGCGACTCCAGCTGGTGCACGTAGGGGTACGGGATGGTCGGGAAGTCGGTGCCCAGCAGCAGCCGGTCGCGCTGCCGATCCAGCCGGTCGAGCAAGCCGTCGGCGTACGTCGGTGGGCCGCCGTGCGCGTCGCCGAGCTCGAAGTCGGTGAACACCATCGTGGTGTCCAGCCGCACGCGCTCGAAGCGGTCGGCCAGGTCGAGGAACTCGGTGAAGTCCGGCGCGCCCATGTGCGCCACCACCATCGCCAGCCCCGGGTGCCGCTCGAGCACCCGCGCCGAGGACGAGTGGCCGGTGTAGTCGTTGCCGACCGGCGCGTGCCCCGCGTGCACGACCACGGGCGTGCCGGCCTCGGCGAGCAGCGCCCACGCCGGGTCCAGCGCCGGGTCGTCGAGGTGGAACTCCCCCACCTGCACGTGCACCTTCCAGATCTCCACCCCGGCGGCGATCCCCTCGGCGACGTACGCCGCCACGTCGTCCTCCGGGTAGAGCGTCGCCGACCACAGCGACTCGGGGACGTCACGCTTGAAGCCCGCCGCCCACTCGTTGAGGTAGCGCGCGATGCCCGGCCGGTGGGCGTAGGGCAGGGTCGAGAACCGGCGTACCCCGAGCGCGCGCAGCTGGGCCACCCGCTCCTCGACGCTACCGCGGTAGCGGATCGGCCACTCGCGCCCGAGCTTCGGGCCGGCGTTGTCGAACTGCTCCCAGACCTTCGCCTGCACCGGCGGCGGCAGGAAATGGGTGTGCACGTCGAGCAGCCCGGGCAGGCCCAGCCGCTGCCAGAAGGCGGTGGTGCGCTCGACCTCCTGCTCCCAGGTGAGCTCCTGGCCGAGGTCGGTGTCAGTCACGCATGCCCTTGAGCCGGCGCCCGACCTCGACCTCCACCTCGCGCTTGGCGGTGCGCTCGGCGATCGACTGCCGCTTGTCCCACGACTTCTTGCCCCGGGCCAGCGCGATCTCGACCTTGGCGCGCCCGTCCTTGAAGTAGAGCGCGAGCGGGACGACCGTCAGGCCCTTCTCGTTGACCCGGCGCTCGATCTTGTCGATCTCCTCGCGGTGCAGCAGCAGCTTGCGCTTGCGGCGCGCGGAGTGGTTGGTCCAGGTGCCCTGGGAGTACTCCGGGATGTGCACGCCGTGCAGCCACGCCTCACCGCGGTCGAGGTCGACGAAGCCGTCGACGAGGCTGGCGCGGCCCATCCGCAGCGACTTCACCTCGGTGCCCTGCAGGACCAGGCCGGCCTCGTAGGTGTCCTCGATGGCGTAGTCGTGTCGCGCCTTCTTGTTCTGCGCGATCATCTTCTGCCCCTGCTCCCTGGCCATCCCGCCATTCTCGCAGGGAGGCTCAACCGAGTTGGTGAGGGCGGGGTCTCGAGGCTCGGGCGTGGCCGCCCTCGCACCTCGACCAGCACATCCCGCTGGTCGAGGTGCGAGGAGCGCCAGCGACGAGCCGCGAGACCCCCCGTGAGCGGGTCAGAGCCAGTTCATCGGGTCGACGGCCTTGCCGGCGACCAGGACCGTGAAGTGCAGGTGGCAGCCCGTGGACCAGCCGGTCGAGCCGACCGTGCCGACGACCGCGCCGCGCGCGACCCGGTCGCCGACGTCGTACCGGTAGCCGTAGGCGTGGTTGTAGACCACCGTCAGCGACTTGCCGTTGACCCGGCCCAGGGAGAGGTAGAGGCGGTTGCCGTAGACCTCGGAGTAGTACTTCGCGATCACGGTGCCGGTGCCCGACGCCCTGAGCGGCTCGCGGCAGGCGACGCCGAAGTCGGTGCCGTCGTGCATGCCCCAGTACTTGTAGATCGGGTGCGTGCGGTAGCCGAAGGACGAGGTCACCGGCCCCGCGACGGGGCGCTGGAGGAAGCCCGAGGGCTGGGCGCTGACCGAGCTGCCGCGGGAGGCCCGAGCGGCGGCGAGGATGCGCTGCTTGATCCGCGCCTCCTGCCGCTTGAGGCGGTTGAGGGCCTTCTGGTCCTTCATCTTCACCGCGAACGCCTTGCGCCGGACCTCGGCGCGCGTGGTGGCCAGCTCGCGCACCTCGTCACGTACGGCGACGGCCTGGGCGGTCAGCCGGCGGATCTTCTCCAGGTGCTGGGCGGCCTTGCGGCGGTCGGACGCGACCTCCTGCTTGGCCGTCTGCACCTCGGTCTCCCGGGTCTGCAGCAGCAGCTCGGCGGCCTCGAGGTCGTCGTACATCCCGGTCTCGCGGCTCATGATCGCGCCGGTGGCCGCCTGCTGGCGGGTGAGGTCCTCTGTGGAGCGGCTGTTGAGGAAGCTGGTGATGGTGGCGAGCTCGGGGCTGCCCTGCATGTAGGAGTCGGCGACCCGGTCGCGCACGACCTGGTGCTGCGCGGCGAGCGCGGCCTGACCCTCGGCGAGATCGACGCGCGCCTGCTCGAGCCGGTCCTCGGCCTTCGCCAGCTTCTCGGCCATCCGAGCGTCGCGGGTGCGCGCGTGGTCGAGCCGCACCCGGACCCGGCTCAACCGGCCCTTCGCGCGGTCGAGGTCGGCACGCGCCGACTCGGCCTTCGCCAGCGCCTTGCGGGCGGCCTCGCTGGAGTGCTCCAGGTCGGCGGCGGCACCGTCGAGCTTCTTCTGGACCTTCTTCTGCTGGTCCTTCAGGTCGTCAGCGGCCAGGCTGAACTGGGCGGAGGGAACGGACATGGCGCCCAGCGCCAGGGCACCGGCCGCTGCGGCCGCTGCCAGGCGCTGACGGGAGGCGCTGGGGAAGAAGCGCACCGTGGTCTGCCTTCGAGCTTCGGGGAAGAGGTGGGAATGCGCCTCGACGTTACGGCGCTCGGGTCAGACTTTGACGTATTTGCGGGTCAGCAGGAGTGTCGGCACCAGCGTGATGACCGGTCCGGCGATGCCGACCACGCCCACGGCGTACGCCAGGTCTGCCCAGTCGACCAGAGGGAAGACGGTGAACCCGGAGTAGCGCTCGATGACGACGAACTGCTCGAACGCCACCAGCGCACCGGCGGCCAGCGCCACGCCGACCACCGCGGTGACCAGCGCCTCGAGGAGGAACGGCAGCGCGATGTAGAGCGTCGAGGCGCCCACCAGGCGCATGATCGCGATCTCCTTGCGGCGTGCGAAGGCGGCCAGCCGGATCGTGTTGGCGACCAGCAGCAGCGCCGCGAGCCCGAGCACGCCGGCGACGATGAGCGCCGCCCGCTGCAGCCAGTCGACGATGCCGGTGATCTGCCCGACGGTCTCGCGCTGGTCGACCAGGCGCGCGACACCGTCCAGGCCGACGACCGCACTGGTGATGCCCTCGAACTCGCGGGGGTCCTTCAGCGTGATCCAGATCGACTCCGGCAGGTCCTCGGGGCGCAGGATCGCGTTGGGCCCCTCGAAGCGGTCGGCCTCCTCGGGGCCGTAGAGCTCCTTGGTCTTCTCGAACGCCGTCTCCTGGGACTCGAAGCGGTAGCCCGCGACCTCCGGGCTGTCCTCGACGACCTTCACGATCGCCTTCTTCTGCGCCTCGGTGACCTCCCCCAGGCAGTCGGGGTTGTTGTCGTTCTTGCGGCACAGGTACGCCGTGATCTCGAGCTCGCTGCCGAGCTGGTCGTTGATGTGGTCGGTCTGCCTGTTCAGCAGCGCACCGAAGCCGACGAGGCTCAGCGACACGAACAGCGTCAGCACCACCGCGAGGTGCATCGAGGTGTTGCGACGCAGCCCCTGGCCGAGGTTGGAGAGGACGTAGCGCATGGAGGGCGGGAGCTCCTGGGTCTGGGCGGGTGGTTCCGGTGCGGGTGTCGGCTCGGCGAGCGGATCAGTGGGAGAAGCCGTAGACGCCGCGGGCCTCGTCACGCACCACGCGGCCGTGGTCGAGCTCGATGACGCGCTTGCGCATCTGGTCGACGATGCCGTGGTCGTGGGTGGCCATCAGGACGGTCGTGCCGGTCTTGTTGATGCGGTCGAGCAGCTTCATGATCCCGACCGAGGTGGCGGGGTCGAGGTTGCCCGTGGGCTCGTCGGCGATGAGGATCATCGGCCGTCCGACGTACGCGCGGGCGATCGCGACGCGCTGCTGCTCGCCACCGGACAGCTCGTCGGGCAGCCGGTCGGCGCGCTCCTGCAGCCCCACGAGCTCGAGGGTCTCGGGCACCAGGCGCTTGACCTCGCGCGGGGACTTGCCGGTGACCTGGAGGGCGAAGGCGACGTTCTCGGCGACGGTCTTGGACTGCAGCAGGCGGAAGTCCTGGAAGACGGTGCCGATCTGGCGACGCAGCCGCGGGACCTTCCAGCCGGCCAGGCGGTTGATCTCCTTGCCGGCGACGTAGACGCGGCCGGAGGTGGCGCGGTACTCGCGCAGCACCAGGCGCAGCGCCGTGGACTTGCCGGAGCCGGAGGCGCCGACGAGGAAGACGAACTCGCCCTTCTCGACGTCGACCGACACCTGGTCCAGCGCCGGGGCCCCGGCGCCGGGATAGGTCTTGGTGACCTTCTCGAAGCGAATCACCCGAGCGAGACTACGGGCTGACCCCAGCCGGACCCCGCTCCCCGGCCGCGTCGGGTCGATCACGTCGCGGGACGGGCACCCGGGCGCCGGGGCCGCGGTCCGTTCCCCAGCTGAAGACCTCGTGAAGCGGACCCGGTGCGCCGGCTCCGTCGATACCCTGAGGACCGCGCGCCCCTGCTCCCTCGGGCGCGCAGGCTGCTCGAAGGGAACACCGATGTCGCCGTCAGGCTCGAGGGTCGCCCGGAGCGCCCTGTCCACCGTCCTGCTCACCACCGCCCTGGCGCTCGGTGTCAGCAGCGCACCCTCGATCTCGGCGCCCGCGCCGGGTGGCCCGGCCTCCGACGGGCCCGGTACGGCGGCGCCGGACCTGCTGCCGCGCACCGTCGCCGGCCGTGAGGCGCTGCGGGTCGTGGGTGACGACCTCGCCGCCGTGGCCGAACTCAACGGACGCTCCCCCGCCGAGCTGCGCTCGATGCTGCTCGAGGAGCCGAGCCTGGTCCTCACACCGGCCGGACGCCTCGCCTACCGCGACGTGCTGGCCGACCGCTCGGACCCCAGCAGCAACCCGGCCCGGGCCACCTTCCCGGAGTCCCAGACCTTCTCGCTCCACAGCCGCCCGGGGAGCCAGCGCACGATCTTCCTCGACTTCGACGGCGCCGCCTCGTTCGGCTCCTACTGGAGCACCAGCACGGGCACCGTCGACGGCTTCTCCCTCGACGACGACCCCGGCTTCAACGCCGCCGAGCACGCGATCATCCAGGAGGTGTGGCAGCGGGTGTCGGAGGACTACGCCCCCTTCGACGTCGACGTCACCACCGAGGACCCGGGACAGGCCGCCATCACCCGGAGCGGGACCAGCGACCAGGTCTACGGAGCCCGCGCTCAGATCACCGGTGACGTGCAGGCGCATGCCGACCTGTGCGGCAGCCAGTTCTGCACCGGCATCGCCTACATCGGCGTCTTCGACGAGCCCCAGGAGCACGCCGCCCTGCAGCCCGCCTGGGCCTTCACGGCGTACTTCGACGACGCCGCCTCCATCGCCGAGACCGTCAGCCACGAGGTGGGCCACAACCTCGGCCTCGACCACCACGGCAGGGGCAGCGACGACTACTACGCCGGCCACGCCAACTGGGCGCCCATCATGGGCTCGGGTCTCAAGCCGGTCATCCAGTGGAGCAACGGCTCCTACTCCGGTGCCACCAACGGCGGCCAGGACGACCTGGCGATGATCACCGACACCAACCCCAACACCTTCGAGGGCGGGCTCACGCTGGTCGCCGACGAGGCAGGCAGCACCGTGGCGACGGCCGCCACGAGCGTGCCGAGCGCCGGGGCGCTGATCACCTCCCGCACCGACAAGGACGTCTTCGCCCTGGGCACCTGCACGGGCCCGGTCGCGGTGACCGCCTCGGCAGCACCCGTCAGCCCCAACCTCGACATCCGCCTGGACCTGCTGGACTCCGCCGGCACCGTCCTCGACACCGACGACCCCGCCTCCGACTTCGGCGACGGCAGCACCGCCGGCGGCATGGGCGCCGCGGTCTCGATCGACGAGGGCGCCGGCCGCGCGCTCTTCGCCCGGGTCGACGGCGTCGGCACCGGCAGCGTCGACACCGGGTACGACGACTACGCCTCGCTCGGCCGCTACACCCTCGACGTCACCTGCTCGGGCGGCACCACGGCCGACGTGCCCGGCCAGGTGAGCGGCCTGTCCGCGAGCTCGTCGGCCCCGACCACCGCGACCGCGACCTGGTCCGCGCCCGCCGACGACGGCGGGTCGAGCGTCACCGGCTACCGCGTCAGCCTCGTCGGCGGCGGCTCCACGCTCGTCTCCCCCGGCACGACCAGCCACACCTTCACGGGGCTCTCCCCCGAGACCACCTACACCGTGCAGGTGGCGGCGGTGAACGGCGAGGGCGACGGCCCGATCTCCAGCACCCAGGTCACCACCCAGGCCGAGGAGGTCGTGGAGCCCACCGACCCGCTGGCCGGTCCCACGATCAAGAAGGGCTTCTACAACCGCAAGGGCACCAAGCTCACGCTGAAGTGGAAGCCGGTCGACGACGCCGCCGGCTACCTCGTGGTCTTCACCAACCGGCGCGGGAAGGTCATGGACGTCTTCGACCAGGGCCAGCGGACCAAGGGCCGCATCGCGCTGCGCAAGGTCTCCAAGAAGGCCACGTTCGTGCAGATGGTGGCCTACGACCTCGACGGGAACATCGGGGACGACGGCAAGCGCTGGCGGCTCTGAGCCGACCGGCCCCAGTTGATCGGCTCAGTTGATCGGCTCAGCGATCGGCCCAGCGGCGTACCTGTTGGGCCGGGCCCGGCTCGAGGGTGAGGGTCAGGCGTCGGTCTTCTCGGCGCCTCGGCGCCAGCGGATGCCTGCCTCGAGGAACCCGTCGATCTCGCCGTCGAAGACCGGCTGCGGGTTGCCGGTCTCGTAGCCGGTGCGCAGGTCCTTGACGATCTGGTAGGGGTTCAGCACGTAGTTGCGCATCTGGTCGCCCCAGCTGGCGGCGACGTCGCCCTTGAGGTCCTTCTTGAGCGCGGCCTCCTCGGCCTTCTTCTTCGCCAGCAGCTTGGCCTTGAGGACGATCATCGCGGCGGCCTTGTTCTGCAGCTGCGACTTCTCGTTCTGGCAGGACACGACGATCCCGGTCGGGATGTGCGTGAGGCGCACGGCGGAGTCGGTCGTGTTGACCGACTGACCACCGGGGCCGCCGGAGCGGAAGACGTCGACGCGGACCTCGTTCTCGTCGACCTCGATCTCGTCGGTCTGCTCCAGCTGGGGCACGACCTCGACGGCGGCGAAGGAGGTCTGGCGGCGGCCCTGGTTGTCGAACGGGCTGATCCGCACCAGGCGGTGGGTGCCGACCTCGACCGAGAGGGTGCCGTAGGCGTAGGGCGCGTGGATCGCGAACTCCGCCGACTTGATGCCGGCCTCCTCGGCGTAGGAGACGTCGAAGACCTCGACGGGGTACTTGTTGCGCTCGGCCCAGCGGGTGTACATCCGCATCAGCATCTCCGCGAAGTCCGCGGCATCGACGCCACCGGCGCCGGAGCGGATCGTCACGATCGCCTCGCGGGAGTCGTACTCCCCCGACAGCAGGGTGCGGACCTCGAGGCTCTCGACCGCGGCCTTGATCTTGCCCAGCTCGCGCTCGGCCTCGGCGAGCGAGTCCTCGTCGCCCTCCTCGACACCGAGCTCGACGAGCACGCCGAGGTCCTCGATGCGGCCCTGGAGCGCCTCGAAGCGCTCGACCTGGCCCTGCAGGTCCGAGAGCCGGCCGGTCACGCGCGTGGCGTTGGCCTGGTCGTCCCAGAGGTCGGGAGCCGCGACCTGCTCGCCGAGGTCGGCGATCTCGGACTTCATCGCCTCCAGGTCGAGCACCTGCTCGATGGTGCGCATCGTCGCCTGGAGCTGCTTGATCTCGACGTCGTAGTCAGGGCCTGCCACAAGGGGGAAGCCTACGGCCCCGGCGTACGCCGGTCCTACTCGCGCCCCGGAGGGCGCCTCACTTCCGGCCGAAGACCTGCGCGAGGTACCACGTGCCGTCCTCGCTCTGCTTGGCGCCGACCCCGAGCAGGGTGAAGTCGCCGTCGAGGATGTTCCTGCGGTGACCGTCGGAGTCCATCCAGGCATCCAGGACGCCCTGCGGGGCCGTGAAGCCGACGGCGACGTTCTCCCCGACCTTGGTCAGACCGCACTTCTCGGCGATCGGCTCGAGCGCCTGGTGGAACATCCGCTCCTGCCGGGCCATCTTCCTGGCCTGCTTCTTCGCGAACCGCTTGACGCACGCGCGCTTGGCGAGCTTGTCCTTGTCGTGGTCCGCGCGGATGTCGTTGGTGAGCCGGTGGATGCCCTTCTGGAAGTTCGACGGGGTGCGCGCGCCCGCGGGCGCGGCGGTGAGCCCCACGCCCAGGAGAGGGGCGATGAGGAGGACGACGAGGAGACCCGAGAGGTGACGCATGCCCCCCAGGGTAGGAAGGGTCGGCGGCGATTTCCGAGCCCTCGGGCAATCTTTACGTCATCGCCACCAGGTGAGCCGGACGCTCAGGCGGGGCGGGCGACCACCACCACGTTGCTGCGGTACGCCGCTCCGTCCCAGTCCTCGCAGGTCAGCAGCACCAGGCGGGGCGGCCCGTCCTGGGCGAAGACCCGCTCGGCCTCGCGGGCCAGCTCGCCCTTGGCCAGGACGCGCACGCTGTCGACCACCCACCGCGTGCGGCTGCCCTCGCCCCCGACCACGACCCGGTCCCCGGGCTCGAGCATCTCGAGGTCGTCGAGCGCCCCTCCCCCGGTGTGCACCGTGTGGCCTGCCAGCAGGGCCCGACCCGGCTCGCCGGGAGCGGCGCCCCCGCCCCACCAGCCGACCCGCTGCGGGTCGGCCGGCGGGACGAGCACGTCACGTCGGGTGCCTACCGCGTCGACCTCGGTGTCGACGTCGAGCGCAGGGATGCTCAGCCGGGTGGGGTCACCCGGCCGGGAGGGCAGTCGCTTGGCCGGCGGTGGCGTCGAGGCCCGCATCGGCGTCCCGGTCGAGCCGCTGGAGCTGCTCGGGGTCGACGACACGCTCGCGGAGGGGTCCGAGGACGAGCCCGGCTGCTGCCACCACCAGAGAAGTCCGAGGACGACGAGCGACGCGGCGACCAGGGCCAGAGTTCCCGAGAGCCAGGACCGGCCCCGGTTGTCGGTGGCGGCCCGCACGCTGCCCGGCCTCAGCGACCGGCACGACGGGTCACCACGGCGGCCGCACCGGCGGCCAGGCCGAGGCCCAGCACCAGCAGCGCCCATGGCGAGCGGGCGAGATCACCGGCCCGGTCGAGGGCGGTGCCCTCGACACCCGCGTCGACCCCGGTCGGCACGGCGGAGCCGTCGGCCCCGGTGGTGCCGGCGGTGTCGCTGTCGTCGAGCGAGAGGGTCGTGCCCATCACGGCACCCTCCTCGCCGGTCTCGGCGTTGTCGAAGCCCTCGTCGGCCCCGGTCTCGTAGGAGGTGCCGGCGACGGCGGAGTCGTCGCCGTCCTCGCCGGTGCCCTCGTCCTCGGTGTCCGTGCCGGAGTCCTCGACCGTGCCGGGCTCGCAGTCCTCCACCCAGAAGACCTTGGTCTTGGTGTCGTTGCCCTGGCTGCGGGGCGTCGCCACGGTCAGCTTCACGTGGTAGCCCTGCTTCGGGTGCGGCTCGCCGTCGAAGGAGAGCGTGTAGGTCTCGCGCCCGTCGAGGCCGGTCTCGGTGCCGGCACCGGTGGCGCTGTCACCGCCCACGAACACCTCGGTGGGGCCGTCGACGCCCAGCGCCACGTCGGAGGTGGGCGCCTGCATGGCGAAGGAGACCTGCGAGACGACGTCGTCGCCCTCGTCGAAGCCGTACCACTCGACCTGGAACGTGCAGCCCGGGTGCGGGGTGTTGTTGGGGATGCGGTCGATCTCGCCGTACGGCGCGATCTTGACGGTGCCGTTGTTGCCGGCCGGATCCTGCTTCGCCTTGCCGGTCGCCTTGCCGGTCGCCTTGCCGGTCGCCGTGCCCTTCGAGGAGCCGTTGGACTTGCCCTCGGCCTTGCCGTTCGACTGGCTCTTCCCCTCGCCCGGGGACTTGCCGTTCGACTGGCCCTTCCCCTCGGCCGGGGACTTGCCGTTCGACTGGCCCTTCCCCTTGCCCTGGGACTTGCCGTTCGACTGGCCCTTCCCCTTGCCCTGGGACTTGCCGTTGGACTTCTTGCCGGGCTTGTCCGCCTGCGAGGCGGAGGTGCCCTGCTTGCCATTGCCCTTTCCGTTGCCCTGGTCGCCGGCGAGGGCGGCCACGGGGGTGGTGAGGACGAGTGCCGAGGCCACGGTGGCGGCGGCAAGAGGGCGCGCGAGGACGCGTCGAGACATGGGGGATCTCCTGAGGATGGTCGAACGGGGAGGGAGGCCTCTCGGCCACGGCGACAGCACCGTGCGGTGCAGCGCCGCGCGATCTCAGGTGTCCCCCACGGAGGTCCCGACTAACCACCCGGCCGGGTGAGACCCCTCACCCGATGGCCGCGTCCGCGGCCTCCGGCTCCCCCTCGGGACCCCGCCCCGGCGTCGGGGTGGTCCCTTGCGCGCGGCGGCACTCGAGCCGGCTCATCACCGGCCCTGCCGTGGCGCCGTGCACCACCACCGACAGCACGATGGTGAGCCCGACCGTCGACCACAGCCAGCCATCGCGGAAGTCGGCGACGTCGGCGCCGGCGTAGGCCAGGTAGTACAGCGAGCCGACGCCACGGACCCCGAAGAACGCGGTCGCGAACCGCTCGCGGCGGGTGAGCGTCCCGGTCCCCTCGGAGGGGGCCCGGACCGCCAGGGCGACCCACGCCGCCGCCGGGCGGATCAGTCCGACGACGGCGACCGCGACAGCGACCGAGCGCGAGTCCAGGTCCTCGAGCAGGCCACGCGTCAGCGCGATGCCGAGCGCCAGCAGCACGAAGAGGGTCAGCAGCCGCTCGAGCCGCTCGACGACCTGGTGCATGTCGCGGTGGTAGCTGTGGCGCCGTTCCGCCGCTCGGAACGTCATCGCGCAGGCGAAGACCGCGAGGAACCCGTAGCCCTGGGCAACCTCGCCGACGCCGTACGCCGTCAGCAGCGCCGCGACGGCGAGCAGCGGCTCCCCGCGCTCGGCGACGCGCAGCGCCGGATTGCCTGCCCGGAAGGCCACCCGCGCCAGGAGGTGCCCCACGAGCATCCCGGCGACGACACCGATGGCGGTCTTCCCGAGCAGCTCCCACGCGACCCAGCGGGCACCCCACTCGGTGACGGCGCCCTCGGTGGCGAGCAGGATCGCGGCGTACACGAAGGGGAAGGCGAGCCCGTCGTTGAGCCCGGCCTCGGAGGTGAGGGCGAAGCGGACCTCGTCGTCCTCGGTCTCCGACGCCACCTCCTCCTCACCCTCGGCGACCGTCGGCCCGCCGACCTGGACGTCGGAGGCGAGGACGGGGTCGGTCGGTGCGAGCACCGCGCCGAGCAGCAGCGCCACCGCGGGTGCCGCACCCAGGGTCCATCCGAGCAGGGCGACCGAGGCGATGGAGAGCGGCATCGCGATGCCGAGCAGGCGCCAGGCGGGTGACCAGGTTCGCCAGGAGGAGAGCCGCCGCAGGTCCAGCGGCCGGTCGATCGCCAGGCCGACGCCCATCAACGCGACGATCACGGTGAGCTCGGTGGCGTGCTCGATGAGGGCGCGGTTGTCCTGGGGGCCGATCGGCAGGTCCTCGGGCAGCGGCGTCAGCCCGATCAGCATGCCGGTGCCGATCAGCAGCATCGGCGTGGTCACCGGGGCACCGCGCAGCACCGCGGGCAGCAGCACCGCGAGGATCAGGCAGAGCCCGGCGACGAGATAGACGAGGTCGGCGCTCATGGCCCGAGGATGACCGACCTTGCGGTCGCGCAGTTCACCCGGGCGGCCGCGGTGGAGTCGTGCCCCTGAGCGGGCGCCGTGGCGCCCGCTCAGGGGCACGACCCACGGTGGGGCAGGTCACTCCCCGACCAGCGAGCTGGCTTCGCCCTCGGCGGCGACGGTCGTGTCCGCTGCCGCGCCGGGGATGGCGAGCGGGAGGTCGAGGGGCGCGGTGAGGCGCACGTGCACGCTGCTGGTGGCGGCGTCGACGCGGACGGCGACGCGGAGGCCGGGGTACTCCTCGTGCGCCCGCACCTGGCGGAGGTACGCCTCCACCCCCGCGCGCGCCGCCGCCGCATCGACGGGCAGGTCATCGGTGGGGACGCCCTCGGTGTAGGTGCTGCGACCGGTGGCGCCGGCGTCGGCGCCGGACAGCGCGGCACCGTCGGCGAGCGTGCTGAGACCCGAGCGCTGCAGGTAGGCCGCGGTCGCGTCGGTGACCAGCGCGATGCCGAGCGCCAGGACGGTGGCGAAGCCGACGATCAGCGGTGTCACCGAGCCGCGCTGGCCCCGCCCGCGTGCCCGGGTCGGTCGATGGTTCACGGGACGCTCACCTCCTGGTAGCGCCCCACCGGCACGCTGTGGGCGGCGTCGAGGGCGAAGCTCGGCTCCCCCGCCCCGAGCAGGTCTGGCAGGAACGGCAGGTCGACCCGGGTCCCGATGACGACGGTGACCACCGAGGTCCCGCTGTGGCAGGCGGCCGGGACGGTGCAGTCCACGCGGATCTCCAGCGGCGCCTCCTCCAGCCCCTGATCGGTGAGCGCCTGGCGCGCCGCCGCCTCTGCTCGTTGCCGGCCGGTGGCGTCGTCGCCGGCGAGCACGTAGGCCCGCGCGGCGGACCGGGCCGCTGCCTCCACGCCGAACGCGCCCCGCTGCACCTCGAAGACGCTGAGCACGATCCAGAGCATCGGGAGCAGGAGCAGCACCCCCAGCCACACCACCTCGACCAGCGCGCTGCCCTCCTCATCGCGCCTGTGGTGGCCCCGCCTCGTGTGGCTCAGCGCGGGCCATGGCGCGCGCTCCGCCACACGAGAGGGGGCCACACGAGCCGGCGTCACGGTCACGGCTGGAGCTCCTGCACCGCGTGCCCGTCGACCTCGAGGTCCACCCCCGGGCCGCCCAGGCCCAGCGCGGGCACGCTCGCCCGGACCGTCACCACGACGGTGGGCGTGCCGTCCACCGACACCACGCGGGCGGTGACGTCCTCGGCGAACCGGGCGGCCAGCGCGCCGGCGATCTGGTCGCGGGTGCGAGCGGCGCCGTCGGACGGCCCGCGGCCCACCGTGGCGGCGTAGCGGGCGCCGTCGGAGGCCGCGGCGGTCAGGGTGTTGCGGACCAGCAGGACCAGCGAGACCTGGAGCACCCCGAGCACCAGCGGCACGAGCACCACCACAACCAGCACGAAGTCGACGACCGCCGCGCCTCGAGCGGCGCGCGGTCGGAGGGCTCGGCCCCGGTGCCCCACTACTGGACCTGGCGCAGCGCCCGACGCAGCAGCGAGGAGAGCTCGTCCTGGGCCACGATCGTCAGCACACCGACGATGCCGGCGGACATCACGGTGACGAGGACCCAGCCGGGCACGTCGCCCCGGTCGTCGCGGGTGCGCGCCGGCAGCGCTCCGACCAGCGTCAGTGCCAGCAGGTGGAGGGTGGTCATGGTGGTTCCTTTCCCGAGAGGGGTGGGGCTGGAGAGGTGGGGCTCAGGGGGCCGAGAGGCTGAGGCCGACGACGCCTGGCCAGAAGGCGAAGAGCACGGTCACCGGGAGCACCAGGAAGACCACCGGGATCATCATCAGCACCTCGCGACGGGCGGCCGACTCGATGAGCTCGCGGCGGGCCGCCTCGCGCACGTCGGCGGCCTGGGCGTGGAGGACGTCGGCCAGCGGCGTACCCCGCTCGACGGCGACGGCCACGCCCTGCGCGAACCGGGCGACGACGGGGACACCCGTGGTCGCGGCCAGCCGGTCGAACGCGACGCCGACGGGCTCGCCGGTGCGGATCTCGGCGAGCACCCGGGCCAGGTCGCGGCTGAGCTCCCCGCGGCACCGCTGGACCACGCGGTCCAGCGCTCCGACGGGGCTCTCACCGGCCGCGACCGACAGGGCGAGCAGCTCGGCGACGGTCGGGAACTCCGCGAGGATGCGGCGCTCGCGTGCCCGGACCTGGGAGGTCAGCCAGGTGTCGCGGGCCAGGACGCCCGCGGTGAACGCCACCCCGCTGACGAGCAGGTGTCCCACGACGTTGCCGCCACCGCCGAGGGTGCGCAGCAGCCCCCACGCCGCCGTGACGCCGAAGCCGACCAGGCCCCACACCACCTGCTGGACGCGGACGTCGTGGACGGTGAGGTCGAGGCCGGCCCGCTCGAGCCGGCGCCGGACGGAGGTCGCCCCGCCCAGCACCCGCTCGACGCCGTCGGCCAGCGCCCGCAGGACCGGCCCGTAGACGGCCACGGCCGCGCCGACGAGTGGAGGTGCGGGTTGCCTGCTCGGGCTCGCGGTCGGAGACACCTGGGGCAGGTCGCGGACGTAGGGCAGCACCCGGTCCGAGAGCTGCGCGCGACCCATCACCCGCAACCGGGCGATCACCAGCAGGAGTCCGGCACCCAGCGTGCCGCCGAGGACCGCTCCCCACAGGGCCGCGGTCACGACAGGATCCTCCGCTCCACGGGCAGTCGACCGATGCGCATCATCAGCCGGTAGGCGACCAGGCACAGACCGGCACCCACCGCGAGCACGACCACCCCGGCACCCGATGCGTAGCGCCGGATCACCTCGGTCTGGAACGACATCAGCAGCAGGACGACCCACGGGGCCGCGACCGCGAGGCGGGCGCCGTTGACGGTCCACGCTTGGCGGGCCTCGAGCTCGGAGCGGGTGCGGGCGTCATCGCGGAGGTAGCCCGACAGGTTGCGCAGCAGCCGCCCGAGGTCTCCCCCGCCGACGTCGCGGGCGACCCTCAGGCTCTCGCACACGCGATCCCCGACGGGGTCGGCGAGCCGTGCCTTCAGCCGGTCCAGGCAGTCGCCGAAGCGGCCGCTGACCTGGTAGTCCAGACCGAAGGCGGTGAAGGCGTCGCGGAGCGGCTCCGGGCCCCGGACACCGAGCCCGGCCACGGCGTCGGGCAACGACATGCCTGCGCGTACGGCGGAGGCGAGGTTGTCGACCGCGTCGGGCCAGACCTCGGCCAGCTCGCGCTGTCGGCGTACGGCACGGCCGCGGACGACCGCGAGCGGGAGGTAGCCCGCGATCACCCCGAACGCCAGCGCCACCGTCGGGGTGCCGGAGGCGACCTGGACCACGAGCGCGGCGAGCACGGCACTGGAGGCGCAGAGGGCGACCAGGGAGGTCGGGGTGACGCTGGTGATGCCGGCGGCGGCGAGCGTCCGGTCGAGCCGACCCGGCCCCTCACGGGTGGGTCGAGCGGTGCGCGGGACGGCGAAGGCCGACCAGATCAGCAGCAGCCCGATGCCGACGCCGAGCCCGACGAGGGCGCCCATCAGCCCTCCCCCAGCAGCCGACGCAGGTCGAGGCCGACCCGCTCGAAGCGTTCGGGGCGGGGTGGCGTGCCGTGCGCGCGGCGCAGCTCCCCGTCGCGGCGCACGAAGACCGGCTCGCACTCGATGACGCCGTTCTCGACGCGACCGGGGACGGCCACGACCTCCTCGACCCGGCGTCGGCCACGGGGGTCGAGCCCGAGGTGGACCACGAGGTCCACCGAGGTCGCGACGGTGGGCACCACGAACCGGTCGGAGATGTTCTCACCCGCCAGGAGCGGGAGGGTGCACATCTTGACCAGGGCCTCGCGGGCCGAGTTCGCGTGCAGGGTGCACATGCCGGGCAAGCCGGAGTTGAGGGCGAGCACCAGGTCCAGGCACTCCTCCGACCGCACCTCGCCCACGATGATCCGTGACGGGCGCATGCGCAGGCTCTCCTTGACCAGGTCGCGCAGCCGGATCTCTCCGGTGCCCTCGAGGCCGGCCTGTCGGGTCTGGAGGGCCACGTGGTCGGGATGGGGGAAGCGCAGCTCGTAGACCTCCTCGGCGGAGATCACGCGCTCACCGCCGGGGACCGCGGCGGCCAGGCAGTTCAGCATCGTGGTCTTGCCCGCCTGCGTCCCGCCGGTGACCAGGATGTTCAGGCCCGCACGCACCGAACCCTCCAGGAAGGCCGCCGCCTGCGAGGTGAGGCTGCCCAGCTCGACGAGGTCTGACAGGCGGGCCGCACGCAGCACGAACTTGCGGATGTTGACCGCCGAGAAGCCGCGGGAGATCCCCTCGAGCACGACGTGCAGACGGTGGCCCTCGGGCAGCATCGCGTCGACGAAGGGGCGCGAGAGATCGATGCGGCGGCCCGACGACTTCAGCATCCGCTCGACGAGCTCGTCGACCTGGGGCCGGGTCAGCATCAGGTTGGTCAGCTCGTGCCGACCACGGCGAGCCACGAAGACCCGGGTGGGATCGTTGATCCAGATCTCCTCGACCGTCGGGTCGTCGAGCAGCGGCTGCAGGGGCCCGAAGCCGCTGACCCTGGCCAGCAGCTCGCCCACGACCGCGTCGGGGTCGGCCAACGGGGCGACGGCGCCGGTCAGGGAGTGGTCGTCGTGGCGGCGTACGACGCCCTCGGCGAGGCGACGCACCACGTCGGCGTCGCGCTGGGGGTCGACCCCCTCGCGGCGGACCAGCTCACGCAGGGTCGCGTCGAGGCCGTCGACGAGCGCGTCGTGGCTGCTGTGCGCGCTCGTCCCTCCGCGTGCGCCGAGGTGGGGCGCACGGGTGTCGGCGTACGCCGAGGCAGGGCTCATCGCCATGGCCGCTCCGTCCCGAGATGAAAGAGTGATGGCCCGTCGAGGGTAGGTGCGCAGACGCATACCCAGGTCCCGGCGACCTCAACCGGCCGGAATCTGTGGATAACTCAGCCACCCCACCCGTCCCACGGGTCGCGGCGGCGTCGAGTCTGTTCGGGATCGTTCGGACACGGCACAAACGCTTGGCATACCCCCGGCAGTACCCGAGCCTTGACCCAGGCTCGGCTCAGAAAGGGGTCCCCCGACATGCCCCACACCACCGCCCGCCAGGCGCGACGTCAGTCTCGCGCCGCCGCCTGGCTGCTCGTCCTGTCCTTCCTCGTGCTGCTGGCGATGGTCGTCCTCACCAGCATCGGCTCACCCGCCTGAGACTCACGCCGCCGCGCTCGGTCGTTCAGCGCTGCGGCAGCGGCGACCGCGCGGCGCGCACCAGCAACCACACGAAGCCGGCCACCACCAGCAGGGCGAAGCCGACCAGCACGAGCACGAGTGGGGCGAGCAGGTCGTCGGCCGCACCGCCGCGCAGCGGCCCGAGAACCGGCTCGGCGAGGAGGGAGACGCCCAGCACCATCAGGTCGCCGACCCAGACCGCCCGGGCCAGCCCCGCCTCCGCAGGCAGCAGCGCCGCGACGGCCACGCACGTCGGCACCACCACCAGCGTCTGCAGCACGCCGGTGATCGCGGCCCACCACGACTCGGCGAAGGTCGGATCGGTCACGTCGGGCAGCGAGGCGAGCACTCCCGCCGCCGCGGCCACGGCAGCGATCAGGAACCCGCGGTGCCGCGACGTCAGCGGCACCAGACCGAACGTCATCGCGGCGTACCCCAGCGGGTCCGGCAGCAGGTCGAGCGCGTCGATCCGGAAGTCCAGGACCACCAGCACCATGCCGAGCGCCACCCAGCGCAGACTCCTCACGCGAGGACAGTACGACCACGGGGAGCCGGACGGTCGCCCAACCCACACCTGCGACGCCCGCGGCGCGGTGGCCGCCCCCGATGGCGCGCGCCACGACTCACGTCCGGGCGGGTGGCCCCCACCGGTAAAGTTGAAGATGTGACGACCACGCCTCCGACCCCGACCGAGCCCGTCTTCGACCCCGCCGTCCTCGGCACCCCGGAGCGACCCACCTTCGGGCTGGACACCTTCGGCGACACCGGCACCGAACCTGACGGCACACCCCGCCCGCAGGCCGAGGCGATCCGCGAGGTCGTCGCCGAGGGCGTGCTGGCCGACCAGGTCGGCGTCGACTACCTCGGCCTGGGCGAGCACCACCGCGAGGACTACGCGATCAGCGCGCCCGACGTGGTGCTGTCGGCCATCGCCGGGCAGACCGAGCGCATCCGCCTCGGGACCGGCGTGACGGTGCTGTCCTCCGACGACCCGATCCGGGTCTTCCAGCGCTTCTCCACCCTGGCCGCGATCAGCCGCGGCCGCGCCGAGGTGCAGCTCGGGCGCGGCTCGTTCACCGAGTCCTTCCCGCTGTTCGGTCTCGACCTGTCCGACTACGAGGTGCTCTTCCATGAGAAGCTCGACCTCTTCGCCCACCTGCAGCAGGAGCAGCCGCTCACCTGGCGCGGCAGCGTCCGCCCGCCCCTGGAGGAGCAGCAGGTCTTCCCCCGCACCGAGGCCGGACTGCCCGCCTGGATCGCGGTCGGCGGCACCCCGCAGTCGGTGATCCGCGCGGCGGCGTACGGCTTCCCCCTCGTGCTGGCCGTCATCGGCGGCTCGCCGGCGGCGTTCGTGCAGTTCGCCGACCTCTACCGCCGTGCGCTGGCCGAGTACGGCCGCCCCGAGCTCCCCATCGGCATGCACTCCCCCGGCCACGTCGCGGCCACCGACGAGCTCGCGCGCGAGCAGATGTTCCCCCACCAGGCCGAGGCGTTCGGCAGGATCGGCCGCGAGCGCGGCTGGGGCCCCTACTCGCAGACCACCTTCGACCAGGGCGCCTCGCCCGAGGGCTCGATCTTCGTCGGCTCACCCGAGACCGTCGCGCAGAAGATCGCCTGGGCGGTGCGCTCGCTCGGCCTCTCCCGCTTCCAGATGAAGTACGCCGTCGGCTCGCTGCCCCACGAGCAGCGACTCGAGTCGATCCGGCTCTACGGCACCGAGGTGGTCCCGCGGGTCCGAGACCTCTCGGCCGTGCGCCAGCGACCTCTCGGCCGTGCGCCAGCGACCTCTCGGCCGTGCGCCAGCGACCTCTCGGCCGTGCGCGAGCGACCTCTCGGCGACTCAGGCGGGGGCGGCCTCGTCGTGCCGCACCGGGCAGCCGGCGACCCCGGGGACCGGGAAGGTGCCGAGCTCCTCGATCCGGAAGCCGTCGGGGTAGGAGCGCACCCACGGCAGGTCCATGACCGTCTGCTCGGTCATCCGGGCCGGGAAGGCGCGCAGCAGCTTCCCGCGCATCCGCAGCGCGGTCCGCGAGAGCGTCTCCAGCGTCGGGGGCGGGGCGTCGTAGCCGAGGGCATCGCGCAGCGGCTGGTCCATCAGCGCACGGGAGAACATCTCCACGGCGGGACCGGCGAGCTTGGGGTACCAGGTGAGCATCAGGGCGAGCGTCGAGTCGGCGACGCGGCGGCCGCCCTCGTCGTAGGCGAAGTGCTCGCGCTCGTAGTCGTCCATCACCTGCGAGAAGCCGAGGTAGGTCTCGGGGATGTCGGGAATGTTCATGTGCCGGCCCAGCGCGCGGTAGTAGTTCACCGAGGCGACCAGCTCGTGGTCGGTGAACGGCCGCTTGCCGTAGACGTCGAGCCAGCGCTTGGGCACCACCACGAAGGTCGAGAGCACGTAGAGCATCTCGTGGACGGGGATGTCGTAGGCGCGGTGCATCTGGTTGATCCGCCGGATCGCCGCGCGTGCGTCGGGGTCGTCGAAGCCCTTCTCGGCCGGCACCTCGAGCAGCAGCGCGGTGTCGTCGTAGCGCTTCTGGCAGTTGCCGGTGAACTGTCCCGTCGCGTCGAGCAGGGCCCCGATGCCGGGCACGGCGTAGGTGCGGAACAGCGCGAACGAGAGCGCCTGGTTCATGTCCCAGGGGAACTCGTAGGCCACCGCGTTGCGGTAGATCTCGCGGTAGTCGGTCTCGGGGTCGAGCCGGTCGTTGACCTGCCGCCAGTGGTCCTTGGGCACGCCGCCGAAGGTCTTGCCACGCACTCGGAGCTCCATGACGACCAAACTAGAGCAAACGCTCCACTTCTGGCTAGGGGGTGGCTACGCTCCTGCCATGCGTACGCCGCTGCAGACCCGCTCGGAGTCCTCCGCGGACCGGATGCTCGCCGCGACGCTGGCGCTGCTCGACGAGGGCGGGCAGGCCGCGGTGACCGTGGCCGCCGTGGCCCGTGCCGCCGGCACCTCCAACGGCTCCCTCTACCACCGCTTCGGCGACCGCCACGGGCTGCTGCTCGCCGCCCAGGCGCGCGCCCTCTCGACCATCGAGGCGGAGACCGCCACGGCGTTCGCGGAGGCCGACACCGAGCCCGACGACGAGCGGGCCGTCGCGCTGCTGGCCGCGGCCGCGGTGGACCTGTTCGTGCGGCACCGGGGCAGCCTGCGGGCGTTCCTCGTCGACGCCGTGGAGTCCGAGGAGGTCGAGGCGGCCTCGACGGCGTTCACCCACCGGCTCGCCGACACCGTGACGCGGTGGTTGCAGCTGCGGTTCGACTGCGGCGTACCCGCTGCGCAGGCGGCGTGGCGGATGCTCTTCGCGCTCGGGGCGAGCCGGGCGCTCTTCGACGACGACGCGATCTCCGCGACGCCGCTCTCCCCCGGCGCGCTCGCCGACGCGCTCGGTCGCGCCGTGCTCGCGGTGGTGCGCTGAGGGACAGACCGCCTCGTGTGGTCCAGCGCGGCCCAGGGACCGCGCTCAGCCACGCAAGCCGGGGTGGGGCCTCAGGCGGAGGGGATCTCCAGGCGGAAGCCGACGCCGCGCACGGCGACGACCTTCTCGCTGACCCCGGCGGTGTCGAGCTTCTGGCGCAGGCGCCCGATGGTGACGTCGAGGGTCTTGGTCGAGCCGTACCAGTTCTCGTCCCACACGTCGGCCATCAGCCGGCCGCGGGAGACCACCTTGTCGCGGTTGGCGACCAGGATGTTGAGGACGTCGAACTCCTTGCCCGTCAACGGGACCTCGGTCTCGCCGGCGAAGACGCGGCGCGCGGCGACGTCGATGTGCAGGCCCTCCGGGTCACCGTTCGTCTCCTCGCGCGGCGTGCCGTGGGTGCGGCGCAGCAGCGCCCGGACGCGGGCCTGCAGCTCGGCGAGGCCGAAGGGCTTGGCGAGGTAGTCGTCGGCACCGGTGTCGAGACCGACGACACGGTCGAGCTCGCCGGCACGCGCGGTCACGATCATGATCGCGCCGCCGAACCCGCCCTCACGGGCCATCTTGCAGACCTCCAGGCCGTCCATGTCGGGCAGGCCGAGATCGAGGATCATCACGTCGGTGGGGGTGCCGGCGACGTCGGCCAGCGCCTTCTCGCCGCTGTCGACCCAGGCCACGTCGTAGCCCTCGCGCTCCAGGGTGCGCACGAGGGGGAAGGCGATGTCCTCCTCGTCCTCCACGACCAGCACCCGGTGCTCCATGGCCCGAACAATAGGACACCGGACCGACCCGGGCGGGGGACCATCCGACCCTTTACCTTCGTGCGTCCCCAGCGGCACACCCGCCGGGGGGGGGTGTCAGGAGGTGATCTCCCAGGCGTAGGAGATGCTCTCGGCGGACCGCAACGAGGGGGCGTCCTCGGGCAGCGACACGCGGAAGGTGAAGCTGACCCGGCCGCCGGCCGGGATCCATCCCTGGTCGGTCGTGACGTCGCTCATCGCCCCCAGACGGCCGTCGTAGAGACGCACGCCCTCGCGCTCGATGGTGAGGTTGACGCCGTCGGCGTCGTGGTCGACCGCGTCGCCGGTCTCGGTCATCGTCAGTCGCGCCGGGGCGGAACCGGGGTTGGAGATCGAGATCGAGCGGGTCACGGTGTCGCCCGCGGCGAGGTCGGAGACCACCAGCGAGGCCTGGGCCCCGTCGGACTCGAGGGTCACGCCCTCGGACGAGCCGTTCGCGTTGCTCAGCGGGATGCCCGAGAGCCACAGCACGCCCCCCAGGACGGCTGCGCCGACCGGCACGACCGCGAGTCTCATGTTCTCCGACTTCATGTCATCCACGCTACGAGCGGGTCGGCACGATGTGTTCTCGCTGCGTGCACACGGGTTCCACGGTTGGGTAACAGCCCTCCACACACCTCCGAGGAGGGTCAGGAGGGGGTCAGGAGAAGAGGTCGCCCAGGTCCGCCACCCGCTCGAGGACCTCCTCCATCCGCACCTGCTCGAGCCCGACCGGGTCCTCGGCACCGGCCTCGACCTCGGCCCACGACACGGGGGTCGCCACGAAGGGCTTGTCGCGTCCCCGCAGGGAGTAGGGCGTGATGGTCGTCTTCGACGAGGCGTTCTGCGACCAGTCCAGGAACACCTTGCCGCTGCGACGCGCCTTGGTCATCGTCGCGGTCACCAGCCGCGGGTGCGCGGCCTGCAGCTCCTCGGCGACCTCGCGGGCCAGCGCCGTGGACTCCTCCCCCGGCAGCCGGCGCGGCAGGTCGGCGTACAGGTGCAGGCCCTTGCTCCCGCTGGTCACCGGCCGCGCGTCGAGGTCGCGCTCGGCCAGCTTCTCGCGCACCATCAGCGCCACCTGGCAGCACTCGTGCAGGGTCGCGGGCTCACCGGGGTCGAGGTCGATGACGATCCGGTCGGCGTTGCGGGGGCGGCCGTTGCGGCCCACGCGCCACTGGTGGACGTGCAGCTCCAGGGCGGCCAGGTTGACCAGCCAGGTCAGCGTGGCGAGGTCGTCGACGACCGGGAACACCAGCCGGTCGCCGTGCCGGCTCTCCCCGCGCGACCCCGTGGTCGGGACGCTCACCGTCCGCACCCACGACGGCGTCCCCTGCGGGACGTTCTTCTCGAAGAAGCTGCCCTCCGCCACGCCGTGCGGCCAGCGGATGCGCGTCACCGCGCGGTCGGCCAGGTGCGGCAGCAGGGTGGGCGCCACCTGCGCGTAGTAGTGCAGCACCTCGCCCTTGGTCGTGCCCGTGCGCGGGTAGAGCACCTTGTCGAGGTTGCTCAGCCGCAGCGTCCGGCCCTCGACGTCGACGTGCACCTCCTCCCTGGGCTGCTTGGCCGGGCTCACGACTGGTCCTCGAGGTCGGCGGGGTCGAGGTCCTCGCGCACCCCCCGGTACGACGGTTGGCGCAGGCGTGCGTAGCCGACCCCGTGCGTGTCCACGTCGATGACCAGCACCGGCTCGACCCACGTGGTGCCGGCGGCGTCGACCCGCGGCACCTCGTCCACGAACGGGCTGCTCGCCCGCGTCAGCCCGGCGACCGCCTCGGTGAGCATGCGTGACACCTTGCCACCGATGCCGCTGCCGACCCGGCCGCGGTAGACCAGCCCGTCGGCGGTGGGCTCCCCCACGAGCAGCGAGGCCAGCCGGTCCGAGGTGCCCTCCTGGGGACGCCAGCCACCCACGACGTAGGAGCGACGGTGGCGGTGCGCCAGCTTGCGCCAGTGCGGCGAGCGGGCGTCGAAGGTGTAGCGCGAGGACAGCCGCTTGCTCACGACGCCCTCCAGCCCCTGGGCGCGGGTGGCCTCCAGGAGCATCTGCCCGTCGTCGTACGGCTCGGGGACCTGCCAGGGCGCGAGGTCGAGGGCTGCCAGGCGCGCGCGCCGCTCGCTGAGCGGGAGCCCGGTCAGGTCCTCGCCGTCCACGCGGAGCAGGTCGAAGACCATGTAGGTGGCCGGGAGACCGGCGGCCAGCCGGGTCGCGGTGCTGGCGCGGCGCACGTGCATCCGGTCCTGAAGCACCCGGAAGTCCGGCAGCCCCCGCTCGTTGAGCGCGATGATCTCGCCGTCGACGAGTAGGTCCCGCGGCCGCGTCGACCCGGGCACGAGCGCCTCGTGCGGGAGCGCCACGTCGGGCCAGGCGACGGTCACGTCGTTTGCGTTGCGGCTCCACAGCCGCACCTGCCCGTCGGTGACCTCGGCCAGGATCCGCACGCCGTCCCACTTGACCTCGTGAGACCACTCCGCGCCGACGGGGACGGCGTCGGTCTTGGTCGCGAGCATGGGGCGGGGCACGGGCACCCCCGCATTGTGACCGTCGGGGCGATGACTTTCACTCGCCCCACGGGTCACACTGGGCACCATGCGTGCCATTTGGAAGGGCTCGGTCTCGTTCGGGCTGGTCAGCGTCCCGGTGAAGCTCTACTCCGCGACCGAGTCCCACGACGTCTCCTTCCGCCAGGTGCACGCCAAGGACGGCGGCCGCATCCGCTACCAGCGCATCTGCTCCCTGGACGGCGAGGAGGTGGCCTACGCCGACATCGCCAAGGGCTACGAGACCGAGGACGGCGAGATGGTCATCCTCACCGACGACGACCTCGCCGAGCTGCCCGTCACGTCCTCGCGCGAGATCGCGGTCGAGAAGTTCGTGCCCAGCGACCAGATCGACCCGCTGCTCTTCGAGAAGTCCTACTACCTCGAGCCCGAGAAGACCGGCGCCAAGCCCTACGCGCTGCTGCGCCAGGCGCTGCAGGACGCCGACCGGATGGCCGTCGTGACCGTCGCCCTGCGCCAGCGCACCACCGTGGCCGTGCTGCGGGTGCGCGAGACCGAGGCCGGCGACGTGATCGTGCTGCAGACGATGATGTGGCCCGACGAGATCCGTGTCCCGGACTTCAGCGTCGAGGTCGGCGAGGTCAAGGACGCCGAGGTCAAGATGGCCAACATGCTCGTCGAGACGCTCTCCGGCGACTTCGACGCCAGCGAGTTCTCCGACGACTACGCCGACGCCGTCGAGGCGCTGGTCAAGGCCAAGATCGAGGGCGGCGAGGTCGAGCGGACCCCCACCTCCACCAAGACCTCCGGCGAGGTGGTCGACCTGCTCGCCGCCCTGCAGCGCTCGGTCGACGCGGCCAAGAAGGGCCGGGGCGAGGACACCTCCGAGGAGGCCGAGGAACCGGCCGAGAAGGCCGCCGCGAAGAAGACGACCAAGAAGACCGCGGCGAAGAAGTCGACGAAGAAGGCTCCCGCGAAGAAGGCGGCCACCAAGAAAACCGCAGCGAAGAAGACCGCAGCCAAGAAGTCGACGAGCAAGAAGACGGCCAGCAGGAAGACGGCGGCCAAGAAGGCCTCCTGACCGCGTCCTCCCCGCGGCTCAGCGGGCGTCGGGGATGCGCTGGTGCAGCCGATGCATCACCGCGTCGGTGAGCCTCGGCGCCAGCAGCCCCATCGCCTCGCCGACGTACCCGACCGGGTGTCCCCATGCGGGCGGCAGGTCCTCCATGATCCGCAGCACCTGCTGGCCGGCCTGCTCGGCGGTCATCGCGCGCTGGTTCTCGTACTCCTTGGTGGGCGCGATCATCGGCGTCTTCACGAGCCCGAAGCGCATGTTGGTCACGTGCACGCCGTCCGAGCGCGCCTCGCGGGCCAGGATCCGGCCCCAGGTGTCGATCGCGGACTTGGAGGCGAGGTAGGCCGAGAACTTGGGGGCCTTGATCTGCACGCCCCACGACACGACGTTGACGACGTGCCCGAAGCCCTGCGCGCGCATGGCGGGCAGCAGCCCCATCGTGAGCCGCACTGGGCCGAAGTAGTTGATCGCCATCGTCCGCTCCACGTCGTGGAAGCGGTCGGCGCTCTCGGACAGCGAGCGGCGGATCGACCGACCGGCGTTGTTGACCAGGTGGTCGACCGCGCCGTGCTCGGCCAGCACCCGGACCACCAGCGCGTCGACGGCCTCGCCGTCGGTCAGGTCGCAGGAGTACGTCGCTGCCTGCCCACCCAGCGCCCGCACCTGCTCCGCGACCCGGTCCAGCTCCTCGGCGCGGCGCGCGACGAGCAGGACCTTCGCACCGGCCCGCGCGGCGGCGTACGCCGTGTGCTCGCCGATCCCCGAGGAGGCCCCCGTCACCAGGACCGTGCGGCCCGCCACGGGTGAGGGAGCGCCGCGCAGGCGGCGCAGCAGGCGGGCCGGCGTGGCGGTGACGGTGGCGGGGAGGGCGGAGGGCAGCAGGTCGAGCACGGGGGCATCCTCGCACCCGGCCGGGAGGCCGACCCGGGACGACCACAGGCGCTCGCGCCCACCCGGTCGGCGGCGTGACCGCCAGCCCACTCCGGGTGAGCCAGGGGTGTTGTCCGCTCGGGGACGCTTGTCCGCAGAGTGTCGGAGTGGGTCCCTGTGGACCGGTGGACGAGGAGTGGAGATGGAACGCGGGGAGTACCTCGTCGTCATGGGCCTGTGCCTGCTGATCACGCTGCCCCTGGAGCTGCTCCTCGGGGCACGCGTCTGGCGGCGGCCGCGGCGGCTGCTGGTCGCGATGGCGCCGCTCGTGCTGGCCTACAGCATCTGGGACATCGCGATGATCGCCGCGGGCTCGTGGTCCTACTCCGAGGAGAAGCTGACCGGCATCCTGCTGCCCTTCGAGATGCCGCTGGAGGAGCTGGTCTTCTTCATCGTCGTGCCGATCTGCGGCCTGCTGACGCTGGAGGCCGTCGGCAACGTGCTGACCGCGCTCGGGCGACTGCGCGCCGGGGAGCCGCTCGGCCGGGTCCTCCGTGACCTGCCGCACGGCGGCGGGCCCCGCCCCGCTCCGTCGGCGAGCACCGAGGAGAAGGTGGCCTGATGGGGATCTACACGCTGACCGCGCTCGTCTCGGTCGTCGTCGTGCTCGCGATCGAGCTGCTGTGGCTGCGCACCGGCATCCTGCGCACCTGGCGCTACTGGCTGGCGATGGCCATCGTCATGGGCTTCCAGGTCCCCGTCGACGGCTGGCTGACCAAGCTGTCGGACCCGCTGGTGCTCTACAACGAGGCCGACATGACCGGCGTCCGCGCCCCCTGGGACATCCCGGTGGAGGACTTCGCCTTCGGTTTCGGCATGGTGACCCTCGCCATGGTGCTGTGGGTGCACGCCGGGCGGCGCGAGGAGCGGCGCTCGGGCACCGGCGACGGCGCCGGCGACAGCGGACGACGACAGGAGCAGCGCGCATGACCGAGCTCGCCGGGGGCACCGTCCCCTCCGCCTTCGACCGGGTGGCGCGCAGCTACGACCTCATGGTCGCGCTCAGCCCGGGCTACCACGCGCAGCTGCGCTCCTCCGCCCGTGCGCTTGTGGAGGCCCTGCCCGCCACGCCGGGCCGGCGCCCCAGGGTCGTCGACCTCGGCTGCGGGTCCGGGGCCTCGACCGCCGCGCTCGTGCGCGCGCTCGACGAGGCCGGCGTGGACGCCGAGGTCGTCGGGATCGACGGGTCTGCCGGGATGCTCGATCAGGCCCGCGGCAAGACCGCGCTGGCCCGAGCCGACTTCCGCCAGGCCGACGCCGAGCGGCTGACCGGGGCCGAGCTGGGTCCCGTGGACGGCGTGCTGGCGGCGTACCTCGTGCGCAACGTGAGCTCCCGCGACCGCCTCCTCGGCGAGGTGCTCGACGTGCTGACCGACGGCGGCGCGCTGGTCGTGCACGACTACAGCGTCCGGGAGAGCAGGATCGCCACCTGGGCCTGGCACCTGACCTGCTGGCTGGTCGTGATCCCGCTGGGGTTCGTGACCGCTCCCGGCAGCCCGATCTACCGCTACCTGTGGCGCAGCGTCCTGGACTTCGACGGCGTCCAGGGCCTGGCCGGGCGGCTGCGTGCGGTCGGGTTCACCGACGTCGAGCACCGCTCCGCCACGGGCTGGCAGCGCGGCCAGGTGCACACGTGGCGCGCAAGGAAGCCCCGATGAGCTCCTTCCTCCCCGCCCTTACCACGCCGTACGCCGCCGGCGGCCGGCTCCCGCGCGGCGCCTGGCGCCCGGGGCGCGACCGGCGCGCCGAGCACCAGCCCGCTCCTCCGGCCGGCCTGCGCGAGGACGGCGGGCGGCACCGCGTCGCCGTCGTCGGTGGCGGGATCGCCGGCCTCGCGGCCGCGACCGCCTTGGCCGAGCGCGGCGTGCGGGTCGAGCTGCTGGAGTCCACCTCCCGCCTCGGCGGCCGCGTGGCGTCGTGGCAGGTCGAGGTCGACGGCTCGTCGGTGGCGATGAGCCGCGGCTTCCACGCCTTCTTCCGGCAGTACTACAACCTGCGCGCGCTGCTGCGCCGCGCCGACCCGTCGCTGACCGCGCTGCGGGCCGTGAGGGACTACCCGTTGCTCGCGGCCGAGGGCATGCGCGACTCCTTCACCCACATCCCACGCACACCGCCGTGGAGCGTGATGGGCTTCGTGCTCCGCTCCCCCTCGTTCACGGCGCGCGACCTGGCCCGCGTGGACGTGGCCGAGGCGCTCGGCCTGCTCGACGTCGCCTTCCCCGAGACGTTCTCCGCCCTCGACGGGCGCAGCGCCGCCGACGTGCTGGACCGGCTGCGCTTCCCCGACCGCGCCCGGCACCTGGCGCTGGAGGTCTTCGCGCGCAGCTTCTTCGCCGACCCCCGGGAGTTCTCCGGCGGGGAGCTGGTCGCGATGTTCCACACCTACTTCCTCGGCTCGGCCGAGGGGCTGCTCTTCGACGTCGCCGCCGACGACTTCGACACCGCCCTGTGGTCGCCGCTGGCCGCGCACCTGGAGCGGCTCGGCGCCTCGGTGACCCTGGACTCCCCCGTGCGCGCTCTGGAGGAGCACGGCGAGGGTGTCGTGGTCGTCACCGACGACCGCAGCCTCCAGGTCGACGCGGTCGTCGTGGCGACCGACCGGCGCCCGCTGCAACGACTGGTCGAGGGCGCCCCCTGGCTCGGCGCCTCCGACCCGGCCTGGCGCGATCGCCTGGCCGGGCTGGGCCACGCCCCGCCGTTCGGCGTGTGGCGGCTGTGGCTGGACCGTCCCGCCCCGCGCGACGCCGCGCCGTTCCTCGGCACCAGCGGCTTCGGGCCCCTCGACAACATCTCCTTCCTGGAGATGCTCGAGGACGGCGCGCGCGACTGGGCCGTCCGCCACGGGGGGTCGGTCGTCGAGCTGCACGCCTACGCCCTGCCCGCTGACCTCGCCGTCGACAAGGCGGCCCTGCGCCAGGTGCTCTGGCGCGAGCTGCTGCGGGTGCACCCCGGGCTCGACGGCGCCCGGGTCCTCGGCGAGGAGCTGCTCGTGCGCGAGGACTGCCCCCTGGTCGGCACCGACCCGTGGGCCACCCGCCCCGGGGTGCGTACGCCGGACCCACGGGTCGTCCTGGCCGGCGACGGCACCCGGTGCGAGCTGCCCGTCGCGCTCATGGAGCGCGCCGCCACCACAGGGTTCCAGGCCGCGGACACGCTCCTCGCCCGCTGGGACGTCGCCGGCCACGGCACCTGGAGCCCGCCGCTGCGCGGTCGGGTCCCGGGCGCGGGCGCCCTGCGTCGTACCCTCTCGCGCGGCTGAGCCCAGGCTCAGATCCCGTAGGACTCCCCGCGCGCGCGGAGCAGCCAGGGACGCTCGGCGTAGACCATGTCGTCGACCCACAGGCGACGCGCGGTGTGGCGCATCGCCGGCTGGAGCAGGCTGGAGACGGCGCGGGCGGCCCTGAACCTTGGGCGGTCGGAGTGGGCGATGGTGGCCTCGACCATCATCGTGCGCGGCTTGCCGTCGGGGCCCGGCCCGATCGGGGTCGCGTGCGTCTCCACGACGCTGCCGGCGCCCTCGCCCTCGGTGATCGTCATGACGATCGTGCGGGCGTCGGGGCAGGCGAACTCGGCCCGCACCGGCACGCCCCAGCGCCGGCTCAGCCGGAACGTCACGTCGACGGTCAGGACCTCGTCGTCGCTGGCGGACTCGTCGACCTCGAGGTGGCTGAAGGCGTAGGGGTGGAACCACGAGCCGTGCCAGGGGTCGAGCCGGTTGGCGATGATGTCCCGCGGCTCGCAGGTGCCGGGCAGTTCCACGACCGCCGCCACGGAGCGGGCCAGCGGCGGGCGGGCGGTGATCCGCGGCAGGTCGGAGGGCGTCTCGCCGGGGGTGGGGACGCGGACCCAGAGCAGCACGCCGTCGTCGTGGGCGGCGTACGCCGGCCAGCCGGGCTGCCCCTCGGGGGCCAGCGCGAGACCGTGCCAGCGGCAGTGCAGCTTGTCGCCGAACACCTCGCAGTCGGTGAGCAACGCGCCCAGGTGGGGGCAGGAGCCGGGACCGGCTGCGACCCCGGTGCTCGTGCGCCAGAGCACGACCTCGCGGCCCGCGACGGAGCGGGTGATGCTGGTCGTGCCGAGCGCGGTGGACGGCCCGACGGTGTACCACCCGCCGGGGTCGCGGGCGAGGGCCACGTCGAGGGCGGCCCGGATGCGGGCCGGCTTCGCGTGCTGCCACGACGGCTCGAGCTGGTCGCGCCGCGGCATCGGCTTCAGGGCGCTCGGGATGCGCGGCGGGGTCTCGTGTCTTGCTCCGCTCGCACCTCGACCAGCGGTGGACGGCGAGGTGCGCAGTGCACCGGCCGCGGTGACGCCGAGGGCCGCGCCGGCGAGGGCGGCCTTGCGCCAGGTGGGGACGACGACCCGCTCTCCGAAGACGTCGTAGCCGGCGTCCTCGATCCGGTCCAGGATGCCGGCGTACAGACGGCGGGCGGTGCCGACGCAGCGGCGCGAGGCGTCCGGGAGCAGAGCCAGGCCGCGATCGGCCTCGGCGTACAGCCCGCGGTTGCGCTCGACCTCGAAGGCCATCAGGGCGCGCCACGAAGCGTCGGCCCGGCGTCGGGCGGGGTCGGCGCCGAAGCGCTCGAGGTCCTCCTGCGGGATGTAGACCCGGCCGCGGTCGAGGTCCTCGGCGACGTCCCGCAGGAAGTTGGTCAGCTGGAAGGCGTTGCCGAGCGCGCGTGCCGGCTCCTTGGCCGAGGCCGAGCTCGGCTCGAGGACGGGCAGCATCATCTCCCCGATGACCGCGGCCGAGCCCTCCATGTAGCCGAGCAGGTCCTCCCAGGTGTCGTACGTCGTGGTGGTGAGGTCCTGGGCCATCGCCCCGAAGAACCGCTCGAAGCACTCCGGGTCGATCCGGGTCTCCCGGACGGTGCGGGCGACGGCGGCCAGCACCGGGTCGGGGCTGGTGCCCTCCTGCACGGCGCGCATGAACGCGGCCTGGAAGTCGGCCAGCGCCTGCTCGGTCGCGGCGACCTGCCCCGGGTCGGTGGCTCCCGGGGCGTCGACGATGTCGTCGGCGAGGCGGCACAGCGCGTAGACCGCGTGGACGTGCCGGCGGCGCTCCTTGGGCAGGATCGCCGCGCCCCAGTAGTACGTCGTGCCGTGCCGCCGGGTGAGCTCCGCGCACCGGCGGTAGCCCTCGACGAGGTCCGGCTCCACCACGGACGTCGCGACCGCTGACACCTCAGGCCACCTCGGTACGGCGCGCCGCGCGCGGCTTCCAGGCGGGGGCTGCCGGGAGGTAGTCGGTGACCCGCTGGGCGGCCAGCTTGCCGGAGACCAGCACCATCGGGACGCCGACGCCGGGGGTCGTGCCGGAGCCGGCGAAGAAGAAGCCGGGCACGCGCTTCTCGACGTTGGACGGCCGGAACGGGCCGGTCTGGGCGAAGGTGTGGGCCAGCGCGAACGGCGTGCCGCGCTCCATGCCCTGGGCCTCCCAGTCGACGGGGTCCACGAGCTCCTCGGCGACGATGTCGGTCGGGTAGCCCTCGCGCTCCAGGAAGCGCTCCAGCTCCTCACGGGTGCGGCCGCGCTGGGTCTTCCAGTCCACGACGCCGTCGAGGTTGGGGGCGGGCTCGAGGACGTAGAGGACGTGCGAGCCGTCGGGGGCGAGCGAAGGGTCGCTCATCGTCGGGACCGTGACCAGGCGCGAGGGGTCCGGCATCATCCGGCCCTGCTTGATCAGGGCGTCGAAGGAGGAGTCCCAGGCGTCGGCGAAGTGGATGTTGTGGTGCCGGGTCCCCTCGGGGAGCCCGCCGCGGACGCCGACGTGCCACACGACGGCCGAGGGCGAGTACTTGCCCTTCTTCACGACCCGCGGCGGCGCGAGGTCGGGGAGCAGGCGCCGGTAGGCCACCGGCAGGTCGAGCGTGCATACGACGGCGTCGGCGGCCAGCCGCTCACCGCCCTCGGAGTCGCCCTCGATGACGATGCCGGCGACGGCGCCGTCGGCGCGGCGCAGCACCTCGGTGACCCGCTGGCCCAGGCGCAGCTCGACACCGGCGTCCGTGGCCGCCTTGGCCAGGGCGTGCGGGACCGCCGACATGCCGCCGTCGGGGAACCAGACGCCCTCGATGCAGTCCATGTAGGTGATGACCGCGTAGAGGGCCAGCGCCGAGGACGGCGGCAGCCCGGCGTACATCGCCTGGAAGGTGAAGAGCCGGCGCAGCCGGTCGTCGGCGAAGCGGCGCCGGACGTTGGGCCCGAGCCGGCCGAAGCCACCGAGGCCCAGCAGTCTCGCGGCGGCGGCCGGCGAGGAGACGAGGTCGAGCGGGCTGTCGAAGTTGGCGTCGATGAAGTGCGGCATCTCGACGTCGTAGAGCTTCTTCAGCCACGCGCTGAAGTCGTCGAAGGCGGCCGCGTCGGCGGGCCCGCAGACGGTGCGGATCTCCTCGCGCATCGCCTCGTGGCCGTGGCGCACGAGGATCTCGGAGCCGTCGGCGAACTTCGCCCGGTACGCCGGGTCGAGCATCCGCATGGGGAGCAGGGCGTCGAGGTCGCCACCGGCGGCGGAGACCACGTCGTCGAGCAGCCCGCGCATGGTGAGCACGGTCGGGCCGGTGTCGAAGGTGTAGCCGTCGCGGTCGATCCGACCGGCGCGCCCGCCCGGGGCGTGCTCGGCCTCGACCACGACGACCTCGTGGCCCGAGCGGCTGAGGTGGCAGGCCGTCGCGAGACCGGCCAGGCCGGCCCCGATCACCACCACGCGGCTCATCGGGTCCTCCAGCACACGCTGTCGGCGACCTGGCGCAGGCCCGCGACCCCGGCGGGGTGCAGCGCGGGCTCCTCGAGTGCTGCAAGGGCGCTCGCGTGGCTGCGGCGTACCTGCTCCTCGGCCCGCTCGCGGACCCCGGTGCTCTCCATGATCTGTGCTGCCTCCTCGACGTCGCCGTCCTCGTGCTGCTGGTTCCTGATGCGGGCGACCAGGTCCGCGGCGCGGCCGGTCGCCTCCTGCTCCGCCCACGCGAGCAGCACGGTGGCCTTGCCCGCGCGCAGGTCGTCGTGGGCGGGCTTGCCGGTGAGCTCGGGGTCGCCCCAGACGCCGAGCAGGTCGTCGCGCAGGGCGAAGGCCTCGCCCAGGTGCGCGCCGTACTCCCCCAGGGCGTCCAGCACCTCGGACCCGGCGCCGGCCGCGACCGCACCGAGCTCGAGCGGGCGCTGGATGGTGTAGCCGCCGGACTTGGCCCGGGCCACGGCCCAGGCGCGGGCCTCGGCGTTCGCGCCGCCACCCGCGGCCGCCTCCGACAGGTCGAGGACCTGCCCGCGCACGAGCTCGACGCTGGTGCGCCACCACAGGTGCCGCACCGGCTGGGCGAGCTCGGCGACGATCGCGTCGGCCTCCATGTGGGCCAGGTCGCCGACGAGCACGGCCACGGACGCGCCGTAGCGCAGCGCGTCGTCGCGACCACCGGCAGCGCGATGGCAGTCGCTGGCGGACACGTGGGTGGCGGGACGGCCGCGGCGCGTGGTCGAACCGTCCATCACGTCGTCCTGGGCGAGGCCGAAGGCGTGCAGCAGCTCCAGGGCCGCCCCGATGCGCACGGGCACCGTCGGGTCGGCGCCGGACTCCGTGCCGCCGGCGGCCAGCCAGCCCCAGTGGCACATGAGCGGGCGGAAACGCTTGCCGGCGCCGAGCACGAGCTCGGCGAGGATGCCGGGCAGGCCCTGCTCGCCGAGCACCGGGTCGGCGTCACCGACCAGCGGCTCGGGCCCGGGCCCGCGGCGCCACTCCCCCGCCAGGCGGTCCAGGCGCAGCCGGAGCAGCTCCTCGACCGCGGCGAGCGCCTCGGCGCCGGCCTGCGCGGCGTGAGGGGTGGTGGGTGCGGTCGGCTCCTCGGCCCTGGCACCGGCCCGCGCCGCGCGCGCACGACGCGTCGCCGGCGGGGCGAACATCTCGGCGGTCACCGGAGGGCTCCCGTGCTGCGGGTGGCCAGCGAGCGCAGGTCGTCGCCGGCGAGCGCGCCCAGCTGGGCGACCTGCAGGACCATCCAGGGACTCAGCAGGAACGGGGACGCCTCCGCGGTGCGGCGTACGTCGGACCAGTCCAGCCAGGCGTGCTCGGCGACCTCTGCGGGGTCGGGCCGGGGCTCGGTGCCGACCGGGACGACGGTGAGGTGGACCGGGCAGATCTCGTTCTCCACGACACCCGAGGCGTCGACGGCGCGGTAGCGGAAGTCGGGGAGCACGACGTCGAGCCCGCCGACCTCGAGCCCGAGCTCCTCGGCGGTGCGCCGGCGCACGGCGGCCTGCACCGGCTCCCCCGGCCTGGGGTGCCCGCAGCAGGAGTTGGTCCAGACCCCGGGCCAGGCGGTCTTGCCGGTCGCGCGGCGGGTCAGCAGCAGCCGACCGTCCGTGTCGACGACGTACAGCGAGAAGGCGAGGTGGAGCGGGGTCTCACGGGTGTGGACCCGGGTGCGGGGGGCCGTGCCGGTCGGTCGACCCTCCTCGTCGAGGAGCACGACCAGGTCGGAGGGGTGTGGAGCGGCGTCCTGCGGGGTATCCCCCTGGGCGCCGACCACGTCGGTCGATGCCGCCGCGCCGTGCGCGAGTGGGCTCATCGTGGGCTCGCTCTCTGGTCGCTACGGCTGCACGTCTGCAACGAACGTAGGCAGACGCATCCCAGGACAGGTCACCCAACAGGGTGCCCGGCCGGTCACACCGCAGCCGGCGAGGAGCGGCGGACCGGGGCCTAGACGCTCTCCCAGCGGAAGAGCTTGGCCGCGACCAGCGTGACCACGAGTGCGAACGCCGCGAGGATCCCAAGCACCGGCAGGGCGGCGGCCGGGCCCTCTCCCCGGACCATGACGTCGAGCATGCCATCGTTGAGGTGCTTGAGCGGCATCAGGTCCGAGATGGTCTGCAACCACCGCGGCGCCCCGTCGAGGGAAAAGAAGGAACCGCTGAGGAACGCCATCGGCAGCACCATGAAGTTGGCGGCGTTGACCGCCGCCTCCGCCGTGGTGGTGAGCGCGCCGGCGAGCAGGCCGAGGGCCATGAAGCACAGCGTCCCGACCAGGACCAGCGGCACGGCCATCCACCAGGAGCCGGTGAGCGACAACCCGAAGAACGCCATGCCGACCCCGAGGAAGATCGCGGTCTGCACCAGCGCGATGCCGAGCGTGACCACGACGCGCGCGGACACGATGGTGCGCGTGCGCACCGGCGCCAGCTGGAGGCGCCGCATCAGCTTGGTCTGCCGCCACCCCTGCAGGGTCGCGGCCGCGCCGATCGCCGCACTGGTCGCGATCGCCCAGCCCAGCAGGCCGGGCGTCACGAACTGGATCACGGTCAGCGACTCGTCCTCCACCCGCTCCACGTCGAGCGCGAACGGCACCGCCGAGCCGGCCTCCTGCGCGAGCAGCGCAACGTTGGTGCCGTCCACGAGGGCCCTGAGGGTCGCCTGCGTGACGGCAGCCTGCACCTGGTCGGTCTGCGTGTAGTGCGCCACCAGGGTGCCGCCGTCCTGGCGCAGCGCGACGTCGGCGTCACCGCTGCGCACCTGCTCCAGGGCGGTGTCGAGGTCGTCGACCCGGCGTACGTCGAAGGCCGCGTCGAACGCGTCGCGGGCCTCCGGGGACAGTGCCTCGACCAGCGCGAGGTCGCCGACCTGCACCAGCTCGGCGGCCGGCTGCCCGCGGTCGGACAGCACGCCACCGAAGAAGACCAGGAACATCAGCGGGAAGACGACCGCGAAGAACAGCGAGGCCCGGTCGCGGACGAAGCCGCGCACGATCGCCGCGGCGATGGCGGAGAAGGCCCTCATGCTCGGTAGCTCCGTCCGGTGAGCGCGAGGAAGACGTCCTCGAGGGTCCCGGTCTGCACCCGCACCCCGTCGAGGGCGCCGAGCTCCCCGAGCCGGGCCACCACGTCGGCGGGGTGCCGGGTGGTGAGCACCGTGCCGTCGGGCCCCACCTCGACCGACTCGGTGCCGGCGATGCCCCGGGCCCCTGCCTCGTCGAGCTGGCCGGGGGCCACGATGATGCGGGCGGGGGCGTCGAGGTGGCGCACCAACTCGGCCGGCGACCCGACCTGCAGCACCCGGCCGGAGTCCATCACCGCGACCCGGTCGCAGAGGACCTCCGCCTCGTCCATGTAGTGGGTGGTCAGCACGACGGTGCGGCCGGCCTCGTTGATGCCCGCCAGCAGGTCCCAGAGGTTGCGGCGGGCCTGCGGGTCCAGGGAGGCGGTCGGCTCGTCGAGGAAGACCAGCTCGGGGTCGTGCACCAGCGCGCAGGCGATGGAGAGCCGCTGGGCCTGGCCGCCGGAGAGGTCCTCGACCCGCGCCGAGGCCTTCTCCGCGAGCCCGACCCGCTCGAGCCAGTCGTCGGCGCGCGCCGGGCTGACGTCGTACAGGGCCGCGAACGTGCGGATCTGCTCGCGAGCGGTGAGCCGCTCGAAGAACGCGGAGGCCTGCAGCTGCACGCCGATGCGCGGGAGCACCGCCGCGTTGCGCGGCCACACCTGCTCGCCCAGCACCTCCACGGTCCCGGAGTCGGGGCGGCGCAGGCCCTCCACGACCTCCAGCAGCGTGGTCTTGCCCGCCCCGTTGGGGCCGAGCACGCCCACGAACTCCCCGTCGGCCACGTCAAGGTCCACGCCGTCGACGGCGCGCACCTCTCCGTACACCTTGGTCAGGTCCCTCACCCTGATCGCAGTCACGGCCTCACCCTAGGGGCCTCTCGCCGGAGTCGGTCAGAGGCGCGGGAAGGACCAGGGGCGCGCGGCCTCGAGCTGGGCGGAGAGGCTGAGCAGCGTGGTCTCGTCGTGCTGGCGCCCGACGAGCTGGACGCCGAGCGGCAGGCCGTCCTCACCGAGCCCGGCGGGGACGTTGGCGGCGGGGTTGCCGGCGACGTTCCAGATCGCGCAGTAGGCGATGGCGGGCATCGCCTTGAGCGTCGAGCCGACCGTTCCGCGACCGTCGATGACGCCCACCTGCGGCGGACGGTGCGCCACGGTCGGGGTCAGCAGCACGTCCACGTCGTCGAAGACCCGGTTGGCCGCCCGCGAGATCTCCTCGCTCTGGCGCAGCGCCCAGTCGCGCACGCGGGGCGTCACCCAGGCCCCGAGGCGTCGGGTCTCACGGGTGCGCCGCTCCAGCCGCTCGGGATGCTCGACCATCGCGGCCTCGTCACGGATGCCGGCGAAGAACTGCGGCACGAACGCCAGCGTCGGGTCCGGGTATCGGGGGTCCACCTCGCGCACGTCGTGGCCCAGCTCGCCGAGCAGGCGCGCGGTGTCCTGCACCGCCCGCACGTGGGCTGGGTCGGGGCGTACGCCGAGCGTGACCGGCTTGGTGGACCAGCCGATCCGGAGGCGTCCCGGAGCGGTGCGGGCGGCCTCGGTGAACGAGCCCGTCTCGCCGGCGGAGTAGAGGTCGGTGGGCACGTTCCCGCGGATGGCGTCGTAGAAGATCGCGCTGTCCAGCACGGTGCGGGTCAACGGGCCGGCCGTGCCCAGCGCCCACCACAGGTGCGGGTGCGGGGCGGTCGTCACGCGGCCGCGCTGCGGCTTGAGGCCGAAGAGACCGCACATCGCGCTGGGGATGCGGATCGAGCCGCCCCCGTCACCACCGAGGCCGACCGGCACCATGCCGGTGGCCACCGCGACGGCGGTGCCGCCGCTGGAGCCGCCCGGGGTGCGCGAGGGGTCCCACGGGTTGCGCGTGATGCCGCGCGAGGTGCCCTCGGTGTAGGGCCACGCCCCGAACTCCGGCATCGTCGTCTTCCCCACGACCACCGCACCGGCCGCCCGCAGGCGGCGCACCACCTCGGCGTCGGCGGCCGCCGGGGTGCTGTTGCCCTCGCCGCCGAAGGTCGTCACCGTCCCGGCGACGTCGACCTCCTCCTTGATGACGACGGGTACGCCGTGCAGCGGACCGCACGGCTCGCCCGCCGCCAGCGCGGCGTCCCGGCTCTCGGCCTCGGCCAGCGCCTCGGTGGCGAGCACCCGCGACATCGCGTTGAGCCCCGGGTCGAGGGCGGCGATCCGCTCCAGGGAGGCCCGCGCGACCTCGACCGCGCTCACCTCCCCCGCACTCGTGCGGCGGGCGGTCTCGGCAGCGTCGAGGAGGTGCAGCTCGCTCATGGCGCCGACCCTAGCCGCCGGGTGCGGACGCGGGTCCGCGGGGCGCGGGGCGGCCGGAGGAGGGTGGATGGGCCTGGCCGCCCACTCGTGAGGGACGAGCGAGAGGGCTGGTTCCCACGAAGGGGCTGCCGGGGGCCGCCGGCGGGGCGCGGGACGGCCCGGGCGCCCCCGGAGGAGGGTGGATGGGCCTGGCCGCCCCCTCGTGAGGGACGAGCGAGGGGCTGGTTCCGACGGAGGGGGCGCGGGGGCCGTTCCGTGCCCCGCCTCAGCCCCCGGCCGCCCCGAGGCCCACCTCGACCACTCAGGCCAACGAGTCCGCCCAGGCCTGGTGGAGACCCGCGAAGCGGCCCTCTCCCCCGGCCACCAGCTCGGCGGGGCTGCCGTCCTCGACGATCCGGCCGTGCTCGAGGACGAGCACCCGGTCGGCGATCTCCACCGTCGAGAGCCGGTGGGCGATGATCACGGCCGTCCGGCCGGCCAGCACCGTGCGCAGCGCCTGCTGCACCAGCCGCTCCGAGGGGATGTCGAGCGAGGACGTCGCCTCGTCGAGGATCAGCACGGCGGGGTCGGCGAGGAACGCCCGGGCGAACGCCACCAGCTGACGCTGGCCGGCCGAGAGCCGACCACCGGAGTTGGTCACCTCGGTGTCGTAGCCCTGCGGCATCGCCTCGATGAACTCGTGCGCCCCCAGCGCCCGGGCCGCCGCGACCACCTCGTCCAGGGAGGCCTCGGGACGACCGAAGCGGATGTTGTCGGCGACCGTGCCGGAGAAGAGGTAGTTCTCCTGGGTCACCATCACCACGTTGTCGCGCAGCGAGTCGCCGGCGAGCTCGCGCAGGTCGATGCCGTCGAGCAGCACCCGACCGGCGGTGGGGTCGTAGAAGCGGGTCGCCAGCTTGGCGATGGTCGTCTTCCCCGCACCGGTCGTGCCGACCAGGGCGAGGGTCTGCCCGGCGGGCACGACCAGGTCGAGGTCGGGCAGGACGGGGCGCCCCTCGACGTAGGCGAACTCCACGTGGTCGAAGCGCACCTCCCCCGCGGCTCGCCCCAGCGGCGTCGGGTCGGTCGGCTCGGGCACCCCGGGCTCCTGCTCGAGCACGCCGGCGAGCTTCTCCAGGGCCGCCGAGGCGGACTGGAAGGTGTTGTAGAACTGGCTGATCTCCATCATCGGCTCGAAGAACTGCCGCAGGTAGAGCAGGAAGGCCGCCAGCACGCCGACGGTGACGTCGCCGTTGTAGGCGAGGTAGCCGCCGTAGAGGAGGACCGAGGCGATGGTGACGTTGCCGATGAGCCGGATGCCCGGCATGAACCACGCGACCAGCCGGAAGGCCACCAGGTTGGCCCGGCGGTACTGGTCGTTGACGTCGTCGAAGATCTCCTGGTTGCGACGCTCGCGACGGAAGGCCTGGACGGCGCGGATGCCGCCCATGGACTCCACGAAGTGGACGATCACCAGCGCGACCTTCTCGCGGGTGACGCGGTAGGAGGCGGCCGAGGCCTTGCGGAACCAGTTGGTCAGCAGCACCAGGAACGGGAAGCACAGCAGCGCCACGAGACCGAGCTCGACGTCGAGGAAGAGCAGGATGCCAGCGGTGCCGACCAGCGTCAGCGCGGCGGTGACCAGGCCGTCGAAGCCGGTCTCGAGCATCTCGTAGATCGCGTCGACGTCGGAGGTCTGGCGCGAGATGACCCGGCCGGAGGTGTAGGTGTCGTGGAACTGCGGGTCAAGGGCCTGGAAGTGTCGGAAGACCCGGCGGCGCAGCGCGTGCAGGACGTCCTGGCCGATGCGCCCCTGCATCACCAGGAACCGGTTGCGCGCGACCGCCTGGGTCAGCGTCGCGCCGAGCACGAGCGCCACCACGGTGGCCAGCGGGGTGAGGTCGTCGTCGGTGCGGATCGGCGGGATGCCGGAGTCGATGCCGACCTTGACGAGGTAGGGGATGGAGAGCCGGGCGACGTTCTCGACCAGCACGACGAGCACGAGCAGCTTCAGCGCCCCGGAGTACGGCGACAGCAGCTCGCGCAGGAGGCGCCGGGAGCCCCCGCCGAGCCGGCCGGCCGTCAGTCGCTCGGCCGCCTCGTCGGCGTCGACGGCGGCCTCGCCGCGCCACGTCCTGGAGTCCTGCGGGGTGCTCATGCCGGCACCCCCTCGGTGAGGCCGGTGCCGCTGGGCCCGGTGGGGCCGGTGGGGCCGCGCTCGGCCTCGGCGGCCAGGAGCTCGCGGTAGGCGGGGACGGTCGCGAGGAGCTCGCTGTGCTGGCCGACGTGGGTGATCCGCCCGCCCTGGAGCAGCGCCACCTTGTCGGCGAGCAGCACCGTGGAGGCACGGTGGGCCACGACGATGCCGGTGGTGTCGGCCAGCACCCGGCGCAGCGCCTCCTCCACGAGCTTCTCGGTGTGCACGTCGAGGGCGGAGAGGGTGTCGTCGAGCACGAGCACCGTGGGGCGGGTGAGCACCGCGCGCGCCAGGGCGAGCCGCTGCCGCTGGCCGCCGGAGAGCGCCATGCCCTGCTCGCCGATGCGGGTGTCGAGGCCCCACGGCAGGTCGTGGACGAACTGCGCCTGGGCGATCTGCAGCGCCTCGTCGATCTCCTCGTCGGTCGCGTCCGAGCGTCCCAGCGTGAGGTTCTCCCGGGCGCTCATCGAGAACAGCGTCGGGTCCTCGAAGGCGGTGGCGACCAGCGAGCGCAGGTGCTCCAGGTCCAGCTCCCGGACGTCGACCCCGTCGAGGGTGACCCGGCCACCGGTGACGTCCCACAGCCGCGGCACCAGGGCGGTCAGCACGGTCTTGCCCGACCCGGTCGCCCCGACCAGGGCCACGGTCTCCCCCGGCGCGATGTCAAGGTCGAGCCCGGCCAGCACCGAGGTGTCGGGGGTGTCGGGGAAGGCGAAGTCGACGGCCTCGAAGCGCACGTGCCCGCGCGGGGCGTCGATGCGACGCTCACCGCCCACGATGGACGGCTCGGTGTCGAAGATCTCCAGGATGCGCGCGGACGCGGTCATCGCCTCCTGGGCCATCGCGAGGATGACGCCGAGCGAGGAGACCGGCCACACCAGGCTCAGCAGCAGGGTGATGAACGCGACCAGCTCACCGGGCGTCAGCGAGCCTCGGCCCACGCCGTACGCGCCGAGGGCCAGCACGATCACGACCGCGACGTTGGGGATGACCTCGAGGAAGGTCCAGAAGCGGGCGGAGAGCCGGACCTTCTCCATGCTCGTGGCGTGCAGCCGGTCGGCGGCTCGCTCGTAGCCGGCCGAGACGTGCTCGCTGCGGCCGAAGGACTTGATGACCCGGATGCCGACGGCACCCTCCTCGGCGTACGTCGCGAGGTCGCCCTGCTCGTCCTGCACCCGCCGGGAGATCACGACGTAGCGCTTCTCGAAGCGCATCGAGAGCCACACGATCGGTGCGGAGGCGGCCGCGACGACCAGGCCGAGCGGCCAGTACATGTGCAGCAGCACCACGGTCGTCGCCGTCAGCTGCACGACGTTGATGAGCAGGAACAGCAGGCCGAAGCCGCTGAAGCGCCGGATCGCCGACAGGTCGGTCGTCGCGCGCGAGAGAAGCTGACCGGACTGCCAGTGGCCGTGGAAGGCCATCGGCAGCTCCTGCAACCGGGCGTAGAGGTCGCGGCGCATCGTGGTCTCCAGGCCGAGCACGGCGGCCGACTGCACCCACCGACGCATCCAGACCAGGAACGCCTCGGTCACCCCGAGCAGCAGCGCCAGACCGGCCAACGGCCACAGGGCGGAGAGGTCACGCTCGGTGATCGGCCCGTCGATGATCGCCCGGGTCACCAGCGGGATGCCGATGGCCAGCGCCACGCCGCCCAGCGAGGCGACCAGCATCAGCGAGAGCGACCACACGTAGGGCCGCAGGTAGCCACGCAGCCGCCACAGCGAGTGCACACCCGCCGCCTGAGGCGCTTCCCGAGATTCCGTTGTCATCGTCAAGCAGCCTAGGTCGGCCCTCCGACAACGGTAAAACCGATAACGGGGAGGTCTCGGACCTCCCCGTCACCGGGTCTCGAGGCTCGGCCGTGACCGGCCTCGCACCTCGACCAGCGGTGCGGCCTCGCGCCTCGACCACCGAGGGGCTACCCCGTCGCCAGCAGCCCCCGCACCACCCGCAGCCCCACCGAGAGCCGTGCGAGGTCGGCGGCGTCGTCGGAGCAGATGTCCCGCAGCGTGCGGGCGGCCCGGTCGACCTGCACGGCGTCGGCGTCCTCCCAGGCCTGGATGCGCGCAGCGGCGGACTCGTCGTCCTCGGTCGCGGCGAGCACCTGCCCCGTGAGCTGCAGGTGGACCTGGTGCAGGTCGTCCCGCAGCGCCGCCCTGGCCATGGTCTGCCAACGGTCCTCGCGCGGGAGCCCCAGGATGCGCTGCACCAGCACCGGCAGGCCGAGCCGCTCGCCGAGCGCGAAGTGGACCCGCGCGACGTCGGCAGGCTCCAGACCGGTGCGCAGTGCGGTGTCCACCACCCCCAGCACCATGTACGCCGGTGGGAGCACCGCCACGCGCTCCGCGAGCTCCTCGGGCACACCCTGCGCGAGCAGCCGCTCGCGACGCTCCTCGAACGCGGCCAGCTCGCGCCCACTCATCAGCTCGGGCAGCCGCGCCATCGTCTCCTGCACCGGCCCGGCGAGCTGGTCCACCTCCGCCTGGCTCTCCATGGGCGGGCGACGGTTCGCGACGAACCACCGGCTCGCCCGCTCCACCAGTGTCCGCATCTCCAGCCGCATCCGGGTCTGGACGGCCGCGTCCAGCTTGTTGTCCCAGGCGCTGAGCTCCTGCCGCAGCGGCAGGGACCCGAAGACCTCGCGGGCCACGAAGTTGGCCCCCACCAGCTCCGGCGCGCTCGCCCCGGTCTCCCCGCCCAGCCGGGCCAGGAACGTGATGCCGGCACCGTTGACCAGGTCGTTGACGACCTGGGTCACGATGATCTCCCGGCGCAGCGGGTGGTCCCCGATCTGGGCCTGGAACCGCTCGCGCATCGCGGAGGGGAAGTAGGCCGTGAGGTCCTGGACGAGGTAGGGGTCGTCGGGCAGGTCGCTGGCGACCAGCTCGTCGGCCAGCACGATCTTCGTCCACGCCATCAGCACCGACAGCTCCGGCGCGGTGAGCCCCTCGCCGCGCTCGGCACGTCGCTTGATGACCTTGGTCGAGGGCAGGCCCTCGACCTCGCGGTCGAGCACCCCGTCCGCCTCGAGCTGCCGGATCTGCGCCTCGTGGACGTGGAGCATCGACGGCGCGTGGTTGAGTGCGTTGGCCAGCGCGAGGTTCTGCTCGTAGTTGTCGCGCAGCACCAGCGCCGCGACCTCGTCGGTCATCTCGGCCAGCAGCGTGTTGCGCTGCTTGTGGGTGAGGTCGCCGTCGGCGACGACCCGGTCGAGCAGGATCTTGATGTTGACCTCGTGGTCGGAGGTGTCGACGCCGGCGGAGTTGTCGATGAAATCGGTGTCGAGGCGTCCGCCGCGACGGGCGTACTCGATGCGCCCGGCCTGGGTCAGCCCCAGGTTGCCGCCCTCGCCGACGCAGGCCGCACGCAGCTGGCCACCGTCGACACGGATCGCGTCGTTGGCCTTGTCGCCGACGTCGGCGTGGGTCTCCTCAGCGCCCTTGACGTAGGTGCCGATGCCGCCGTTCCACAGCAGGTCGACCGGGGCCGTGAGGATGGCCCGCATCAGCTCGTTCGGCGTCATCTGCTCGACGCCCTCGTCGATGCCGAGCGCCCGCCGGACGTGGTCGTTGAGCGGGATCGACTTGCGCTGGCGCGACCACACGCCGCCGCCCTCGGATAGCAGCGAGGTGTCGTAGTCCTGCCACGAGGAGCGGGGCAGCTCGAAGAGCCGCCTGCGCTCGGCGTACGACGTGGCGGCGTCCGGGTCGGGGTCGAGGACGATGTCGCGGTGGTCGAAGGCGGCCACGAGGCGGGTGTGCTCGGAGCAGAGCATGCCGTTGCCGAAGACGTCGCCGGACATGTCGCCGATGCCGACGCAGGTGAAGTCCTCGGCCTGGCAGTCGATGCCCCGCTCGCGGAAGTGCCGCTGGACCGAGACCCAGGCGCCGCGGGCGGTGATGCCCATGGCCTTGTGGTCGTAGCCGACCGAGCCACCGGACGCGAAGGCGTCGCCGAGCCAGAAGCCGTAGGACAGCGCCACCTCGTTGGCGATGTCGGAGAAGGTCGCGGTCCCCTTGTCGGCCGCGACCACCAGGTAGGCGTCGTCGCCGTCGTGGCGGACCACGTCGGCCGGCGGCACCGTGCGGCCCTCGACCAGGTTGTCGGTGATGTCGAGCAGCCCGGAGATGAAGGTGCGGTAGCAGGCGATGCCCTCGGCCATCCACGCCTCGCGGTCGCCGGGGTCGGGGAGGTTCTTGGCGTAGAAGCCGCCCTTCGCACCCACCGGCACGATGACGGTGTTCTTGACCATCTGGGCCTTCACCAGCCCCAGCACCTCGGTGCGGAAGTCGTCGCGTCGGTCGCTCCACCGCAGGCCGCCGCGGGCCACCGACCCGAAGCGCAGGTGCACGCCCTCCACGCGCGGGGAGTAGACGAAGATCTCGAACTTCGGCCGCGGCGAGGGCAGGTCCGGGATCGCGGACGGCTCCAGCTTGAGGCTGAGGTAGTCCTTGGGCCGCCCGTCCTCGCCGTGCTGGAAGTGGTTGGTGCGCAGCGTGGCGCGGATGTGGGTGCGGTAGCCGCGCAGGATGCGGTCGTGGTCGAGGCTGGCCACGTCGTCGAGCGCACTGCCCAGACGGGCCTCCAGCGTCTCGGTCTGCTGCTCGCGGTCGGTGACCTCGGGGTCGAAGCGCAGCTCGAAGAGCCGCACCAGCAGCCGGGTGATGTCGACGTTGGCGGCCAGCGCCTCCTCGATGGTGTCGACGGCGAACGGCGAGGCGCCCTGGCGCATGTACTTGGCGTACGCGCGGAGCAGCATCGCCTGCCGCCAGCCCAGCCCCACGCCCAGCACCAGCCGGTTGAAGCCATCGACCTCGGCGCGTCCGTCCCACACCGCCCGCAGCGCGTCGACGAAGAGCTCGCGTGCGTCGTCGGGGAGCGCCGACCCGTAGCGCAGGCCGAACTCGTAGACGTAGGTCGGCCGGTCCAGGTCGTCGAGCTCGTAGGGTCGCTCGTCGACGACCTCGACGCCCAGGCTCGTGAGCATCGGCAGGACCGCGGACAGCGACAGCGGGCTGCCCACGCGGAAGACCTTCAGCCGTGCCTCGCCGCGCCCGGCGTCGAGGTGCTGGGCCAGGGACAGGTCGAGCCCCTCCTCGCCCTCGATGCCCTCGAGCCGGCCGACGTCGACGGCCGCCGCACGGGGCGAGAAGTCCTCCTTGTAGGCCTCCGGGAACGAGTCGACGTAACGGCGACCCAGGGAGGCGCCGACCTGCTCGCCGTACTCCGAGAGCACCGCGGCCAGGAAGTCGTCGCGCCACGAGCGCGAGGCGTCGGCGAGCCGCCGCTCGAGGTCGGTGGTGTCGAGCGCCCGCAGGGTGCCGGTGACCGTCGGGTCGCCGACCTCGCGCGGCAGGTGCACGACGAAGTGCACGCGCGCGGTGGTCGACTCGTTGATGCGGACGGTGAACTCCACGGACTCGCCGCCGAGCTGGTCGAGCAGGATCTCGCTGAACTTCTCACGGACCGCGGTGTTGTAGCGGTCGCGCGGGAGGTAGACGAGCACGCTGACGTAGCGCCCGTAGGTGTCGGCACGGGTGATCACGCGCACCGCCCGTCGCTCACGGGCGTGCATCGCGGCCACGGCCATCGGCGCGAGCTCGTCGACGGTGGTGTGGAAGAGCTCGTCGCGGGGGTAGCCCTCGAGGGTGTCCATCAGCGCCCGGCCGGCGTAGCTGCGCGGGTCGAAGCCGCTGCGCCGCAGCACCTCGCGCGCCTTCTCACGCAGCAGCGGGATGCGGATCAGCGACTCGGCGTACGCCGACGAGGAGAACAGCCCGAGGAAGCGCCGCTCCCCCGTCACCTCACCCGCGGCGTCGAAGGTCTTCACGCCGACGTAGTCGAGGTACGCCGGTCGGTGCACCGTTGCGCGCGAGTTGGCCTTGGCCAGCACCAGCAGGGTCTTCTCGCGTGCCTTGGCCTTGACCGGCTCGGGCAGCCGTGCGAACGCCTCGGAGGTGTCCTGGTCCGCGCGCAGGATGCCCAGACCGCTGCCGGGGACCGCGCGCAGCGCGTCCTCGCCGTCGTGCTCCTCCAGCGCGTACTCGCGGTAGCCGAGGAAGGTGAAGTGGTCGTCGGTGAGCCACTCCAGCAGCTCGGCGCCCTGGCGGACCTCCTCGGCGTCCAGGCTGCTCGGGGCGTGCGCCCGCAGCTCGTCGACCACGTCGAGCATCCGCTGCCGCGTGCGCGGCCAGTCCTCGACGGCCTCGCGCACGTCACGCAGCACCCGCTGGACGTTCTCCACGATGCTCGCGGCGTCCTCGTCGGCGATCCGGTCGATCTCCACGTGCATCCACGACTCGCGGACCGAGTCGTCGTCGGGCTCGAGCGCCCCGTCGTCGACCGGGGCGACGTGCAGCAGCGCGCCGGTGATGTCGCGGCGTACGTCGAAGTGCGGGTGCACCACGACGTGCACGTCGCGCAGCTCACGGGAGAGCTCCATGGTGAGGCTGTCCACCAGGAACGGCATGTCGTCGGTGACGACCTCGACCACGCTGTGCCCGCCCGCCGACCAGCCGTCCTCTGCCAGCGTCGGCGTCAGCACCCGCACCCGGGCGGTGCCCTGGGGCCGCTCGGCCGCCAGCCGGTAGTGGCTCGCGAGGGCGCCGTAGACGTCCACGTCGGCCCGGCCGGAGACGTCCTCGGGGGCGACGTGACGGTAGTAGGCCGTCAGGAGCGCGCCCACCTCGTCGTGCGGCGGCCCTCCCGTCCCCTTCCCGGCCTTCGCCAACTCGGTCGCCTTCGCGATCAGGTCCTTCAGCTCACTGTCGTGCGTCGTCGTTGACACGTCTCCGACACTAGGACCCACGTCACGCCCGGGCCAACCGGGCGCGCCCGGAGGCCGCACGGCGGGGCGGCGCGGCGCCGCAGCGTCCGGACGGCGGGGCGGCGCGGCGCCACCCCCCGGAGGAGGGTGGATGGGCCTGGCCCCCGGCTCGTGAGGGACGAGCGAGGCGGGTGGTTCCGACGAAGGGGTGGTGCCGCGCCGCCCCTCCGGGAGGGCGCCCGGCACGGAGAGGTCAGAGGTTGCTGCGCAGCTCCCACAACAGCGGGTAGTACTGCAGCGGCAGGCGCGATCGCAGGTACGTCGACCCGGAGCTGCCGCCGGTGCCCGACTTCGCCCCGATCATCCGCTCGACCATCACCACGTGCCGTGCCCGCCAGGAGGCGGCGAGCTCGTCGTGCTGGAGCAGCGCCTCGGCCAGCGCCCACAGCGCCGCATGGGTGTCCCGGTCGTGGGCGACGGTGCGCAGCGAGGTGGAGACCTCCTCGTCGGACCCGACCGCCAGCCCCGCCGAGGCGAGCGCGACCAGGAAGGCGTCCCACAGGGTCGGCTCCTCCAACCGCCGGGCCAGCCGCGCCTGCTCGTCGGCAGTCAGCCCGCGGAACCTCTCGACGTACCCCGCGTCCTTGGCGCCGGAGACGAACTCGAGCTCGCGGAACTGCACCGACTGGAAGCCGCTGGCCGGCGCGAGCCGCTGGCGGAACTGGAGGAAGTCCTGCGGGGTCATCGTCTCCAGCACGTCGACCTGCTGGACCAGCGTGCGCTCGATGACGTGCACCCGCTGCAGCAGGTGCTGCGCCCACCAGAGGCGGCTGCCGCCCTCACCCCCGCCGCTGCCGACCCCGCCGAGCATCGCCTCGCGGGCGGCCTCGACCTCGTGCAGGAGCTGCTGGAACCACAGCTCGTAGACCTGGTGGATCGTGATGAAGAGCAGCTCGTCGTGCGCGGGCGGGGCGCCGTCTCCGCCGGACTCGCAGCGCTGCGCGTCGAGCAGCTTGGGGAGCTGGAGGTAGGAGCCGTAGGTCAGCTGCGCGCCCTGCTCCCCGAAGGACACGAAGTTCTCGCCACTCATGACCACAACGTCCCACACGGGGACCCGTGCAGCCGCGGCACGGCATGATGTGCGCCGTGAAGTTCCGACACGAGCTGACCTACGACGCCCCACCCGACGAGGTCTTCGCGATGCTGGCCGACCCGGCCTTCCGCGCGAAGGTCTGCGACGCCCAGGGCGTGGTCTCCCACGACATCGACCTGACCCCCACCGACGAGGGCTTCACCCTCGTCAACGACCAGGTGCAGAACACCGCCGGCCTGCCGGCGATCGCCAAGAAGATCGCCGGCGACACCACCCGCGCGGTCATCGAGGAGCACTGGACCTCCCACGCCGGCGGCACCGTCTCGGTGACCGCGCCGGGCAAACCGACCACCGCCACCGGCACCGTCCGGCTCGAGGCCCGCGGTGCCGGCACGGCAGAGGTCGTCGAGCTCGACGTCAAGGTCAAGGTACCGGTCATCGGCGGCAAGCTGGAGGGCCTGATGGCCGACAACATCAAGGCGGGCCTCGAGGTCGAGCAGACCATCGGCACCGCCTGGCTGGGAGGAGAGCGATGAGCAAGCGACTCGTGCACGAGATGGCCTACGACGCCCCCGCCGAGAAGGTGCTCGCGATGCTCGCGGACCCCGCCTTCCGCGAGGAGGTCTGCGACCACCAGCGGGTGTTGCGCCGGGAGGTCACCGTCGAGACCACCGGCGACGGCTTCGACGTCACCATCGACCAGTACCAGGCGGCCCAGGGCATCCCGTCGTTCGCCAAGAAGTTCGTCGGCGACGAGATCAACATCGTCCAGACCGAGTCCTGGCACGGCCCCACCGGCGACGTCACCGTCACGATCCCCGGCAAGCCGGGCGAGATGTCCGGCACCGCCGCCGTCGCCGGCTCCGGCGACACCTGCGTGGAGACCGTCGACCTGACGATCAAGGTCAACATCCCGCTGGTCGGCGGCAAGATCGAGGGCCTGATCGCCGACCTGCTGCTCAAGGCGCTCAAGGCCGAGCACAGGGTCGGTCGGGAGTACCTCGCCCGCTGACCGGGCCCGCCTGCATGGGGACCTGCTCACCCGATACCTCACCCGATGGGTGCAGTGACCTGGTGGTGGGTGGCTCGTTGAGCAGGACGTGCCACTCCACCACTGGACCCGTCTGCTGATCGGCCTGATGGCCGTGCCGGCCTTCGCGCTGGCCAGCGACGCCGTCTACGACCGGGCCGAGGGCCTGCGGTGGTGCCTGGACCACGCCGTGGCCGCCGAGTCCCCCGGGCTCACCGACTCGCTGTGCACCACCGTCGGCATCGACGGCGGGGCGCTCCCCCAGCGCCTGGGCGACGTGGTCGGCGGCGCCGTCGACGCCGGCTGGGCCCCCGTCGAGGGCGAGCTCCGCCGGGCCTGGGCCGCCCTCGGCTGAGCCACCACCACCCGCCGAACCGGCGTATTGATACGCCGGCTCGGCGTGGGATGGGGTGGGGTCAGTCGGGGTCGGAGGGGTCGTGGGAGGTGGGGTGCGTGGCGGCGTCCTGGCGGCGGCGTACGGCGACGACCACGCCGAGCACCACGAACGGCCCGAAGGCCAGCAGCAGCGTCAGACCCTTCTCCACCGGGTGCAGAGCACCGAGGTGGAGGAGGACCGTCAGCAGGGTCGGGGTCACGCTCAGCCCATGTAGGGGTAGCGGTAGTCGGTCGGCGGGACGAAGGTCTCCTTGACCGAGCGCGGGCTGGTCCAGCGCAGCAGGTTGACCGCCGCGCCTGCCTTGTCGTTGGTGCCCGACGCCCGACCGCCGCCGAAGGGCTGCTGCCCCACGACCGCGCCGGTCGGCTTGTCGTTGATGTAGAAGTTGCCGGCGGCGAAGCGCAGCTCCTTGCGCGCCCAGGCGATCGCGGCGCGGTCCTGGCTGATGATCGCGCCGGTCAGCGCGTACGGCGCGAACGACTCCATCTGCCGCACGACCGACTCGAAGTCGGCATCGTCGTAGACGTGGACGGCGAGGATCGGGCCGAAGTACTCGGTCGCGAACATCTCGTCGGTGGGGTCGTCGATCTCCACGATGGTGGGCCGCACGAAGTAGCCGACCGAGTCGTCGACCTGGCCGCCGGCGATGACCTCGAGGCCGTCGGTGGCCTGGGCCCGCTCGATGGCGGCCTTGTGCTTGGCGAACGCGCGGTCGTCGATGACGGCGCCCATGAAGTGGGAGAGATCGGTCGGGTCGCCCATCGAGATGGACTCGGTCTGCGCGACGAGGTCGTCCTTGATGACGTTCCACACCGAGCGCGGGACGTAGGCGCGCGAGGCGGCCGAGCACTTCTGTCCCTGGAACTCGAACGCACCACGGATCATCGCGGTGGTGAGGACGGCCGGGTCGGCCGAGGGGTGGGCGACGATGAAGTCCTTGCCGCCGGTCTCGCCGACGATGCGCGGGTAGGAGCGGTAGCCGGTGATGTTCTCCCCGACCGAGCGCCACAGGTGCTGGAAGGTCGGCGTGGAGCCGGTGAAGTGGATGCCGGCGAGGTCGCGGTGCGGCAGCGCCACCTCGGAGACCGCGAGACCGTCGCCGGGGACCATGTTGATGACGCCCGGCGGCATGCCGGCCTCGATCAGCAGCTCCATCGTCAGGGACGCGGCCAGCTGCTGGGTCGGGCTGGGCTTCCAGACCACGGTGTTGCCCATCAGCGCCGGTGCGGTCGGCAGGTTGCCGGCGATCGCGGTGAAGTTGAACGGCGTGATCGCGTAGACGAAGCCCTCGAGCGGGCGGTGGTCGGTGCGGTTCCAGATGCCGGGGCTGTTGGCGATCGGCTGGTCGGTGAGGATCTGCTTGGCGTAGTGCACGTTGAAGCGCCAGAAGTCGATGAGCTCGCAGGCGGAGTCGATCTCGGCCTGGAACGCCGTCTTGGACTGGCCGAGCACGGTCGCGGCGTTGAGCTTCTGGCGCCACGGGCCGGCCAGCAGGTCGGCGGCCTTCAGGATGATCGCGCAGCGCTCGTCGAAGGGCATCGCCCGCCAGGCGGGGGCCGCCTCGAGCGCGGCGTCCACAGCAGCCTGGGCGTCGCCGGTGGTCGCGTTGCGAGTGACGCCGAGGACGTGCTGGTGATCGTGGGGCTGCACGACGCGGATCTCCTCGCCGCCGCCGGCACGCCACTCCCCTCCGACGTACGCCGGGAGGTCGCGCGACCCGGACTCGAGCGCGGCGATCTCGGTGAGCAGCGACTCGCGCTCCGGGGTGCCGGGCGCATAGGTCAGGTTGGGCTCGTTCGTGGGAGCCGGAGGGAAGCTGATGGCGTCCATGGTCGCGACGATAGCGAGCGGGCCCCCGCCGGGCGAAAGCCGCAGGTCACCGCTCGGGGCCGTGCTCCCGCCGGCGGCTCATCGCAGGGCGTGCACCCACCGTCCGACCTGTCGCCCGGCGGCCAGCGCCGACTCCCAGGCCACGCCCAGGGCCAGCAGCACCGCGCCGGCGCAGCCCAGCAGCAGCCAGGTCGGGACGTAGGCGAGGTAGGGGCTGCCCTGCATCAGCGCGACCACGCCGAGCGTCCCTGCCCCTGCCAGGAGCGGCGCCCGCAGACCACGGCCCGCCCCGACCACGAGGCAGGCGATGCCGGCCACCAGCACCGCCGCGAGCCGGACGAGGTCGTCGCTGCCCACGGCGAGCACCAGCGTCGGCGTCAGTGCGATCGAGAGCGCCGGACCCATGGTGAGCACCGATCCCGGCGCCGCCCGGCTCGCCCGGTGCTGCAGGACGCCGAGGACCGCGAAGGCGGCAGCCGCCGGCAGCGTGTAGGCCTCCAGGGCCGCGCCGTCCCAGCGGCTGACCAGGAGGACGTGCCCCCACGAGACCAGCAGGGCGGCGAGGTGCCCGACGGCGAGGCGACCGGGGGCCGAGGCGTACCACGCGACACCGGCCGCGACCGCCCAGGTGCCGGCCGCCTGGACGACCGGGTCCGGGCCCTGGACCAGGAGCTGGAGCAGGGGCACCACGGCGTAGCCGGCGGTCACGGCGGCGACCACGTGGTCGGCGGCGCGACCGTGGACCAGCGCGTGTCGAGCGGCGGCCAGGGCGAGCAGGACCCAGGCGATGCCGGCGGGCACCGTGGCCTCCCAGGGGCCGTGGGCCACGGCGAGCAGGAGTGCCGCGGTCCCGCCGTGCGCCAGCCCGCCCCGGGCGTGGCTTCGGCGCGGGCCGCGGACCAGCAGCACCAGGCAGGCCAGCGCCCACAGGCCAGGCAGCGCCACCTCGACCGGGACCGGGACCGGGACGGTGTCGACCGCACCCGCGCCACCACGGACCAGGTCGGCCACGCTCCGCGTGCTGGTCTCGACGGTGAGGACCGTGAGCGCCGCGGCCAGCGGAGCGACGAGGGCCGCGGCTCGGGCGACCAGCCCGGGCAGCACCCACGCGGACGCGACCAGGAGGAGCGAGGCGACGACCGAGGCGACCGCCCAGCCCCACCCGGGCACGTCGAGCAGCACCGTGCCCACCCCCAGCACCGCGGCGAGGACGGCCGGGAGCCGGGTGCCGGTGGACCACAGGCGCGCCGTCGCGTTGCTGCGACCGAGCCGCTCGGCGACGTACGCCGGGGCGCTCACCACCAGCGCCGCCAGCAGGACCAGCACGGCTCCGGCCGGGTAGCGCTCCAGCAGGCCGAGGTCCAGGTCGTAGGCGGTGATCACCAGCACCGCGGCCCCGAGCACGACCGACGCGGCGGCGACCAGCACGGCAACGCCGACCGGCTGCCGCCGGCGACGCGTGTCCAGCGCCACGTGGACCACGAACGCGACGCCGCCCAGCAGCGCCGCCACGACGAGCAGCCCGACGCCGAGCACCAGCCCGCCGGGCTCGACGGAGACCAGCAGCGAGAGGGCGGCCACCGCGACGGCGAGCACGGCGGCGGGGAGGTACGCCGACGTGCGGCCGGTCGCGGACCAGGACCGGGCCGTCAGCGCGTCGTAGCCGCACCAGAGGCCGGCGAGCACGAGGGCGGCGACGGCGGCGTACCGGCTGCCGGTGAGGTCGCCGAGGCCCGCGACGTCGAGTGAGTAGGCCCCCTGGGCCATGAGCACCGAGACCCCGATCGCGATGACGGCCGAGGTGTGGGCCGCGGCCCGCAGCCCGCGGGTCGAGGCCGCTCGCGAGGCGAGTGCCGCCGTGACCGTGGCACCGGTGAGGAGCACGGCCTGGCCGACGACCCCGATGAGCGTCCAGGCGACCAGCACGAAGACCGACACCGCGGAGAGCAGCAGGAGCGCGCCGAACCCGAGCAGCAGGCCCTGGCCCGTGAGGCCCGGGGCACGCCGTCGGGGCTGCGACGTCCCGTTCGCCGGCGTGGACGGCACACCCGCCGGCGCGGCCGGCAGCGGTGAGCGCATCGACTCCAGCAGCACCGCCGCCTCGCGGCGCAGGGCCTCGATCTGCTGGTCGACCTCCCACAGCCGCACGGCGTCGGGGCCGACGAGGCGGATGCCGCATGAGGGGCACGCGGTGGCACCGGGCGTGAAGGGCGCGGCGCAGGCGGGGCACGCGACGTCAGGGGCGCTCATGACAGCATCGTGGCGCGACCGCCGCCGGGCCGGGTAGAGCACGAGTACTCATCTCACGCCCCAGGACCTCACTCGAGCAGGTGCGGGATCTCCTGGGTGGCGAACCACGCCAGCTCGTCGTCGGGGTCGGCGCCGTCCTCGGTGTCGACGTGCACCGAGGCGACGTCGCGCATCGGGGCGACGGCGCCCTCGTGGGGCACCTCCGCGACGACGACCACGCGGCGTCCCCCGCCGCTCATCTCGGCGGAGACCTCGGCGGCCTCGACGAGGGCGGCGTACTCGGCGTCCTCGGACTCGTCGACGGCCACCACCGCACCGGCGGTGGGCACCTCGCCCTCGGCGTGGAAGCGTGCGAGCAGGTCGAAGGTGGCGGGCACGTAGGCGCGCACGGTCATGTGGTGGTCCTCCCGCCGGTCGTCCTGCCGGACTTCGGGGTTGCCTTCTGGCCGCTCCTCGCGCCCGTCCTCGAGGCGGTGGACTTCTTCGCCGCCCGGGGCTTGGTCCGCGACGAGCCACCCTTGCGCCCGCGCGGCACCCGGGGACGCGAGCCGGAGACGGTGTCGAGCAGCTCGGCCAGCGCCTCGGTGATGCACTGGCCCAGGACGTCGACGTCCGGCACGGCGTCACGGTCGGCGGTGACGGCGTACGCCACCCCACCGTCGTACGACGTCACGCCGATCGCCAGCAGGTGGTGGGGCGGCAGCGGGGGGACCGGGAAGGTCGCCTCCATCCGTGCGCCCGCGGCGTAGAGCGGTGACTGGGGCCCCGGCACGTTGGTGACGCTGAGCTGCATCCCCCGGCCCACCTCGGCCGCGGCGACCCGGGAGCCGATGGCGTGGAAGGTCGCGGGGGCGAACCCGGCGATGCCGGCGAGCCGGTTGGCCGCGACGCCGCGACCGGTCTCCTTGTGCACCTTGAAGGAGTAGGAGACCTGGTGGAGCCGCACGACCGGGCTCGGCTCGCCGATGGGCAGGTCCACGAAGTGCGGCGCGATCTGGCTGCCCAGCGAGGTGGCCTCGAGCTCGGAGTCGATGACCGAGACCGGCACGACGGCGCGGACCCGCCGCAGGCCGCCGAGCGACTCGTGCCGGGTCATCAGCCAGCCGCGCAGTCCGCCGGCGACGGTGGCCAGGATGACGTCGTTGACGGTGCCGCCGTGCAGGTCGCGGATGGCGCGGTGGTCGGCCAGCTCGGTGTGGACCGACACGACCCGGCGCTGCTGGCCGTGGGTGCCGACGAGCGGACCCTCGTGGGAGGACCGGCGACCGGTCACTCCCCCGACGACGCGACCGGCGGTCTCGGCGGCGGCGTCGGCGGCGCGCAGCAGCGTCGCGGCGCGGGTGCGGACGGAGTCGGAGGCGACCTGGCGTGAGCGCAGGGTGTCGCGCAGCGCACCGACGGCGAGGCCGCCGGGCGACGGAGCCCGGCGCGGGGCCCACTGGTCGCCGCCCAGGCTCTTGACCTCGGGGCTCTTGTCGAGCAGCACCTGCCCCAGGTCGACGGTGGTCACGCCGTCCACGAGCGCCTGGTGGGACTTCGACAGCATCGCGACGCGGCCGTCGGCGAGACCCTCGACGAAGTAGACCTCCCACAGCGGCTTGGAGCGGTCCAGCGGGCGGGAGACGATGCGGGCGACCAGCTCGCGCAGCTGCTCGAGGCTGCCGGGGCGCGGCAGTGCGGAGCGGCGTACGTGGTAGCCGAGGTCGAAGTGCGGGTCGTCGATCCAGACCGGGTTGGCCAGCCGGCCGGGGACCTGCTGGATCTTCTGTCGGTAGCGCGGCACGAACGAGATCCGGTCACCGATGAGCTCGACCAGCTTCTCGTAGTCGAAGCCCGAGTCGCCCGGGTCGAAGATCTCGACCGTGGCGTTGTGCATGGGCGTCGACGGCGTCTCCTCGGCCAGGAAGGCGAGGTCCCTGGGCCGGAGCCGCTCGCTCATCGGGTCCCTTTCGTCATCGGACCCGGCTCCCCATCGCCGGACCCCTTGCTGCTCGTGCGATTCTGTCAGACATGTCGCGCATCCCCACCCGCGTCCTCTCCCTGGGCGCCGCCCTGCTCCTGCCCCTGGCCCTCGCCTCCTGCGGGAGCGACGACGAGCCCGACGCAGGCACCGACGGCACCACCGAGCCGCTGGTCATCGAGGTCACGGTCGCCGACGGCTCCATCGACCCGAAGGGCGACCGCATCCAGGTGGGCGTCGGGCAGGAGATCGTCTTCGACATCACCGCCGACGAGGCCGGGGAGCTGCACGCGCACACGACCGAGGAGCTGACGCTGGACTACCCCGCGGGTGAGTCCGAGCAGACGATGGTCGTCGACCAGCCCGGTGTCGTCGAGGTCGAGTCGCACGACATCGACCAGATCATCGTGCAGCTGCAGGTCTCCTGAGCGTGGGGGCGATCCTGCCGGGCCTCGTCCCCGGCCCGCTGCCGATGCACGGCATCGGTGGCGCCAAGGACCTGCCGATCTCCCCGGAGCTGGCGATCTCCGGCGCCGTGGCGGCGCTGACGATCTCCTTCATCGTCCTGGCACTGGCCTGGCGCACCCCCCGCTACGACGCCGCCACCGACGGCCGCCCCGCGCCCGCCGCGCTCAGCACGCTGGTCACCTCGACCGGCTGGTCGGTCGCGATGCGGGTGCTGGGCCTGGTGGTCTTCGGGTACGCCGCGTTCGCGGCCGTGCTCGGTGAGGACCTGCTGACCAACCCGTTCTTCGGGATGTTCTACGTCTGGCTCTGGGTCGGGCTGGTCTTCTTCTCCGCCGTGCTCGGTCCGGTCTGGAAGGCCATCAGCCCCGCGCGGACCATCAACCTGCTGTTCGCCCGGATCTCCGGGTCCGACCCCGACGAGGGCCTGTTCCGCTACCCCGCCTGGCTGGGTCACTGGCCGGCCGCCCTCGGGCTCTACGCCTTCGTGTGGCTGGAGCTGGTCTACCCCTACTCCACCGAGCTGGGTCCCGTGCGCCTGTGGTGCGCGGCGTACGTCGCGGTCATGCTGCTCGGCGGGGCGCTGTTCGGCAACGACTTCTACGAGAACGCCGACCCGTTCGAGGTCTACTCCACGCTCATCGGCAAGCTGTCGCCCTGGATCGTGCGTGAGGGTCGGCTGCACGTCATCTCCCCGCTGGCCAACCTCAACACCGTGGTGCCGCGTGCCGGCCTGGTCGGGGTGGTCGCGGTGCTGTTCGGCTCCACGGCGTTCGACTCCTTCAAGGAGTCGGCCCCCTGGGTGCGGTTCGTCCAGACGAACTCCTTCATCGGTGAGAACGACCTCGGCCTGGTCGCCGACAACCTCGCGCTGCTGACCTTCTGCGTCGGCGTCGCGGTGGTGCTGTCGGTGGGCTCGATGCTCACCGGGGTGCACCCGGGCCAGTCGCGCCTGGAGATGCCGCGCCAGCTCGCGCACTCGGTGGTGCCGATCATCCTGGGCTACATCGTGGCCCACTACCTGTCCTACTGGTTCGAGGTCGGGCAGGACACCCTGATCAAGGCCAGCGACCCGCTGACGACCGGCGCCGACTACCTCGGCACCGGCGACTGGAGCGTCAACTACTGGCTCTCCTACCACCCGACGCTGCTGGCCAACATCAAGGTGATCGCGGTCGTCCTCGGTCACGTGGTCGGCGTCATCGCCGCCCACGACCGGGCGGTCCGGCTGCTGCCGCCGCGCCACCACCTCACCGGTCAGCTCGGCATGCTGGTCGCGATGGTGTTCTTCACCGCCGGCGGGTTGTACCTGCTGTTCGCCGCCTGAGGGCGGGCGTCCCCACCCGGGTCCGGCCGCCCGCCGGGCCCGGCCGGCGGGGCTGGCGGGACTGACGCGCCGGGCGCCCGCTGCCGGGCACCGGGCCCCACAGGGTGTCGGCGAGACCGGCCACCGCCCCGGCCAGCGGTCCGTCGCCCAGCTCGACCACCGACCGTCCGGCCACCAGGGCCCGGTCGGTGGCGGCCTGGTCCTCGGGGAGGAACGTCACCGAGGCCACGTCGCCGAAGCCGCGCACCATCTGCTCGACCTCGCCGCTGGACCACCCCAGGCTCGGGCGCATCCGGTTGACCGCGACGTGCACCGGCCGACCGCCCGTCTCCTCCCCCAACTCGACCAGGCCGCGGGCCAGGCGGGCCAGCCCCACCGGGTCGGCGGTGCCGACCACCAGCAGGTCGTCGGCCTCGGCGAGCGCGGCGAGCGTCGCGGCGTTGCGCCCAGGTCGTCCGGACAGGTCCGTCGTGGGGTCCCGCTCGAGGGGGGCGCCCGTGTCGACGACGACCCGTCCGCGCTGGCGGGCGAGGTCGAGGACCTCCTCCACCACCCCGTCGCGCAGCTCGGGCCAGCGGTCTGCGCGCGGCAGGCCGGTGAGGACCTCGAGCCGGCCGCCGAGCGAGCGCAGCACCGTCGCGAAGCGCTCCTCGAGCACCCCGCTGGTCGCGAGGCGGGCCGCGGCCAGCAGACCCGAGACCTCGTCGAGCACCCCGAGCTGCTGGGCGACCGCGCCGCCCCAGGGGTCGACGTCGACGAGCAGCGTCTCCCGGGACCTCGCCGCCGACGTCGCTGCGAGGGCGGTGGCGACGGTCGTGCGGCCCGGGGCACCGGCCGGTCCCCAGACCGCCAGCACGCTCCCCGGCTCGCGAGGGGCTCCGGCGGCCGGGGCCTGCGCCGCGGCAGGGTCCTGCGGAAGGTCGTCGCGGGCGACGGTGCCGCCGACCGCGGGCCGCTCGGGGGCCAGGACCACCTCGGCCACCTCGGCGATGTCGGCCTCGGCGACCAGCGTGCGGATGCCCACCCGGGACGCGCGGGCGTGCGCCTGCTCCCCCCTCGTGCCGGCCGCGACCACGCCGATCGGCCGCACGCCGTGGCGGCGCAGCAGGTCGACCGCGGTGGCGTCGAGGCCGTGGGCCGCGAGGTCGACGAGGGCGGCCTCCGCCTGGCCGGAGGAGGCGGCGGCGAGCAGGTCGTCGACGTCGACGCACCTCTTGAGGACCACCACCCCGGCGCGGGCCCCGAGCGCGTCCATCGCGCGGGCCTCCCAGCCGGCTCCTCCGCCGGCGACGAGGACGACGGTCGAGCTCATCCGCGCACCGCCACGGAGACCAGCGGGTCGGTCAGGCTGCCGAGCAGCCCGTAGTAGCGCCCCGCGTCGTCTTCGGGCACGGCCAGGACCAGCCGGCGCAGCCCGCTGGCGGCGTACCCGTCGTCGGCTGCCGCGGCATCGAGGACGACCACGTCCTCGAGGACCGGCTCGCCGGAGTCGTGGCCGCGGTCCCCGCCGCCGCGGGCGACGAGGTAGACGTTGACCCGGCTGCCGGCGGCCACGGCCCCGGCCAGCTGCTCGGGCTCGACGGCCACGGCCAGCTGCAGCAGGTCGCTGTCGCCCCCGGCCCCCAGGGCCGCGCCCGGCACGAGCTCACCGGCGCCGACCGAGCGCTCCAGGACGGCATCGGCCGGCAGCTCCTGCGAGGTCTGGAGGTACGCCGCCAGGTCGGCCTCGTCGGCGAAGCGGACCCGCGCCGCGACCAGGTCGTCGGGTCGCAGGGGCGCGCCGGCCGGCAGCTCCGCGGCCGCCGCCCAGACCGTGACGGTGTCGTCGGCGGCCCCGACCACCCGGGCGCCGAGCAGCACCGAGCCGGCGACGACGACCACCCCCACCCACAGGCGCGGGTCGCGCCACCCGGGCGTGCGGGTGCGCGTCGCGGTGGGTGCGGAGGTGGGAGGGGCGGCTGGTGGGGTCCCGAGATCGATGGCCACGGGCGGCATCCTTCCCCGCCGTCGCCGACTCCTCACCTGCTCATCCACAGCCCGCCCGGGTCCCGCCCGCGGGCCGGACCGGAGGTGACACCATGGGCCCATGTCCGCCACTCCCCGCTTCCTCACGCTCGCCGACGTGGCGGAGGTGCTCAACACCTCGAGCGCGCAGGTCTACGCGCTGGTGCGACGCGGGGAGCTGCCGGCGATCAAGATCGGCGGGCGCGGTCAGTGGCGGGTGGAGGCGGCCCGGCTCGAGGAGTTCATCGAGCAGATGTACGCCCAGACCAAGACCTTCGTCGACGAGCACCCCTACGAGGAGGCCGAGCGCGACTAGCGCTCCGCGGCCCCGTGCGGCCCGCCACGGCGGGGAGGCCGGTCAGCCGACCTGCCCGCGCAGCTCCACGGAGACCTGCCGCTCCTCGCCGCCGCGGCGGACCGTGAACTCGACGGTCTCCCCCGGCTGGTGGGTGCGGATGGAGACGATCAGCGCGATGCCGTCGGTGACGCGCTCGCCGTCCACGGCGGTGATCACGTCGCCCTCCTCCAGGCCGCCCTCCTCGGCGGCGCTGCCCGGGTTGACCTTCTGGATCTCCGCGCCGTCCCCCTGGGCGTTGCCGGTGCGGACCTCGGCCCCGATGATCGGGTACTGCGCCTCGCCGGTGCGCAGGATCTGGTCGGCGGTGATGCGCACCTGCTCCACCGGGATCGCGAAGCCCACGCCGATGTTGCCCGCCTCGGCACCGAACCCGCCGCCCGTCGTGGCGATCGCCGAGTTCACCCCGACCACCTCGCCGAGCAGGTTGACCAGCGGGCCGCCGGAGTTGCCGGGGTTGATCGCGGCATCGGTCTGGACGGCGTTGATGTAGGAGGTGTCGGAGTCCGGGTCGCCGGTCGTGACCGGACGCTGCAGCGCCGAGACGATGCCCGCGGTCACGGTGGAGGACAGCCCCAGCGGCGAGCCGATCGCGACCACGGTCTCGCCGACGCGCAGCCGGCTCGACGCGCCCAGGGCGGTCGGCTCGAACTCGCCGGCCATCTCCTCGGCGACCAGCACCGCCAGGTCGTAGACCGCGGAGCGACCGACCACGCTGGCGTCGTAGCGGTTGCCCTCCTGGTCGACGACCTGGATGCGGCCGTCGTCCTGGGCGGCCTCGGCCACCACGTGGTTGTTGGTGACGACGTGACCCTGGCGGTCGAGGACGAATCCCGACCCCGTGGCGCCACGGTCGTCACCGCCGTACGCCGCGATGATCTGGACGGTGCTGGGCAGCAGCTCGGCCGCGACGTTGGCGATGGTGCCGTCCTCGGGGGCCAACGGGGCCTCGGTCGCGGTGTCGACGCCGAAGAGACCGTCGCGGACGATCCCCTGGCGCTCCCCGCCCGCCTCGTCGACCAGCCGGAACCCGGCGGCGCCGACGACCCCGCCGACGACGCCCACGACCAGCGCGAGCATCGCGACGACCGGCCACACCCACCCGGCCACGCGGGCCGAGGGAGCGGCGTGGCGGGGTGCGGCCGGCGGCTGGCCCGGAGCGGGGTAGCCCCACGGACCGGGGGCCTGCGGCGGCACGACCGGCTGCGGCCGGGTGACCTGGGTCCAGTCGTCCACGGGCTGCTGCGACACCGACGCCTGCTCGCGGGTGGCGGCGTCCGGGTGCCCGTCCGCGTCGGCGGCGGGGGCGTCCTGGTGCTCCGGGTGGTCCGGGTCGTGCTGGCTCACCGCCCCATCATCCCCGACGGCCGGTAGCCCGGTCGGAGGGTGTCAGGGCCAGGTGTCAGGGCCGGGTCTGGCGCCCGGCCGGCAGCAGGCCACCGCCGGTGCTGGGCGGGGTGAGGTTGGCGACCGGTGCGCGCCGGTCCACGGTGGGTGCGTCGGCCGGTGCGGCACCCAGGGCGAGGACACCCATGACGGCCATCCCGGCGGCTCCGCCGACCCCGGCGGCGACCGCCCCGACGCGCCGGGGACGCGAGGTCGTGCCGAACCCGGGGGCCGGCACGGTCGAGGGGTAGGTCGGCTCGCAGGCCACGGTCTGCGCCCCGAGCAGGGCGCCCTTGAGGTGGGCGGGGGCCTGCGTGCGGTCGGGGGCCCCCAGCCCGGAGAGCCGGGTCTTGACCCAGCCCTCGCGCTCGACCAGGTCGCGGCACAGGTGGCAGCCGTGGACGTGCGCCCACAGGCGCTCGGCCTCCGCCGCGGGCAGCTGGCCGTCGAGGAGGGCGCTCGTGCGTGTCCCGAGGTGACCGATCACGGGCGGGTCGCCTCCTGCAGGGCGACCGACGGGCCGGCGTACCGCTCGCGACCGGCGGCGGGGGCGCGGTGCGCCAGGGCCTGGCGCAGCATCGCGCGGCCGCGGTGGATGCGGGAGCGGACGGTGCCGAGCTTGGCGTCGAGGATCGTGGCGATCTCCTCGTAGGTCAGCCCCTCGACGTCGCAGAGCACCACGGCGGCGCGGAAGTCCGGCGGGAGCGTCGCCAGGGCGGCCTCGACGTCGTCGTCGAAGCGCTGGTCGGCGTAGGCGGCCTCCGGCGCCGGCGAGGCGCTGGTCAGGCGGTCGGCGCGCTCGTCGGAGAGGGCGTCGAAGCGGATGCGCTGCTTGCGGCGCGCCTGGTCGAGGAAGAGGTTGGTGGTGATGCGGTGCAGCCAGCCCTCGAAGGTGCCGGGGGTGTAGGTGTGCAGGGAGCGGAAGACGCGGACGAAGACCTCCTGGGTGAGGTCCTCGGCGTCGTGGCGGTCGCCGGTGAGGCGGTAGGCGAGGCGGTAGACGCGGTCGGAGTGCTCCTCGACGATCCGCTCCCAGGACAGGTCCTGGCCGTGCTCTTGGGCGTGGCCCTGCTGGCCCTTCTGGTCGGCCTGCTGGTGTGCCGCCTTCTCCGCCACCGCGCTCCCCCTCGACAGGTACCTGCCTCGCATGCTGGCTCCTCACGGTAGGGACGGCGGCTGAGAGGAGGCTGTGAGCACCCCACTCGTTCTCTGAGGGTCCCAACGGACGGCGAGCGGCCGGTGTTCCCGCGGTCCCGGACCACCTGCCGTGCGGCGTACGTCGTGACGCGGCGGGCTCGCGATAGGTTGAGCGCGTCCGTCCGCCCGAGGAGGCCGTCATCACCACGCCGATCAACGCGACCAGCTGGACCTACAGCGAGGAGTTCGTCGCCGAGGACGACGTGCTCGCCTCCGCGCGCGCCCGCGCCGAGGAGATGGGCGTCGTGCCGATCAGCCCCGGCGGCGGCGCGGCCCTGCGCTTCCTTGCCTCGGTGCTCGACGCCCGCGCGGTGGTCGAGATCGGCACCGGCACCGGGGTCTCCGGGCTGTGGATGCTGCGCGGCATGCGCGCCGACGGCGTCCTGACGACCGTCGACATCGAGGCCGAGCACCAGCGGCTGGCCCGCGAGGGCTACTCCGAGGCCGGCGTGCCCTCCCAGCGGGTCCGCACCATCGCCGGCGCCGCGCTCGACGTGCTGCCGCGCCTGACCGACGGCCACTACGACCTGGTCTTCTGCGACGGCGACAAGCGCGAGTACGCCGCCTACCTCTCCGAGGCCCTGCGCCTGCTGCGCCCCGGCGGCGTGGTGGCCTTCGACAACGCGCTGTGGCACGACCGCGTCGCCGACCCGAGCCGCCGCGACGAGGAGACCGTCGCCATCCGCGAGCTCAACCGCACCGTCGCCGAGCACGAGAGCCTGCTCAGCGTGCTGCTGCCCGTCGGCGACGGGCTGCTGGCTGCGAAGAAGGTCTGGGTCCCCGAGACCGACTGAGGGGCCCGAGCGGGGTTACTCCGCATTCCATTTCCTGCTTACTGCGCAGTAAGCAGGAAAGGGGATTCGTCGTAACCCGGTCCGGCCGGCCCTCAGCGCTCGCCGCGGGCGGTGGGCGTGAGGGCGTCCCAGCCCTCGGCGACGGCGACGAGCTCCCAGGGCTCGACGAGGACGGGCGGGGCACCGACGATGCGGGATCCAGGCGCGTCGGTCATGGTGGCCTCGAACTCCGCCTGGAACGCCTCGCGGTCGGCGAGCGTCGCGAAGACGTAGGTCCCCTCGAACCACTCCCCGCGCCGCATCCGCCACACCTTCTGGCGCAGCCCGGACATGCCGGTGAAGCGCGCGTGCGAGGTCGTCTCGACGTACGCCGCCAGGTCCTCGGCCACGGAGTCCGGCAGCCCCTCCAGGGACCACCGCACGCTGAGGCCGATCACGCGTCAGTCCCGATGCCGGCGAGCGGCTCGTCGGAGCCCAGCCAGGTCAGCAGCGCCCGTGCACCGAAGCCGGTCGGGCCCGCGGTCCACTCGAAGCTCTCCGAGGGCGAGTCGCCCACGGACGCGACGTCGAGGTGGGCCCACGGCACGTCACCGGTGAAGTGCTGCAGGAACAGCGCCGCGGTGATGGCGCCGGGACCACCGCCGGCGTTGTCGGCGTCGGCGACCTTGGAGGAGATGCGCTCCTCGTAGACCGAGGCCAGCGGGAAGCGCCACATCCGCTCGCCGGACCGGGTGCCGGCGTCGTTGATGGCGGAGGCCAGGCCCTCGTGGTCGGCGAAGAAGCCGCCGGTGCGCTGGCCCAGCGCGACCTTGATCGCCCCGGTCAGCGTCGCCACGTCGACCAGCGCCGCGGGGGCGAGCTCGGCGACGGCGTACGCGAGGGCGTCGGCCATGACCAGGCGTCCCTCGGCGTCGGTGTTGGTGACCTCGGTGGTGCGCCCGCCGTAGTGGCGCAGCACGTCACCGGGGCGCATCGAGGAGCCGGAGACGGCGTTCTCGGCGCAGGCCAGCAGGCCGACGACCTTGACCGGGCAGCCGACCGTCTCGAGGGCGGCCATCACCGAGAGCACCACGGCGGCGCCGGTCATGTCGCGCTTCATGGTGGTCATGCCCTCGGCCGGCTTGATGGACAGACCGCCGGTGTCGAAGGTGATGCCCTTGCCGACCAGCACGACCGTCGGCGTCCTCCGGTTGGCCTTGCGCGGGGTGTAGTCGAGGCGGACCAGGCGCGGCGGGGTCGCGGACCCCTGCCCGACGCCGATGATGCCGCCGAACCCCTCGGCCGCCAGCTGCTGCTCGTCCCACACGCGGTAGGCCAGCCCGGCCTCCTCGGCGACCAGGCGGGCCTGCTCGGCCAGCCAGGGCGGGTTCTTCAGGTTGGAGGGCACGGTCGCGAGCAGCCGCGCGCGCCACCCGGCACCACCGAGCGCGAGCCCGCGCTCGAGGGCGGGACGCCGGTCCTCGGCACAGCCGGTCAGGACGATCCGCGCCACCGGGGCGGACTCGGGGCGCTCCTGCGAGCGCCACGAGAAGGAGAAGGAGCCCAGCACCGCGCCCACGACGAAGGCCTCGAGGCCCGCGTCGTCGGTCAGCGACGCGATGGAGGTCGCGACGCTGCTGCGCCCAACGGTGGCGCGGGCCAGGGCGGCACCGGCGCGCCGCAGCGCGTCGGTCCCCTGGTCGCCGACACCGACGAGGAACACCCAGCGCAGGTCGGCGTTCGTCGGGCCGCCGAGCGGCACCGGGAACCGGACCACCTCACCGACCTTGCCGGTGGCCTTCTCGGCCTCCAGCAGCGCCAGCAGGTCGGCGCCGAGCTGCTCGGAGAGCTCCTCGGCGCCGGGCCCCAGGGCGGGGCCGGTGTCGTCGTCCCCCGGGAGCACGGGCACCGCGACGACCTCCACGCCGACGATGGCGTGGGGTGCGGCGTCGCTGAGCGCGAGCTCAGGGGGCGTGACCTGGGTGGGGAGGACGGGTGTGGAGGGCTCCATCGAGGAGGCGTCAGCCGACGACGGCCTTGAGGGCGTCGCCCAGGGCGCCGGCCTCCTCGGCGTTCAGCTCGACGACGAGACGACCGCCGCCCTCGAGGGGGACGCGCATGACGATGCCGCGCCCTTCCTTCGTGACCTCCAGCGGACCGTCGCCCGTCCGCGGCTTCATCGCCGCCATCGCGCACCTCTTCCCTCGTCGTGAAGCCCCGTGGGGCCTCATGGGCACCGGACACGTGCCTCCGGAAGCCCGGACCACGCGTGGATGACCATTATCCCCCACACCGACGGTGATCGGGAGCACAGGGGTCCTGCGACATGCGGCAGACTCGCGCCCATGACCAGCCAGACCCCCAGTGAGACCACCGGCCAGCTCACCTCCGGACCCGTCCTGCTCGACGTCTCCGACGGCGTCGCGACCATCACCCTCAACCGCCCCGAGGCCATGAACAGTCTCGACATCGCGACCAAGGAGATCCTCGTCGAGGTCGTGCGCCAGGTCTCCGAGGACCCCTCGGTGCGCTGCGTGGTGCTCACCGGCACCGGCCGTGCCTTCTGCACCGGCCAGGATCTCAAGGAGCACATCAACCTGCTCGAGACCGGTGGCAGCGACCAGCTCTTCACCACCGTCGAGAAGCACTACAACCCGATCGTCTCGACGATCATGGCGATGGACAAGCCGGTCATCGCCGCGGTCAACGGCGTCGCCGCCGGCGCCGGCGCGAGCCTGGCGATGGCCTGCGACCTGCGGGTCGTCGCCGACACGGCCGGCTTCAACCTGGCCTTCGCGGGCGTGGCGCTTTCGTGCGACACCGGCGCGAGCATCAGCCTGCCGCTGCTCGTGGGCCGCGCCAAGGCGATCGAGCTGCTCTACTTCCCGCGCACCGTGCCCGCGGCCGAGGCCCTCGAGATCGGCCTCGCGACGACCATCGTCTCCCCCGACGACCTGGCCGGCGAGGTCGCCACGCTGGCCGCCCGGCTCGCGGCCGGCCCCACGCGTGCCTACGGCGCGATGCGCCGCTCGGTGACGTACGCCGCCGGGCACGACACCGACGAGGCCCTGGAGTTCGAGCGGCAGATGATGAATTCCACCGGCGCCACCGACGACCACCGGGCGGCCGTCGCCGCCTTCGTGGCCAAGGAGAAGCCGGTCTTCACCGGCCGCTGAGCGTCGGCGACTCGGACGGCGACCCGGACGGCGACCCGGACGGCGACCCGGACGGCGACCCGGACGGCGACCCGGACGGCGACGCCGACGCCGTCGGCGTCGGCGTCGGCGACGGCGTCGGCGTCGGCGTGGGCTCGGGAGTGGGTGTGGGCATCGGACCCCAGGCGTAGTCGCCGGGCTCGGCGCCGATCACCTTCAGGATGCGCCGGGCGAAGGTGGTGCGCAGGTAGCGCCGCCCCGGCTTCGGGCCCAGCTCCACGGTCAGCGCCGACCCCGTGAACCGGTGGTTGAACCAGCCGGTCATGGTGCCGTGGCAGACCCCGCCGCAGTCGAAGGTCTTGCGGGGCAGTCGCAGGATGCGGGCCACCCGCTCGGCGTACGTCCGGTCCTTGGTGTCGGTGTCCACGCCGTGCAGCGGCTGGTGGAAGCTGAGGATCCGGTCGGGCTGCACGCGGCGCAGGAAGCGCATCACCGCACGGGTCTCGGGCTCGGAGCCGGGGCGCGGGCCGGACTCGTAGTTGCCGTCGAGGTCGGCCCACCGGTAGGGGAAGTTGCGGTTGAGGTCGACGCCGCGGGCGTTCTTGCGGGTGCCCGCGGCGATGCCGTCGGGGTTGTAGGTCGGGATCACCCACACCTCTGCGCCGACCAGCGGGTCGCCGTCCTTGATCGACCACAGCGCGGGGCGGGTGCGCGGCTCGTTGCCGTGCATGGCGCCGATCAGCACCACGGTCGGCACGCCGTTGTCGGCCGGCTCACCGAGGCGGTAGGCGTAGATCGGCCTGCCGCGGACCGACTCGCCGAGCGTGACGGTCTGGACGACCGCCGGCTTCCGCGGGGCCGCGGCGGCCTCGAGGGGCGCGAGGTGCGCACCGAGGGGTACGACGGTGGCCAGCAGCCCCAGGGCCGAGACGCCCGCGAGCGCGGCCCGGCCGGTGCTCGGGCCGGTCGCCATCAGACCGCGGCCGTCCAGTAGGCCCAGGTGAAGACGGCGACGCCGACGACCATCCCGAGGTGTGCGAGCAGCGAGAGCCCCGGTCCGGAGGACCAGGTGTCCTCGGCCGCCGCGACGGCGTGCCGGCCCTTGGAGGGCAGCCAGCGCACGAGGATCATCAGGCCGGCGATCGCGACGCCCCACCACAGGCCGAGCGCCACGACCCCGACCAGCGGGTCACCGCTGGGGGTGTCCTCCGGAGAGACCAGGAAGACCATCCAGACGACCAGCGCCAGGGCACCGAGCACGGTGTGGGCCATCAGCCAGGCCGAGCCGACGTCGACGCGGGTCGCCCCGCCACCGCCTCCCAGGCGGAGCCGGGTCAGCGCGACGACGACCGCCGCGAGACCGGTGAGGACGTAGACGACGACGGCGACGGACACGCGGGTGAGTGTGCCTCACTCCTCGCCCGTGGCGCCACGACCCTCCGACTCGGGGGCGCGTGCCGCCTGCTCCTCGGCGAGCCGGGCGAGCAGGGCGTCGACCTCGCTCATCCGGTAGCCGCGCAGCGCGACCGAGAACCGGACCCGTCGCAGGTCCTCGGGCCCCAAAGGCCGGTCGGCGGGGACCTCGGCGTCCGGGCGGTCGCCGTACTCCTGCGCCAGCGGGGTGCCCATGCCGGCGGCGACGACGGCGACCCCGCCGAGCAGCAGCACGGCCAGGATCGCGAACAGCCACATCATCCGGCTCGGTCCTCCTGCTCGCGGGCGGCGACCATGAGCGCCACCGCCTCGTCGACGTCGTCGGTCAGCACCATCATGTCGAGGTCGGACTGCGAGATCTTGCCCTCGGCCAGCTGCGTGTCGCGCATCCAGTCCAGCAGGCCGCTCCAGTAGGCGGTGCCGAGCAGCACGATCGGGAACTGCGTGACCTTGCGGGTCTGCGAGAGCGTGAGCGCCTCGAAGAGCTCGTCGAGGGTGCCGACGCCGCCGGGGAGGACGATGTAGCCCTGGGAGTACTTCACGAACATCGTCTTGCGCACGAAGAAGTAGCGGAAGTTGATGCCGACGTCGACCCAGTCGTTGAGGCCGGACTCGAAGGGCAGCTCGATGCCGAGCCCGACGCTGACGCCGCCGGCCTGGCTGGCGCCGCGGTTGGCGGCCTCCATGGCGCCGGGGCCACCGCCGGTGACGACCGCGAAGCCGGCCTCGACCAGCTTGCGCCCGACCTCCTCGGCCTGGGCGAAGGACGGCTCGTCGGGCGTGGTGCGCGCCGACCCGAAGACCGCCACCGCCGAGCCGAGCTCGGCGAGCTGGCCGAAGCCCTCGACGAACTCGGCCTGGATGCGCAGCACCCGCCACGGGTCGGTGTGGACCCAGTCGTGCGGGCCGCGGCTGTCCAGCAGCCGCTGGTCGGTCGTGGTCGTCTCGACCTGGTCGCGGCGCAGCCGGACCGGCCCCTTGAACCGGCTCGGCCGGCCCTTCTCGTCACGCCAGCCCATCGGTGAGCCATCCCCTCAACGTCGTCGCGCAGGTCTCGATGTCGGAGATCCTGACGTGCTCGTCGGCCTTGTGGGCGAACAACGGGTCACCCGGTCCGTAGTTGACCGCCGGGATGCCCAGCGAGGTGAAGCGCGCGACGTCGGTCCAGCCGAACTTCGGCGCCACCTTGCCGCCGGTCGCCTCGACGAACGCCGCGGCCGCCGGCCGGTCCAGGCCGGGCAGCGCGCCGGGCGCCAGGTCGGTGAGGCGGACGTCGTACGGCGCGAAGAACTCGGTCACGAACGCCACCGCCTCGTCGGTCGACCGGTCGGGTGCGAAGCGGAAGTTGACCTCCACGACGCACTCGTCGGGGACGACGTTGCCGGCCACTCCCCCGTGGATGCGCACGGCGTTGAGGCCCTCGTGGTACTCCAGCCCGTCGATGACCGGGCGGCGCGGCTCGTAGGCCTGCAGCCGCGCCAGCACGTCGGTGGCGGCGTGGATGGCGTTGACGCCCTTCCAGGAGCGGGCCGAGTGCGCACGCTCACCGGTGGTGGTGACCTCGACGCGCAGGGTGCCCTGGCAGCCGGCCTCGACGCCGGCGTTGGAGGGCTCCATGAGGATCGCGAAGTCGGCCGCGAGCAGGTCGGGCTCGCGCTCGGCGAGGTGCTTGAGGCCGTTGTAGCGCTCCTCGACCTCCTCGGCCTCGTAGAGCACGTAGGTGACGTCGCGGACCGGCTCGGGCACGGTGGCGGCGAGGTGGAGCAGGACGGCGTCGCCGCCCTTCATGTCGCAGGTGCCGCAGCCGTGCAGGATGCCGGCCTCCTCGTCGAGGCGGCTGGGCAGGTTGTCGTTGACCGGGACGGTGTCGAGGTGCCCGGCGATGACGACACGCTCGTCGCGGCCGAGGTCGGTGCGCGCCACGATCGTGTGGGCGCGACGGGTCACCTCCAGGTGCGGGTGCGTGCGCAGCGCGGCCTCGACGGCGTCGGCGATGCGGCCCTCGTCGTGGCTGACGGACTCGATGTCCACCAGGTGCCGGGTGAGCGTGACCGGGTCGACGGCCAGGTCGAGCAGCGGGGCGTCTGAGGTCATGGGGAGAGTCAAGCAGCCCCGTGGCTCCCGCCCCGGCCCGACCTGCGGAGGACCGCTGACTGGACAGGTGTCCAGAAACCTCTTCCCAGGAACTGGAACACGTTCTAGTGTGCTCGCATGCGCAACGGACTCGTCCTGTTCACTTCCGACCGCGGCATCCGGCCGGCCGACCTCGCCGTCGCCGCCGAGGAGCGGGGCTTCGACACCTTCTACGTGCCCGAGCACACCCACATCCCGGTCAGGCGGACCGCTGCCCACCCCGGCACCAAGGACGAGACGCTCCCCGACGACCGCTACCTGCGCACGCTCGACCCCTGGGTCTCGCTGGCCACCGTCGCCGCGCGGACCTCGCGGATCAAGCTGTCCACCGCGGTCGCGCTGCCGGTCGAGTCCGACCCGATCACGCTGGCCAAGACCATCGCCACCCTCGACCACCTCTCCGGCGGCCGGGTCGAGATCGGCGCCGGCTTCGGCTGGAACACCGACGAGCTCGCCGACCACCACGTGCCTGCGGAGAAGCGCCGCACCGTGCTGCGGGAGTACGTCGAGGCGATGCGCGCCTTGTGGACGCAGGAGGAGGCGTCGTACGACGGGGAGTTCGTGCAGTTCGGCCCCTCCTGGGCCTACCCCAAGCCGGCCGCGCACATCCCGCTGATCATCGGCGCCGGCGGCGGACCCAAGACCTTCAAGTGGATCTCCGAGAACGCCGACGGCTGGATGACCACGCCGACCCAGAAGGACATCTCCGGCCAGATCGACCACCTCAAGGCCGCGTGGGCCGAGGCGGGTCGCGAGGGCATGCCCGACATCCGCATCCTCATCGCGTTCAAGCCCGAGCCCGACGACCTGATGCGCTGGGCCGAGCAGGGCGTCAGCGAGTTCATCTGGGGCGTCCCGGACAAGTCCCCCGACGAGGTGCTGGGCTCCCTGGACCGGATGGCCGCCCGGCTGGGCATCCAGCCGCCCGCGCTCATCGGCTGATCCGCCGGCTGATCTCCTGAGTCGTGCCCCTGAGCGGGCGCCATGGCGCCCGCTCAGGGGCACGACTCACCCCCGCGTCAGGCCTTGGCGACCTGGACGCTCAGCTCGTCGGCGTCCTCGGTGCTCACCGAGGTCGCCAGCGTCTCCTCGGCGACCATCGCCTCGTGCGCGGCGACGGCGGCCTGCACATCGGCTGGGCCGCCGACGACCAGGCTGATCCGGTCGGAGACCTCGAGGCCGGCGTCCTTGCGCGCCTGCTGGACCGCGCGGACGACGTCGCGGGCGAGGCCCTCCGCGGCCAGCTCGGGGGTGATCTCGCAGTCGAGCACGACGAACCCGCCGCCGGGCAGCATGCCGACCGCGGTGCTGTCGTCGGCCGCACCGGCGACGGTCTCGAGGGTGTACTCCCCCTCGACCAGCGCCAGGCCGCCGGCGGTCACGGTGCCGTCCTCGGCCACCGACCAGTCACCGGACTTCGAGCCCTTGATGGCGTGCTGCACGTCCTTGCCCAGACGCGGCCCGGCGGCACGGGCGTTGACGGTGAGCTTCTGCTCCACGCCGTAGGCCGCAGCCTCGTCCGCGTCCGCGGCGAGCAGCCGCACCGCCTTCACGTTCACCTCGTCGGCCACGATCGACTCGAAGCCCTCGAGCCCGGACAGGTCGGCGACGACCACGGTGAGCGTGGCCAGCGGCAGCCGGTTGCGCAGCGAGCGTGCCTTGCGCAGTGCCGAGGTGGCCGAGCAGACCTCGCGGACGGTGTCCATCGCCGCGACGAGCGCGTCGTCGGCGGGGAGCCGGTCGGCGGCCGGGTAGTCGGCCAGGTGCACCGAGCGACCGCCGGTCAGGCCCCGCCAGATCTCCTCGGTGGTCAGCGGCAGCAGCGGGGCGGTGGCGCGGCAGACGGTCTCCAGCACCGTGAACAGCGTCGCGAACGCCTGGGCGTCCTCGTCCCAGAAGCGGTCGCGGGAGCGACGGATGTACCAGTTGGTGAGCACGTCGAGGAAGCCGCGCGTGAGCTCGCAGGCGTCGGCCACGGCGTAGGAGTCCAGCGCCCCGGTCATGTCCGCGACGTAGTCACGGCACTTGGCCAGCAGGTAGCGGTCCAGCGGGTCGGTGGAGTCCGTCGACCCCTCGACGTCGACACCCGCACCGCCGTCGGCGGCGTTGGCGTAGAGCTGGAAGAAGTACCAGCTGTTCCACAGCGGGATCATCACCTGGCGCACCGAGTCGCGGATCCCCTGCTCGGTGACGATGAGGTTGCCGCCGCGCAGGATCGGACTGGCCATGAGGAACCAGCGCATCGCGTCGGCGCCGTCGCGGTCGAAGACCTCGCGGACGTCGGGGTAGTTGCGCAGGCTCTTGGACATCTTGTTGCCGTCGGAGCCGAGCACGATGCCGTGGCTGATGCAGTTCTCGAAGGCCGGCTTGTCGAAGAGCGCGGTGGCGAGGATGTGCAGCGTGTAGAACCAGCCGCGGGTCTGGCCGATGTACTCGACGATGAAGTCGGCCGGGAAGTGCGCGTCCTTGCCGGCGGTGCCGGCGAACCAGTCGGCGTTCTCGAACGGGTAGTGCACCTGGGCGTAGGACATCGACCCGGAGTCGAACCAGACGTCGAGGACGTCGGGCACGCGCCGCATCATCGACTTGCCCTCCTCGATCGAGCGGGGGTCGTCGGGGTTGGGGCGCACCAGGTCGTCGACGTACGGGCGGTGCAGGTCGGGCTCGCCGTCGGCGTTGCGCGGGAGCGTGCCGAAGTCGCGCTCGATCTCCTCGAAGGAGCCGTAGACGTCGATGCGCGGGTAGGCCTCGTCGTCGGACTTCCACACCGGCACCGGGCTGCCCCAGAAGCGGTTGCGGGTGATCGACCAGTCCCGGGCGTTCTCCAGCCAGCGGCCGAACTGGCCGTCCTGGATGTGCCCGGGCACCCAGTTGATCTCCTGGTTGAGCTCGAGCATCCGCTGCTTGATCGCGGTGACCTCGACGAACCACGACGAGACGCCCTTGTAGATCAGGGGCTCGCGGCAGCGCCAGCAGTGCGGGTAGGAGTGGTCGTAGGTCTCGCGGCGCAGCAGGATCGTGCCGGGGGTGACCGAGCCGGTCTCGCCCTCGCCCCGGGTCGTGGCCTTGAGGTGGTCGATGATCTGCAGGTTGGCGTCGAAGACCCGCAGGCCGGCGTAGTCGTTGACGGGGTGGGTGAAGCGGCCGTCCTTGCCGACCGGCATGACCGCCTCGATGCCCTCGCGGTCGGTGACCTCCTTGTCGACCTCACCGAAGGCGCCGGCGGTGTGCACGAGGCCGACACCGTCGGTGGTGGTGACGGCGTCGTCGGCGGCGACGACGCGGAACGCACGACCGAACTCCTCGCCGGCGTGGTCGGCGTAGTAGGAGAACGGCGGGTCGTAGGTGCGGCCGACCAGCTGGGCGCCGGTGTAGCGCCCCAGGACGGTCGGCTCGTCGGCGTCGGGGAAGAGCTCGCGCTTGTACGCCGTCAGCCGGGCCTCGGCGACGACGTACTTCGCCTTCTGGTCAGTCCCCGGCACGGGGCCCTCGACGACCACGTAGTCGATCTCGGAGCCGACCATCACGGCCAGGTGGCTGGGCAGGGTCCACGGGGTGGTCGTCCAGACGAGCAGGTGGGCGCCGTCGAGCACCTCGTCCTCGCCAGTCGCGTGCATCCGCAGGCCGACGGTGACCGCCGGGTCCTGGACCTGCTTGTAGACGTCGTCGTCCATCCGCAGCTCGTGGTTGGACAGCGGCGTCTCGTCGTTCCAGCAGTAGGGCAGGACGCGGAAGCCCTCGTAGACCAGGCCCTTGTCCCACAGCGACTTGAACGCCCAGATGACCGACTCCATGTAGTCGGGGTTCATCGTCTTGTAGTCGTGGTCGAAGTCGACCCAGCGGGCCTGGCGGGTGACGTAGTCGCGCCACTCGCCGGTGTACTTCATGACCGACTCACGGCAGGCGTCGTTGAACTTCTCGATGCCCAGCTCGACGATCTCGTCGGTGGTCTTGATGCCGTTGAGGCGCATCGCCTCGAGCTCGGCGGGCAGGCCGTGGGTGTCCCAGCCGAAGCGGCGCTCGACGCGCTTGCCGCGCATCGTCTGGTAGCGCGGGACGAGGTCCTTGACGTAGCCGGTGAGCAGGTGGCCGTAGTGCGGCAGGCCGTTGGCGAACGGCGGGCCGTCGTAGAAGACGAACTCGTTCTCGCCGCGCTCGCCCGGGTCGCGCTGGTCGATCGAGGCCTGGAAGGTGCCGTCGGCGGCCCAGTAGGCCAGCACCCGCTCCTCGATCTCGGGGAAGCGCGGGCTGCTGGGGACCGACGTGGCGTCGGTGTGGGAGACCTTCGGGTAGGTCATCGCTGGCTCCTGGCTCGTCTGCTGGGGACTCCTCACCCAGGGACGACCCTCGCGGACCGCGGTACCACCCTGCTTGTGGTCCCGACGGTCGAGCTTGTCGAGACCACCACTCGTTCACGGCTGTGACGGGCCTACCCGTCCGGTTCTAGTAGGCGGTCTCCCGCCGTTCTTCCGGAGGCTCGCCGCTGATGACGGCTCAGACGCCTGTGCACCGATCGTACGGCGCGTCCGGCTCGAAGCGGAAATGGGTTCCGCTCAGGCATCCAGCCATGCGAGCACCCGCACGGCCACCTGCTCCGGGGAGAGGTCGGTGTTGTCGATGCGCAGGTGCCGGTGCTCGGCGATGACGGCGTCGGCGGGGCTGGGCCGGTCAGGGTCGGTGTTCATCCGCTCGCGGTCCATCTCCACGACGTGGCGCTGCGACCACTCGAGGTCGCTCTTGGAGGGCTTGGCGGCGACCCGGTCGGCGCCGGTGTTGCGGACCAACCGCGTCTCCAGCCCCGCGTGCAGCTCGACGAACGAGACCCGCAGCCCGCGGTCGGCGTACGGCGCGACGAAGCGGCGCACGTAGTCGGCGTCCTCGGGCAGGTCGACGCCCCACACGAACGTGGCCACCAACCGCATGCCGGTGGCGGCTGCCTCCTCGACGACCTCGCGCCGCCACGCCTCCTTGAGCCGCTCGAAGCCGGGGTGCCCGAAGCCGAAGACCTCGGCAAGCGGCTCGATGACGTGGTGGTTGTGGAAGAGCCGGAAGTCCGATGAGGCCGCGATCGCGCGCCCCACGGTCATCTTGCCGACCGCCGGCGGGCCGATGACGACGAGCAGCTCTCCCGAGGACATGCGCGGAGGCTAGGCCTCACGCCCGCCGCCGCACCACCGGTTTGCGACCGGGCTACCCCTCGTAGACGTCGCGACGGTGGCCGAGCCGCAGCACCAGGACGAGCAGGACGCCATCGTCGACTGTGTAGATGACGCGCCAGTCGCCGATCCGGACGCGGTAGCCCGGACGACCGCGCAGCTGACGGGAAGCCGGCGGGCGTGGGTCGAGGGCCAGCAGCTCGATGGCACCTTGGACGCGGCGGACGGTGGGAGGGTCGAGCTTGCGGAGCTGGCGAGTGGCGCTGGGGGTGATGTCGACGCGGCAGCGCCGCGCGTCGGCCCTGGGCTCAGGTCCAGCCAAGGTCGACCTTCACCTGCTCCCACGGGATGGCGTCGCCGGCCTCGGCCATCGCGGCGTCAAAGGCCTCGACGTCCTCGAGCTCCTCCTCCGCATCGAGCAGTTGGTCGTAGCGCTCGGGGCTGACCACGACCGCGACCGGACGGCCGTGGCGCAGCAGCGTCACCGCCTCGGTCGCCGACTGCGCCAGCACTGCGGGCAGCTGGTCGCGGGCTGCGCTGACGGGGACGGAGGCCATGCTCGGATCGTACGGAACGGCTCCAGATTCGTACAGATGTCCTCCACAGGTCCGTGGTTGGGTGCGTCCATGAGCGACATGTGGCTGCCCCACGACGAGGACCCGCGGATGCAGGCCGGCCCGACCCGGGGCGAGAAGGAGACGGTGCTTGGCTACCTCGAGCACTACCGCGCCACGCTGGAACTCAAGTGCGGCGGCCTCTCCCCCGCCCAGCTGGCCACCGCCTCGGTCCCGCCGTCGCGGATGTCCTTGCTGGGGATGGTGCGCCACCTGACCCGCGTCGAGCACCACTGGGCGCGGCGGGTGATGGAGGGCGAGACCGGGCTGGAGCGGCTCTTCCAGTCCGAGGACGCGGGGTTCGCGCTCCCCGAGGTCGTCGAGGCGGCGTACGTCGACGAGGCCTGGGCCCGCTGGCGCGACGAGGTCGCGCACGCCCGGTCGGTGGCCGACGACCTGGCGATGGACGTGCTGGTCGAGGTGCACGGCGAGCGGATCGAGGTGCGCGACGTGCTGGTGCACCTGGTGGAGGAGTACGCCAGGCACCTGGGACACGTCGACCTGCTGCGCGAGTGCCTGGACGGGCGGGTCGGGCAGTGACTGCGGCGTCCTAGGGTGGAGCCCGTGAGTACTCCGACCTCTGCCTGGGCCCACGGACTGGCCACCGTCTCGACCGACTCCGCCACCGAGGGCAGCGTCCTGGACGTCTGGTTCCCCCACCCCCACCTCGGCGAGCGGCCGGCCGACGACGAGGCTCCGCGCGAGCTGGTCGAGGCCGTCGGCAGCGACCACGCCCGGCGCATCCGCCGCGAGGTCGTGACCGTCGAGATCGCCGACCTGGCCGCCGCGCCCACCACCACCGCGGAGGTGTGGCTGCGCCTGCACCTGCTCTCCCACCGTCTGGTGGCGCCGCACGGCCAGTCGCTGGAGGGCATCTTCGGCCTGCTCACCAACGTCGTGTGGACCTCGCTCGGCCCGTGCGCGGTCGAGGGCTTCGAGGACACCCGCGCGCGGATGCGGATGCACGGCCAGCACGTGGCGGTCTACGGCATCGACAAGTTCCCGCGGATGACCGACTACGTCGTCCCCACCGGCGTGCGCATCGCCGACGCCGACCGCGTGCGCCTGGGCGCTCACCTCGCCGAGGGCACCACCGTCATGCACGAGGGCTTCGTGAACTTCAACGCCGGCACGCTCGGCAGCTCGATGGTCGAGGGCCGCATCTCCGCCGGTGTCGTCGTGGGCGACGGCTCCGACGTGGGCGGTGGCTCCTCGATCATGGGCACCCTCTCCGGCGGCGGCAAGCAGGTCATCTCCATCGGCGAGCGCTGCCTGCTCGGCGCCAACGCCGGCCTGGGCATCTCCCTGGGCGACGACTGCGTCGTCGAGGCCGGTTGCTACGTCACCGCCGGCACCAAGGTCACCGTCCGCGGTGTCGCGGGGGTCGAGGACGGCGCGGTCATCAAGGCCTCCGAGCTCTCCGGCGCCAGCAACGTGCTCTTCCGCCGCAACTCGGTCTCCGGTGCCGTCGAGGCCGTGCCGTGGAAGGGCGAGGGCATCGCGCTCAACGCCGACCTGCACAGAAACTGACCGTCCCGGCCGGGTGGTCGAGCAGCGAGCGCCAGCGAGCGGGCGTCGAGACCACTTGGCCCACCCCCGGAGGATGGGGGCGTGAACCCCGCGAGCAAGGCCGTCGGCGCCCTCCTGGCCCTCGGGCTGGTGGTCGCCACGGCCGTGGGCGGATGGTACGTCGTCCGCGAGATCGGCCCCGGGTTCCTCCCCGACCGGTGCGAGGCGACGGTCGGTGACCTGACCGTCGAGCTCACCCCGGAGCAGGCCGAGAACGCCGCACTGATCGCGGCCATCGGCGTACGACGCGGGCTGCCGGCGCGGGCGGTGTCGATCGCGCTCGCCACGGCCTACCAGGAGTCCGGGCTGCGCAACCTGACCACCGGCGACCGCGACTCGCTGGGGCTGTTCCAGCAGCGGCCCTCGCAGGGCTGGGGCACCAAGCGCGAGGTGAGCGACCCGGTCCACGCGACCAACGCGTTCTACGACGCGCTCGTGGAGGTCGACGGATACCGCGACCTGCCGATCACCGAGGCCGCCCAGGCGGTCCAGCGCTCGGCGTTCCCCGACGCCTACGCCGACCACGAGGACGACGCCAGGGCGCTGGCCAGCGCCCTGACCGGCAACTCGCGCGGCGCTTTCCACTGCGAGGTGCCCGGCTCCGCCGAGGCCGCCTCCGCGCAGCTGGGCGCCAACGGCCTCACCCCGCGGGCGGAGGACGTGCGTGCTGAGGCCGTGGCGGTGTTCGGACCGCTGTCGCTGGGCGGGTTCGCGCCGGGCGGCGTGCGCGACGGGCACATCCCCGGGTCGACGCACTACGACGGCCGCGCGGTCGACATCTTCTTCCGGCCGGTCGACGACGCGAGCAGGACCCGCGGCTGGGCCGTGGCGTCGTACCTCGTGGCGCAGGCCGAGCGCCTGGACATCCAGACGATCATCTTCGACGCCAAGATCTGGACCGCCCGTCGCAGCGACGAGGGCTGGCGGAGGTACGACGCCCCCGACCGGCCCGGGGACCCCGACATCCTGGCCCACCGGGACCACGTGCACGTCGACGTGTTCAGCTGAGGCGGACCGGGTTAGTCCGCACGAGTCCTCACCCTCAGCGCGACTTGAGGTCAACCGGTCTAAGCAACTGGGTGGGGTCAGGCGGCCTCGGTGAGGAGCCTGTTGAGTCGTACGGCGGGTGTCTCGAGGTCCAGGGTGGGTC